>Ga0068862_100004740_pt1 | contig 11445 bp, 8 predicted proteins | sample KBSSwiS52_FD_66598 | JGI IMG/M metagenome (GOLD analysis project Ga0068862, IMG submission 66598) | Switchgrass rhizosphere microbial communities from Kellogg Biological Station, Michigan, USA - KBS Switchgrass S5-2 | ecosystem: Host-associated > Plants > Roots > Rhizosphere > Soil ... | reverse complement strand
ACCTGGAGACACGCCCGTGTCCAACTCCGACGTCGTTCCCGCCTCCGTCGCCTCGAGCGAGGACCGGCTCATGCCGGCGGTGACGTACGGGCTCTATTTCGTCGGCCTGTTCACCGCCCTGCCGATCCTGCTGGGCGCGATCGTCGCCTACGTTTGCCGCGGCTCGGCGGGACCTGGCATGCGCACCCACTACACCTTCCTGATCCGCACCTTCTGGGGCGCGATCGGTTGGTCGATCCTAGGCGGCGTCCTGATCTTCGTGGGCATCCCGCTCTCCATCGTGGTGGTGGGCGTGCCGATCATGATGCTGGGCTGGGTGATCCTGGGGGTCGTCTACCTGTGGATCCTGCTGCGGCTGGTGCTGGGCGCGATCTACCTGCTGCGCGGCGAGGCCCACCCGCGCCCACGCGCCTGGATCGCCTGAGCCGCCGCGGTTGGCGGCGCCGCCCTCGGCTTTCCGCCCACCACCGGCGCACGCTTAAGTTGTTTTTCATGGGTGCAGGCGATGTTCGCCCGCATGTCCAAGCCGGCCCCCTCCAAGACCAATGTCATGTTCGCGCTCGGGCTGTGCAGCGCCGCGGCCTGGCTGGCGGCGGCCGCCTACTTCGCCATGACCAAGGGCCTGCTCGATGGGACGGGCCACGCGATGGGCCGCGACTTCGTCAACAACTGGACCGCCGCGCGGCTGGCGAGCGAAGGCCGAATCCACGAGGTCTTCGACCCGTTCCAGTTCTACGCGGCCGTCCACGCCATGGTTGATCCGACACTCCTGTTTCACTTCTGGCCCTATCCGCCGACCTACCTGGCGATCGTCCAGCCGCTCGGGCGACTGCCCTACATCCCGGCGTTCATCGTCTGGTCCGTCGCCAGCCTGGGCCTCCTCGCCGTCGCCGCCCGCGCCGTGTTCCCTGCGCGCTCCGACGTCGTGTTCCTACTGGCCTCCCCGGCGGTCGCAACCAATCTGGTCTTGGGACAGAACGGGGGGCTGACCGCCGCCCTGCTGTTGGCGGCGGTCGCGATGATCGACCGGCGGCCGCGCACAGCCGGCGTTCTTCTGGGGCTGCTCACCTTCAAGCCTCAACTAGGCCTGCTGGCGCCCGTGTTGGTGGTGGCGGAACGGCGCTGGTCAATCCTCGTGGCGGCGGCGCTCACCGGGGCGGCTTTCGCCGGTTTCTCTGCGGTGCTGTTCGGCGTCGAGGCATGGCGCGATTTCGCCACCCTCACCGTGCCGATGCAGACCACGATGATGCAAACCGGCAAGGGGCCGTTCATGTTGATGATGGTCTCGGCCTTCGCGAGCGGCCGGGTTCTGGGGCTGGATGCGACCTGGGCGATGGCGCTCCAGGCGCCGTTCACGCTGGCGGCGGGCGTCCTGGCGTGGCGGGCTTGTCGGGGGAGCGGCCCGGTATGGGCGAAGGTGGCGACGATGATGGTCACCACGCTGCTCGCGACGCCGCAAGCGCTCAACTACGACATGATTCCCGTCGCGGCCGCCGCCCTCCTCCTCGCCCACCGGGCGCAGGGCTGGCCGGACCGGGCGCTGTGCGTGGCGCTTTGGTTCGCGCCGATCCTGGTGATCGCGTTGAATGGGATGGGGGCGCCGATCACGCCTCTGATCCTTGCCGCCGCCGCCTTTCGGCTCGACCGCGAACACACGGCGAGCGCCCGACTGGCCCCCGCCGCTCTAGCGGCCTGAGCCCTCAGGCCGGCGCAAGCTCGCGCCGCACCATCCGGGCGTAGTCGTCCGCCAGGCCGAGCGACAGCGCGCCGGGCTTGAAGCTGTATTCCCCGATCTCGGCCACCGGCGTCACCTCGGCCGCGGTGCCGACCACGAAGCATTCGGTGAAGCCCGCCAGCTCCTCCGGCTTGATGTGCCGCTCGACGACCTCGATCCCCTTGGACTTCGCCAGCCTGATCACCGACTGGCGGGTGATGCCGTTCAGGAAGCAGTCGGGGGTCGGCGTATGCAGCACGCCGTCCTTCACGAAGAACACGTTCGAGCCGGTCGATTCGGCGATGTAGCCGCGGTAGTCGAGCATCATGGCGTCGGTGTAGCCGGCCTTCTCCGCGGCGTGCTTGGAGATGGTGCAGATCATGTAGAGGCCGGTCGCCTTGGCGTGGACCGGCTCGGTCTCCGGCGAGGGGCGCTTGTACTTGGCCCAGGTCAGCCGGATGCCCCGGGCCCGGGTCTCCGGGTCGAAATAGCTCGGCCAGTCCCAGACCGCGATGGCCACGTGGATCTTGGTATCCTGGGCCGACACGCCGATCATCTCGGAGCCGCGCCAGGCGATCGGGCGCAGATAGCAATCGGAGAGCCCGTTCTTGGCGCAGGTGTCCTTGCAGGCCTGATCGATCTGCGCCACCGTGAACGGGATTTCGAAGTCGAGCATCTCGGCGGACTTGAACAAGCGCTCGGTATGGGCCGTCAGCTCGTAGATCTCCCCCCCGTACATCCGCTCGCCTTCGAACACCGCGGACGCGTAGTGGAGGCCATGGGTCAAGACGTGCACCTTCGCCTCGCGCCAGGGAACGAACTGGCCGTCGAACCAGATCCATCCATCGCGATCGTCGAAGGGAACGAGAGACATTTGCCGGACTACTCCTTTCGGAAACCGCTCCATAAGGCCCGGCGGGCGGCCGACGTCAAACAAAATGGAACCCCTCGATGAGCGTCGCGCGGACGGACGCCCGGGCCGCGACCGGCGGGCGGCACCTGCTGATCGTCGATGACGATGACCGCATCCGCGAGCTCCTGAAGGAGTATCTCGCGCTGGCGGGTTTCCGCGTCACCGCCGCCGGCGGGGGTCCGGCCGCCCGGCGGCTGATGGAGATGCTGGACTTCGACCTGGCGGTCTTCGACGTGATGATGCCGGGCGAGGACGGATTTTCGCTGGTGCGCTGGCTGCGCGGCTCGGGCGGGGCGGCGGCGCGCACGCCGGTGCTGATGCTCACTGCCCGCGGCGAGGCGGAGGACCGCATCGAGGGCCTGAAGCTGGGCGCCGACGACTACCTCGCCAAGCCCTTCGAGCCGGAGGAGCTGGTGCTGCGCATAGAGGCCATCCTGCGCCGGGCCGGGGAGCGGCCGGCCGAGGGCGGCCGCGTCTCGCTCGGCCGCTGCAGCTTCGACCCCGACCGCGGCGAGCTGGTGGTGGACGGAGCGCCGGCCCGGATCACCGAGGCGGAGGTGGGCCTGCTGCGCCGCCTGGCGCGCACCCCGCACCAGCCGGTCGACCGCCTGGACCTGGCCCAGGACGCCGTCGATCCCTCGGGCCGCGCGGTGGACGTGCAGGTCACCCGTCTGCGGCGTAAGATCGAGGCCGACCCCAAGGCGCCGCGCTACCTGCAGACGGTGCGGGGCAAGGGCTACATGCTGGCGCCGGACTGATGACCCTAGGTCTTTCCCTGCGGCTCGCGGGCCGGTGGATCAAGCGCCGGCTGCCGACGACGCTGTTCGGGCGCTCGCTGCTGATCATCATCCTGCCGGTGGTCGCGATGCAGATCGCGGTCACCTACGTCTTCTTCGACGCCCACTGGCAGACGGTCACCAGCCGCCTCTCCGAGGGGCTGGCCGGGGACGTGGCCTGGGCGGTGGAGAGCTACAAGGGCGATCCCAGCCCGCAGGCGCTCGCCCGCCTGCAGAACCGGGCCGAAGAGTCCATGAACCTGTCGATCGCCCTGCAGCCGGGGCGCGACCTGCCGCACCGGCGGCGCAACTCGCCCTTCGCGCCCATCGACCGGGCCCTGCAGACCGCCCTTTCCGACCGGCTGGACGATCCCTTCTGGTTCGACACCACCCGCTACCCCGCCTACGTGGACATCCGGGTCAAGGCGCCCGGCGGCGTGCTGCGGGTGCTGGCGCCTCGCGACCGGGCCTTCGCCACCCAGGGCCACATCTTCGTCCTGTGGATGACGGTCGCCACCATGCTGCTGACCGCGGTGTCGATCCTGTTCATCCGCAACCAGGTGCGCGCCATCGAGCGGCTGGCCGACGCCGCCGACGCCTTCGGCCGCGGGGTCGACACCCCGACCTTCAAGCCGTACGGCGCGCGGGAAGTCCGCCAGGCCGCCTTCGCCTTCCTGGCCATGCGCAGCCGCATCCAGCGCCACATCGACCAGCGCACCGCGCTCCTCGCCTCGGTCAGCCACGACCTGCGCACCCCGCTCACCCGCCTGAAGCTGGCGCTGGCCCTGGCCGAGCCCGGCAAGCGCACGGCCGGCATGAAGCAGGACCTGGCCGAGATGGAGCACATGATCGACGAGTACCTGGCCTTCGCGCGCGGCGAGGGGGGCGAGGCGGCCGAAGCCACGCCGCTGCGGGCGCTGATCGAAGAGGTCTGCGAGGGCGCGCGCCGGGCCGGCGCCAAGGTCCTCGTCGACGTGGACCCGCAACTGGCCGCCAACATCCGTCCCAACGCCTTCAAGCGCGCCATCTCCAACCTGGTGATGAACGGCGCGGTGCACGGCGAGGAGGTCACCGTCGCCGCCCGCGCCCGGCCCGGCGGCGGGGTGGAGATCACCGTCGACGACGACGGTCCCGGCATTCCCGAGGCGCAGCACGAGGAAGCGTTCAAGGCCTTCAACCGCCTGGACGAATCGCGCAACCAGAACGCCAAGGGCGTGGGCCTGGGGCTCGCCATCGCCCGCGACGTCGCCCGTGGCCACGGCGGCGACGTCACCCTCGGCCGCTCCACCCTGGGAGGCTTGCGAGCGGTGATTCAACTCCCAGGATAATAGGCGCGGCCGGGAACACCCAAGCTGCGAGGGCGTTGACGCGCATATACGCGTTTTCCGCCGACGATCACGGGCGTGGAAGGCGTGCGGGACCCGGCGTCACGTGAGAGCGGACAGGAATGGAACAATGGCCGGCCGCAAGGGCATCGGACGCCTTTACCGGTGTTTCTGGGCTTGACGACATCCTTTGCGGGGGCCTGGCCCGGGATCGGGTGTTCCTGCTCGAAGGCAGCCCCGGGACGGGCAAGACGACGCTGGCCCTGAGCTTCCTGCGCGCCGGCGCGGCGGCGGGCGAGCGGGTGCTCTACGTCACCCTTTCGGAGACCGAGGAAGAGCTTCGCGACAGCGCCGCCTCCCACGGCTGGGACCTCGAGGGCGTGCAGATCTTCGAGCTGGCGCCGCCGGAGAACCTGCTGGACGAACAGCAGCAGCAGAGCCTGCTCTACTCCTCCGACCTGGAGCTCGGCGAGACGACGCAGACCATCCTCGACGCGGTCGAGCGGGTGCGCCCGCAGCGCATCGTGATCGACAGCTTGTCCGAAATCCGTCTCCTGGCGCAGAGCTCGCTGCGCTACCGCCGCCAAGTGCTGGCGCTCAAGCACTACTTCGCCAGGCACGGCGCCACGGTCCTGTTGCTCGACGACCTGACGGCCGACGTCGCCGACAAGACCGTCCACAGCGTCGCCCATGGGGTGATCCGTCTGGAAGAGTTGGCCCCCGAGTACGGCGCCGAGCGCCGGCGTGTGCGGGTGGTCAAGTACCGGGGCCGCCCGTTCCGAGGCGGCTACCACGACTTCACAATCCGCCATGGCGGCCTGGAGGTCTATCCCCGCCTGGTCTCCAGTGAACACCGGACCGACTTCGACCGCGCCCCGCTTTCGATCGGAATCCCCGGCCTGGACGAGCTTCTCGGCGGAGGCATGGAGCGCGGCACGAGTTGCCTGATCCTCGGGCCCGCCGGCGCCGGCAAGTCGCTGATGTCGGTCTATTTCGCCGTGTCCGCCGCCCGGCGAGGCGAGCGCGCCGCCCTGTTCATCTTCGACGAGGAACGCGGCCTGTTGCTGGACCGCGCCCGCGCGCTCGGCCTCGACCTGGCGTCGCTGATCGACCAGGGCTCGCTGATCATCGAACAGATCGACGCCGCCGAGCTGTCGCCGGGGGAATTCACCGCCAAGGTCCGGGAGCGCTCCACCGGGTTCGGGGCGCGCACCGTGGTCATCGACAGCCTCAACGGCTACCAGGCCGCCATGCCGGAGGAGCATTTCCTGCTCCTGCACATGCATGAGCTCCTGCAGTTCCTCAACCGGCAGGGCGCAACCACCTTCCTCACCGTCGCCCAGCACGGCCTGGTCGGCGACATGCGCACGCCGGTCGATGTGACCTACCTGGCCGACACCGTCCTGCTGCTGCGGTATTTCGAGGCCTTCGGACACATCCGCCGCGCGGTGTCGGTGATCAAGAAGCGCGCCGGCGGCCACGAGGGCAGCATCCGCGAGTACCAGATCGGCAAGGGCGGCCTGACCGTCGGCCCGCCCCTCACCCAGTTCCAGGGCGTGCTGCGCGGCGTGCCGGACTTCGTCGGAACCGAGACCGGGCTGATGCAGAAATCCGGCGCATGAGCGGGCCGCACGACCAGACCTCGGAGCGTGCGCTGATCCTGGCTCCATGGGGACGCGACGCCCGGGTCGCGGCCACGATCCTCAAGGACGCCGGCATAGCGAACGCGATCTGCGCGGACCTGGCGGCGCTGCTGGGCGAACTCGCCGACGGGGCGGGCCTGGCGATCATCGTCGAGGAGGCGCTGCACAATCAGGACTACGCCGATCTGGCGCGATGGGTGGACGCGCAGCCCACCTGGTCGGACCTGCCGATCGTCATTCTGGCCCAGCGCGGCGGCGGCCTGGAGCGCAACCCGGCCGTGGATCGCTTCACGCGCGCGCTCGGCAACGTCACCTTCCTGGAGCGCCCGTTCCACCCGACCACCCTGGTGAGCGTCGCCCACACCGCCCTGCGCGGCCGGCGGCGGCAGTACGACGCCCGCCAACGCATGGAGGAGATCCGCTCGGCGGAGGAACGCTTCCGCACGCTGGCGGAGAACATCCCCACCCTCTGCTGGATGGCGGCGCCCGACGGCGGCATCTTCTGGTTCAACTCGCGCTGGTACGAATACACCGGCGCCACGCCCGGCGAGCACGAGGGCTGGGGCTGGGAGCAGGTGCACGACCCCGCGGTGTTGCCGCAGGTCCTGGAGCGTTGGCGCCGAAGCCTCGACACCGGCGAACCGTTCGAGATGACCTTCCCGCTCCGCGGCGCCGATGGGGAGTTCCGCCCGTTCCTCACCCAGGTGGTGCCGCTGCGCGACGCGAAGGGCCGGATCGTCCGCTGGTTTGGCACCAACACCAACGTCAGCCGCGAGCACCGCGACCGCGAGCGGCTGCGCCTGATGGTCAACGAGCTGAACCATCGGGTGAAGAACACGCTGGCGACCATCCAGGCCATCGCCCGCCTGACCCTGCGGGCCGACGAGAATCCCGAACTCGTGCGGGAAAACCTCACCGCCCGCATCGTCGCGCTCTCCCAGGCGCATGACGTGCTCACCGACGCCCAGTGGTCGGGCGCCAACCTGCGAGAGATCGCCGCGCTCGCGGGCGGGCCTTTCGCCCTCGCCGACGGCGGCGCCCGCATCCGGCTGAACGGACCGGCGACGCGCCTGCCCCCGAAGACCGCGATCGCCATCGCGCTGGCCTTCCACGAACTGGCCACCAACGCCGCCAAGTACGGGGCGCTGTCGGTCGACGCCGGCCGCATCGAGCTGAGCTGGAAAGAATATCTGGAGGAGGGCCGACGTACGCTGCGCATTGTCTGGCGCGAGACCGGCGGACCGCCGGTCAAGGCGCCTGGGCGCACGGGGTTCGGCACCCGCCTGATCCAGCGCGGCCTTGCGGCGGACCTCAATGGCCGGGTGGAAATCGCCTATCCCCCAGAGGGCGTGGTCTGCACCATCGAGGCCGCCCTGGACGAGCCTGACGCCGACGCGTTCGGGTTTCCGACGTCCGGCGAACCCTCGCCGCGCAGCGAAGGAGCCGACGAGCGAAACGCCGCCGGCATGCGTCCGATCGAAGAACCCCGCAGCTTTTCGCCGAGCCTGGGCGCCCGGCCGACGGCGTGAGGCCAGGTCGTAGATTCATGAGGGCGGCGATGTCCGGCGTTCGTAACCCCAGGTGCGGGCCGGTTCTGGGCGGGTCGATGGCGGCTTTCGACCCCATGTCGGACGCTCCGTGTGACTCTCGAACCGCGTGGGAGACGCACCGCGCTCGGAACCAGTCCCATAAGCTCATTTGGTGTTGACGCTTCAAAGCTGCGGCGGCCTCGGGGCGGCTTTAGGACGTGGGGCTCACGAGGTCGTTGGACCCGCAGAGCGTGTCCGGCCCACGACTGGATAGGCCGGATCTATGACATCGATCACAACAATCGATTTTACCCTAAGCTGACCTGGCCGCATGCTTCTCACGGAAGGCGGGAGCAAGCTCCTGCCGTTGGAATCCCAGGGAGACAGTCATGGATCAGAAAGTCGAACACCCGCCCGGTTGCCCGGTCGGCAAATCCACGACCGTCCGATCCCTGCTCGGCCGCACAAACCGCGACTGGTGGCCGGAAGCGCTCCCGCTCGAAATTCTGCACCAGGGCGGCCTGTCGCCCGATCCCATGGGCGCCGACTTCGATTACTCCGAGGCTTTCAACGCCCTCAACTACGACGCGCTGAAGGCCGACCTGAAGGCGCTGATGACCGACAGCCAGCCCTGGTGGCCGGCCGACTATGGCCACTATGGCCCGTTCATGATCCGCATGGCCTGGCACGCGGCCGGCACCTACCGCACCGCCGATGGGCGCGGCGGCGCCAACAGCGGTCAACAGCGCTTCGCCCCGCTCAACAGCTGGCCGGATAACGGCAACCTCGACAAAGCCCGACGGCTGCTGTGGCCGATCAAGCGTAAGTACGGGAAAAACATCAGTTGGGCGGACCTGTTTATTCTAGCCGGAAACGTCGCCATAGAGTCGATGGGCGGCCCCGTGTTCGGCTTCGGCGGCGGCCGTAAGGACGTCTTCGAGCCCGAGCGCGACATCTACTGGGGCTCCGAGGAACAGTTCGTCGGCCACCCCGACAACAAGACCCGCATCCTGCCCGAGGAGCAGCTCGAGCTGGAGCATCCCCTGGCGGCCATCCAAATGGGGCTGATCTACGTCAACCCGGAAGGCCCCGGCGGCGTGCCGGACCCGCTGCAGTCTGCGCGCGACATCAAGATCACCTTCGAGCGCATGGCGATGAACCATGAGGAGACGGTCGCGCTCACCGCCGGCGGCCACACTTTCGGCAAGGCCCACGGCGCAGGCGACCCGAGCCTGGTCGACGCGGCGCCCGAGGCGGCCGACATCGCGCTGCAGGGCTTGGGCTGGGCCAGCGCGCACGAGAGCGGGTTCGGCGAGCACACCATCACCAGCGGAATCGAAGGCGCCTGGGTGAACACGCCGACCGAGTGGTCGCAGAACTATTTCCGCCTGTTGCTCGATTACGAGTACGAGCTCGTCCGCAGTCCCGCGGGCGCCCACCAATGGCAGCCGATCAACCAGAAGCCAGAGGACATGGCCCCGGCCGCGCACGATCCGTCGAAGCGCGTGCCCACCATGATGACTACGGCCGATATGGCGCTGAAGGTGGATCCGGAGTTCCGCGCGATATCGGAGCGGTTCCGGAAAGACCACGAGGCGTTCAAGGACGCCTTCGCCCGCGCCTGGTTCAAGCTGACCCACCGCGACATGGGTCCCAAGGTCCGCTACCTGGGCCCCGAGGTTCCCGCCGAGGACCTGATCTGGCAGGACCCGGTGTCGCCGGGCCGCACGCCCTCGGACACCGAGGTCTCGGCTTTCAAGTCGAAGGTCCTGGGGGCGGGCTTCAGCGTCGGCCAGCTGGTTAAGACCGCCTGGGCCTCGGCCTCCACCTACCGCCGCTCCGATCACCGCGGCGGCGCCAACGGGGCGCGCATCTGCCTCGAGCCCCAGAAGGGCTGGGAGGTGAACGAGCCGGAGGAGCTCGCCCGCATCCTGGCGACCATCGACGAGCTGCGCGGCCCGCTCTCAATGGCCGACGCCATCGTGCTCGCCGGCGCGGCCGCCGTCGAGAAGGCGGCGCGAGACGCCGGCTTCCAGGTCGAGGTCCCGTTCGTCGGCGGGCGCGGCGACGCCACCCACGAATGGACAGACGCCGCCAGCTTCGCGGTGCTCGAGCCGGTGGCCGACGGCTTCCGCAACTATCTGAAGGCCAAGCACTCGGTTCGCACCGAGGAACTCCTGCTCGACCGGGCTTCCCTGCTCGGCCTCTCGGTCCCGGAAATGGCGGTGCTCGTCGGCGGCCTGCGCGTCCTGGGCGCCAACTTTCGCGATGCGCCGACGGGCGTGTTCACCCACCGCAAAGGTCAGCTGACCAACGACTTCTTCGTCAACCTGCTCGACAACGACACCTTCTGGAAGGTCGTCGACACCAGCGCGGACGAGGAGTTCCTAGGCTACGACCGCGGCGGCGGCCAGGAGAAGTGGCGCGCCACGCGCACCGACCTGATCTTCGGCTCCAACAGCCAGCTGCGCGCCACCGCCGAGGTCTACGCCGAGCGCGGAAACGAGGAGAAGTTCGTCCGCGACTTCATCAAGGCCTGGACCAAGGTGATGAACGCTGATCGCTTCGACCTGCCACAGAACTCCGCCAGCGTTGAGCCGATCGGCATCGCGGAGCCGTCGGCACAATAGCTGCCCTGACACCTACGTCTCGCGCCTCTCTTAGGGGCGCGAAGGGCAGGCGCCTGAGCAGAGGGCCCGTAGAGGTCATCGATCATGTTTGATGAGGGTCCGACTTCCACCCCGGACGGCCCTTGGGGACGTCCGCTTACGGGCCGTGACCGCCGACTTCAGGCTCCACGCCTGCGAGCGCCGCGACTCATCGCGCGTCCCGCGCCGCTGGTCAGGCGCCAGCGCTTCACGCGCCAGCAATTGTCATCCTGCTTTGTCAACTCGCCTTCTATGACCACGCTTGCGAAGCGTTGAAATGGGGGAACGAGACCTTCATGCGCAACGCCGACGAACTGCCGCGCGGCGACACGGGCGGCGCGCTCTGTCTGCTCGACGACGCAGATGTCGGTGATCTGGTGGAACACCGTGCCCTCGGCCGGATCAAGATCATGCTCTTTCAAGAAGAGGCTTGCCCGACTCTCGGTCTCGGCGAAGCGGGCCCTGACCTGATCACGCCCACGGAGGACCACCGTACCCGCAGGGTTGGCGTCTGCCGGCAGGAGGGTCCACTCGATGTCGTCTGTGAAGATCCGCTCCAGCCACGCCTCCCGATAGGCTCCGTCAAATAGATGTCCGTATGAATTGAGAAGATTTATGATGTCCAATCTGTCCCTACAGTCATACGAACCGTCCTTCGGTAAAGGCATCCGCTCGTAACTCGGACATCTCGTCTGATAGAGATTGGGCTGGGGATCGAGTCCATGCAATTCCATGCTCATCATCTACTCTCCCATCCGTATTCAGATACGTACCACCTGATGGACGTCGCCACCAATCGTCAGGCTCCAGAGGCGGCGGCGGCGCCATGCATCGTCCCGCTACGCCCTAAATCTGCTCTGCAGCAATCTCCCGCACCGCGTCCGCGAGCGGTTGGAA
>Ga0068862_100004737_pt1 | contig 11449 bp, 8 predicted proteins | sample KBSSwiS52_FD_66598 | JGI IMG/M metagenome (GOLD analysis project Ga0068862, IMG submission 66598) | Switchgrass rhizosphere microbial communities from Kellogg Biological Station, Michigan, USA - KBS Switchgrass S5-2 | ecosystem: Host-associated > Plants > Roots > Rhizosphere > Soil ... | reverse complement strand
TTTGTGAACCGTCTGGGCTGTTCCACGAGTCCCATAAGCCTGCAAAGGCGAAGGGTTTGCGATCATTCATATGAATGAAGAAGGGAGTCTTGGCTTTTTTGCCCGGCGCGCCTTTCCATTCGTAGAAACCATCCGCCAGGATAAGACAGCGCTTGTATTTAAGACTACTCCGAAATGAAGGTTTTTCCGCCAGCGTTTCACTGCGCGCGTTAATGAGCCGACTGCCAATTTGCGGATCTTTGGCCCACATGGGAATAAGGCCCCAGATAAAAAAATCTGCCGTAAATTTGTCATCGTTTGGGATGGCAAGGACAGGTTGCGTCGGCGCGATATTAAAGCGCGGCGCGAACTTTTCTGGGAAACTATAGTTACTGAATGTGTCCAGTGCTTCAGCAGGATCAACGGTTAATGTAAATCGTCCACACATGGTTACTCCTCATTTTGGCTGGTGGGCAGCGTGAAATAGAATGTTGCACCTTTACCCGGTTCTGATTCTACCCAAATTTTCCCCCCATGTACTTCAATAATGCGTTTGACCAAAGTTAGCCCAATGCCTGTACCTTCCGCATTTTGATCCAATTTGTTGAACAAGCCGAAAATGCGTTCCTGGAATTCAGGCTGAATACCGACGCCATGATCACGCACAAAGAAAGTGGCCTGGCCTTCCTGATCGGTTTCCTTTGTGCCAATCTCAATGAGTCGATTCTGAGATCTATCACTGAACTTGGCGGCGTTATCAATAAGATTCTGTACCACTTCCACCAACCGAACGCGGTCGCCATAAACGCTGGGGAGATCTGCCTGCACTTTGACAACAATCTTTTTCGCGTCCAACTGACCCTGAACGCGTTCGAGCGATTCTATAATGATCTCTGAGAATGATAAAGACTCGGGTAAATTGATCACCCGGCCAATGCGCGATAGTTCGAGCAGGTCATTGAGCAGATCCTGCATCTTCTGCGCTGCCATTGTAATGCGATTGACACTGCTTCTTACTCTCCCAATGTCACCTGCAAGTGCATCCTTTTCGAGATAACCGAGGAAACCAGTAATTGTCACCAGAGGCGATTTAAGATCATGTGAGACCGTGTAGGTGAATCGTTCGAGCTCCGCGTTCTTTGCTTCAAGTTCTTCGATAAAAACCTGACGTTGAACCAGTTCATTTTGCAGGGCTGAGTTAAGATGGGCGTTCTCAATTGCGAGCCCGGCATAGCCTGCGAAGAGACGTAATGCCTCCAGTTTTTCAGTAGTAATAGGTCGCCCGCTTGGAAGGTTATCGGCAACGATGATCGCTGCAGGTTTGTCACCGGCAGATGCAGCAACGGCCGCAAAATCCTTCACGCCGAACATCTCATCTGTCTCGGGAACTTCTTCTTCAATAGCATAATTGTGTGTGAAATGATATCCATCTGGTTTTTGCAGCACGCGATGGAACATATCGTCTGCTGTGATCGGGAAACTCGCATCCCATTCTTCCACAATATGGCCCTCGTTATTTGTTCCGAGCGAACCATCCATGGAATTTTGAGCAGGGTTATAAAGGAAAATTGCCAATCGGTCAAATTCCAATTCATCATGTACTCCGTGCCAGACTCTGTCCAATGTTGTTCGCAAATCGTTCACCTCTGTGACGCGCTTCCCGAGGTTTATTACCTTTTCAAGCATAGCACGGCGGCGTTGTTCGAATTCTTCAGCGCGTTTTTGCTCCTCCAGTTCCTTTTGAAGTGCATCGTTAAGCCGCGCGTTTTCAATAGCGAGCCCGGCATAGCCCGCGAACAGTCGCAATGCTTCCAGTTGTTCGTCAGCAATGGGACGGCCTGTAATGAAGTGATCCACGCAGATAACCGCCACTGGTTTATCTCCTGCCCATACAGCGGCAGCGGCGAAATCTTTTACACCGTACATATCATGCCCTTCTGGGATTTTATGTGTATTAGAATAATCGTGTGTAAAATATAATCCATCTGGTTTTTCAAGCACATGCATAAATGTGGTTGATGCGCTAAGTGGAAACCATACATTCCATACATCTATCATCTGCCCATCATTATCAGTTCCAAATGTATCGTCCATGGAATTGCGCTCGGGGTTATAAAGGAAGATTGCTAACCTGTCAAATTCCAGATCATTATGAACGCCGTACCAGATCCTTTCTAGAGTTGTGCGCAGGTCGTTCACTTGTGTGACGCGTTTTCCAAGTTGTATCACTTTCTCCAGCATGGCGTGGCGGCGCCGTTCATATTCCTCAGCCTGTTTTTTTCCGGTAATATCCTGTACGGCACCCACGATACCCACAAGGCGATTTTGCTTCTCATCCCATATAGGATGCCCATACACGCGCACCCAGCTCAATTCACCATCCTTTTTGTATGTGCGTACCTCGGTGATGACCGGTTGGTTTTCCCTTAATTTCGCCATATCCTGCGCGTCTTTTTCCCTGTCATCCGGATGAAGATGCGTAAGCCAGCCCCCACCTGCCACATATTCCTCATACGTGTATCCGGTGATACTTTCAAAAGCACCGGCCACCCAATTCAAATGCATATTGCCCTCTAGGTCCAGCTCTGTGGAGAATGTGTAATCAGAACTAACTCTTGAAATCAGGCGATAGCGTTCTTCGCTGGCATTTGCACGATTGAGCGCGGCACGGACTTCGCGGGAGGCCAGGTTTTGCAGACTGGCGCCAATTGAAAATAGCACGATAATGACAATCCAAGTGGAAGCTGCATTATCCAAAATATCTGGAGGAACCCAGCCATGCTGTTCCGCATATACCAGTGCGCCGCCTTCCACTATGGCTAGCAGGGTCATTGCCAGTGCACCACGCTCTCCCAGCAAAATTCCTGCAATGGTGATTACCAATCCATTGCCGAGCATGTAAGCCACACCATATATACCCGAACTGGTAACAGAGGCGGTTGCGAAAAATACCCAAATGGTGATCACTTGAATCACAGACGCCTGCCGCACGTATCCGCGCCTGAGCATAATGAAGAGAATGATATGAATAATTTCGGATGCCGTGATAAGTGTCAGCGCCCTATTGGATTCTTCGGGGTTTTGAATGAGTAGGTATGCGACAAACGGAATTGGAATGGCGATGAGGGCCAACAATATGACGTGTAATAAATAAGCCTGATGAGTTTTTTCTTCATCTGCGAAAGTTGGAGGAGTAAGTAATAGCTTCAAGATGAGCATCTTATTTTCTCAACTTTCTGAAATCTCCATCACGAATGGTTAGGCCGATTGCATCCAGGTGCTCCAACAAAGCCTGCGCGTATTTGCGGCTCGTGTTAAAGAGGTCTCGCACTTCAGCTAATGTGATTTTTTCGCTTTGGGCCAGCTGCTCTCGTATCTTCAACACCATAAAATCATAGTCCACTTTGCGAAAAATAACATCTGACGAAACTGTGATCAACACCTCCATTTCAACCAACGCGTTCAGGATTTCCTCTCCGACTTCCGTCTGCCGAAGGTCCTTGACGCTTGGTGGACTGAAAGGACTCTGCTCGAACTTCCGCATCAAAGTCTGGATTTTAGACTGCTCCCCATTACCGAACCTTATCTCATATTCGGGCTTCGCGACCGAATTGCCGTAATCAGTAATCATATGATTATTAATTAGTTTGTTGATGACCGCGCTAAATACGCGCGGGCCGAGTTTGATTTTGCTCTTTAGTTCTTCGCGCGGGATGCCGCGTCGAAGAGGATATGTCTTGTGGTAAGACTCAACAAATTGCATGATTTTATCGCTGCTTGCTTTCCAGTGCGGTGCGGCGATAATCAGTATCTCACTTGTAATGGATGGCGTGCCTTCCTCAAGTGTAATTAAAGAATTGGTACTTAGCAATTCTTTGAGGGCAGAGTCTGCTTTGGCAGAGTCGAGCCGTGAATGGATCACAATTTCTTTAATCGGCGCGGCGTTTATGGCCATTGCCGCTTCCAGTAATACATCGGCGGGTGAGCCGTGCGCCAGTGATTCAAGTGTTTTCAATATCTTTTCGTCGAATCTTTTATGCCTGCCCGTGGGACGATGGTCAACGATCATACCTCCACCAAGAGTTTCGCCTGGCGAGGGGCGACGCAAAATATAACGGTCACCTCGTATAGCGACCGCAGGCTCGCGCAGTTCGAGTTGGATCCAGCCTTCCTCGCCAGGGCTGAGCTCTTCAGTACCAAGCAATCGCAAGGTGGCGATTGTTTCGCTGGCGCCTACAAAGAATTTAACTTCATCTCCATGCTTCATGGACGAGGAGGCATCCTTCAACGATCGGAATCGCGCATCAATGCGGCGTGTGGACTGATATTGATCGGGATGCGTGATCACATCTCCGCGGCGCACTTGTTCTACAGTGATGCCTGAAATATTGACTGCTGTACGTGAGCCTGGCACGGCTGTATCTTCCTTCTTTTTGTGTGTTTGCAGGCCCCTAATACGGCCCTTCAAGCCCTCTGGCAAAATTTCCACTTCATCGCCAATTGACAGGTGTCCGTCGCTCAGGGTGCCAGTGACTATTGTGCCGAATCCACTCATTGTGAAGACGCGGTCAACAGGCAGGCGCGGGCGGTTCAGGTCTAACCGCGCGGGTTTTTGTTGGAGTATGGATTGCAGATTGGAGATTAGAGAATCAAGTCCTGTTTCAGTTTTGGCGGAGACTCTTACGATGGGGGCCTCTTTCATTACGGTATCGGCTACAGCGGCGCGAATGTCGGCTTCAACGAGATCCAGCCAGGCTGAGTCCGGTGCAAGGTCGGTTTTTGTCAGAACGATAATCCCGGATGGGATCTGCAATAAATCCAATATTGCCAGGTGTTCTTTGGTTTGTGGCATGACGCCTTCATCCGCCGCAATGATGAGTAGCGCTGAGTCAATTCCCCCAATACCTGACAACATATTTTCGATGAAGTCGCGATGACCGGGTACATCCACAATGCCAAGCTCTTCTCCGTTGGGAAGGGTCATCCAGCCAAAGCCCAACTCGATGGTCATTTCGCGTAGTTGTTCCTCCTTGAGGCGGTCGGGATGTGTTCCCGTCAGCGCGGCAATGAGGGTGGATTTACCGTGATCGACATGACCTGATGTTCCGATGACCCGCATTATTAAAGTCTCCAGCGACGGGGGCATGAGTTCTTGCAAATCCAGCGCCGAGGACGGCGCTGGAAGCACAAATGAGCTGGGTGCATGGGAGACTTTATTTCTTTGCCTTCTTTATTGCTTTGCCATGACCCATGATGCGCTCATACGCAGAAAGCCATTCGTGAGCAACATTCATCAGTTCCTGAAGTTGCGCTTCGGTGGCATCTGCTGTTTGGTGCATTTGGTCCTGCAAGGTTTGTATTGATTCATCGAGTGGGCTGATGCGTTCTTCCAATTTTTGCATGGAGCGGCGAACGTCTTTGGCGCCTTCATCCTGTGACAGGGTGTGGCCCGTCCAGCGTTTCTGGTCGTCGGCTTTGAATGTGACCCATTCCTGACGCAGCCGCTCCTCTGCCAGTCTTTGCATTTCGGTCACTTCATTGATGCGGCGCTCAAGCTTGACGTTGAGTTCGTTGTACGTTTCCTGAGCACGTTTGGCGTTGCGCATCATCTCTTCCAAAGCCTGGATCTGTGAATCAACCGTCTGTGTCTGTACTTTGACCGAGTCGAATTTTTCCTTCCATTCCTTGATGGAGCGGTCGCGATCCATTTGCGCCATGGATTGTTGATCGATAAAGGCATTCTGTGCGGCTTTGCGATCGGCCTCAGACGCCATCAATTCACGGATGCGAATATCCATGTTCTTCCAGCCGTCTGCATTTAGATCAGCTTTGGCGCGCGCTTCATCAATGCGTACGCGGATAGCGGTGAGTTCGCCCTGAAGATCTGCCACCCGCTTGGCTTCCTGTTTGCGGCTTTCCTCAAAAATACGCTGGGTGAGTGTGGCTTCATGCGCAATGCGGACCGCCTCATCGATGGGCGGTTTTAGTTCCTTGATCTCCATTTGTAAACGCGTTTCTTCCACAATGCGGGCCTTGATATCGCGTTTGATGGGAGGAAATTCACTCTCAAGGTTTTTCCTGAAATCGCTGAGTGCCTTTACAATTGGTTCCAGATCCTGCTGATGCCGTTTGGCAACTTCGCTTTCCCGTTTCTGATGTTTTTTCTCGAGATCGTCGAGCGCCTTGTTCATGTCTTCGCGTTGTTTGGCGAAGATGGCATCGAACTGGTCGAGGCGGGATGCGGTGCTGGCAACGTCCGCGATGCGTTTATCCAGCGGCTTGATCTGTTTAGCGACAATCTCTATGCCCCCATCCAAGGCCGCTATCCGTTCCTCCAGGGTAAGGAGTGATGTTCTGGTCTTGCGGTGTTCTTCGTCCAGCCATTCCAGGCGTTTGACGAGCTGTTCAAATTCCATGGCTTCCTCCAACAGGTAACTTGTAGTGGATTATACCGCTGTGCTTTATTGGTTGCTTTAGCGACCTAACCGCTCAAACATGGTGGGCAATTCAGATAAAAAGTATTGTACCGTCTGCGGAAACAGGCCAAGGATGAAAAGCCCGATCATTCCCAGACCGAGCATGATCGTTTGTGCCAGGCTTTCGCGCCGCTCCCAGCTTGTATACTCTTCGGCCATGCTGACAACTGCCAGGGAGCGAAATGCGCTCGTAAGTAAACCGATGATACCGATTCCCATCCATAGTGAAGCACTGAGCGAAACGCGGGATAGTCCTTCCCATAATGCCAGCCTGGCGGGAAAACCAGCCAGCAAAGGGAACGCGCCTGTCGAAAGCGTGGCCATGATCATTCCTGCACCTGCGAACGGGGTGATGCGCAATAAGCCGCGGACTGAATGGAACCGCAGCGTTTCAACGTTATCCTGGATCACGGTCAAGGAGAAAGACCAGACGGCCTGTCCCAGGGCGCGCGCGGGAATAAGTAAAAACAAAATGGGTATGCCTAGCTTCGGGTCCAGGCTGAGCGCGATGAGGGAGAATCCAGTCTCTGCAATGACACCGTAGGCCATGATCCGCCCGAGATGACGTTGAAAACCAGCGAACAAGCCGCCAGTGACGATCATCAATAAACCTGCAAAACGGAGGGCGTCTATTAATTGTGTGGAGGAGCGCAACCATGAGTAGCGATCAAGAAAGCCTGCACCGAATATGGTCGTGATGGTTGGGAGGATCCATAAGAGGTAGCCGGCGATGTAGGGAGAGGTTTCTTCCAGCAACATGGGTACCCAATTGTAGAGCGGGAAGACGGCTAGCAGGAAGGCGAATCCCAACCCCAACATGGATGTTGATTGAGCTGCGAGCGCTAGATCACCCGGGCTGGCTTCCACGCCTGCCAGTAACCAGCCAGTTACCAGGATGAATGGCATGGCAAGGGTTTGATAGATCAGAAAACGCACAATGCCTCTGCCAGGTGGGGAATAAATGCTGGTCAGCAGTGGAATGGCAAGCAGAATTGTCATTTCGATAAAGAGCGCTGCATAGAGGAATGGTTCCACAGCAAGAGAGGCTACCAGCAGGCCTGTAATCATTAATCCGATCGGTACGAGGCGAGTTGCTGTTTTTGAGGCCTCAGTGCCAAAGAACCATAAGGCAGTTGCGCCATAGACCAATGCCAGCAGAGATCCTTCAGCCGGCAGGATAACCAAAGCACGGCCCAGGATGGTAAGCGACGAGTCGATCTTGAATGAGAATGTTCCAACGCGTATGGCTTCTTCAATAGGTACGAATTGGGCAATCAGCGCTAGGGTGGCTGCAAAAACACCGCCAAGAATGCTTAAGGCACGTTGGCTGTTAATGAAAAATAGCAATAAGCCAAAGAAAATAGGGACGACGATCCAAATCGTTGGCGCATTCATACAAATTCAACTTCTGACTCAACCTCTTCTGAGGAAGCTGATGCGATCAATAAATATGATCCCGCGAGTGCCAGCCCCAGATTGATGATGGCAAGCAACGCGGCAACCAATATGGATGTCTCCACTGCTGAGTAAAGAATTTCAAACCCAGAAAGGACAGTCATCAAGCCGATCGTCACACGCAGGAGAGAGACAGTAATGCCCAAATGGAGCAATCCCATACCGATCAGGAGTAGGCTGCCTGCAGTCACCGCAAAACCTGCATCTGCCATGATTGTGGATGCGCCTGGTATGGTTGCTGAAACGATCAACCCGACGATGCCTGCCGCGAACAGACGAAAGAGCCTGCCACGCGGCCAGACACTTTCTTCGTCAAATTCCTGGGCCGGTAACCCGGAGCGGGTCATGCCGAGAATTGCAGCAGCCATCCAACCTGCGACCACCTTGACCGTAGCCATTCCCAACGGCCAGTGCTGAAGGACAAGTACCAGCATGCCAAGATATTGAACCGCAAGTAGAATGATACTCAAGCGCCAATCGCGAACGAGCAATAATCCCACTGATGTAACGAGGATCACAATAACCGCAATCCACGCGAAAGTTATGGCCACGACTCAGGGAGTCCTTTGGGTGAACAATGAGATGAAGAGAGCCAGGAAAAGCAATGTCCACATGATTCCGCTTTCGCCTTCCAGCATGTTTGTAAATGCATTGCTTAATCGCCCAAGCTGGCGGTAAATTCCCCATAGGGTTTGATAACCCAAATCCAGCCAGGATGCATTGGCGGGGCGCACCCAGTGCGCGCGGACGGGGTTCAAGATGCGCAAACGCGGGGTGAGCCAGAGCAGGCCGACGGTCAGAATGGAGGCGATCAGTCCCATAATCCAATTGCCGATTTGCAGAGTGCCATCCCATCCGAACAGTCCAAGGAGAATGACCATCAGCAACAACAGAAAAACACCAATGGGATAAACATTCCTTGCCCAGATGGGTTGATCTTCATTGCTGACTCGAGTCACGGTTCTTTGGCTGTGACGGATGAAACCTGCAATGAGCATCGCATGCGAAACGAGCAGGAAGGGAAACGCGATCCAGAAATTTAGACTACCACTGTTCCAGCCTGTTGCAGAAAGAGAAAAAGGCAGAGACGAAATTCCCAGTGCCCCGATGAGCAAGGCGCGTGTGAGCCATCTGTTCTGCTCGGAGGATAAAAACAAAGCGCCGCCCGATAAGATCAGAGCGCAGCCCCAGGCAGCCGCGCCAATGGGATTGGCCCGCAACGCCGCCGCGATCGCGAGCGACCCCATACCAATTAACCAATAGGGTCGGCCGTTAAGTTCGTCTGGCGCACGCAGCCACATCCAACCGCCATAAACGGCCGCGATGGAGACAAGCATCCATAAATAGGGTATGAATGGCGATGTGAGACTGCTTGCCGGAATGCGTGCCAGCAGGATCAAGCTCGAGGCCGCAGACACCATCCGCAAACCGGTGCCAAACCCTCGCCTGAGAGATGCCTCGTTTGGGTATGGAAGATATAGTGGCAATACACCAATACGAATCCCGGCAGCGATCACCAGATACAAACCTGCCTGCGGAGGGGCGCCGAGAAAATCCAGTGCCTGACCATTCGCTACACTCACCATATCTGCCCAGAGCAGGATCAAAATTCCAGTGGCGCGCGATGCGAATGCGATCACCACACGCTCGCTCAATTTTGGGTCTTCCACGAACCGCATTTGCGTGATCAATTCCACCAGGTCAATGGCGGCCCAGATCAACACCAGTGTGAGCGGGTTATCGGCGACTACCGCAAGGATGCCAAAAGATGTAAGGATCAGAGTTCCCACCCAGCTAAGCGGGTTGGGGAAATCACTGCGCACGGCGGCTGTGATTACAATGGAAAAGCACAATGTAGCCAGGCTTGTTGCAAATGCCCAGGCAATGCCATCGGCAATAATGGTGGGAGATTGAGAAAAAAGAGTGGTGGGTTGCCAGATCGAGAACTGCAGGGTGATGGGCATTTGTGCCTGCCAGGCAAAAACACTGATCCACCCTATTAACGCACCGCCCACCGCGATCGGCCAGTTATATCTAAATGCAGGTGCAAAAAACCGCAGTACAAGCAGGATCAATGCCGTCAGGAATAGGATTGAGACTGTTATGAGAATGGACATGCAATAGTAATTTTATCAGGTTTGCCCCGCTCGTCTCATTGAAAGGGGAATTGAAACGAGCGGGGTTTGCAGGCCTTCCTGTTTGTTGTAAAATCAACCACATGCGTTTTCTCCGCTTCAACATATTATTGATATTGATGGTTTTTGTTTCCTCGTGTGACATCAGATCGAACGACATTCCCGTCAGCGGATTTCCCACCTCGACGCCTTTTCAGCCGCAGACTGAAAGCGTCTCAGACTCGCCTTATTCTGCCGCGGCCCCAACGCCCATTTTCCTCCCGACGCTTACTCCCCCACCACTCACGCCCACCGAAGTCGTGATTTTGCCTGAAGCATCGCTTCCAGAGGTGAATGGCCCTGACTCTACAGTGGTAACGACTCTTAATCCACTCACAGGTTTGCCGCCCTCTGACTTGTCGTTGTTGGAGCGCAGGCCGTTGGCGATCAAGGTGGCAAATTATCCGCGTTATATCCGCCCGCAGTCTGGTCTGACACTTGCAGATAATATCTTTGAATATTACATCGAAGATGGTCTAACACGTTTTATCGCGGTGTTTTATGGGAATGACTCCGAATGGGTGGGGCCCGTTCGCTCCGGGCGTTATTTCGATGAAAACATTCAGCGCATGTATCAGGCCTATCTTGTTTTTAAGTTCGCTGACCCGCGCGAATTCGATCATTTTAAATTGAGTGATTTTTCCAAATTTCTGGTTGTACCTACCAATGGATCATGCCCTCCGTTTCAACTGATGCCCAATCGCAACATCGAAGTTTATAACAATTCCTACTTCAACACCCTCCTGTGGGAGGACTGTGTGATCAGTGAGGGACTGGAAAATCAGCGACCTTATCTCCGTAATGGATTTTTCAGTGAGGTGGTGCCGCAGTCAGATCTGCCCGGTATGCAAATGTTCACCTATTATTCAGTGGATTCATATAATTACTGGATATATCGACCTGAAACACAGCAGTATGTACGCTATCAGGAACTGGCTGATACACGCGCTGATAAACCCGAAAAATATGATCTTATGCTGGACGCGGTCACAGCTTTGCCGGTCACTGCCTCCAATATTGTCTATTTGCTTGCGTCGCATACATTTGCGAATTCATTCGATGAAGATGATGAGGTCTATCAAATTGACCTGACTGGTTCAGGGGAAGCCTATGTGTTCCGTGATGGTGTGGGTATGGTGGCGCGCTGGTATCGAACGAATAAAGATCAACCGCTTTTGCTGGCTGGCCTGAATGGAGCCCCTATCTATCTGCGGCCGGGCATCACTTTTTATGAGGTATTGGGAGCACGCTCCTATGTGGACCAGGATGCGGGTGAGTGGCACTTTCATCACGAAGTGCCATGAGATGGGATAAAATACGTTTTAAACACAAAGGCTTGTACTGAGCGTGTCGAAGTGACACGAA
>Ga0068862_100004736_pt1 | contig 11452 bp, 33 predicted proteins | sample KBSSwiS52_FD_66598 | JGI IMG/M metagenome (GOLD analysis project Ga0068862, IMG submission 66598) | Switchgrass rhizosphere microbial communities from Kellogg Biological Station, Michigan, USA - KBS Switchgrass S5-2 | ecosystem: Host-associated > Plants > Roots > Rhizosphere > Soil ... | reverse complement strand
AGGGAGTATGCAGTTTTTAGTGGACCGGCAGTTTGACTGGGGGGATTGGGTTTACGGGCTGTGGGTGGCGGTGGTGGGCGGAGGAAGCAATGCGGTCACGGCCGGGATTGGGTTGATTGTGATCGATCCCAATGACTTTAACCTGCATAAGGCCAAGTTCTGGACGATGGTGGCGGGGCTGTTCACGGTGAGCGCGGTGAAGGATTTCTTTCTGTATCTGAGCCACAATCCGGCGCCGAAGTTCACCACACGGTCCACCACGACGGCGACCATGACGGGAACGGGGGCCGGGTCGGTCGTGCAGATGACCAATACGGAGGAGACGTCTATGCCGGCTCCGGTTTCGGGGGGCGGCGGGAAGACGTAGGCCTCCCCGCCCAATCTCCTATGCCAACCTGTCCCTATCTGACCCACCAGATGACGGCGAGCCACACCCAGGGAACCCAGATGGTGAAATCGGCCTGGTCCTGGTCTTCCATGGCTACCAGCCCAACCAGTAGCCGACTTCCAAAGTAAAAATGACGTAGAAGTCGACAAAGGTGCCGATGTCGATGTCGTTGCGGATCGCCTGCCAAACTTGCTGGCGGGAATCTTCATCGTAGGTCTGGTCGTCGGCCCGAACGACCGGAGCCAGTGACGCCATTAGCGCGAGTCCCAATACTGCCGTTCTCAGTGCTTTTTTCATACTCTTTTCTCCTGATTTGACTTTTGGTTCATTACAACAGTCCAACGCCGGCTCACGGCTTGCTTTCCTTATGTATGGCGGCGTCGATCTCCTCACGCCAAACCCTATACCGGTCCTCTTCTGGTTGCCCCGACCATGCTGGCCCCAGTAATTCCCACGTCAGCGTATGCTGAATAAGCCACAGCAGCCGCCGCTCATCTGCCTTCAGGCGCTCGACTTCGGCGCGGAGTTGGTCGCGTTCGGCCTGCACCGATTTGATAAGCATACAGCGGTTGCATACCAGCGCACCCTCGGAAGCAAAATACCGTGGCTCGTGCGGAAATAGCGCCTGACACTGAATGCACCGGGCTAACCCATCCTGCAACCCCTCGATCATGGCGAGGGCGCGAGGGATGAAGTCACGGGCTTCGGTCGCAAAGGCGGTAAATGAATAACCCATTTCTCCGGGACCTTCGCAGATGCGCTTCATCTCCGCGATCTCTGCCGCACTTAGCGGCTCTTGGTTAGGCATCAGCGCTCTCCCGCCTCACAGTTGGCTGAAATCCAGCACTCGCAAAATAATCAGTGGTATCAACGCTTTCATCTTGTCATCGACGGGAATGCCGCAGCCCCACAAGCATCCGACCGCGTGCTGGTTCGCGCCGAACCATACTTTCGGATGGCGCTTGGCTCCAGCCTCGTGAATCTGTTCGACGGTCATTCTTTCCCTTCCTCCTGCGCTCCCACCTGCGGTAAAAACTTATGACACCTTACGCAACAGTTCATTACATTGGGTTCTGAGTCATCACCGCAAGTGCAGTATTCCTGCGCTCCCCTTTTTGCAACTGGGAAGCCTCTCTGTGGCCCTTTGTATGGGCCTGCCGTTAGTTCCAGCTTTCTGAAAGTCTCTACCTCCTGCGCTCCGTCAGACTGACAGTCATGAATACTCTTACACCCCTCACAATAGTGAGATCCGCGCTCTACTTCGTGCGTCCGTATCCTATGTCGGTCAAAGGAGCATCCACATTTACACACTGGTGGCTGCGCTCCGCCGGCGAGAGCGGCGCGGGCATTCACTATTGACAGGCGCTCAGAATCGGTGTCGCAATCTTCCAGTAACCCTGTGAGCGCCTTCCGCAGCCGTTCTACTTGCTGCTCAGATGCGGCACACTTAGCCACCCATTCGGCGTGAGATTCAGTAATGGCCTTCTCGCATTCCTGCTGTCTCTCCAACTGCTGGCGTGCGGCGTCTAGTTGAGCCAGTGTGAACTTGGATAGATCGTCAATGAAATCCCACGCCAATAAGAAACGCGCATCCAGGTGCTTGCCTATGGCTTGCTTCACTCCGTCTCGTATCTGTTCCAACTGCTGCTCGTCAGTCATGGCTTTCTCCTCTGGCGCGAATGCCGCCTGAGTTCCGGCTATGCCCAAATAATTGCTGCTAGTTCCAGAGTTTCGGGGTGTCGCCCAAGGCCAAGGGCGCAGGTCTACCACCTCCCATTGCTCTTCAGTCATGATTGTCTCGCTCCGATCCGTCGTTACGCTTTCTGTGAACCTGTGCGCGTGAGGTTGTTCTAGTGAATCACTCATGGCTTTCCTCCTCTGGAGCGAATTGCGGCGGCGATACACCTCAGCGCTACCATCATCGTCAAGCTGCATGGCTCGTCCTGATAATGCACCTGCGAGTCGTCTGCGATCTTGGCACACGCTTCCCGCTCCTCTGCCCGAGCTTCAGCGATCCGGCGCTCGCATTCCGTATCGGTCATCAGATTCAGGTTTGACATACTCACGGCCGTCCTCCTATCTGAGAGCGAAGACTGACCGCACGGATCAGGTATGAGCGTCCATCCACGTCGAAACACGAATAGGTTTTGGCGCACCGCTCCGCTTCCTGAGCACGTTGCTCTAAGACAAGCTGCACATCAGTTTCAACACAACGAGAGCAAGAGCAATCATCCCGAGTTCTCCTGTGCTCGAGCACTGCTTTCAAAGCGGCGTCACGATCTAACATACTCATTATTCAAGCTCACTGCCCTCAGAAAGAGCTTCTGGGTTCACGTAACTGGCGCAGTTGATTATCTTGTTCTCCGAGCTGTGGCTAAAGGAGGACAGCAGCATTCATGCTCTGAGTTCTGACGACGCTTGAACGCCGCTTCCCTTGCCCGGTCCAAGTCTTGTGTATCGCTCATCTCAAGTCCTCAATATTTGTGACGATCATTCCATACCTTGCCGCCACTCCGAGTTGATAATCGATAGCGCCCTGGCGCGTTTCACTGGTTGCGCCGCCCGAACGCTGAAAGCCCGCCTGCCATCCCCAGATAATCTTCCCCTTCCGTATAATCCGCCGCCTGTGAACATAGATTGTCACCCCGCTATCTTTCGTGCGATCCGGCGTGTTGCTCATCGTACGGTGACCCCCTTTCCCCTGCTCTTGCGAGCCTCCCTGATCCTCATTGCTACAGCCTGGCACGCTGGCGACTGGCAGTATTTAGCCGTGCGGGAAGTGGAGGAGGCGGCGCGGCGGCAGTGGGCGCACAGAAAGCGGCGCTTGCCCGGCAGGATCAGCTCGCTCATTGGACAACTCCATCAGCGGGCTCGACGGCTCTCAACTGGCGGACAATGGCGCTCTGCAGCCGAAGGGCAATCAGCCGGCCCTCGTCGCCGGCGAATGGCAGGGTCGTCCCCAGCAGGAGATGCAGCGTACGGGCTTCGGCGTCAGTGAGAGACAGGGTGACGACTGGACTCATTGAGACAGCTCCTCGTAGTGACGGGTGCAGAGCCAGCAATTGATGGTCAGCTGGGTATAATGCTGTTCAAAGCTCCCCCGAACGGCGGCCCACACCTGTGGCGGATTCTCGCACCCTTCGACGGCGCATGTTTGGCATCTCTGCTGCGGATTGGTAGCAAACGGCTGGGACATAGTTACGGCTCCTCCTTATATATATGATGCTCGCGAGCCGGCGGGCGGCGGTTATTCTTTCGCCCTCAGCCGCGCCAGGATCCACACCAGCGCCACGGCGATCAGCACGACCCCTACGTCGGTCACAATGCGGGCATAGGCGTCAATGGCGGGCATTGGCTACCTGTCTCCTGAATGGGCGGCTTCCTCGATCCGCCCCCATGTAATCCAGGCTTTGGCGCCCACCAGTCCTACCAGCGTGAAATAGACGGCCCACAGCGCCACCAAAACCCAGTTAACGCGCTTCATGCGGCAACCTTCCTATATCCGCGGGGCCGTGTGGCGCGAAGCTCGATCCGCCCGCCGACGATCCTCAGGGAAATCACATGCACATCCCCGCACGCGCAGCAGATGAGCCGGAACCGGGAGCGCAGGGGTACCCATTCTCCGGCCCGCGGACGATAAATGGCGGCGCTCATCCGATATCAGCCGTGCAAAAGCCCGAATAGTCGAGTTCGTGGTCAAACTGATGCGCGAGATGGGCCGGAATGGCGCGGCGGTCGATCTCGATCACGACGGAGCCGGAGGTGAAGCGATCGGCGCCGTTGAGCCCGGGCGGATAGTGGCACCAGAGCACCTTATGATCGGCGTCGGGGGCAGCGGAGAGGCTGCCGAACAACAGTGAAAGAGCCAAAAATTTTCTCATAGAGTCTAAATAATATCAGGTTAGTTGAATTGTAACAAGAGAGGGATGGAAAACCTTTATAGAGATGTGGGGTCATCTCAACTACTGATGAATTTTTTATTTTTTATAGAGCTGAGAAGCCAACCCGCCCCTGCCGCGATTGCCTCGAGCCCCTTGGACAATTCCCGGCGGCGGTATCGCTCGAGCCTGGCAGCTGCCATTTTGCCAGGGTGCTGATCATGCGTTAACGGCGATTAACGTGAGTTGGAACCGTGGGCGAACATATGGCGAACATACATGGTCGCCATAGGGCGAACATGGAGCGAATATAAGCTCGAGCGGGTATGGCCGGCGGATTGTCGTGTAAACGGGGCTCCGCCTTCTTTTCGTTACTTACCGCTTCCTACTTTGCTACTACATTTGTCGAAGTGTGCATCAAGTGTCAAAAATTTGACGGTGTAGTCAAATTGACTACAGTTTGCAGAAAAGTCACACTCCCAAGTGATTGATAAATGGTACGAGTGTGGTTATTCGACCTCAGTAATAATAGTTTAAATTTAGCTGTTGACTGGCCCTAAAATTTGGCTCTATAATCATTAACGTAAGTGACAATTGGAGGTCACGAAGCTCATGTCTGAATACATCGAATCTACCTCGACGGTTCGCGGTTATACCGTCCAAATCATTGCTGATAGCGATGCTCAAGCACCTGAAAATGATGACGGTCTGTTTATCGTCACCACACGAAACCGATACTTCCAGCTAGACCATGACGGCATGGATGCGGACGCTTGTATCGAGGATAAAGACCTTTGTAAACGCTACTGGATATTCCCGCTGAACGCCTATATTCATTCCGGCGTGGCGCTGAGTCTATCCCGTAGCGGACAGTTCTCCGATCCTTGGGACTCAGCTCAGATAGGCTTCGTGTTTGTCGCTAAGAACGAATGGCGCTATCGAACACGGGAAACCAAACGTTGCGTATCGGCCATCAAAGCGGCTTCGTCGTATGTGGAAACGTGGAATCAGTATCTGTCTGGCGATGTGTGGGGCTATTCGATTGACGATGCCGATGGAAACCACGTTGATTCTTGTTGGGGATTCTATGGACTGGAGTATGCCAAATCGGAAGCTCTGGCCAGTGTTCCCGAGGAAACGTATTGTCCTAGCGATTCAGACGAAATGGAGGTGACGTTAGCATGACTATCGACCAGATAATCCTTAGTCTCGTTTCCGCCGCAGATGCCGTGCAATACGGTGTCGCGGTTATGGGATTGGTTGTGGGGGTTTGTTGGATTGGGGCAGCTGTAAAGGCCATCAAAGGAGGATTGCAGTGATAGGACGATTCACCACAAGGCAGATTAACTCCCACCTTGCGTCAATGGTTGGTTATTGCGTGGTCTATGCCGACGGTTTTCAGATGCGCATTAGCCGCGCTAGGACTCGCAAGGGAATCATGGAAGGACGCGTTATCAATTACAGTTACAGCGGCCGCAATGCCGTTAATGTTGGGCCCATTCGAGACTGGGAACCAATCCCGGAAAACGCAACGATGGAGCTAAGCTAATGCGTATCACCGACGTCGACATGAGGAGGGCGCTATGACGACATTTTCAGAACATCCAAAGATTGTATTTCCTGCTTGGTTGCAAGTGCTGGGATTTACCGATTGCAGCTATCGGAATGACTGTGCCGCACGGTCCATGCACGAAATTCCGGAACTGGGATTAGACCTGTTGTGCTGGATCAACTATCCCGACATGAACGACAGGGAAGACCCCGATAATTCCGTTACCTATTACGTGGAGCTGGTTCTTGGTGGCCAAGCAGAACCAGTCAAGGAAATCTATTCCGGCGATTCCTCCGGCAATGCCCATACCGCCATCAGCCGGATTCTGCGCGCAGTGGAGGAGTTGAAACAGTGAAGGGGCGAAGGCGGAGGTGACCAAATGACCGATGAAGTCTTGCGTGCCGTGGTTCAGGCACTTTCAGAAGCCGGGCATCCAGCACACCTGGAGTATCCCGGCTTCATCGTCTCGGAGATTGACTCCGAGCGCTACATGAGCATCGACGATAACGACGCTACGCTGTCGTTCGACGTGTTCGGCTCGCACGCAATGGACGACCATTCGCCCATTCTCGCGATCCCCTCCACCATCCCGCGAGACTCGAACGATGTCGAGGGAATCGTGACGCGGTTTCTCATCGAGCGCGCCGGGTTGGCGATTCGCGAGGAGCGGCGCCATGCGTCGACGGGTGCGCCCATATGATTCCCTTCACAGTACGGTACGTCGCCGGCTTGCATGGGTTCTATCGCGTGATGAAGTGGTTGAAGGTCAATGCGCGTGGAGATACGTGCGTGCTGGTGGATGTTACGGCGGGGGTTATGCGGGGAATGTGGGTGTATAGACCCGTTTATGAGGAGAGAAAACGTATGACAGTAGGCGAACGTTACAAGATTACCGGACCACGATTTTCGGCGGTGTATGCCATTACCTTCGTGCATCCCGATCTAAGCGGATATTTTTCCGCAAAGCGATCACCGAAACCGACTAGACTTTGTCGCGATGGATTTGGTGACCATCTTCAGAGTCTGGCGCAGTCCCACACATTTAAACTCATGAAGCGCGGAATAGGACGCGCCATATGACATGCCCAACATGCGGTAAGGAAGCCGTATTCACCGAGCGCTGGGAGTCCCACCTCAATGGCGGGGATACCATGTGGCTCGAGTGTGATGAGTGTGGATCGCGAACGGATGACGAAGAGTTAGCGAAGGTGAATCAGGAGGAGGAAACGTGCGATTGAAAGGCGAAAGTATACACAGACCTGACCAGACACAGGAGGAGCTTATTGAAAGCATTTTCCGTGTCGTTCAACGGATCGACAACGCAAAAGCGTCATGGCCAAAGGATTATCGTTCGCGCGTGGGCTATCAAACGAGCATAGAGAACCTTATTCCTCTGTGCCGCAGGCTCACGAGGCCCAACGCAGCAAGGGAACAAGCGCGAACATACACAGCGAGTCTCGGGAAGGCAAATGTCTGAGCCAATAGACCTCGTTATCCGTCCGCCTATCGAGCATGCCCAATTGCTCATCAATGCCACCGTGGCGGGGCTCAGGAGTCCGGCCAGTCGCAGGGTGTATGGATTATGGCTCAGGAGGTTCATAGAGGCCGGCTATGCGTTCGAGCGGGACGGAGTGGCAAATTACCTCGCGGACCTGAGGGAGCGTGGCCTGGGGGCGCAATCGATCAATCAAGCCAGGGCTGCCGTACGCAAGCTGACCGAGGAAGCCTTGATACGTCAGCTGATCGATGAGCGGACGGCGAGGGGGATACTCACCCTCAAAGGCGATCCCATACGGGGGCAGCGTGTCGGGAACTGGCTGACGATCGACGCGGTCAAGGTTATGATGCAGCTGCCCGATCGGGAGACGCCTATGGGAGCGAGGGACGCGGCGCTACTGGCGGTTATGGTGGCATGTGGACTCAGGCGCACGGAGATTGCCGAGCTGGACTGGACCCAATACCAGGAACGTGAGGCGCGGATGTGTTTGATCGATGTGCGGGGCAAGGGGAATCGCATCCGCACGGTTCCTGTGGCGGCGTGGGCGGCCGGGGAGGTTGAGCGGTGGCGGGGGCTGCAGGGGACATTCGAGCCTATAGGCCGGGTGTGGGCGCATGGCAGGCCCAAGCACAGGCCGGAGCGGATGTTCGGAGGGCTGAGCGCGGCGGGAGTGTGGTGGGTGGTATGTGGGTATGGCGAGCGGATGGGGGTGGAGATACGGCCGCATGATCTGAGGCGGACGCTGGCTAGGTTGATGAGGAAGGCGGGGGTGGATATCGAGCAGATTGGAGCGATCCTGGGGCATGCCAAGATTGAGACGACCAAGGCGTATCTGGGCGGGATATTGGAGCTGGGCAGGTGTAAGGCGGGACCGGATCGGGTGCAGTGGGAGTAGAGCAGCGAAAATTAGACGACTGGAGACAAAACGAATGAAATTATCTGAAGCAATCCAACAGCTTGAGAGTATTGAGGGCGCATTACGCGAGGCATACACCGGAGCGTTTCCCCGACCGATGGGGGCGTATGGTGAGGTTATGATGCCGGCGCGTTTTGCATGGGAGGTACGGCTTTGTTCAGGTACGGAGCTACTGGCCAAATCTATCCTGAAGCTAAAGTCAACATTGGCCGAAGCCCACTCAGTTGACCTTGAAGTGGGGAGGGTAAATCGATGACCAACGACGAACTAGCGCAACAATACGACAGACGGTACGGGGCCAGGGAGTCCAACACCGACTACAGCAGCCGGCGGGTGGAGGTGGGAGATCGCCAGGGTTACGTGATCCATGCTCAGATGCCGATGAATGGGCCTCTTGAGAGGCCGGATCAGCTGAGTTACAGGTATACGGGGATGGGGGTGGATGAGGACATTCTCGCATTCCTCAGGATGGGGCTCGAGATGGGGGCGGTGGGGTTTTGGCTGGAGGTGGAGCGATGAGGCACCAAGAGATGAATTGGAATAACCCTTCCGACCGGTTGAGCCTAATTGAGGACATCGGCATTGAGGAATACAATCGCCGGATTAAGGCGTATTTTGTCGCCAATCCGATTCGCAAGATATCAACGCAATTCGGTGTGCTGTTCGCGGTAACGGGAACGAAGATGGCATTTCGTACACTGGAGCAGGCCGAAGCATACAGGCGGCGCGAGGTGGAGCGATGAGCGCCTCCCGCGGACAAGTGGCCGCCAAGGTGGCCGAATCAAAGCGCCTTCACCCGGAGCGCTACTGCCCCGAGAAGCGGTGTCTGTGGCGCACCGATGGGGATTACTGCCCCCGGCACAAGCGCCCCGCAACCAGCCCCAGGCGGTTCATCTTCACCTGCGGCAATTGCAGCCAGGAGTTCGCCGCCCATTGGCCGGAGGTCGACATGGTGACCAATTGCCCTCACTGCGGGGAACTGCTGGAGGTGAGCCGATGAGTGCCATCAACATAAACGATTGGCTTCGAGCGTTCCTCAAAGGCCACCCAGGAGTACGCCACGAAAGGCAGGGTGATGTGCGACGGAATCAAGTTTATCAAGGAGGCGACGGGATGAAGCGCGTTTTTAAATACCCGCTCAAGGCTCTCGAAAAACAAATAGTGGCCATACCCCTCGGCGCCCAGATACTTTGCGCCCAAGTGCAGCACGGAAATATCTGTTTGTGGGCGTTCGTCGACCCAGAGGAATCTCCTCAGGAGCGAACGATTCGCATCTTCGGAACCGGACACAATGTGGCCATGGACCTGGATTTGGCCTATATCGGTACCGTTCAGGTGGAAGGTGGTTCGTTCGTATTCCATGTGTTTGAGGAGGTGCGCTCATGACCGCCGACACCCATCGCATCCTGAGCGCCGCCTGGCCCACCCTCACGTCGGCGGAGAGGTTCATCTGCGAGTGGCAGTTCGGCTTCCTGGGGGAGTTCAGACAGGCTCTGATGACCGCCATTGCACGGGCCGACGAGGGGAACCGGAACCTCCTGAGCAAGGGATTCCCGCTCGAGGTGGGGGCGTTCCTGGACTGGCAGCGGGGATCGATGGGTCAGTTCCTGCGATCCAAGGGTATCGACATATGAAGGTATGGCTGGGAATCAGATCCAACTACTACCGAAACCCCTCTGGCTATAACAGCACCGACTTAGTCGCGCTATCGATGGCGGCTGGGGTTCGGGAATTTGACAGGCGGCATCTTCACCATTCTGATCTCTGCGATTATTGCCGAGCTTCCTGGAAGCATAAGCGCGGGTATTCGGAGAAGTTCGTGGATCATGATGGAGCGAGTGTGCGATACGTGGTAGTGCCAATGGATGTCGTCGACGAAAGATCCAAGGGTATCGACATATGAAGCTCTGGTTCGGCAAGCATAATGGCGAAGACTTGAGCGACATTCCGGTTGACTATCCGGTCTGGCTGGAGATGCAGTGAGCGTACCGGAGACGTCTTGCGGAAGGCGCTAAACGACGAAATTGCCCAGAGGAGGGGAGATCGGCCCGGAATGGGACGGTCGGTTCCCCGGGGTACGGCGAACAGGAAGCCCGGTCAAGGCTCACTCTTCTAATAATATATATATATTATATATATGAGATACCATTTAAGGGTTGCCCTGGAGCAAACCCCTTGCCGCCATCGCCGCGACCGGGTGGACGAACCTCGCGTCTGCCCGTTTCAACAGATTGTTCACAATAACTTAGAGCCTTTCTGCCGGTGCTGTGACGGGTGCGCGGAGGACTGCGAGAGGGCCATCGGTGAGCTGGAGGTGGCCGACAACCCGCCGGAGTGATGGGCGGGGGATTTTTCGGCGCATATAAGGAGACGCGCGTCATATACAGTTGGCTTCGATATATAAATATAATAGAGAGTAGCTAAACGATTTATGTAGAGAAGGCTCTTCTCTGGGAACGTACGGTTGACTGGATTCCTGAGATGTGTCTAGAATCTAAATATGCCAAATCAGAAACGATGGGGACACATCACCCGATTGCGGATTATCGAGGAACCTTGCCTGTATTACGGCCCCCAGCATCCTAAGGCCAACGCAGACGGCTACTATCCAGGCGGTGACCATTTCGACGTTTACGAACTGCGGTGCGACTGCGGCTATCAGTGGCAGGTACGGAAGCGCGATTTCGAGGGCGAGTACACCGTGCGAAACTGCGGCCGGCCTGAGTGCGAGTATGCCAACGCGGCCAACACCAAGGCGGCAACAATCGGCAGACCTCCCGGACGCCCACGCAGCGTGGATCGGGGCACTCCGGTTCAACTCTATATCCCGATGAGCCTGTACTTCGAGCTTGCCGACAAGGCCAAGCAGAACTCTACCAGTATCAGTAAGCAGGCGGTTGCGTGGATGCGAAAGGGGGCCGAATCGGAGGCGTCGACCGATCTTGTTCCGGCAACCGGGGAGCCTACCGACTGGTAGCGGGTGGGCCTGCGATGGGGGATTGGGGGCTGCGATTGCACCACGGGGCTGGGAAGGTCCTTTGCGTGAATTCTACAGGGCATGGGGGAGGGGGATTTGAGGGGTCTGGGAGAGGCCACCAACCGGGGTGGGCCGCTTATCCTGGTACTATCCCCAGGGTAAGGCGTTCAAAATCCAGGAAATCCGTTGAATTACCAGTTGCATAAGACGGGGCTGGGGTGTTACATTTAAACCGCCCATTCA
>Ga0068862_100004735_pt1 | contig 11453 bp, 10 predicted proteins | sample KBSSwiS52_FD_66598 | JGI IMG/M metagenome (GOLD analysis project Ga0068862, IMG submission 66598) | Switchgrass rhizosphere microbial communities from Kellogg Biological Station, Michigan, USA - KBS Switchgrass S5-2 | ecosystem: Host-associated > Plants > Roots > Rhizosphere > Soil ... | reverse complement strand
ACGAACAGGATGGTCAGGAACAGCGCCAGCAGCCCGGCAATCCCGATCACGATGCCGTGGTAGAGCGTGATGCTGTTGACCTTGTCCTTGTAGGCTTCGGGCTCCCACAAATAGAGCTGGTTGAGCTTGTCCCCGCGCATCTCCAGCACGTAGGTCATGACGCTGCCGGGATCGAGGGTGATGCGGAAGATATCGGCGGTGGCGCTGTCCTGACGGTCGGGCCGTTCGCCGCTCGAGGTAATACTGGCAACGCGCGAGCGTCCGAGGTCGGGCCAAAACACGCCCGATCCCACCATGCGGTAATGCGGCACGACGATCAGGCGCTCGATCTGTTCGTCGCCGGGATTGGCGAGCGCGAACACCGCCCAATTGGTGTTGCCCTCGCGGGCGCGCACGTCCATGCGCCGGATGATCCCATCGGGCCCGGGCGCGGCCGAAACGAGCAGACGATCGGCCTCGGTGCGATGGCGTTCGGCGGCGTCGGTGAGATCAATAGCGCGCGCGTCGGTGCGCACATTGACCGCCTCGACCGCGTGTACGGGAGAGAGGCCGACCACAATCATGGCCAGCATGGCCGCTAGGCAGGCGCGGACCAAATGCAACCGACGTCCTCCCAGCTTTACCCCTGTCGACCCCAGCTTCGCCGGACTGACGCAGTTCCCGCGCCGGCTGACGCTAGCCAACTTTACGTCGATTTCGCGACCCGCGCGACCGGAAAGGGGCGCCAAAGCCCCCCACTTTGAGTAGCGGGCTGGCGGCATAAGTGCAAGAATTTCAATCAATTATGGTGCCGGACCAGCCAGCCGCCGGGCCCTGCGGACACGCGCGGCCGGCGCCAGCCCACCGGAGCGGTTGGCCGTGATGAGCGCGTTCATCATGGTGAAATGCTGGGCGGGGTCATAGGGGACCAGGATCAGGTGGACCCGGGCATTGAGCGCCGCGACGCCGGCCGCGGCCATGCCGGCCTGCTGCCGTAGACCGCACCCATGCTGAAGTCGTCGGTGACGAGCACGCCTTCCTGACCCCAGCGGCTCGATCGCGTTCTGTCCAGTCGGGCGCTCGGAGTGTGACAACTGGCCTGTCCGCCGCTATTTTCGGACATTCCATGCGGAGACGAGCGATGCCGGCCAGCGAGGATGACGACCGCCCGAAGAAGATCGTCCACGAGATAGGGCAGGAACTGGCGCTGCTTTCAATCCGCGAACTCGAGGAGCGCATCGCGCTCTTGAACGCGGAAATCAGCCGACTTGCGGCCGCGATCGCAAGCAAGCAAGGCTCGCGCAGCGTGGCGGATCAGTTCTTCAAGAAGTAGGGAAGGCGGGTCGAAGCGGTGGCCGTTCGCGCACGTCGTCGGCGGGCCGGGACGGCGCTAACCGTCGCGTGCGGCCGCCATCGGAATGGAGCGGTTGAATTGTTGCACCGCTTAAGGCCCTGTTAAGCTTTCGCGACCATTACTAATACGTCCATCTTCTGGACATCGAGTGGCTCCTGTCCACTCTGTTTGACGCCTCCCTGTTTAGACTTTGAGCCGCCGGCAATGGCGGCTCCTTTTTTTGACCACGCGCGCTCTGCCGCCGCCCGTTCACCTTCTGCCCTCGCCAGACGCGAACTTCGGCCTCTCAGCGCTCCAAGTTTGCCATATTATAATACCTCGGCAACTATATCTGAACCTTTGTTTTGCGCGTGCTGGACAGCGGGTCCTCGCCTGCGTCATGCTTCCGGTCTCGCCAGGGGCTGGCGCAAAAGTAAAAAAATCCGTGCGTAGTGTGAGGCGTAAACGATGTCCGAAAAATCGGTCAACGGGGCCGTGTGGTTCGGCGCGAGATTGGCGGGGTCACAAGCCTTTGCCGACTTGTTCCGCGACGGCATGGCACTGGTGGAGGAGACTGCGGCCTATCTCGACGGGCCGGGACGTCAGGAGTCCAAAAAGCTCTCGCGCAATGGCGCGCTCGCGTATGCCACCGAAAGCATGCGGCTCACCACGCGGCTGATGCAACTGGCGTCCTGGCTTCTGCTCCATCGCGCGGTTAAGGAGGGCGAGGTGTCGCTGGCCCAGGCCAATAAGGAGAAGGCCAAGGTCAAGCTCTCGGGTGTGGAGCACGCCGATGAGCAAAACATAACGCTTCTGCCGGAGCGCCTGCGGGCGTTGATCCAGCGCTCCAAGGCGCTGCATAGTGCGGTTCGCCGCCTCGATACCACGATCCACTCGTCCCCGGCCCGGGCCGACCGCGGCAACCCGGTGGAGCGGCAGCTCGGACTGCTGAGGGCCGCCTTCGAACACGAATGAAGTCGGCGCGGTGGCTATGCGCTCGCGCCTGCTCGAATAGGCCGAAAGTGCTATTTCTTGGCGCCGATGCCCGCGAACTTCTTCTGGAACCGCGAAAGCCGGCCGCCGCGATCGAGCAGCTGCTGTTGGCCGCCGGTCCAGGCCGGGTGGGACTTGGGATCAATGTCGAGGCGCAGCGTGTCGCCTTCCTTGCCCCAGGTCGTGCGGGTGGTGAATTCGGTGCCGTCGGTCATCACCACTTTGATGGTGTGATAGTCCGGATGCAGGTCAGGTTTCATGGCGCTCGTCCTGCGCGTCTCGCACGCGCGTGCTCCAGGTCGATCGAAAGTCGCGGCTCTATAACGCGGGCTGCCCGGCGAAACAAGGCATAAGCCCGGCGTTGCCCTGGCCCACGTCGCGCACCCCGGGGGGAACCCGGCAAGGCCCGCGCGCCGCGGGCAACAGTCATCTGGCCGTGTGGCGTCATGCGATGGCCGTAGAAACGGTTTGGTCCGGATTGCTGGGCGCCCCGCAACGCATACCGATATGGCGAGGACGACGTCGCGCCGGCTCGCAGCGAACGGCGGACACGTTGTCACATCAGTGGTGCCTGCTGCTCGATCCTCTCCCGACGGAACCGGGCTCCGGTTGTCCCAGCGGATCCGTGCGGAAAAATCTCCGTCGGCATGGGCGTGCTGAGGAACGCAGATTTGCCCCGCAGCCGATTGCCACCTGCGGCCCGGCGGGGCAATGTCGCGCCGCTTTGGTCCGGTTGCGACCGAAGTGGTAGAGGCCGGGTGAGATGAACGTCATCGAGCGAGACGCCGCGCGGGCGGCCGGCACTCCGATCGAGCCGCCGGACAAGCCCGCCGCGCCCGAACCGGCGCCGCGCCGCAAGCTGCGGCCGCTGCTGTCGCTCATGCCCTACCTCGCGCGCTATCGCTGGCGAGCGATAGCGGCATTGGTGGTCCTCGTCATCGCGGCGATCACCACCTTGGTGGTGCCGATCGCGGTTCGGCGCATGATCGATTTCGGGTTCGCGCATGAGGGTGCGAGCCTGATCGACAGCTATTTCGCCGTTCTGATCGGGATCGTGGCCGTGCTCGCCCTTTCGAGCGCGGCGCGTTTTTATCTCGTCACCACGCTGGGCGAACGGATCGTGGCCGACCTGCGCGAAGGCGTGTTCGGTCATCTGATCTCGCTGTCGCCCGCCTACTTCGATGCGGCCAAGACCGGTGAACTGATCTCGCGGCTCACTGCCGACACCACGCAGATCAAGGCCGCGGTCGGCGCCTCGATTTCCGTTGCTCTGCGCAACGTCGTTCTCTTCGTGGGCGCGACCGCCATGATGGTGGTGACGAGCCCCAGGCTTTCCGCCTTTGTACTTGCGGCGATCCCGGTGATCGTCCTGCCGCTCTACGGCTTCGGCCGTGCGGTGCGCCGGCGCTCGCGCGCGGCACAGGACACGCTGGCCGACGCCACCGCCTACGCATCCGAGTTGCTCGGCGCAGTGCGCGTACTGCAAGCCTTCACCAATGAAGCGCTGGCGAAGAGCCGCTTCGGGGCCGCCGTCGAGCGGGCCTTCGTCGCCGCGCGGGACTCGATCCGAGCCCGGGCAATCCTCACCGCGTTTGCCATCTTTCTCGTGTTCGCCAGCGTGGTCGTCGTGCTCTGGGTCGGTGCGCAGGACGTGCTCGCCGCCCGCATGAGCGCGGGACGCCTGTCCCAATTCGTGCTCTACGCCGTCTTCGCCGCCGCCGGACTGGGTCAGCTCGCGGAGGTGTGGGGCGAGATCTCGCAGGCGTCTGGCGCAGCCGAACGGCTGTTCGAGATCTTGCGCGTGGGGCCGGTGATTGTGGCGCCGGCGCGGCCCACCGCGCTGCCGGAACCGCCGCGAGGGGAGATCGCCTTCGCGGATGTCCGCTTTTCCTATCCGACTCAACCGGAAAGCCTCGTGCTCGACGGTGTATCGTTTCGAGTCCGGCCGGGTGAAAAGGTCGCGATCGTCGGTCCGTCGGGTGCCGGAAAAAGTACGATCTTTCACCTCATGCTGCGGTTCTACGATCCCGCGTCGGGCGTGATTGCGTTCGACGGAATGCCGCTCGTCGATGTCGATCCGTTTGCACTGCGCCGGCGCATCGCGCTGGTGCCGCAAGACACCGCGATCTTTGCCGCCTCGATCGGCGAAAACATCCGCTTCGGTCGCCCGGGTGCAAGCGATGCCGACGTCCAGCTTGCGGCCGAGCTTGCGCACGCCGTTGAATTCATCGCGCGGCTACCGCAAAAGTTTGACACCCCGGTGGGCGAGCACGGGGTGACGCTTTCGGGCGGCCAGCGTCAGCGCATCGCCATCGCCCGCGCCATCCTGCGCGAGGCGCCGCTTCTGCTGCTCGACGAGGCTACGTCCTCGCTCGATGCCGAGAGCGAAACGTTGGTGAAGGCCGCGCTCGAGCGCCTGATGCAGGATCGGACCACGCTGGTCATCGCGCACCGGCTTGCGACCGTTCTCTCCTGCGACCGTATTCTGGTGATGGAGGCGGGACGCATCGTCGAGCAGGGCACGCACGAGACGCTCGCCGCCGCCGGAGGCCTGTATGCGCGCCTGGCGCGGTTGCAGTTCCAGACCTGACGTCATTTGCCGCTCGACCCGGCGCGCTGGTCGCGGCGACACAGGCCTGATCAGGACGACGGCGGCCGCCAGCTCATCTTGTGCACCGGCGCGCCCGAGCGCCAATTGATTGCCTCCCCGGAGATACCGAAGCCCTGCTTCTCATAGAATTGGATAGCGCGGGTATTGTCGATGTTGACGTAGAGATCGAGGCCGTCGGGAGAGATGCGCTTGGCCTCCGCCATCAGCGCGGCCGCCACGCCTCCCCCCCAGGCTTCGGGGGCCACGACGATCTGATCGAGGTCGAAGGTGCTTGGATCCACGGTGACGAAGCCGACCATTTTTCCCTCGGCTTCGGCTACCGTGATGGTCGCGACCGGTACGAGCTCGAGCCGCCACCGCTCGCGCCACCAGTCTACCCGCGCGGCAAAATTGATCCGCGGATAGGCGAGCTGCCAGGTGCGCAGCCACAGCGCGATTGCCGCGTCCTCATCGGCGGACGTATAGGGCCGCAACGTGAAGGCGGGACCGCTCACCGCTCCGTCAGCTTCAGCTCGATGCGGCGATTGCGGTTGAAGGCTTCGTCGGTCTTATCGGAATCGATCGGCTGAAATTCACCAAAGCCCGCGGCGACCAGCCGCTGCGGAGAGACGCCCTTGGCGACGAGATATTGCACGACCGAGATCGCTCGCGCGGCCGATAGCTCCCAGTTGTTCTTGAACTGTGGGCTGTTGATCGGCCGGACGTCGGTATGGCCGTCGACACGCAGCACCCAGGCGATCTCGCCCGGTATCTTCTTTTCCAGTTCAAGCAGCGCGCTGGCGAGCGCGTCGAGCTCGGCGCGACCCTCGGGCTTGTCGAGGGTGGACTTGCCGGTATCGAAAAATACTTCCGACTGGAATACGAAGCGGTCCCCGACGATGCGGATATCGGGCCGGTTGCCGAGGATCGCGCGCAGCCGTCCGAAGAAGTCGGACCGGTATCGCGACAGCTCCTGCACCCGCTGGGCGAGCGCCACGTTGAGGCGTTGGCCGAGGTCAGCGATGCGCGCTTGCGAGTCCTTGTCCTTCTTCTCGGTCGCGTCGAGCGCCTCCTCGAGCGCCGAGAGCTGGCGCCGCAAGGCGGCGATCTGCTGGTTGAGCACCTCGACCTGCGCCAGCGCGCGCGCGGTGAGCCGTTTCTCCGAATCGAGTTGACCGCTGAGCTCGTTGGCCTTGCTCTGCGCGTCGGCGGCGCCGCTGCCGACGCCTTCATAGAGACCTTTGTAGCGGTCGCGCTCGCCTTCGGCGCCGGACAGGCTCGATCGCAGCGAGGCCAGTTGTTCCTCGAGGCTCATCTTGCCGGTCTTCTCCAGCGAAAGCAGCTCCGTGAGCTGCGCGATCTGGGCCGTGAGGCGGCTGAGCGCGGTGTCTTTGCCGGTCACTTCCTGGGTCAGGTAGAACTGCACGACCACGAATATTGTCAGCAGAAAGATGATGCCGAGCACCAGCGTCGACAGCGCGTCGACGAAACCCGGCCAATAATTCATGCCGCTGTCGCGGCGCGCGCGTGCGAGAGCCATTGGGTCCTACTGCAGGCTTGGCGTGCCCTACTTGTTCACGTCTTCGCGCACCAGAATTTCGAGCAGACGGCGAACGTCCCGATGCTGCTGGGCTTGGGAATCGACCCAGTCGCGGATCATCTGCTGCTCGGTGCGCATATGGTGGACCAGCCCCTGTATCGCTTCGGCGAGATTGGCCATGGCGGTGGTGGTCGCCCGGTTCGACCCGCTGTCGGTGATCGCCTCCCGCAGACGCTCGATCGCCACTCTCAAGTCGCCCGGGAACGCGGCTGGCAGCGCGCCTGACGCCGGCTCGCCGCCGACACCGAGATCGCGCACGGTGGTGGAGAGCCAGTCCTCCAGCTCGGTATAGAAGCGGTTCTGCGCCTGGCTGGTCTGCAGGTCGAGGAATCCCAGCACGAGCGAGCCGGCCAGTCCGAACAGCGACGACGAAAACGATATGCCCATACCGCTGAGCGGCGCGGCGAGGCCCTCTTTGAGCGACTCGAAGATCGCGCCCGCGTCGCCGCCAGGCTTGAGGGTGTTGATGACATTGCCGACCGAGCCGACGGTCTCGATCAGGCCCCAGAACGTGCCCAGCAGTCCGAGAAACACGAGCAGGCCGGTCATGTAGCGCGACATGTCGCGCGCCTCGTCCAGCCGGGCCGCGATCGAATCGAGGATGCCCCGCATCATCTGCGAGGAAATCGCCATGCGGCCGATGCGATCCCGCAGCAACACGGCCATGGGCGCGAGCAATACCGGCGGACGTTCGACCGCGAGTCCGGGATCGGCCAATCGGAAGCCGTTGACCCAATCGATCTCGGGGAACAGACGGATGACCTGCCGGAAGGCGAACGCGATGCCGATGGCGAGCACCGCGATGATCAACGCATTGAGCCCGGGATTGGCGAGAAAAGCAGCCCAGATCTGCCGGTACAGCACGATCACGACGAGCGCGCACAGCGTCAGAAACACCACCATCCGGACGAGAAAGATCCGGGGCGACGAAAGCTTAAATGGGTCGATGTCTTGCGCCATGGTGATGGGATCAGCGCCCCCTAGTTCGCCTGACAATAAGGCACGGACGCGGCGGAAGGAAGAACCACGGCCGCCGCCGGGTGCGGAACCCCGCCGCCAGCCCACGTTCAGGTGGGCGCTCGTCCCCGCACGGGCACCGCCGCGCCAGCCCGACCAGGCGCCGCGCACCCGTCAATCCGAACATTATCGTGTGCCGGCTTGCCGCATCGCTCATGGGTCTTGCATGGGTTGGGTCTTGCACGATTTCGTGGCGCGAGCGGCACCCGGGTATGGACGCAAGCGTGCCGCTAACCTCTCGGCCTCACGCCGGAGTGGGCGAAGCCGTCGACGTCGTCTTGTGGGCGTCCTTCAGCGTGCGCAGCAGCTCGCGGTGGATGTCCTCGTTGGCCGCGAGGATGCCGCCGGTCTTGATCATGTCTTCGCGCCCGTCGAGATCGGTGACGAAGCCGCCGGCTTCCCGCACCAACGCAATCCCGCCGGCCATATCCCACGGGGAGAGGCAGCGCTCCCAATAGGCGTCCACGCGCCCCGCCGCGACCCAGGCGAGGTCGAGCGCGGCGGCTCCGAAGCGACGCAGTCCGGCGACCTTGTTCTGCACCGCGATGTGCTCGTTGCGCGCGAGCTCCACGTCACCACGGCTGGGGTGAGGGAGGGCGCAGGCGACCACCGCGTCCCCGATCCGTCTCCGCCCCGCCACCCGTAGCCGTTGATCGTTCAGGAAGGCGCCCTTGCCGCGTTCGGCGGTGAACATCTCATCGGTCGCGGGATTATAGACAAGTCCGGCAACGATCGTGCCGTCGCGCTCGAGTGCGATCGAAATTGCAAAGTGCGGGATGCCATGCAGAAAGTTCATCGTGCCGTCGATCGGATCGACGATCCAGCGGTGGGTCTTGTCGCTGCCCTCCCGCACTCCGCCTTCCTCGCCGACGAAGGTGTAGCCGGGGCGCGCCTGTTCAAGCTCCTCGCGCACGATCTCCTCGGCGCGCCGGTCCGCCGCGGTGACGAAATTGGCCGGCCCCTTGAGCGAGACCTGCAGGTGCTCGAGCTCGCCGAAATCACGCTTGAGCGTGCGGCTCGCCTTGCGCGCGGCCTTGATCATCACGTTGAGGAGGGCGGAGCGGAGCATAGGGGTGCGCGACGGAGGCGCTGGCCTGACAAAGGTTTCCTGGATGCCCGCGCATTGGCGCGGGATGAAGCGAGGGTCTGCCTGCGGAGCGCGGCCACGTCAAGAGCGTGACTCGCGCTGCTCCTTGAGCGCGTCGAGCCAGGGCTTTGCCGCCTTCTCGCCGGCGTCACGGGTCTCCGGCGTCTGCTTCTGCATGAATGTGTCAAGCGGAATGTCGCTGACGCCGCCGGCTTTGGCGATGATGTGCCACTTGACCGCCTCCACCGCATTGGCCTGCACACCGCGGCCGACCGCAAGAATATTGGCGAGACGGTTTTGCGCGATGGGGTTGCCCTTGCGTGCCGCTTTCGCCAGCAGTGTCGCCGCCAGCCGCTCATTTCGTTCCGCGCCTCCCGTTCCGTTGAACAGCGCGATGGCATATTCGACTTGCGCATCGGTGTTGTCGGCACGGGACGCCGCGGCGAGAAGGCGGACGGCCTCGGTCAAATCCTTGTTTACGCCGCGCCCTTCTTTGTACAGGGTCGCGAGCGCGTATTGGGCTTCGGGGAGGCCGGCCTGCGCCGCGCCGCGGAACAGTTCGGCCGCGCGGCCAAAATCTTGCGGAAACATTCGGCCCTCGAGGTACAGCAGGCCGAGATTGTAGGCGGCGCTGGCGTGACCGAGTTTCGCCGCGGTGGCGAGCAACTTTGCCCCTTGTTCGCTGTTGCTGCCGCCGTCGCGGCCCGCCAACTGCAACATGGCGAGGGCGAACATCGCCTCGCGGTCGCCCCGCTCGACCGCCCGCCCGTACCATTCCGCGGCCTTCTTGTCGTCGCGCTCGACTCCCAGCCCGTTGGCATAGAGTTCGCCGAGCAGCGCCATGGCTTTGACGTCCTTCTGCTCGCTTACCCGCTGGGTCGCGATCGAAAACGCCGTGGCATAGTGGCCGCGCTGGAACGCGCCATAAGCCATGTCGAGCCCGGGGCCCGGATTGGCCGGTGCCGGCGTTGCCTGGGTCGGCGCGGGCTTGCTCGAGGGCGTCGCGGCCGGTTTGCTGGGGGCAGGCTTGGCCGCCGGTTTGCTCGCGGGCGGTGTCGGCGCCGACGCCGGCGGGCTGAGTTGGGTTGGCGTCTGTGCGAGGCCGGACGACATCAACCCTGCCCACAGAACCAAGCCCGCAAAGCCAACCGCAGCGCGCCCCACAGTATTCATGCCACCGTCTCAGCAATCGCCAGCCGTCGTGCCGCGTCCGCGACCGCCGCCGCGGCGCCATGCCCGGCACCGAATACACAGTCGCCCATCGCAATGAAATCGGCGCCGGCGGCGGCGAGCGGCTCGACCTCGTCAAGCGTGGCGGCAAATCCGACGCAGGGAATTTCGAACACTTCCGCCCACCACGCCACGCGTTGCGCGATCGCCTCGAAGGCGGGACGGCCGCCGCTCGTGTCCGGCTCGCCGAACATGACGTAGTCGGCGCCGGCTTCGGCGGCGACCATGGCCTCGTGCCGGGTCTCAAGCCCGCCGCAGCCGGCGATGCGAGCCGGCTTGAGCGTCGCGATTGCGCTCCCGAGTGCTTCGATTCCGCTCAGATGCGACCCGTCGGCTCCCGCGCGGGCGGCGAGATCGGGATGCCCGTCGAGCAGCAGCGCTGTGCCCCTGTTCTGCACCGTCGGCGCAAGCGCCTTGACGTGATTGACCTGCCCGCGCTCGTCGGTTGCGGGGAGACGCAGCAGGACAGCGGCGATGTCGGCCGCGCCGAGCGCATCCGCAAGCTGATTCGCGAGCCCCGCCACATCCTGCGGGACCACGAGATAAAGGCGCGGGGCGGGGCGCCTCGTTTCGGCCGGTCTCTGTGAAGCCATGGAAGTCGATTGCCTCTGCAATCGGGCGGTTTGGGGGCGTTTATACACCGTCAACCCTACGAGAGGGTAAAGGCTTCCCCGCGCGGTGCGCCGGCCCGGCGGCGGGCGCAGCCGGCCGATTTGTGCTGGGCACTTGCCGTTCTTACTGCGAGCCCTCCAGCCCCAATTGCCGCACCAGCGTCCCCCACTTCTCCGTCTCTGCCTTGATGTAGCGCTGGACCCCTTCGACCGACGGGGTGTCGTGTGGGATGAGGCCGATCCGCATGATCTTCTCCTGCATGTCGGGGGCGGCCATGATGCTCTTCATCTCGTCGTGCAGCCTGTTGACGATGTCCCGCGGGGTGTCATGGCGAGCAAAGATCACGTGCCAGGACACCGCCTCCAGCTCCGGCATGCCGACCGCTTCCCCGATCGGCGGGACCTCCGGCAGCGTGGGGAAGCGCGTGGCGGAGGTGACGGCAAGGGCGCGCAACTTTCCGTCCCTGATCAGCGGCAACGACGCTCCCGCCTCCGCGACCGATGCGACCACGTGACCGGCGGCGACGTCTGCGATCGACTGCGGACTGTTTCGATAGGGCACGTGGGCCATGTCGAACCCGAACTTCTGTTTCAGCAGCTCCGCGGTCAAATGGGGTGCCCCTCCGATGCCGGAGGAACTGTAGCTGAGCTGGCCCGGGCGCTCCTTGGCGTAGGCGATGAACTCGGGGACGGAGCGGACCGGTAGCGACGGGTTGACGATGAAAACGAACGGCGATTTCACGTAGTGCGAGATCGGCACGAAGTCGGTGAGCGGGTCGAACGGCCGCTGCTTGAACAGGGTCGGCCGGATCGCCATGACGGCGCTGGTCGCGACTGCGAGCGTATAGCCGTCGGGGGTGCCCTTCGCGATGGTCTCACCGGCGACGACGCCCGCGCCGCCGGGCCGATTTTCGATGACGACGGGCTGCCCGAGGCGCTGTGCGAGTTTCTCGCCATAAAGGCGCACCGCGGTATCCATTCCGGTGCCGGGCGCCAGCGACACGATGATGGTG
>Ga0068862_100004734_pt1 | contig 11458 bp, 9 predicted proteins | sample KBSSwiS52_FD_66598 | JGI IMG/M metagenome (GOLD analysis project Ga0068862, IMG submission 66598) | Switchgrass rhizosphere microbial communities from Kellogg Biological Station, Michigan, USA - KBS Switchgrass S5-2 | ecosystem: Host-associated > Plants > Roots > Rhizosphere > Soil ... | reverse complement strand
TGGGGCGGCCGGCGCGGAAGCCAAGCGATAGCCTGCTCGTGTCGGGCCACAGGTTCGCCGCGTTGACGGCAGCACGCGTCTCCGACCCCGGGCTCGGCGCGTCCTCGTCTGCGGCGGCGGCGCGCGTGCCGTGGCGCTGGCCGGTGGCGCTGCCGCTGCTGCTCGGCCTGGCGGCGCTGTACGGGCCAACGTACTGGGATTTCCTGTTCGGCTTCTGGGCTGCCGAGAGCCAGGGCCACGAGCTGCTCGTGGTCGCGGTCAGCGCCTGGCTGTTTCATCGCAGGACCGGCGAGCTGCGCGCGCTGGCGAGCCCAGGCCGGCCCGTTGTTGCCGCGCTCGTGTTGGCCCTCGGTTTGGCCGCCTACGCGGTGGGCCGATACCTGTCGCAGTTGCATGTCAACAGCCGCATCGAGCTGTCGTCGCAGTTCCTGGTGCTGCTGGCGCTGCTGCTCGCGTATCGCGGCTGGCGTGGCCTGCGCGTGGTGTGGTTCCCGCTGCTGTTCCTGCTGTTCGCCATGCCCTTGCCCGGCGGCCTGGCCACGGCGGTCACCGCACCGCTGAAGCAGGCGGTCTCGGCCGCGGCCGTTGCGCTGCTGGGGCTGCTGGACTATCCGGTCGGCCGCAGCGGCGTGGTCATCACCATCGGCCAATACCAGTTGCTCGTGGCCGAAGCCTGCGCCGGGCTGCAGACGCTGTTTACGCTGGAAGCCGTGGGCCTGTTGTACGTCAACCTGATGGCGTACCGATCGGCCTGGCGCACCGCGCTGATGTCGGTGCTGGCGGTGCCCGCGGCGTTTCTCGCCAACGTGGTGCGCGTGACGACGCTGGTGCTGGTGACCTATCACTTCGGCGATGCCGCAGGGCAGGGATTCATGCACCGCTTCGCCGGCATCGTGCTGTTCGTGGTGGCGCTCGGTCTGCTGATGGGCCTGAATCGCCTGAGCGAACGCTTCTTCGGTGCGGCGCAGTGAGCAGCCCGAGCACCGCGTCGCGTCGGCTCGCGCTGGGCTTCGGCCTCGCGATGGGCGCGACAGCGCTGGTGACGGCGTTGCGCGATCCGCGCGCGGCTGCGAGCGCGCCGGTTGCGCCCGCACTGGATCTCGACCGCTTGTTTCCGCGCCAGGCTGGCCCGTGGGCGCTCGATCGGCACGCCGATGTCTTCATTCGGCCGCTGGATCCGCACACCAAGGTCTACGGCGTGTACGACCAGGTGCTCGAGCGCGTCTATCGGCGGCCCGATGGCATCCAGGTGATGCTGTGTGTGGCCTACGGCGGGCGCCAGTCCGATGGCCTGCACGTGCACCGCCCGGAGAACTGCTACCGCGGCGCAGGTTTCGAGGTCTCGGGCCTCACGCGCATCGCGTTGGAGCTGGCCGATCGCACGGTGTTGGCGTCCCGCCTGCTCGCCACGCGGCCCGGCCGTTCGGAGCCCATCACCTACTGGACGCTGTTCGGCGACCGCGTGGAGAACGACCCGCGCGAAGCCAACTGGATGAAGCTGCGCGCCGGCCTGCAGGGCCAGGTGCTCGACGGCATGCTGATCCGCGTGTCCACCATCGACAACAACGCGGCGCGCGCCCATCCGCTGCAGGCCTCGTTTGCCGACGCGTTGGTTCGCGCCATCGATCCGGGTTACCGTACGCGCGTGATCGGCGCCTGACGCGCCGCTTTCGCCCGTCGTTGGCCGTCAACATCCCGTCCGACTCCACTGTCGCTGCGGCGCCGAGCCCCGCCGAGGTCGCGCTGCTGACTTCGGTGTTCATCGTGGCCGCGTGCGGCCTGGTGTACGAGCTGGCCGCCGGGTCGCTCGCGAGCTACCTGCTCGGCGACTCGGTGCTGCAGTTCTCCACCGTGATCGGCACCTACCTGTTCGCGATGGGCGTGGGCTCGTGGCTGTCGCGCCATGTCGAGCGCGAGCTGGTGGCGCAGTTCCTGCGCATCGAGCTGGCGGTGGGCCTCGTGGGTGGCCTGCTGCCGGCGGCGTTGTTCGCCGCGCACAGCGTGTTGCCGGCCGGCGCGGGCGCGTCGTTCCGCGTGCTGCTCTATGGCCTGGTGCTGGTGGTGGGCGTGCTGGTCGGGCTGGAGATCCCGCTCGTGATGCGCATCCTCAAGCGGCAGTTCCGCGCGCGCTATGCGTTGAAGGAGCTGGTGTCACAGGTGCTGACCTTCGACTACCTCGGCGCGCTGGTGGTCGCGGTGGCGTTCCCGCTGCTGCTGGTGCCGCAGCTCGGGCTGGTGCGCACCGGCGTGCTGTTCGGCCTGCTCAATGCGGCGGTCGCGCTGTGGGCACTGTGGCTCTTTCGCGCTGAGCTGCCGCGCTGGCGCAGCCATGCGACCGCGTGTGCGCTGGTGGTGGCCACGCTGGTGGCGGCGCTGTTCGGCGCCGATGCGCTGACGAGTTGGGCCGAGGACCGCTTCTACGGCGACGGCGTGATCGTGCGCGAGTCGAGCGACTACCAGCGCATCGTCGTCACGTCGGGGCCCACCGGCGTGCGGCTCTACCTCAACGGCAACCTGCAGTTCCACTCGCGCGACGAGTACCGCTATCACGAGGCGCTGGTGCATCCCGCGCTGGCCGCCCAGGGCGCGCCGCGCAAGGTGCTGGTGCTGGGTGGTGGCGACGGCCTGGCGGTGCGCGAGGTCCTCCGGCATCCGGGCGTCGAGCGCGTCGTGCTGGTCGAACTCGATCCGCACATCGTGCGGCTGTTCCGCGACCGCGATGGGCTCGCGCGCCTCAACGACCATGCACTGCGCTCGCCCAAGCTCACGATCGTGCAGGCCGATGCGTTCACCTGGCTCGACGCGAACGAGGAGATGTTCGATGCCATCGTGATCGACTTTCCCGATCCGACCAATTTCTCGCTCGGCAAGCTCTACACCACCAGCTTCTACGAGCGCGTCGACCGGCATCTGGCGGCCGGCGGCTTCGCGGTGGTGCAGACCACGTCGCCGCTGCTGGCGCGGCGCAGCTATTGGACCGTGGTCAGCACGATCGAGGCAGTGGGCCTCACGGCCACGCCGTACCACGCGCACGTGCCGAGCTTCGGCGAATGGGGCTTCGTGCTGATGCATCGCCGTCCGTGGACGCCGCCGCGCACGCTGCCGCCGGGGCTGCGCTTTCTCACCGTCGAAGGGTTGCCGGCGCTGCTGCAGTTCCCGCCCGACATGGCGCGCGTCGTCGCGCAACCCAACCGCCTGTCGAACCAGGTGCTGGTGCACACCTTCGAAGAAGAATGGGGCAAGGCGCATCAATGAGCCCCCGCCCGGACGTTCCCGCAGCACCGAAGGGGCCGCTGCGCAGACCGGGAGCGAATCCCGCTGGGCGGGAAGGTGCCGAAGGCACCAACGGTGCATCCATCTCGCGCCGCGCGGCGCTGGCCGCCGGCGTCGGCGCGCTGGCCGTCGGCTGCGCGCGCGATGAAGCGCCGCAATACGACGGCGCGTGGCTCGGTGCATCGTTGCTGCGCGGGCATCGGCTGCGCGATGGCGGCGCGCCGGAGGCGGCGCAGCGCCGGCGCACCGACGTGATCATCGCCGGCGGCGGCATCGCCGGCCTCGCGTGTGCACGCGCACTGGCGCGCGCCGGCATCGACGACTTCGTGCTGCTGGAGCTCGAAGACAGCGTGGGCGGCAACAGCCGCGGCCATGCGATGGCGGCGTCGCGCTGCCCGCTCGGTGCGCACTACTTGCCGCTGCCGGGCCCCGATGCGCACGCGGTGCGCGAGCTGCTGTTCGACCTCGGCCTGCTGCGCAGCACCGCGGGCCGCACCGTGGCCGACGAGCGCCACCTGTGCCACAGCCCGCAGGAGCGCCTGTTCGTCGACGGCGCGTGGCACGAAGGGCTGGTGCCGCCGGCGGCGCCAGGCTCGCGCACGCTGCTGCAGTACCGCGCGTTCGCACGCGAGGTGGATGGAGTGCAGCGCACGCTCGCGTTTGCGCTGCCGACGCACAGCGCCAGGTGGACCGACGGCCACCGCGCGCTCGATGCCATCACCTTCGCGCAATGGCTGCAGCAGCACGCGCTCGACGACGCGCAACTGCTGTGGCTGCTCGACTACGCCTGCCGCGACGACTATGGTGCCGGCCTGCACGACGTGTCGGCCTGGGCCGGGCTGCACTACTTCGCCAGCCGCCACGGGTTCGCAGCGCCGGGCGACGATGCAGCCGAGCGCGAACCGGTGTTCACCTGGCCCGAAGGCAACGCCTGGTTGGCCGAGCGGCTGGCCGAGCCGGTGCGTCCCCGCCTGCGCAGCGCGCACACCGTGCTGCAGGTGAGCGAACAACGCCACGGCGTGCAGGTGCTGGCGCTCGACGAGCAACACCGGCAGACGGTGGCATGGGATGTCAAGGCCGTCGTGCTGGCGCTGCCGTTATTCGTGGCACGCCGCGTGCTGCGCACGCCGATGTCGGCGCTCGACGCCGCGGCACAAACGCTGCGCCATGCGCCCTGGCTGGTGGCCAACCTGCAACTGCGCGCGCCGCTGCTCGAGCGCGCGAGCGGCGCGCCGCAGGCGTGGGACAACGTGCGCTACGGATCGCCCTCGCTCGGCTATGTGTCGGCGCAGCACCAGAGCCTGCGCGCCGATGAACAGGCGACCGTGCTCACCGCGTACTGGGCGTTGCCGACATCCGAGCGCAACGCGTTGGCCGCCGACGATTGGCGGCCGTGGGCGCAGCGCGTGATCGACGACCTTGCTGTCGGGCATCCGGATCTGCCGCACAAGCTGCAGCGCATCGAGCTCATGCGCTATGGCCATGCGATGCGCGTGCCGGTGCCCGGCGCACGCGGCGACCCGGCGCTCGCTGCGCTGGCTGCTGCCGCGGGGCGCGTGGTGTTCGCGCACGCCGATCTGTCGGCCTATTCGGTGTTCGAGGAAGCCTACACGCACGGCGTGCGCGCAGCGGCTTCGGTCGTCGCGGCGCTGCGCCGGCGTTGATGAAGATCGCGAGCGGGTCAGACCATCGCGTCGGCCATCGCGCGGCGTTCGGCGGCCAGCCAGTGCGCCACCGCTTCGGGCAGCGGCGCCGGCGCGTGCGCGATGCCGAGGTGTGCATAGCTGAGGTCGTTGGCCACCAGGCCGCCGCGGCCGACCGCGGCGCCTTTCATGTAGCCGGTGGCGCACAGCGTGCCGTCTTCATGGAGGAAGTGAAAACGCATGTAGTTCCACGATGCGTCGCTGCCGGCGAGCGTGAAGCGCACGCGGTAGCGCTGCAACGGCTGCAGCTCCCGGCGGTAGCTGATGATCGCGCCACCCGACATCGGGCGCCAGCCTTCGCGCAGCATCACGCGCGCGAAGCCGGTGCGCACGAAGAACTCGATCAGCATCAGATCGATCACCGTCAGGTAGCGGCCGTTGTTCATGTGGCCGTTGATGTCGAGATCGTTGGGCAGCACGCGAAATCGGCGCTCCAGCGTGTCGTGCGGCGTCAGCGCCGGCAGCTTCCAGCAGCGCAGCAAGGCCCACATCAGCCGCAGATAGAGATTCATCGTGCGCCTACAATTGGTTCGGTCCTGAACAGTATAGTTCGTTGCCGAACCAATTCGATGAACGTTTTCAGATGTCTGCGGTGAAACGCTCGCTGTCGACACGCGCGCGTGCCGCCACGCCGCGCCCGGTGCCCGCCGGCGCGCAGCCGAGCGCGGTGCGCACCTGGCTGGCGGTGGTGCGCACCTATCTGCTGTGCGACGAGGTGATGGCGCTGCGTCTGGCGCCGCTCGGCGTGCGCATCGCCGAGCACGAGGTGCTGGCCAACGTGGCGAGCGAGCCCGGCCTGAGCCAGCAGATGCTGGCGGCGCGCTGCTTCACCGCCAAGAGCCACGTCAGCGCGTTGGTGGTTTCGCTCGAGCAGCGCGGCTGGCTGCAGCGCGAGGTCGACGCCGCCGACGCCCGCGTGCGCCGCCTGCGGCTCACGCGCAGCGGCGAGGCGATGGCGAAGAAGACGATGGCGGTGCAGGCAGACGTGGTGCAGGCGATGGCCTCGAGCGTCAGCAACGCCGAGCTGCTTGGCATCGAATCGGCGATGCAGCGCGTGGGCGCCGCGCTCGAGGCGCTGCGCGACGCCTGAGCCGGACGTGAGGCAGTGCCCGAGCGCTGGCGAACGCCGGCCAAGCGGCCCCCAGGGCTGAGTTCAGCCCGCCGCGTTGAGCGCCTGCAGGCGCTCCGGCGTGCCCACGTCGGTCCATTGGCCGTCCCACGGCTCGGCGCTGATGCGGCGCTCGCTGATGCCCTGGTCGAGCAACGGGCGCAACGCCAGCCGCGTGCCGGCGGCGACGCCCTTGAACATCGCGGCACGAAACAGGCCCACGCTGGCCCAGGTGCGGCGCTCGGGCGCATCGCGCACCGCGAATCCCTGCGCATCGATGCCGAAGTCGCCGCCCGGGTGATGCGGCGCATTCGGCGCCAGCCACAGGTGGGCCCAGCGCCCGCTCGATGCAAAGCGCCGCGCCGTGGCGCCATCGAACGCGAAGTCGCCGAGCAGCACGTCGCCCGACACGACCCAGAAGCAATCGTCGTCGCTCGATGCCAGCAGCGGCAGCGCCTTGGCGATGCCGCCGGCGGTCTCGAGCGCGCCGCCATGGTCGCGCCCTTCCATCGAATACGCGATGCGCAGCCCGAAGCGCGCGCCGTCGCCGAGCGCGGCCGGAAACTGCTCTTCGAGCCATGCCGTGTTGACCACCACGTTGCGCACGCCGGCGCGCGCCAGCGCCAGCAGGTGCCACTCGATCAGTGCCGTGCCGCGCACCTTGAGCAACGGCTTGGGTGTGTGGTCGGTGAGCGGCCGCATGCGCACGCCGCGGCCGGCGGCGAGGATCAGCGCCTTCAGGTTGGCGGGCATCGCGGCGGGAGTGTATGCGTGCGTGCGGCGCACGGCCGCGCGTGCGCGGCGACCATGCCGCGCGGGCGTGAAAGGGTGCCTCGGTAGAATTCACCTTCCCCTTCGTGACCCATGCCTTCACTTCAACCGAAGGCTTTCGCGCACCGCACCCATGCCGACCACCGACCCCCGCGACACCCGGTTGATGGCCGACGCCATCCGTGCCCTGGCGATGGACGCCGTGCAGCAGGCCAACTCCGGGCACCCGGGCGCGCCGATGGGCCTGGCCGAAGCCGCGGTGGCGTTGTGGGGCCGGCACCTCAAGCACAACCCGCTCGATCCGGCGTGGATCGACCGCGACCGCTTCGTGCTGAGCAACGGCCACGGCTCGATGCTGCTGTATGCGCTGCTGCACCTTACCGGGTACGACCTGCCCATCGAGGAGCTGCGCCACTTTCGCCAGTTGCTCAGCAAGACGCCGGGCCATCCCGAGGTCGGTGTCACGCCCGGCGTGGAAACCACCACCGGCCCGCTCGGCCAGGGCCTGGCCAACGCGGTGGGCATGGCGCTGGCCGAGAAGCTGCTCGCGGCGCGCTTCAACCGGCCCGGCCACGCCATCGTCGACCACCGCACCTACGTGATCATGGGCGACGGCTGCCTGATGGAAGGCATCAGCCACGAAGCGTGCGCGCTGGCCGGCGTGTGGAAGCTCAACAAGCTGATCGGGCTGTACGACGACAACGGCATCTCGATCGACGGTGCGGTGCAGCCGTGGTACCGCGACGATGTGCGCCAGCGCTTCAGTGCGTATGGTTGGCACGTGATCGGCCCGCTCGACGGCCACGACACCGACGCGGTCGACAGCGCGCTGGCGCAAGCGGCGGAGTCACAGCAGCAGCCCACGCTGATCATCTGCCGCACCACCATCGGCAAGGGCGCGCCGACGCGCGCCGGCACGGCCAAGGCGCACGGCGAGGCGCTGGGTGCGGATGAAGTTGCCGCGACGCGCAAGGCGCTGGGCTGGGAGCACGCGGCGTTCGAGCTGCCGAAGGCGGCCACCGATCTGTGGGACGCGCGCGCCGCCGGCCGCGCCGCGCAGGCACGCTGGAACGAGCGTTTCGTGGCCTATCGCGCGGCTTATCCCGAGCTGTCGGCCGAGCTGCTGCGCCGCTGCGGCGGCGAGCTGCCCGCTGCGTTCGACGCGCTGGCGCGACAGGCACTCGATGATGCGCACGCCAAGGCCGAAACCGTGGCCACGCGCAAGGCGAGCCAGCTCGCGCTCGAGGTCTTCACGCGAGAATTGCCCGAGCTGCTCGGCGGCTCGGCCGACCTCACCGGCTCCAACCTCACCAACACCGCGAGCACGCCGCCGCTGCGCTTCAGCGACGACGGCGCCGCGAAGCTCGGCGACGACGGCCAGCCCGGCCGCCACATCAACTACGGCGTGCGCGAGTTCGGCATGGCGGCGGTGATGAACGGCATCTCGTTGCACGGCGGCTTCATCCCCTACGGCGGCACGTTTCTCACCTTCAGCGACTACAGCCGCAACGCCATCCGCATGGCCGCACTGATGAAGCGGCGCGTGATCCATGTGTTCACGCACGATTCGATCGGGCTGGGCGAAGACGGGCCCACGCACCAGAGCGTGGAGCATGCGGCGTCGCTGCGCCTGATCCCCGGGCTCGACGTCTGGCGCCCGGCCGACACCGCCGAGACGGTGGTGGCGTGGCGCGCCGCGATCGCCACCACCGACCGGCCCACCGCGCTGCTGCTGTCGCGCCAGAACCTGCCGTATGCGCCCAAGGGCACGCTCGATCGGATCGAGCGCGGCGCCTATGTGCTGGCCGAGCCGGCCGAAGTGGGTGTCAAGAAGAAGCTGCAGGCGGTGATCGTGGCCACCGGCTCCGAGGTGCAGCTCGCGCTGCACGCGCAGGCCGAGCTGGCCAAGGACGGCATCGCGGTGCGCGTGGTCTCGATGCCGTCGACCACGGTGTTCGACCGCCAGGCCACCGCCTACAAGTCGGAGGTGCTGCCGGCGGGCGTGCCGCGCATCGCGGTGGAGGCCGGCGTCACCGACGGCTGGTGGAAATACGGCTGCGCCGCCGTGGTCGGCATCGATCGTTTCGGTGAGAGCGCGCCCGGGGCGGTACTGTTCAAGCACTTCGGCTTCACCGCGGCCAACGTGGCCGACACCGTGCGCTCGGTGCTGGCGCGCTGAGGATTGTCGTTTCATTGCATGGAGATCTGAATCATGACCATCAAAGTTGCCATCAACGGCTACGGCCGCATCGGGCGCAACATCCTGCGCGCGCTGTACGAGTCGGGTCGCAAGGACGTGCAGATCGTCGCCGTCAACGACCTCGGTGACGTCGCGACCAACGTGCACCTCACCAAGTACGACACCGCGCACGGCAAGTTTCCCGGCAGCGTGAGCGCCGACGGCGACGCGCTGGTGGTCAACGGCGATCGCATCAAGGTGCTGGCGGTGCGCAACCCGGCTGAAGCGCCATGGAAGGCGCTCGGTGTCGACGTGGTGCTCGAGTGCACGGGCCTGTTCACCAGCAAGGCCAAGTGCCAGGCGCACCTCGACGCGGGCGCCAAGAAGGTGATCATCAGCGCGCCGGGCGACAAGGACGTCGATGCCACCGTGGTCTACGGCGTCAACCACGGCGTGCTGAAGGCCGCGCACACGGTGATCTCCAACGCGAGCTGCACCACCAACTGCCTGGCGCCGATCGCCAAGGTGCTACACGACAAGCTCGGCATCCAGAGCGGCCTGATGACCACGATCCACAGCTACACCAACGACCAGGTGCTGACCGACGTGTTCCACAAGGACCTGCACCGCGCACGCGCCGCCGCGATGAACATGATCCCCACCAAGACCGGCGCCGCCGCCGCGGTGGGCCTGGTGCTGCCCGAGCTCAACGGCAAGCTCGACGGCTTTGCGATGCGCGTGCCGACGATCAACGTGTCGGTCGTCGACCTGACTTTTGTTGCGGCGCGCAACACCACCAAGGACGAGGTCAACGCGATCGTCAAGGAGGCGTCGCAAGGCGCGCTCAAGGGCCTGCTCGGTTACAGCACCGAGCCACTGGTGTCGAGCGACTTCAACCACGACAGCCACAGCTCGGTATTCGACGCGCCGCAGACCCGCGTGACCAACGGCAACCTGGTGAAGGTGCTGTCCTGGTACGACAACGAGTGGGGCTTCAGCAACCGCATGCTCGACACCACCGTGGCGTTCATGGCGGCGAAGTAACCGAGCCGACGCCACCTGTGCAAGGAGCCGCAAGCCGCGGCTCCTTTCTTTTGCCCCGGGATCTTGCGTGGGTGTCGGCCTTTACGCAGCGACACCATCGGTGGCATCACTTTCCGATACGCTCACCAAAATGTGCATCAGGCCCTGGCATTGCAGCGTCGCGTCGACGATCGCGTTGCCGCTGTTGTTCGCGTGCGCCGGGCCCGATGCCAAGACGCCGCCGCCGGCCGATCCCTACCAGCGCGTGCAGGTGTACACCACCGGCGAGTGGCCCGGCGCGGCCGAAGTGGCCGATCACGTGGCGCGCGTCGCGCGCGTGCCGGTGCGCGACGCGCTGCAGCTTGCGCCGCACCGCTACCGCATGTCGCTGATCTGCCCCGATCACGACGCGTGCCGCGCCGCGATGGCGCGTGTCGCGGCCGACCGCACCTTCGCGACCGGCATCGATGCCGAAGGCCGCGTGCAGATTCCAGCCAAACCGGCGCGCGATTCGGCGCGCTAGACCACCCATGAGAGTGTCGCCATGAAGCATCCGTTGTTCGGCAAGGTTGTGGTTCTGTGTGCGGCGCTGTCGTTGCCGGCATTGGCGGCGGCCCCCGCGAGCAGCCCCGGGGCGCCCGCCGCAGTGAAGTCGGCGCGCGTCATCGTCAAGTTCAAGGCCGACGGGCCGCTGATGCGCGAGAGCGCGCTGGCTGCTCGAGCCGGCGAGTTGGCGCGCGTGCAGCATGCGGCGCGGCTGTCGTTGCGCCTCGGCATGACCTTGAGTGATGGCAACGCGGTCGCACCGCGCACACAGGTGCTGCACGCCAAGGGCGTTTCGTCGGCCGACCTGGTGGCCCGTCTGCGGCTCGATCCGGACGTGGAAGTCGCCGAGGTCGATGCGCGCGTCAAGCGCGCGGCGGCACCCAACGATCCGCACTACCCAGGCAACCAAACGGCGATCACGCCGGTGGTTGGCCAATGGTACTTGCGCCCCCCGACGACCACGGGAGAGGTGGCGTCCATCAACGCCGAGCAGGCCTGGGACCTGACGACCGGCTCGCCGGCCATCGTCGTCGCGGTGCTCGACACCGGCGTGCGTCGCGATCACCCGGATCTCGCAGGCAAGCTTCTGCGCGGCTACGACTTCGTGTCGGAGGACGCGACGAACAACTTTGCCACCGCGAACGATGGCGACGGGCGCGATGCCGATCCGTCGGACCCGGGCGATTGGGTCACGCAAGAAGAGGCGGACGGTGTGTTTGCCGGCGAAGACTGCGATGTCGGTGGCAGCAGCTGGCACGGCACGCAGACCACTTCGTTGGTTGCCGCGGCGACCAACGATGGCATCGGCATGGCCAGCACGGGGCGCAACGTGCGCGTGCTGCCGGTGCGCGTGCT
>Ga0068862_100004729_pt1 | contig 11467 bp, 11 predicted proteins | sample KBSSwiS52_FD_66598 | JGI IMG/M metagenome (GOLD analysis project Ga0068862, IMG submission 66598) | Switchgrass rhizosphere microbial communities from Kellogg Biological Station, Michigan, USA - KBS Switchgrass S5-2 | ecosystem: Host-associated > Plants > Roots > Rhizosphere > Soil ... | reverse complement strand
CAGTGGAAGATCGGATGAGAGGCCTGCATCTCGACGAAGCGGGCGCCCGGCAGCACGCGCTGCATGTTCCGCTCGAACGGTTCCCATCCCGGGCTGCCGAAATCGCCGGTCGCCTTGAAGTCGTCGACGATGACGAAGCCGCCTTTCTGCATGTACGTGCGCAGCGCCGCGGCCTGGGTATCGGTGAGCGTCCACCAGCTCACCTCGATGATGTACGCCACCGGGTACTTGAACAGCGCCGGATCGTCGAGCGCCAGGGTGTTGATCTCTTCCTCGTTGGCGCCGAGGAAGCTCAGCTCGTTCATGATCTTCATGAGGTTCTGCTCGGCCATCGGATAGCCGTGCGCCCACGCCGGCAGCCCGCGGTACCAATAGCCGCCGGGCGCCGACTCGTAGTTCACCCGGACGAAGGTGAACCGGCCGTCGTAGCGGGCGTTCGGCTCTACCTGAAGCCGGACCCGGCCGCCGAAGCCGAACCCGCCGCCAACTTGCGCGAGTGCCGCGGCGATGGCAAACACGACGATCGAGACGACCATGAGCGAACGCGGACGCGCGGCAGTGCGCACGATCGGAGCATAGCGAATTTCTGATAAGGTATCCGCAAATCTGCGCTCAGGGCTTCAGGCCCTCGAGGAGACGCCATGCGGTCGATCATGTCTGCCATTCCGTTGTCCTGCGCTTTCGTCCTGTGCGCCGCGCTCGGCGCCCTGGCGCAGGCGCCGACGCTGCCCTACGACCACATCCACCTGAACGTCCCGGACCAGGCGAAGGCCGTCGAGTGGTATCAGAAGAACTTCGGAGGCAAACCGACCACCGAGGCACCCGATCGGCTGATGTTCGGCACCACCCGGCTCAACTTCCTCAAGAACGCCGACGGCAAGCCGAGCGCTGGCAGTTCGATCGATCACATCGGCTTTTCGTTCGCCGATCTCGACGCGAAGATGAAGGAGCTCGAGGCGGCGGGCGTAAAAATCGTCACGCCGGTTCGCGACGTGCCCAACCTGTTCAAGCTCGGATTCGTCGAGGATCCGTGGGGAACGAAAATCGAAGTCGTGCAGGACACCGGGCTGCTGGGACTCCACCACATCCACCTGCGTGCCGCGGATCCCGCCGAGATGTTCACGTGGCTGCTCGCCAAGTTCGGCGGCGAACGGACCAAGCTGAAGGGACAGATCGACGCGCTCAAGTACAGCGCCGCCGGCTTCAGCGACATGTGGGTGCTGGTGCAGCGCGGCGAGTCGACGCCGAGCGAAGGACGGGCCATCGATCACATCGGCTGGCGCGCCACCAACCTGGCCGACAAGATTGCGGAACTGAAGACCGCCGGCGTGAAGGTGACGACCGAACCGCGTCCGCTCACCCTCCCCGACAAGACGACGATTCAGTACGCGTACGTCGAGGGACCGGCGGGAGCGAAGATCGAGCTCGTGCAGCGGCCGCGCTGAGCGGCGGCGGCGTGCTGGACGGTTCCGTCACCACGGCCATCAGCGCGAACCACGCGAAGAACGCACCGTAGCGCGCGTACCAGAGATTCATCTGTCGATCCCGTACCGAGGCGAGCGCGACCCCGGCGATCACCGGAAACGCCTGGACGATCGCGCAGTTGCGGAATAGTGCGGCCCGATCCATAGGCATGAACGAAACGGCGACGGCAAGGGCGGCCATGACGACGATCAGTGCTATTCCCAGATGTGGAAGGAACTGGTTGAAGACGAGCAGGCGGTTCGCACCTTCGAGCGGCCCAAAGTGGTCTGGATCGTGGAAATAGAACGGCAACGTGAGCGCCCCAGCCGTCCCGCAGGTGAGCACCACCGCCCGCACCGCGGTTCTCCACCCGGCGCGTTGATACAGGTAGCCTGCCGCCAGCGGCACGAGGAAAAGGAAGTTGGCGCGTGACGCCAGCGTGAGCCCCCAGGCGATGGCGGCGAAGTCCCGATGCGTCGTGCGCACGAGCCACCACAAGCCCAACAGCACGGAGATCGTGTTTGCGAGATAGCCGGTGCCAGTAACCACTTCGTACCAAACCTCAGGGCTGAGCGCGACGACGACCAATGTCAGCTCCAGCGCCGCGCGGCTGTCAGCTTCGTTCTTGGCGGCCAGAAAGAAGATCGGAAGCCACCAGAGGTTCTGAAGCGCGCTCGTGCCGAGCGCCACGAATGGAGTGGCGAGGATGAACGCTCCAGGAAGATGATGGAGCACATTGCCGAGATACGTTGTGTGCGCGTATGGAGAGCGACCGGCGAACAGCGCCATCGCGCCAAGATTCAGCGCGTCGTCATCGTCGCTGCCGGCGCCCGCGGCATGAGTGTTCGCGATCGGATAGACCACGAAAAACGCGACGGCGACGAGGATTGACGTCAGGAGCACGAGCCACGCCAGGGTCCGGGTCGACAGGCGCGTGAACAGACGCCGTGCCAGCGCGATGCTCGGGGCAACGCCGATGCTGTAGAGGATCGTGCCTTCCCAACCGAGGTATTTGTGGACGACGAAGGACGATGGCAAGACGAGCACGAGCCAGAGACAGACAAAGCCCTGTCGTGAGTTCGTCATTGGCGCGATTGTACGCGGGCGCAGTATGAGGATCCGTCCACGTTTCCCGCGCTCGCGGTTCTTCCGGCTGACGCCGGCGGATTGGTGGCTGCTCGTCGCAGCGGCTCTCGCGCAGGTGGCTGCAGCGGCCGCGTTGCGCGCGATGCCGCTGCCGGCGCTTCGGGCCCGCGCCGGCCGCCTGCGCCGGCCCGTGCAGTTCCTCGTTCGCGGATCCGATGAGCGGATCATCTGGGCGATCGAGGCGACCGGCCGACGGCTCGGCCGCTTGAGCACGTGCCTGCTCCGAGCGCTGGCCGCCGAACTGCTGCTCGACGCCGGGAACGGCGGCATCTGCCTCACGATCGGAATCAAGCGGACCGCGGACACGCTCGAAGCCCACGCGTGGCTTGCCCGCAACGGTCGCGTGCTCATCGGTGCGCCGGTCGACGAGTACATTCCGATGGTCGATGGGACGAACCCGTCTGTCGTCGCACGTTCGTGACCGATCGATTTCGTTGCGCGGTGCGGATGCGCGTTCTTTACAATGACGGGCGTGAAGGATCTTCTCGAGACCGCGACGAATGGCTCCTTCAGCTTGGAGGCTGGAGGCTCGCGCTATCGATACGGCGTCTACGGGATGGTGGTCTCGAGCGACACGCCACTCGACTTACCGTCAGAGGCGGACGGTGGCGTGGCGCGGGTGGAGTGCGTCAGCGCGCCGGCCATGGCGTTCCTCGCAGCGACGGACAGGGGCGGCTACGACGGGGACACAGACAGCTGGTACCGGTACGTCGTTCTTGGAGACGGCTCGACGTATGTCCGGTGGCGCACGATCGGCGAGTTCCTCGTCTCCGCCGACGGCCGTCGCGTCATGTTCCGCAGGTTCGACCAGGCCTCGCTCGAGTCGTTTCAGGTCTATCTGTTGGGGCAGGCGCTGTCGTTCGCGTTGATCCGGCAAGGCTTCGAGCCTCTGCACGCCACGGCCGTCGTCGTGGACCGTCACGCGGTCGCGTTTCTCGGAAGTAATGCATTCGGGAAGTCGAGTCTGGCCGCATGTTTTCTGGAGGCCGGCGCCCGTCTGCTGACCGACGATCTCCTGATCCTGGGCGAATCACGCAACCGCATCGTCGCCTACCCGGGTCCTCCGCGACTCAAGCTGTTCCCCAAGATCGCGCGCCGATTTCTCGGCCAGGACGCCCTGAACCGCGTTCAGATGAACCCTGATACGGACAAACTGATCCTGCCGATCGAGGAACATCGGCGACAGGGCCGCCCGGTTGCGCTCGACGCCATCTATGCGCTCACTCCTCCGCGCGATGCGTGCCGCGTCCCCAGCGTGCGAGTCGAGAGCCTGTCGCCGCGCGAGGCCTTCCTGGAGCTGCTGAAAGGCACCTTCAACCGTCGTCTGACGAACCAGCCGCGTCTGCAGCGGCAATTCGGCTTGATGGCCAGGCTGACAAATCGCGTCGCGGTCAAGAAGCTGAGCTATCCGCGATCGATCGATCGGCTGGCCGAGGTCCGCGAGGCGGTGCGGGCCGATCTCGTTCGCGATGCGTGCCCGGCGCTGAACAACCAGCCCGGGATACTCGACTGAGGGCGATCACGATGGTCTCTTTTTCGGAGCGTCTGACCGTGGCTCCGGACGTGCTGTTTCGTCTTGTGGGCGACGAAGGGGTACTGCTGAATCTGAACACGACGCTGTACCTCGGCTTGAATCCGGTGGGCACGCGGATGTGGCATGCGCTCACCAGCGCCAGCTCGATCCAGGCGGCCTACAACGCACTGCTCGGGGAGTACGAGGTGGAACCGGCGCAGCTGCGCGCCGACCTCGAAGAATTCATCCAGCGGCTGCTCGGCCAGAAACTGATCGTGGCTGGCCCTGCTCTCGACGCTTCGCACGAGCCGGCATGAGCGGCATCGTCGGCATTCTGAATCTGGACGGTTCGCCGGTTGACGGCGACCTTCTCGATCGGATGACGGCGTACCTGAGCTTTCGGGGTCCAGACGGCCGGCGTGCCGGGGCGATGAAAAACGTCGGCTTCGGTCACACGCTGCTGCGGGTGACCGAGGAGACGGCGCGCGAGGCGCAGCCGTTCACGCTCGACGACCAGCGATGGATCGTCGCCGACGCACGGATCGATGCCCGGCAGGATCTCGTCGCCGACCTCAGGACGGAGGGCCAGCAGAACGTCGCCTTCGACGCGCCCGACGTTGAACTGATCCTCCGCGCCTATGGTGTCTGGGGCGAGGATTGCGCCAAGCGACTGCTCGGCGACTTCTCGTTTGCGGTCTGGGACGAGCCGCGACAGCGTTTGTTCTGTGCGCGGGATCAGCTCGGCGTCAAGCCGTTCTTTCACGCGCAGCTCGGCCAGACGGTTCTCTTCAGCAACACACTCGACTGCATCCGCCTGCACCCAGGGGTATCGCGTGCACTGAACGATGCGGCGATCGCCGACTTCCTGCTGTTCGGCGCCAACCAGGAGATCGATACCACATCGTTTCGAGACATCCGGCGGCTGCCTCCCGCCCACACCCTCACCTGGTCGAATGGCATGGCGCAGTGCCGGCGGTACTGGACGCTGCCCGTGGAAGAGCCGATCCACTTCAAGCGCGCGGACGAGTACTCGGACCAGTTCAGGGAGTTGCTCCGCGCCGCGCTGCGCGATCGGCTGCGAACGCGGCGCGTCGGCGTGTTCATGAGCGGTGGTCTGGATTCGCCGACGCTGGCGGCAACCTCGGTAAGTGTCCTGCGCGAGCGCTCCAGCGACTATTTTCTTCAGGCAATCACTTCAGTGTACGATCGGCTGATCCCGGATGCCGAACGGCATTATGCCGGTCTGGTTGCGGAGTACTTGAACATTCCCATTCGGTATGACGTGAGAGACGACGAAACGTCGATCGCCGATTGGGATGAGGTGTCCGTCCACACGCCCGAGCCGGTCGACAATCCACCGGCATTCGCCGCCGGCGTCGAGTTCCTGAAGGCGATCACCCCGCAGACACGTCTCTTCCTCTACGGAGAAGGGCCCGACAACGCCCTGCGGTACGAGTGGCGTCCGTACGTCTCGCATCTCGTCGCGCGACGACGCGCGATCCCGCTGGTCCGCGCGCTCTCGAGCGATCTCTTCATGCACCGGCGCGTGCCGTTATGGGCATCGATTCGGCAGATGAGCGGCGCCAGGGCACACCGGAAGCGGTGGCTGGAACCGTTCCCCGACTGGCTGAACGAAGCATTCGCCGAACGGTGCGGCTGCCGCGAGAGATGGAGCGAGAAGCAGCGAAGGTCCGCGTCGCCGCACCCCGTGCGACCGCTGGGCTACGACGGATTCCGCGCGATTCGATGGCAACCGCTGTTCGACGACTGCGACATCAACGGTGCCTTGACGCACTGCGAGATTCAGCATCCGTTTCTCGATTTGCGCCTGGTGCGATACATGCTGGCCTTGCCCGCCATGCCATGGTGTCGGAACAAGTTGATTATCCGCAGGTCGATGCGAACCGCGTTGCCGCGGGATGTCATCAGGCGAAAAAAGACCACGATTCCGGTGAGTCCGGATTTCAAGCGTGTCCTCGCGGCGGGATTGCCCCGCCTGGTGCCATCGCCGGAACTGTTGCGCTACGTGAACCCCGTCAAGACGACGTCGATGCCGAAAAGCTCTCTCGAGTTGCGCGCCGCACTGCGGCCGCTTGGCTTGAATTACTGGCTCAGGAATCTCGCCAGTACCTCTTAAAGGGAGACCCGAGATGAAACCGCCGAATGCGCCCGCCAACGATGAAAACCCGAGTGTGCCACCAACGCGCAAGGCGTACGAGAAGCCGCAGCTACAGGTTTACGGCGACCTGGCGGAGATCACGAAGAGCCTGACCGGCACGAATACCAACGACGGCGCCGGTCACCCGAACAAGCACTTTACATCCTAGGCCGGTCGCTGAACGCGAAGGGCGATTCCTCACGCCGCAGCCACTGAGCATTCGGGGCCCCGAAGGCTATGGACACTCGCAGCGATCCCGCGTCGTCGTGGCTGGCCGCGCTCATTGCCCCGGTATCGCCGGAAGAGTTCGTGTCGCGATACTGGGCCAGGCAGCCTCTCTTGTGCCGCGGTTCCGCCACCAGATTCGCGACGCTGCTATCGTGGACGGTGCTCAACGACTTGTTGGCACACCACTGGCGCGAGCCCCATCGATTCCGTCTGGCCCGTCAAGGACGCGACCTCGACCCTGCCAGTTACTCGGATGTCGCGGCGTCACCTGCAACGATCCGCGCCAGCGAAGTCACCGATCAGCTTCGTCGTGGCGCGACCCTGTCGTTCGATGCGATCGACGAACTGCACGAACCACTCACCCGGCTGAGCGAATCGTTCGAGACGTTCTTCCGCAGCGACACGCAGATCAACCTCTACGCGGCGTGGCGTGGCCTCCACGGTCTCGATCTGCACCGTGACGACCAGGAGGTGTTCGTCCTCCATCTGGAGGGACGAAAGCGGTGGCTCCTCTATGGATCCACTGTCGATGGTGTGGATCGCACCGGGCTGAGCGGCACCGGCGTGCCACCGGCAGGTGCTTCGCTCGACCAGGTCCTCGAGGCCGGCGATCTCCTGTACATCCCCAGGGGCTGCTATCACGTGGCGGTGCCGATGGACGAGCCGGCGCTTCATCTGACGGTGGGCGTCAAGACCCCTCGCGGCATCGACCTGTTGCACTGGATCGTCAACCGGTTGCGCGCGCACGATCTAGCCGACCACGAGCTGCCGCTCTTCGCAGCGCCCGCCGAACGAATCCGCTACGCCGAGCAGTTGCGAGCTGCGCTCCTGGACGGCCTTTCCTCGGATCTGGTGGAACAGTACTTCTGCGAGAGCGGCGGCAACGCCAAAACGCGGCCCTCGTTCAATCTTCCGTGGAGCGCGACGCCTGAGGGGCTGCCTCCGGGGAACGGTTTTCTCATCAGGTTGACAGGCCGCTGTCACGTTGCCGCAGCCGGTGGCCCAGGCGGGGAGGCTCTCGATGTGCGGTGCCGCGGGCGCGTTTGCCGGTTCCCGCGGAGCATGCAGTGGATCATCGAGCAGCTGGACGAAAAAACGTCACGGCCGATCAGCCACCTGATTGACGCGGTCGCCGGCCGCCTCGACGAAGGAATGATTCGCACTCTGGTGGGAATGCTGCTGAAGCACGATTTGATCGCCATTCACGAGTGAGCATGAGCGTGGACGCCTCGGTGATCGTCGGACGAGCGCTGGTTGATCCGGCCGGCTGGGCGGTGGCCTCTTCCGGCGTCGATGTGGCGACGTTGATCGAGACCGCAGTGCGACACCGCGTCCTGCTGCTGCTGGGATGGACTCTTCGAGCCGCCGGCCGGCTTCACGATTCGCCACCGCCATTCGTCGAGACGTTTCAACGGGCCGAACGCGCCGCGGTGATCGAGGACGCCGTGCGGCAAACCGAGCTCGTGCACGTCCTCGGGGAGCTGAGTGCCGCCGGTGTCCGCGCGCTGCTCTTCAAAGGTGCCGCGCTCGCGCACAGGCATTATCCGGCCGCGTACCTGCGCGTCCGCGCCGATACGGACCTGCTCGTGCCGGTCGCGGACCTGCCGATGCTGAAGCGTGTGCTGGGACGGTCAGGCTACGTGCACCCGGCGGAGACGTCAGGCCGCCTCGTCTCATATCAGTGTCATTACCACAAGATCGATCGCCACGGCATCGCGCACGCGTTCGACGTGCACTGGAAGATATCGAACCTGCAGGTGCTCGCCGATCGTTTCGGCTGGGAGGAGCTGTGGCGCGGCCGGGTAGGCGTTGACGCCCTCGGTTCATCGGCCGCGACTGCCGACGACGTCCATGCGCTGTTGCTCGCGCTCGTCCACCGGGCGGGCCATCATCCGGGCTCGCGCAACCTCCTGTGGATCTACGATCTCCACCTGCTGGCGAGCCGGCTGCGCCCGGAGGAGATGACACACGTTCAAGAGATGGCAGCGGCTCGAGGGCTCGGGCAGGTTGCGGCCGAGGGGCTGGCACTCGCGCGCGACCGGTTCGGAAACCGCGCAGCGGACGCGCTGATCGATGCGTTCCGCGCCGGCCGCGCGGGAGGTTCTCATGACGTCGCGACCCTGGAGCAGGGCTCGTGGACGCAGGCGCGCGTGCTACGCCTCGACCTCGACGCGCTTCCAGACTGGCGGGCGCGCGGCCGCCTGATCCGGGAGCACCTCGTGCCGCCTGCAAGCTACATGCGCGCGCGATATGGCGTCCAATCGAGCGTCCTGCTTCCTGGTTTGTATGTCTGGCGCGCGCTTTCCGGCGCCCCGAAGTGGCTTCGCCGCCGGAGCGCTGACGACTGAGGGTACGGGACGCGCGTTCTACCCGTTGTATTTGACCATGACGACTGTGACGTCGTCGCTCTGCGTGGCGTCGGCGCAGAACGCCTTGACGTCGGCAAGCAGCGCGTCGAGCACTTCCTGCGGGCTCTCCCCGACGTGTGCGCGCGCACAGGCGAGGAGCCGGTCGTCGGTGTATTCCTCACCCGCCGGATCGAGCGCCTCGGTGACGCCGTCGCTGAAGGCGATGATCAGATCGCCGGGCTTCAGCGTCAGGCTCTCCTCTTCGAACGACGCGTGCTCGAAGAGGCCGAGTACGACGCCACCGGTTTCCAGCCGCCGGATCTCGGACCCCGACACCAGCAGCGGCGCGTTGTGTCCCGCGTTGCAGTAGGTGAACGACCCGTCCGGCCCCAGCATGCCGTAGAACGTCGTCAGAAACCGCGATTCGATCGCGCGGCGGAACAGGCCGGTGTTGAGCCGCGTGATGAGCGTCGCCGCGCCGGTCTGGTAGGTGGCTTCCGCGCTGAACATGCCCAGCACCGCCGCCGCCAGCAGCGCCGCCGGCGACCCCTTGCCCGCCACATCGCCGAGGATGAAACCGAAACGTCCGGTCGGCAGATCGACGTAGTCGTAGAAGTCGCCCCCCACCGCGCGGCATGCGACCGATTCCGCTGCAGTCGAGAAGAAATCGCCTTCGCGATTGGCCACCGGCAGCAGCGATTGTTGAATCGCCGCGGCCACCTTGAGCTCCTGCTCGAACTTGGCTTTGTCGAGCGCTTCGCGGTACAGCCGCGCGTTTTCGATGGCGAGCGCGGCCTCGGCCGACAGGGTGTCGAGCGCGGCGGTCGCCGACGCGGACCGCAGGGCGCCGCGCTCGCGGCTGTCGAGATACAGCACACCGATGATCTCGTCGGCGCCTTTCTGCTCTGCGCGCTCGACGTAGCGCACCAGGCGGAGCGGCGTACACAACACGTGACGGATGCCGAGCGCGACCGTGCCGGTGTGCAGCTGTGCCAGATCGCCGTCGAGCAGGTCCTCGACAATCGTCTGTTTGCCGGTGGCGTACACCGACTCTGGAATCTTTCGGCTCGTCTCGAACGTGCGGCCCGGCAGCGTGACCTTGCCGCGTGCGCGCGCCAGCTTGAACTCGAGCTGGCCGGCCTTGGCGAGCATGATGAAGCCGCGCTCGGCGCCGGTCACTTCGATGGCCGAGTCGAGCACGAGCGACAGGACGTCGTCGAGCACGCGGCCGGAACCGAGCGCGCGCAGACCCTCGAGCAGCGCCGCCATCTGGCGCAGCTCCGTCGCCGCGGAAATCGCGCTCCGTTCGACCGACGGCGCCTCGTCGTCGACGAAGAAGACGATTTCGGTGTCGCCAGCCTGACCGAAGCGAATCTGATCGCCGTGGGCCAGGATCCGTTCGTTGGTGCGCTCGTTGTTGACGAAGGTACCGAACCGCGACTGCTTGTCCCGAATCGTGCACTGGCCGTTTTCGAGCGTGATCTCCGCGTGGACGCGGGAGATATCGGCGCCGGGCAGACGCAGATCGGTCTCGCTCCGGCGGCCGATCGAAAACAGCGGTTTGTCGATCGCAACGATGCGCCGGCCGAGCGCATCGGTGATGACCAGCCGGGGGACCGGGGTGGTCTGGGAATCTGGCATGCGGACTCGGATTATACGGCGAGTCGCCCGGCGGCTTGACAGCGTCCGGCGCCGGAACCTATTCTCCTTGTCGATCGTCTACAGGAGAAAGCATGAAGCGCGAAAAGAGCGACCTCCTCCAGGGCACGCTCGACCTCCTCATTCTCCGCACGCTGGCGTCCGGCGACATGCACGGCTGGGGCATCGCCCAACGCCTGCAGCAATTGTCACAGGATGTCCTCCAGGTCAATCAGGGGTCCCTCTACCCGGCGCTGTACCGGCTCGAGCAGCAAGGGTGGATCGAGTCGGCGTGGGGCGACTCGGACAACAACCGGCGGGCCAAGTTCTACCGGCTCACCAAGTCCGGACGCAAGCAGCTGGCGGAGGAAACGGCGAGCTGGGAACGGATCACGGCCGCCGTCGCCCGCGTTCTGCAGCACGCGTGACGAGGTTCCCGATGTCGATGACGTCCGTCCTCCGGCGGCTCCGCGGCTCGGTCCGATCGTCAGCCTTCGAGAGCTCGATGGAGGCGGAGATGCGCCATCACCTCGAGCTCGAAATCGAGGCGTTGATTGCGCGGGGGATGGATCCGGCCGAGGCGCGCGACGCGGCCCACCGCCGCTTCGGCAGTGTCGCGCAGGTCAAGGACGACTGCCGCGACTCATGGGGCCTCCGGGCGATCGATGCCATCCGGCAGGACGTGCGCTACGCCGCCCGCTCGCTCGCGAAGTATCCCGGCTACACCGCGGTCGTGCTGCTCACGCTCGCGCTCGGCATCGGCGCGAACACCGCGATCTTCAGCGTGGTGCATGCCGTGCTGCTGCGGCCGTTGCCGTACACGCACGGCGATCGCCTCGTCGAGGTGCGCCAGCAGGCGCCGCGGATTGGCGTCGCCAACGCCGGCGTGTCGGTCAAGGAAATCGAGGACTACCGGGCGCAGACGCCGTCGCTCGACACCATCGTCGAGTACCACCAGATGTCGTTCAATCT
>Ga0068862_100004721_pt1 | contig 11475 bp, 9 predicted proteins | sample KBSSwiS52_FD_66598 | JGI IMG/M metagenome (GOLD analysis project Ga0068862, IMG submission 66598) | Switchgrass rhizosphere microbial communities from Kellogg Biological Station, Michigan, USA - KBS Switchgrass S5-2 | ecosystem: Host-associated > Plants > Roots > Rhizosphere > Soil ... | reverse complement strand
CTCCTGTTCATGCACAACGGCGACAACATGGTCCGCTATCCGGACCATGGCGATCACCCGCAGGGTCTGGTGCGCGACATCTGCCTCGGGCTGATGTCGCATCGCGGGCTGCTCAACCGGTTCTGATCACCAGCGATAGGTGATCGTGCCGGTGAAGACCCGGCTCGAGCCGTAATAGCAGGTGTCCCAGCAGGAGCCGACATAGCGCTTGTCGGCGATGTTCTTCACATTGAGCTGAGCCTTCACGCCGTAGATCTCGTAGCTCACCGCGGCGTCGAACAGCGTGTAATCCGGCACTTCCATGGCGTCGTCGTTGTGGTCGTTGCCTTCGGTCGGACCGACATAGCGAACGCCCGCGCCAAAGCCGAGGCCTTCGAGGGGTCCCTGCTGGAACCGATAATCCGCCCAGAGCGAGGCCATGTGCTCCGGCACGGACGGAACGCGACGGCCGAGCTCGACCAGGTCGGCGCTCCTGGTGACCTTGAAGGTCGGCAGCCAGGTATAGGCGGCGGTCATGTTGAGGCCGTCCATCAGGCTCATCTGGCCTTCGAGTTCGAGACCGCGGGAATGGATCTCGCCGGTTTGCCGCGGCACGAAGTTCTCGTCGAAGGTCACGTAATTCTGTCGCCTGATGTCGAAGGCAGCGAAGGTGATGAAGCTGTTGAAACCTTCCGGCTGGAACTTGATCCCGGCCTCGTACTGACGCCCGGTCTCGGGTTTCAGCGGCTGGCCGTCGGGGCCGAGCGTTGCGGTCGGGAAGAAGGATTCCGAATAGCTGAAATAGGGCGCGACGCCGATCGGGGAGAGATAGACCACGCCGCCGCGCCAGGTGAAGTCGTCGTCATCCTGGTCGATCTTGCGGTTGGCGAGATGGTCGTCGGTGTCGATCGAGGCCCAGTCCTGCCTTCCGCCCAGCACCAAGACCAGCTGGTCCCAGAGCTTCGCCTGCTCCTGCAAATAAATACCGGTCTGCTGCAGGGTGATGTCCGCGTCGAGATAGAGCGGCGGATCGGCAATCTCGGCGCCGTAATCCGGATCGTAGATATCCAGCGGCGGACCGGCGGAGGCGCCGGATTCCTGGTCGAAGTGGTGCCGCTGGTAATCGACGCCGAGCAAGGCGGTGTGCTCGACCGGACCGGTTTCGAACGCGGCCTGGATCTGGTTGTCGATCGCGAAGGCCGTGGCCTTTTCGTCGCTGGTGAAGACGTTCCGGAGCAGGGTACGCTCGTCGGCGTCGAGGCCGGCGCCATAGACCTGCCCGAGATCCATGTCGATCTGGCCGAAGCGGGCGTTCTGCCGTACCGTCCAGGTGTCGTTGAAGGAATGCTCCAGCAGATAGCCGACCGACCACTCGGTCTTGTCGAAATGATCGTAGTCCGGCTCGCCGGTGAAGCGGCTGCGTGGAATTTCGCCATGCGGGTTGTTGAGCAGGGTGCCGCTCGCCGGCAGGAAGCCCAGGGTCGGGCCGATATCCTCGCGCTGGAAATGGGTGAGCACGGTGAGGCTGGTATTCTCGTTCGGCCGCCAGGTGAACGAGGGCGCGATGTATTGGCGATTGTCTTCCACGTAGTCGACCTGGGTCTCGCTGTCGCGGACCAGGCCGGTCACCCGATAGAGAAACGTCTTTTCCGGGTCGACCGGGCCGCTCAGGTCGAAAGCACCCTGAAAGCGCTGGTCGGTTCCGGTGAGGAACTGCACTTCATGGAAGGGCTCATCCAAGGGGCGCTTGCTGATGATGTTCAGCATGCCGCCCGGGCTGTTCTGGCCGTAGAGCACGGAGGAGGGGCCACGCAGCACTTCGATCCGCTCGATGCCGTAGGGCTCCATGCGCCAGACGGCCCAGGTGTTGTTGTTGCGGGCGGCGAGTCCGTCCTGGAAGAAGCCGGGCGTATAGGCCTCGAAGCCGCGGAAACTCACCCAGTCGAAGCGAGAATCCGTGCCGTAGTTGTCCGACTTGATGCCCGCGGTGTAGTTCAGCGCCTCGGCGACCGATTGCGGCTGCTGATCCTCGAGGCGCTGCCGTGGAATGACGGAGATGGATTGCGGCGTCTCGATCAGCGGCGTGTCGGTCTTGGTGCCCGTGGCGGAGCGATGCGCCACATAGCCGTCGACCGGGCCGGTCGCGGATTCCGCCTCGCCCGTGACTTCGACCGGTGCGAGCTTGACCGGACCGCTTTGGTCGGCAGGCAATGCGATCAATGTGACAGTCTGGTCTGCTTCCATCCGATAGGTGAAGCCGCTGGCCTCGAGCAGGCGTTGCAGTGCCTCCTCCGCGGTCATGCGGCCTTTGACTCCGCCGCTCTTGGCCGCGCGGATCAGACCGGCATCGACGCTGACCTGCAGCCCGGATTGCTGGCCGAACAGCGCAATCGCGTTGGCCAAAGGCTGTGCGGCGATGTCGAAGTCTGTGAGCGTCGGTGCCTGCGCAAGCTGGTAAGCGGTCACGTCGAGATTGGGTGTTGCCCCATCTTCCAACGCCTGCAGGCGCCGCTGCCAGCTCTGATCGGCGCTCACCGCGGCGATGTTGGTCAGCATGGCGGCGAGCCCCGCGAGGGCCCCCAAGCGGCGGCGCAATCCAGTTTTCGGCATCGATCATCCCTGTCGAGCCCCCCGAAAGGAAGGGCGCAAATGCGAATTACTCGCAGATAGGACGGAGGGGGCGGGCGGTTTTTCGGAAGAAAGTTCGATCGGGTGAAAGAAATCCTCAGCCGTCCGACAGGAGCAGAATCCAGTCGCCGAGCGCCGTAACCTGTGCGCCATGCGCGGTCGCCAGCGCGCGTAACCCCGCCGCCGGATTCTTCAGATCGTAGACGCCGGTGACGCGTTTCTCGGCCAGCGCGGAATCCAGCAGGACGATGCGGCCGGGATAATACGCGCGCAGTTCGTCGACCACATCGGCCACCGTCCGGTCAACCGCCACAAGCTGACCTCGCTGCCAGGCGACGACCTGCGCGGCCGGGCGCTGCGCTCGGTTGACATTACCGTTTTCGCTGACCTCGACCCAATCGCCGACGGTGAGGTTCTCTTCAATCGGCGGAACAGCGCGGCGATCCTCGACCCGCACATGCCCTTGCTGCACGCCAACTTCGACGCCGCCCAGGGCGAGGCGCACCTCGAAAGCGGTGCCGGTGACAGTGGTATCGACCGCCTTCGCGCTCACCACAAATGGTTTCCCAGTGTCATGAACAACGCTGAAAAAAGCGCGGCCGGCCAGCAGCCGCACCAGCCGATGTCGATCATCGAAGGCGATGTCGATTGCGCTCTCCGGTCCCAACGTCGCGGTCGAGCCGTCGGGCAGCGAAATCGTGCGCACTTCTGCCGTTGTGGTCGCGACATCGGAGGTCCAGCGCAGCAAGGGTGCCGGCAGCAGAACCGCGGCGATGGAAGCGACGAGGGCGAAAACGGCGGCGGTAACCACCACGCGCCGGCGATGACGCGGTTTTGCATCGCGGCTCAGAACCTGAGCGGTGGTGATCAGGCCGTCCACCTGTTCGGTTTCAGCCCAGGCACGCGCGTGCTCAGGCGCAGACCGTTGCCAGAGATCGAACGCCTCCCGCAGCTCGGCATCCCGCGGCGACTCCTGAAGCGCGATCAGCCAACGTGTGGCGGCCCTGGAGGCGTCTTCGGATCGATCAAGATTCGTCATGACCATATGACGTACGAGGCCAGCGTTTTTTCGGCCGGTGTTTTTCCGGATACCGCAGGCTTTTTTTACAATGCTCGACGGCGTCCACAATCAGGGTATGCGCCTGGGTAATCGAGATGCCCAGGCGATCGGCGATCTCGCGCAGCTTCCGACCTTCGAGGCGATGCATCTCCAAGGCCATCCGGCTGCGTTCCGGCAGTTCATCAAGCGCGGCGCGGACGATCCGCAACTGGTCTTTGTGCAGCGCCTCGGCTTCCGGCGAAGGACGGTCGAGGGGGATCTGGTCTTCGATCGCTTCGACCGGCAGCACGCGCCGGCGGCTGTCCACTGCCAGGTTGCGGACGATACGGTAGAGATAACCCTGCGGCTCTTCGATCGCGCGGATGCCGGCGGCATCGGCGAGGCGGAGATAGGCTTCCTGGACCACGTCTTCCGCGCGTGCATGATCGCCGAGGATGCCGCGCGCATAGGTCAACAGCGCCCCGCGGTGCGCGAGAAACAACGCCAGCAGATTCCGATCGTGCTCCACAGCCCCGCGCAGTCTTCCGGGGGCGGTGGCTCCCATCACCGGCCCAGTTGCGAATTATTCTCAACTGGTTCTACCGGCTAAGCGAGGCCGATGCAATCCGACTCTATTCCGCTTTAAACGCTGCCCTCGGCGCCCATCAGCTGCCGCCTGGCGTAGTGCAGGTGGCTGGTGACCATCGCGACCGCGCCTTCGTTGGGCGCAACCGCGAAACGGACTGGTGTTCCGTTGATGACGACGGACTCCCCAATCGGTTCAGATCTGCGCGGGGCGTTGACGTTTCCATAGACTCAGCGCTGCGCTGGAATCAGGCGGAGACCGGCGCCGCGCCGCGGTTCGGGCGCGCGTAGCGCTCGTAGAAGCCGCCGCATTCCTTCGCCGCCTGGGCCAGGAAGCCGGCGGCCCGCTCGATCTTATTGTTTTCATCCGCGCGATTGGCAAAGCGATCGAGCATCCTCAACCGGACCACCTTCTGCGCGACGCCGATCTCAGCGGCGGCGTCCAGGAACTTCGCGCGCGTCGCGGCGTGCAGATCGATCCAGCGCTGCGCTGGCGGCCGCGAACCGGCGGGGTCGTAGGCGTAGATCTGCCGGCGGTCGATCGCGATGCCGAACTGCACCTGCACCGACGCCGCCACGCGCGTCGGGGTCTCGTAGCGCGCCAGGCCGCGCACGATGAACGCCTTGATCTCGTCGGTCAGGACGGACTGGGTTTTTTGCGCCTGTCTGCGTCCGGTCTGCGTTGCCGCATCGTCCGCGTTTGCACCGTCGGCGCTTTCCACGGGATCGGGCGCAATGCCCAGCCGCGCCCGCGCCAGCGCGGCCAAGGCGTCGATCGCCTTCTCGCGCGCCTCGCGTGTGACCTTGGGTTCGTCCACCGGGTCCGCCGGAATCTGCAGGGATTCTGCATCCTGTCTGCGTCCGGTCTGCGTTGCAGGTGCGTCGTCTGCTTCCGCACCGCCTTGCCGGGATTCCGCATCCTGTCTGCGTCCGGTCTGCGTTGCCGGCGCATCGCCTGCTTCCGCACCGCCTTGCCGGGATTCCGCATCCTGTCTGCGTCCGGTCTGCGTTGCCGGCGCATCGCCTGCTTCCGCACCGCCTCGCCGGGATTCCGCATCCTGTCTGCGTCCAGTCTGCGTTGCCGACGCGTCGCCCGCGCCCGCACTGCGGGGGGCCGGAGCAGGGTCGGTTGCGATGGAGGACTCTGGCGCGATGAAGAAAGCGGAGATCGGGCCGGACGTCTCGGCATCGGTCATGCGCGTGAAGAGGGGTTTCTTCGGCTCGTCCGCCAGAAACTGCACGGATTCCTTATCCGGTCTGTGCTCGGTCTGTGTCGGCAGGGTGATTTCGCCTTTCCAGTAGGGGACGACCTGGTCGGCGTCGATCTCAATGCCGAAATACGCCCGCACGGCATTGGCGATGCACGCCGGCTCCTCCCTGCGGCGCAGGCGCGTCTCGATGAACACCTTCAGCCGGTCGTGCGAGAATTGCGGGGTGTCTGCGTGCCGTCTGCGTGCGGTCTTGGTCATGGCTTCCTCACGGGCTCGGCGACGCGGGGGAAAACCGTCGCCTTCGGTTTTTGCCAAGCGGGAACGCGGCACGAGCGGTGCCGGAAAAGCGGTGAGGCCCGCTGGGCGGGGGCGCAGGTGGCCGCTAGGCGGTGACTGCAGGAGGCAGTATAGCCTGAATTAAAAACTAACACAATGATGTGTTTATTGAGCCAGTTCCCGATATGGGAGGGTAGGAATGACGTGCGCGTGCAGTTGCATGAGACTAGCCTTCACCCTTGGGAGTGGCGAACACCGTCGGCTGTGCAACTGGGGAGCGGGGGATGGACCAGGCAGAGCAGGAACAGGCAGCAAAGTTGGCGGAAGGAGCTGAAGACGATTCCGGCAATGCTGTTGCCTCAGCGAAGCAGCAACGAACGGAAGGGAAAGCCCAGCGAAAATCTGAGGCTCCTGAACCGTGGGCATATCTCAGATTCTTCTATTTGCCTGCGTTGGCTCTGCTCGAACTGGTCTTGTGGAGTTGTGTCGCCAGCGCCTACACGTCTATCTTTATTCGCGGGCATTGGAGGGCCATGGCGATTGAACTTGTATTGAACTACGACGGATCCTATCGCGAACAAACTATGGGCTGGTATTTTACTGCTCCATTCTATTTCCTGCTTTTCGCTCTCGTATTTAGAGCAGTTCTTGGTAGCCCTCCAATCTGCGCGTTGCTTACGAGCTTTCGCGCTAGAATCGTCCTTCCGGGGAACGAACTAGATCCCGTTGTCCAAGAGTTGCGTCGTCGCGCAGCCAATCATCGGCGCGGTGCGGGTGTTTTCAGCGCAACAATGATCATTGCCCTAGCTTTCGGCATCCCGACACTTGTGCTGTTCGAAACTCAGGACACGCGGCGCGAGGCTTTGGCCGTAAAGGCACTGGGTGACTTGGAGCAGGTGTCTAGCGCGCTGCAGAATTTCACGCTGACAGGGCATTATTCCAAGAACGAAGCCGGCGAACACGCAATAACAGTTAAAATTGAGAAGTACGGCGAAGCAATTGCGCCTACATCGGATGAGCTCGCACGTGTTCCCCAACCAGACAAGTTGATTGCGGGGGTTGAAGAGACTTTCTCCGTGCCGGAAATGACCGAGAGAATGGCTCGGGATGCCTGCGAATCAGTCAAAGACATTGTAAGTCCAAAGGATTGCGCCGACTCCCTTCAGAACTACCTAGAGGAACGCTTCGCGTTATCTTCACCAGAGCTGGCCGAGTCGACCAAAATGCTGCTCGATATCGAAAGCAACACGGTCAACATAGCGAAAAGAATTACAACCGCAGAAACCGCGATCAGCGCATTGGCCAAGGGTGACGACGTGAACCTTAAAACGTTTACGCGTCAGCTGCTGACGCGCATCGGTGCCGTCATGCTGCTCTTCTTCGCGGTCTATGTCCTAAGCGGACTTTATCGCCACAATACGGCTGTGGCAGCAAAGTATGAAGCCGCCGCCAACACGCTCATGGTTGCGGCGGGGCGAAACTTCGTTGCGTCAGCAAGCACCAAGGGGGCAGATGTCATCGCCATGTTCTTGGCGGAATATGATGAACGCGCCAAAGTGAAAGTTTCAGTCAAGGATCTGCTCGCGAGCTTGGAGGGCTTAGCGTCGCAAGGACTGAGTGCAGTGAAGCGTGCTCCAACAAAATCGTCACGGGCACAAAAGCCAGCGAACGAGTGACGTATCCGTGAGGACGTCTGCGCTTGCTTGGTGCTCGTGTCCGACAAGGTCCTGGCCTGGACCTTTACAGTGAGCAAGATCTGTTGCCGTCACAGTCTCCGGATGGTCCTCCGGGGCATTGAGGCAACGGAGGCGAAACGAAATTAAGGCGCAGGCTTCTGCTGCGCGACGAACAACTGCGTGTCCGGCCCGGTCCCGTCAGGTATTTTTTTGATCTCGTAAGCGATCCCGCTGCGATTTAGGAAGTCGGTAAGCGCCTCTGTGGCAGGCGAAAGAGGTGCGGCCGGATCTCCAAGGCGAATGATCACTCCGTGCTCTCCCTCCTCGGCAGAGGTAGCCAGTCCGCGTTCGATCCTAAGCCCGGCCTCCTCCATTGCCCTACCCAATCGCTTCGCGAATAGCCCGGATTCGTCGTTGAAGTCATGGATTAGGTAGATGACAGGGCGCCAAGAACCGTTGCGTCCCGGCTGCGACATCGCCCCCACGGCAGCTTTCATCGCGGCCAGTTGAACGTCGGTGATCTGGCGCGCTGGCGGCGGCGGCGGTGGCAGCGCGGCATACTTGGCTTCTAAGGCCTCCAGTCTCTTTGTGGCCGGGTCCTGCGCTATCGCTTCGAGCTTGTCTCCCTGGTCTTGGATGATCTGGCGTTGCTCCGCGTCCCTCGTGGCCGGGATGCTAACTAATTTCCAGACAACAAAAAGCGGGAATGATAGCGCCGCAACGATTACCGCCACGACACCGTCCTGATAGTACCCCTGCACTACCCGAAGGCCAAAGAGATAGGCGGCAATTGCTACTGTCGCGCTGTAGGCGACGGCCGTGCCTACAGCGCCCGGCACCGACTCTATGCCGATCTTTGCGAATGCTTCCTTGAGGGCGCGCATCAGCACGGCCCACCAGTAGCCACGGACACTGGCCTTGATTTTTGGTTTCTCCCCCATCCCCGATCCTACCCGATCGGCCGGACCTGAGTCTCGGGACTCCGCAACCGGAACGCGTTAAGATCTGCGCGGCAGGGGAGGCGACAATGAATAGACTTATACTTCCGGCAGACTTCCACACGATCCGCGACGCAATCAACAACCACAAGCACTTGCTGTTTACGTTTAACGATGCCGCGCGGGTCACTTGTCCGCATATGCTTGGCTGCAAGAGCAGTGTTTGGAAGCTCTTGGCTTGGCAGATTAATGATGCTGGGAAGGGTGGTTTCGCACCCGGAGAACAGCGTTGGCGCTGCTTTGATGTGGCAGGTATGTCGCGTATCGTCGCCATCGACGGCAAGTGGGAGCGCGGCTGGACAACCGGCAAGAAGAATGAGTCCTGCATCAATGCAAATGAAATGGACACAGCGGTTAGCGGGGCTTACGCCGCTGAAATCCGGCATGCCTAGCGGTCGCACAGTCCGGCGCCGCTGCCTCCCAGCCATAGGATGGGCGCATCAATTCTGTATTGTGCCCCCGGATTCTCAAGTGGAGAGAGAGGGGAACTTTGAGCGCTTCTCGAACCGTGCCGACTGAGGAGCGAAGGGTGTTGATCCAACGGTCCGCTGTCGTTCCCCGCCCGATGCGGTTGGTGGTGATCCTAAGTTTGCTTGCTGTGCTCGGTGCGTGTGACGAGAAGAAACCCGAGGAGTCGACCATTAGTGTGGTCGAGGCTATTGGGCTATCTGGAATTTGCTGGGAGAACCACGTCGCAGATACTCCTGATAACAAAACGGCCTACGAGGGTTCTATAGCGTACATGAGAGACGCCAAAGACGGTGCGGAGTGGTACTACGGCTCTGTGCGACGGTCCGATGCGTTTGATCCAAAAAAGATAATGGAGAAAGTTCAACATCCGAACCGCTACTTTCCGGCTGACTCAATCGATTTTCTGCAACGAAGCGGTATCGATATGAGCGCCGACCACCTATTGCTCCAAGGCACGTCGGACCGAGGAACACCGGAACAACGAGCGGACGATCCGACGGTTCACGGATATACTTCGACGTGCGACGTTAGTGTCGTCAAGCGCGGAAAGACTTACGCCGAGGTTGATCCTTGGCACGCGAGGATGACGCAGCAGTCCTCTGAACAGTGAGCGAAAGCGGAACCTTGGACCAAGCTGCACTTCATCAAGATTGGTCTGATGTTCCGATCCGGGATTACGGTGGGATTGCGGTGGGATTACGGTGACAGTTTACTCAACGCACCAAATGATCAACTGCCCGCGCGGATCGAGCAACGTCGCCGAGCCGGGGCGCGAAGCCGCAGCGCTGCGCGCGCGGGTTTCGTGCATATGGTAACTGTCACCCCAATTCCTAATCTATTGGAGAGACCGAGCGACCCCTCACCCCAGCCCTCTCCCGCAAGGGGAGAGGGGGACATTGTCCGCGCTCCGCTCGTAAGCCGGTGAGTTCGTCTCGACCAACAGCAATGAGAAACTCACTCTCCCCTTGCGGGAGAGGGCGGGTGAGGGGTCGAAGACTCTCTCCGAAGAGAGTTAAACGCTGCCCTCGGCGCCCATGAGCTGGCGGCGGGCGTAGTGCAGGTGGCTGGTGACCATCGCCACCGCGCCTTCGACGTCGCGGCTGGCGATCGCCTCGGCCAGTGCGCGGTGCTGGCGGTTGTAGTCGGCAATGCGCTGCGGCGTCAGAATCTTGTCGCGCATCGAGGCCCATTGGTCATGGGCGCGGATCTCGTTCACGCGGCGGTAGATCCACAGCATCAGCGGGTTGTGCGAGGCCTCGGCGATGCGGATGTGGAACTGCGTGTCCCATTCCGTAAAGCGCGTCGGATCGTTGCCGGCGGCTTCGGCCATCTCGCAGGCCTCGACCAACTTCTCCAGGTCCTTCGCCGAAGCGTTCAGCACCGCGAGGCGGGTCATGTAGGGCTCGATCGCCAGCCGCGCCTCGATCAGCTCGACCGGTGAGGTGATCTCGGCGATGTCGTCGGTCTCGCCGGGCTGGCGGTAGGAGACGAAGGTGCCGCTGCCGATCCGGCGCGCCACCAGCTTGTCGGTCTCGAGTCGGTCGAGCGCCAGCCGGACGGTCGTGCGCGAGGCGTTAAACGCCTCCGCCAACTGCCGCTCGGCTGGGAGCTTCTGGCCGAACTTGTAGGTGCCCTCGACGATCGCCTGGCGCAATTGGTCGGCAATCCAGGCCGAGCCGCGTGCAGCATCCACTGGAACCGCCATGGGATTGGTTTCCGTCAGGGCCACTGTATCCGCGGCTGCTGCACCAATTCGAGCCAATTCAATACCTTTGTAAAAAATAGGTTGGCAAATGGGCCATGCTATGCTGAGATTATGGGCGCGCCGAACCTTGCCGGTCAACTCGCCTGAACGTGAAAACGGGGCGTGAAGAACAGGGGAAACCTACGGACCGGGGCGGGAAAGCGCGCCTCATCTGCTGCTGTACCAGTTCTTCGACCTGCCTCGGAGTGGACTCGGCCATGGCGCTTCCCGCGCAAGTGAAATTCGTTGTCATCGGTGCCGGTATTCATGGCCTGAGCTCGGCCTGGCACCTCGCTGAAAACCTCCGCAAGTCCGGCAAGGGCAGCGGCAAAGACATTCTCCTCATCGACAAGGGCGGCATCGGTTCCGGCGCCTCGGGCATTGCCTGCGGTGTCGTGCGCAACAACTACTTCCAGCCGGCGATGCGGCGGCTGATGGCGCACAGCGTCTCGGTCTGGGAGCGCGATCCCGAAGCCTTCTCGTACCACCCGGTCGGCTACATGCAGATCAGCCCCGAGGTGATGCACCAGGACGTGGCTTCGATCTACGCCCAGCAGAAGGACATCGGCTACCCGTCCAGCTTCATCGAGGGCGAGAAGGACTGCATGAAATACATGCAGGGCCTGTTCTCGGATTGGCAGGCCAAGGGCATCACCTCGGTCCTGCACGAGAAGAAGGGCGGCTACGCCAACAACACCGCCTCGCTCTACGGCCTCGCCAAGAAGGCCGAGGACGAGGGCGTGCGGATCATGACCGGGGTCACGGTCAAGGGTTTCAAGCGCGACAACAAGGGCGCCATCACTGCGGTCGAGACCGACAAAGGCTCGGTCCAATGCGACCAGGTGATCGTCGGCGTCGGCCCCTGGGT
>Ga0068862_100004718_pt1 | contig 11478 bp, 10 predicted proteins | sample KBSSwiS52_FD_66598 | JGI IMG/M metagenome (GOLD analysis project Ga0068862, IMG submission 66598) | Switchgrass rhizosphere microbial communities from Kellogg Biological Station, Michigan, USA - KBS Switchgrass S5-2 | ecosystem: Host-associated > Plants > Roots > Rhizosphere > Soil ... | reverse complement strand
GCCGCCGGCGGTGGGCGAATCTCCGCCGGGCTGCGACGTTTGTCCTTGCCCGGTCTGTGGCGAGCCCTGGGCGGACGAACCGCCGCCCCCAGGCGCATCCGCGCCACCACTCGGTTCCGGGAAACCCGGCGCACCTGTGCCCGGTGCACCTGTCCCCGGCGCTCCAGGCGAGCCTGGGAGCCCCACGCCCGGAAGACTGCCCGCACCTGGAATCACGGGCACGACGGTCACAGTCGGACCACCCGAGGCGCCACCTCCGGCTGGAGGCGCGGATCCTCCGGACGCGCCACCCTCGCTCGACGGCGTAGACCCGCCGGACGCACCACCCTCGGACGAGGGCGTGGATCCGCCGGACGTACCACCTTCGGTCGAGGGTGCGGAGCCACCGGACGGAGGACCGCCCGAGGGCTCGCCGCCCGCGGACTGGGTGCCGCCCGACGGCTGCCCACCCGAGGATGAGCCGGCGGGTGGCTGCCCGCCCGACGACGTAGAAGGAGTGCCACCGCCTGGCTGACCCGATGCGGACTCGTTCGAGGACTGGGACCCCGGCTGACCCGAGGTCGAAGCACCACCTTGCTCGCCCGATGACTGGGACCCCGGCTGACCTGAAGATTGAGCACCACCCTGCTCGCCGGATGACTGGGACCCCGGCTGGCCCGAAGACGGAGTGCCACCCTGCTCGCCGGACGAGGGACTGCCACCCGATTGGGGCTGTGCGCTGCCGGTACTCCCGCCGGAGGACCCCTGCGATGGGCTGCCACCGCTCGGTTGCTCGCTGGACTGGCTCTGCCCTTCCGACGGGCTCGACGGGCTGGAAGTGCTGCCGCCCGACGACCCGCTTTGCTGCTGTTCCTGCTCCGGGAACGGGCTCTCCTGCGTCTGTCCCTGGGTCCCCTGCTCGCCTGACTGCGAAGGCTGCGACGAGCCGGGGCTGCCGCCGGACGAACTCGGCGACGAGGGTGAAGACGATGGGGACGAGGGCGAGGACGAAGGTGACGACGGCGAGGACGAGGGTGACGAAGACGGCGGGGCCGGCATACCCGACGTCTGGGTCTCCGTCTTGCAGCCGGCGACGAACACCAGGCTGGCCAGAGAACCGAGTATCAAGAATCTTGACTGGGTCTTCATCACATAGACCTCGCGCGAACCACCCGGGGGGCCGGACGCCGGGTCCGAACGTCCCTGCTCACTCCTTGGAACCCACGGTCGGGTTCCGGGTTCAATGCGTGCCGGTCGAACCCGCCGCTGCCGGTGCACTGACGGCCGTTTCCGGAACCACCGCCAGATCGTTCCCGAGCAGGAACGAGCGCAGCTGCTCCGACAGCTGAGTGCAGGCCTTGGCCCGCACCGGCGTGATAATCGGGATCGGAGCGACCGCACCGATGATGACCGACGTGCCACTGACATCCGTGGTGACGGTGCCAACCTCGGTCACGTTTTGCATGTCCCAGACCGAGGCCACGTAGTCCGACTGCTTTTCCCACCAGCCGAGACCTATGCAGGCAGCCATGCCGGGCCCGGCCGCGCACGTGATGCTCCCGCCGCCGTCCGACTTCTTGGTGTTGCCATCGAGCCAGACGATGTAGCGGACGCCGATCTGGTTCAGCCGATCGGAGACACCGGGTCTCGCCAGCAGCGTCTTTAGCCCGGCCGCGTTGCCGGGCGCAGTGCTCGGCTCGAACCACGGAAACATCGCGTCGGTAAACTCCTGCTCGCCGTAGATCCGGAACGGAACGCCGCCGTCGCCCGACCGAGCGGTGCGGCCCGACTGGCCGTCCTCCGGATGCATCAGCGTGCCGCCGAGTTTCTCCTGCACGCAATCGAGAAACTCCTCTTCCGTTCCGACGCCCTCGATCTGGGGCTTCTTCAGCAGGACGATGGCTTCGTTCGCCTGGATCGCCGTCGCCACCTGGCGCGTCTCGTCGATCTTCGACGTCATGCATCCCGATGCGAGCCAGGCGAGCGCTCCCGCACCCGCCACAGGGCGCAAACGCAGCAGCCATCCGGTGCGTTGACACGGATCACGGTGGGGGACTTTCATGGCCTTCAACCCTCGGCCGGCTGACCCCGGCCGCGACCTTGCCAGATTCGAAAACGATTCGAGTATACGCCCAAGACTCCGCACGCAAAGACTGCGTGCGGCGTGTGTAAGTGCCCTCGCTTATGTGAAGAGTTCCGCCTGAGTCGGTGCGTCCGGATCGGCGACGAATTGGCTCGTGTCAAGGTCGGCGCCACGCCGCCGGTCGAGCCCGTGCCGGCGCGCCGCCGCCTCGAACCGGCGCGCCAGCAGCGCCGCATATTCGCCCTCGCCTCGCATGCGATGACCGAAGCGCGGGTCGTTGAGGCGACCACCGCGCATTCCGCGCACCAGCGCCAGCACGCGGTCGGCGCGGTCCGGGTAGTGCGCGCGTAGCCACTCGGTAAAGAGATCTGCGACCTCGCGCGGCAAACGCACTGGCAGATAGGACGCGCTGATCGCGCCCGCCGCCGCGGCGGCTTCAACGAGCCGCTCGATCTCGTGGTCGTTGAGCGCGGGGATGATCGGAGCCAGCAGCACGCCGACGGGTACTCCAGCGGCGCTCAGCCGCTCGATCACACGCAGCCGGGCCGCAGGCGCCGCGGCGCGCGGCTCGAGCGTCCGTTTCAACTCGTCGTCGAGCGTGGTCAGGCTCACCATGACCGCGACCAGTCGTTGCGCCGCGAGCTGCGTCAGCAGATCGATGTCGCGCAGGACCAGGGCACCCTTGGTGACGATGGTCACCGGGTGCCGGTGCAGGAGCAGCACCTCGAGCAGCTCGCGGGTCGTGCCGTGCTCACGCTCGGCCGGCTGGTAGGGATCGGTGTTCGCGCCTAGATTTATCGGCTTGCACACGTAACCCTTCGCTCGAAGCTCGCGGTCGAGCAGCCGGGCGAGCCCGGGCTTGTAGAAGATCCGCGTCTCGAAATCCAGCCCCGGCCCCAGGTTCCAGTAGGCGTGCGAGGGCCGCGCGAAGCAGTAGATGCAGCCGTGCTCGCAACCCTGGTACGGGTTGATGGACTGATCGAACGGCACGTCGGGCGACGTGTTGTGGGAGATCGCATTCCGGGGATGATCGACTTGCAGCACGGTGTCGGCGCGGCGCGGCGTTTCCTCGAGCGCGCCCCAACCGTCGTCGCTGACTTCCGCCCGAGTTGATTCGAACCGGCCGCCCGGGTTCGACGCCGCCCCCCGGCCCTTCACCACCAGCTCACGATCCGCCCGCCGCATGACTCAAGAATACTGTACGGATATACAGTTGTCACCTTTCGGGAGAGGCCCCGGGCACCCCTTCAATCGGCGTGGCGGGTAGACGATCCATCGTGGCGAGTTCGGGGAAGAGGCGTGCCCAAAGTGCAGCCACCGCGAGAGTCGCGCAGCCGCCGACCACCACGGCCGCGACAGTGCCGAACCATGCGGCCGTCACGCCGGACTCAAACTCACCGAGCTCGTTCGACGCGCCGATGAACACCGCATTGACGGCGCTCACCCGTCCACGGATCGCATCCGGCGTCTCGAGCTGCACGAGCAGGTGGCGGATGTAGACGCTCACCATGTCGCCCGCGCCCATCGCGATCAGCGCGATCATCGACAGCCAGAAGCTCGTCGAGAGGCCGAACACGATCGTCGCAGCACCGAACACGACTACACCGCCGAACATGTGGCGGCCGACGCTCCGCGTGATCGGCAGCAGGCTCAACACGATGCCGCAGGCCGCGGCGCCGATCGCCGGCGCCGTGCGCAGCCAGCCCAGTCCGTCCGGACCAGCGTGAAGCACGTCGGCCGCATACACCGGCAGCAGCGCGGTAGCGCCACCAAACAGCACAGCGAAGAGGTCGAGCGAAATTGCGCCGAGCACCACGCGGCGGCTGCGTACGAACTTGAGACCCGAGAGCAGGGTCGCGAGCGTCGCCGACTCGCGCGGCCGTCCCTGCGATCCGCCCGCGCGCAGCAGGAGCGTCATCGCGATCGCGACCGCGAACAGGCCCGCCGCGCTCGCGTAGACGACCGGCGCTCCGGCCAGGTAGATGATGCCACCCAGCGCTGGCCCGGCAATCGTTGCGATCTGCCAGGTGGAAGAGTTGATTGCGACCGCCACGCCGAACTGCTCGCGCGGCACGAGGTTCGGCAGCAGCGCCTGGCCGGTCGGCATTTGGAATGCTCGTGCAACGCCGAACAACGTCATGACGGCGAACACCGGCGCAGCTTCGGTCATGCCGCGCAGCGCGATCGCGAGCAGCAGCAGCGCGCAGAGGCACTCGAGCGCGTAGCAGAACGTGATGATACGGCGCCGGTCGCGGCTGTCCGCGAGATGCCCTGCCGGCAGGATGAATGCGATGAACGGCAGGAACTGCGACAGACCGATCAGCCCGAGATCGAGCGGATCACGCGTAACCTCGTACACCTGCCAGCCGACCGCGACCGTCTGCATCTGCACCGCAAGCGTGCCGAGCAGTCGCGCGACGAGATACAGGCTGAAATCGCGGTTGCGCAGGACCGCAAGACGAGCGGCGCCGTGCGCCGTCATCGCGCCGCGCCCGTCGCTGTTGATTTCATGTGCGGCAGAGCATATCGCAGCCGACGCCCGCACAGATGCCGCGCGCCGCGACCGCGGAAATTCGTGGCAAACTGCTGGCAACTGTAGAATCGAAACCGGGCCAGCATGACTCACAAATACAAATCGATTCGGTACTACTTTCAGGAGTTGCCGCGCTCGAAGGTCGACCCCGCACGCGGACTGCTGCTGTCAGTACTGGCACTTGTCTTCAGCGCGCATGCCGAGCCTGCGGCAGCCCCGGCCGCGGAGGTCGACGCGCGCTTCGAGGCCGCCGCCGCGCGCTACGTGGAGGAGTTCGGCCGCTACTCGCCCGTAGCGGCCACGCAGCTCGGTGATCACCGGTTCGACGGGGAGCTCGAGGACATGAGTGCGGCGGGCCGCGCGCGCACCATCGCCTGGGCACGTGGACTGTTGGCCGAGATCTCGGCGCTCGATCGCAGCCGACTCACGCGCCCGAATCAGGTCGATGCGGCGATGCTCGACAACCAGTTGCGCTACCAGATCTGGAGCGACGAGCGCCTGCGCGACTGGTCCTGGGACCCGCTGGTCTACACGCAGCTCGCCGGCCAGTCGCTGTACGGGCTGCTCGCGCGCGACTATGCGCCGCTGCCACAGCGGCTGTCGGCGGCGACCGCACGTCTGGAGAAGCTCCCGCGGCTGCTCGAGCAGATGCGCGCCAACCTGGATCCAGCGCGCGTGCCGGCGATCCATGCCGAAACCGCCGTGAAGCAGAGCCCCGGTGTGCTCTCGCTCATCGATGAGCTGATCGTACTGCAGCTCGGCACGCTGTCCGAGGCGGACCAGGCGCGACTCCGGCGCGCGATCGAGGGCGCGCGCGCCGCCGTGCAGGCGCACCAGAAGTGGCTCGAGTCGGAGCTCAAGCCCGCGGCGCGCGGTGAGTTCCGCATCGGCGCGGAGCTCTACGACCAGAAGCTGGCCTTTGCGCTCGTCTCGCCGCTCTCGCGCGCCGAGATCCGTCGCCGCGCCGACGCGGCGGTGAAGGACACACGCGGCGCGATGTACGAGGTGGCGCGCACCGTGCTCGCCGGGCGCGCGGCCGCACCGCCGACTCCCGCGGCGCCGACGAACGCCCAACAGCAGGCCGCCATCGCCGCTGCGCTCGAGCTCGCGTACGCCGAACGGCCGGCGCGCGACGGCGTCGTCGAGGCAGCGCGCGCGACGGTGACGGAGACCACGGCGTTCGTCCGCGCGCGCGATTTCGTCAGCGTGCCGTCGGAGCCGCTCGAGATCATCCTGATGCCCGAGTTCCAGCGCGGGGTGGCCGTGGCCTACTGCGATTCGCCCGGACCACTCGACCGTGGCCAGCGCACGTTTTATGCGGTCTCGCCGATTCCCGAAGACTGGTCCGAGGAACAGGTCACCTCGTTCCTGCGGGAGTACAACAGCCGCTCGATCGCCGAGCTGACAATGCACGAGGCGATGCCGGGGCACTACCTGCAGATCGCGCATTCCAACCGTTACCCGTCGGTGCTGCGCGCGCTGCTCGCCTCGGGGCCCTTCGTCGAGGGCTGGGCGGTGTATTCCGAGCGCGTGATGATCGACGAGGGGTTCCGCCGCGACGATCCGCTGATGCGGCTGATCCAGCTCAAGTGGTACCTGCGCGGAGTGACCAATGCGATCATGGACTCGGCGATCCACGTCGACGGGATGACACGCGAGCAGGCGATGAAGCTGATGACCGAGACGGGCTTCCAGGAGGAGCGTGAGGCCGCTGGCAAGTGGGTTCGGGCGCAGCTGACATCCGCGCAGCTGCCGACGTATTTTGTAGGCTACCAGGAGCACGCTGACCTGCGCCGCGAGGCCGAGGCGCGTGCGGGTGACCGGTTCGACCTCAAGTCATATCACGACCGATTGCTTGCGCTCGGCTCGCCACCGGTCAAGTTCGCGCGCGCACTTCTCCTCGATGAACCTATGCCCTGAGGGAACACGGCTGGAGCCATTCGGACGGTCGGAGACGTGATCAGTCGCGGTCGTCCCATCGCATGAAGGGTGTGTTGCGCCGGATCGCGCCGATCATGTCGGCGGTCCGCGACTTGACCTTGCGCAGCCACACCCGCGCCCAGGCGTACTCGATGCCGAGGATGGCGAGTCCGAGCGGGATCACGACCAGACCCGGCCCCGGCAGGACGAGCATCGCGACGCCGATCAGGAGCACGGTGCCGCCGACGATGGAGATCGCGATGCGCCGCGCCCAGACATAGGTGACCGGTCGTGCCCTTGGCAGCTGCAAGTCGCTACTCCTCGAAGACGGGACGATAAGCCGCGGCGGCGGGACGGTCCTGGAGCGCTGCGAGCTGCCGGTCGTGCAGACGGGACAGAAATACCTGCGCTGCGACGGCGCCGCAGAACGCAAGGAACATGTCCCATTGTGTGTCCCACAGATCGCCCTGCGTGCCGAGGAACGCGTCGGCCGCCTCGCCGCCGGCGAGTGCTGCCCACCACTCTGTGAACTCGTAGAAGGCGCTGACGCCGAGGACGCCGAGCGTTACCAGTGCGAACAGCCATTTCCCGGGCTTGAGCGGCGAGGTCCGCAGCAGCAGCTCGCGCGCGATCATCGCCGGTCCGAAACCCTGCATCAGATGCCCGATCCGGTCGTAGTGGTTGCGTGAGAAGTCGAACCAGTCCTGCATCCAGAACCCAAGCGGCACGCGCGCATACGTGTAGTGACCGCCCAGGACCAGGATCAGGCAATGGATCGCGATCAGCGTATACACGAGCGGCGTCAACGGAAAGCGCCGTGCAGTGAATGCCAGTATCGGCAAGGCCAACAGCACCGGCAGCACCTCGAGCCACCAGGTCGTCCGGTCGTAGGGACCGATACCCGACCAGACCAGCCCTGCACCCACCAGTGCCAGCAGCGCGAGCGGCGCCGTCATCGAGCTCGGCCGGCGCACGTCAGCTCGTCCTGCCGCTGCTCATGTCGCACAGCCGCGCAACAACGCGCTCAAAGCGCGGGTCGCCGGGCAGACTCGCCGCCGCTGCAACCGCGGGTTGCGGCGCGAGCCAGGCGGCGGCGCCAAGCGCCGAACCGGCGGTCGTCCGCAGCTCGGCGAACCAGCGGGCGATGGTTGCGTTCGTGTCGGTCATCGGCGTTGTCGGTTGTTGAGCGATTATAGGTGGGCGCGCCAGCCGACGGGCGCGCGTCGCGGCTGATGCGACCGGTCGCGGATTCAGCTCAGCGCGGGGGTTGTCTGGTCGAGCGAGTCCATGAACTGCTCGATCGCCGCGGCAACGGCCTCTGGCTGCTCGTGGTGCACCATGTGTCCCGCGTTCGCGACCGTGACGAGCGTGAAGCGCTGTATGAGCTCACGCATTCCGTCGAGCGAGGGGTCATCCGTGTAGCGCCGGGCGTGATCGGAATCCATCCCCGCAACGAACAGCAGCGGGGCGCGTATCTCGCGCCAGCACGCTTCGGCCTCCTCGCGGCGGTACAGGATGGGATTGACGCGCTTGTGTCGTGGATCGGCGCGCATCCGGGTGCCGCCGTCCGGCGCCCCGGTCGCCCAGGCATGCGCGACGAACTCGGCACGCTCCGCCGGCAGCCGCGGGCTGCGCTTCTGCAGGTACTGCACGAACGCGGCGTGCGACGGAAAACGCGCGAAGACGGGCGTTTCACGCAGCTCGTCGAGCCACGTGCGGTAGCGGGCGGGTGCCTGTTCGGGCCGCGTCCGTGGCAGGCCGAATCCCTCGATGCTCACCAGCGTGCGAACCCGCTCCGGGCGGAGACCGGCGTACATCATCGCGATGTTTGCGCCCATGCTGTGACCGACCAGCGTGACGGGGGCCTGCGGCGACAGCAGGTCGAGCAGCGCGTCAAGATCCGCGAAGTAGTCGGGGAACCAGTAGCCGTCGGCCGGCCATGCGCTTGCGCCAAAGCCGCGCCAGTCGGGTGCGATCAGCGATCGCTCCGGCCGCAGAGCATCGACCAGGAACTGGAAAGTGGCACCGGTATCCATCCAGCCATGGAGCAGCAGCCACGGCTGCGGTCCCCGGCCCGGCCACCGCGTCAGGTGCACCGCGAGCCCGCGCACCGCGCGAACTTCTCCTTCGGGCGCACGCCGCGGCCGATAGGTATTCAGTCTCAGCTCCCGAGAAACATCCGGTAGGCAGGGTTCGGCGTCTCGTCTACGTACGGGTAGTGCAGCTCGCGCAGATGAAGCGCGAAATCGCCAGCGTCCGCTGGCGACACCTGCACGCCGGCCAGCACCCGGCCGTGATCCGAACCGTGGTTGCGGTAATGAAACAGGCTGATGTTCCAGCGCGAGCCGATCGCCTCGAGAAACTTGAGCAGGGCGCCGGGGCGCTCGGGAAATTCGAAGCGAAACAGCCGCTCGTGCGTGAGCTCGCGCGCATGGCCGCCGACCATGTACCGCACGTGCAGCTTTGCCATTTCGTCGTCGCTCATGTCGACGACTTTGAAACCCGCCTCGGCCACCATCGTGAGCAACTGCTGCTTCTCGCGGCGCCCGTCCGACAGCGCCAGCCCGACGAAGATCCTCGCGGTCGCCGCATCCGAATACCGGTAGTTGAACTCAGTGACGCTGCGCTGACCGATCACCTGGCAGAACCTCAGAAAGCTGCCCGGCTGCTCGGGAATCTCGACCGCAAACAGCGCCTCGCGCCCGGCGCCCAGGTCGGCCCGCTCCGCGACGTGGCGCAACCGGTCGAAGTTGATGTTGGCGCCGCTGTTGATCGCGATCAGCGTCGCACCGGTGCAGGATTCGCGCGCCACGTAGCGCTTGATACCGGCGACCGCCAGCGCGCCGGCGGGCTCGGCGATCGTGCGGTTGTCCTCGAAGATGTCCTGGATCGCCGCGCAGATCTCGTCCGTGTTGACCAGCAGGATCTCGTCGACGTAGCGCTGCACGAGACGGAAGGTCTCCTCTCCGGCGCGCCGCACCGCGACGCCGTCGGCGAAGATTCCGACACGGTCGAGCGTGACGCGCTGCCCGGCCGCGACCGACCGCTGCATGCTCGCCGCGTCCTCGGGCTCGACCCCGACGATGCGGATCTTCGGATAGAGCGTCTTGACGTAGGCGGCGATTCCGGCGATCAGCCCGCCGCCGCCGATCGGCACGAACACCGCGTCGATCCGCCCGGAGTGCTGTCGCAGGATCTCCACACCGATCGTGCCCTGGCCTGCGATCACGTCCGGATCGTCGAACGGGTGAATGAAGGTCAGCGTGCGGCTGCGCTCGAGCCCGGTCGCGTACTCGTACGCTGCATCGAAGTCATCGCCGTGCAGCACGACTTCCGCGCCGAGGTCCACCACGGACTGCACCTTGATCTCGGGCGTCGTGCGCGGCATCACTACCACGGCGGGTATGCCGCGACGGCGCGCCGCGAGCGCCACGCCCTGCGCGTGATTACCCGCGGAGGCGCAGATCACACCCCGCGCCGCGACCGTGTCCGACAGGTGCGCGATGCGGTTGTAGGCACCGCGCAGCTTGAAGGAAAACACGGGCTGGAGATCCTCGCGCTTGTACAGCACGCGGTTGCCGAGCCGCCGCGACAAGCGCGGCGCCTCCTCGAGCGGGGTTTCGACGGCGACCTCGTAGACGCGCGCCTTGAGAATGCGTTCGATGTAGCTTTCCTGCATGCGGGCCCACCACCTGACCGACGGCTAAGTTAGCAGGAAGCGCGCGGTCCCTGCGGGATGCTCGCCCTTTTTGCGCCGAGAAAAGTCAGGCATCCCCGACCGGGCTTGCTTCAACTTTGAGCAGCGAGCCTGCATACTGCGCGCGCCCGCCGCGCGGCGTGCCGGCTGGAACAATCGAGACATGACACGACAGCATTCGCGCAGGTTCTTCCTCAGCGCGCTCGGCGTAAGTTCACTCGCGCCGGCGATGACGGGTGCGGCCACCTTTTCCCCTGGCAACGTCCCGTACGTATCGCGCGAGCTCTGGCAATGGATGCGCGCACAGCTGGTGCTCGATCCGGGGCTCGCATGGCTCGATACCGCACGCTTCGGCCCGACGTTACGCGCGGTCATGGCGCAGGAGTACCGCAGCCGGGAGCGGCAGAGCGCCGACTTCCAGCGCTACCAGGACTCGGCGCTGGCCTTCGACACGATCCGCGCGCACCTCGGCACGATCGGCGCGTTTCTCGGCGCCGCGGGCGAGGACTTGGTCTTCACCGGCGGAACGCAGGAGGGCCTGACGATCGTCGCCCGTGGCCTCGACCTGCAGCCGGGCGACGAGATCCTGACCACCACCCACGATCATCCGACCGCCATCTATCCGTGGTTGCTCGAAGCGAAGCGGCGCGGTCTCAAGGTGACGCAGCTGGCGCCGGACGGCGTCGCGGCCGCGCCGGAAGCGATCGTCACCAAGTTCGCCGGCGCGATTACCCCGCAGACCCGCGTGCTGCTCTTCTCGCACGTGCAGTACACCGACGGGACGGTAATGCCGGTCCGCGAGCTCTGCGCACTCGCGCGCGCCAAGGGCATATTGAGCGTCGTCGACGGCGCGCAGGCACCCGGCCAGATCGAACCCCGCATCGCCGAACTCGACTGTGACGCGTATGCGACCTGCTTTCACAAGTGGCTCAACGCCGGCGCCGGCACCGGCGCGCTGTACGTGCGTCGCGACCTGCGAGGCCGGCTCTGGCCGCTCACGGTCGAGCGGCCCACGGGCTGGGACGCCGCCGATCGCTTCGGCGCGGTGCCGCCGACGGTCGAGCTGCCGTATGACGCGTGGCCCGAGACCCAGGCCAAGTACGGCCAGGGAAGCCGGCTGCGGGGGCCGGGTCTCGAGGGCGTGGGAATCGCAATCGAATTCCAGCAAGCCGTGAACCGGGGCCGCATCGGGGCGCGTGTCCGCGAGCTCGTCAGTTATCTCAGGATGCGACTCGCCGGTCTGCCCGGACTCGTCTTTCTCACGCC
>Ga0068862_100004710_pt1 | contig 11490 bp, 9 predicted proteins | sample KBSSwiS52_FD_66598 | JGI IMG/M metagenome (GOLD analysis project Ga0068862, IMG submission 66598) | Switchgrass rhizosphere microbial communities from Kellogg Biological Station, Michigan, USA - KBS Switchgrass S5-2 | ecosystem: Host-associated > Plants > Roots > Rhizosphere > Soil ... | reverse complement strand
CGGCCCGCGGGTTTCAGTGGACGCGGCGGGGCCAGGGGGCGGGGCGGTTGCCGTGCTCGTCGACGACGTCGAAGTCGGCGGCGAGGTCTTCGACCCACTGGATCGTGCCGGACCGCTCCATCAGATCGGATGCGGTGACGAGCGCGGCGATCGCCCGGCCGACCCCGAGCGTCGTCTGCGACTGGCTCAGGTCCTTGCCCTGCCGGTCGGCCCACTCCTTGATGAACTCGGTCGCCACGCTGCCGGGGTAGACCGAGCAGCACGCGATCCCCTTCGGCTCCAACTCGATCGCCATGTCCGCGCTCAACCGGTCGAGCCCGGCCTTGCCGGTGCCATACGACGCGCTGTAGATGTAGCCCTGCCCGCCCGGCGACGAGACGTTGACGATCGCTCCGCCGGGACCGCCCGCGAACAGCAGCGGCGCGGCGTACCACGACGCGATGTAGTGCGCGCGGAGGCCGATGCCGACCTGGTCGTCCCAGATCGACAACGGGTGCTCCCAGAACCCGCCGCCCCACGCGGGCGGATCGGGGATCTTGTAGACGTTGTTGACGAGGACGTGGAGCTTGCCCGAACGCTCGCGCACGACGTCGAAGAGCCGTTCGATGTCGGCATCGACCCCGTGATCGGCCTGCACCGCGATGCCCGTGCCGCCTGCCTCGTCGACGAGGCGCGCGGTGGTGTCGATCGTCAGCTCACCGTCGCCGGTCGTGCGTCCGGTGACGTACACCGTCGCGCCGAGCTCGCCGAGGGCGATCGCCGCGCCGCGGCCGATGCCGCGGCTCGCACCGGTGACGACCGCGACGCGCCCGCTGAGCTCGCCGGTCACGACGCACCCACGATCGCGCCGGTCGGGGTGAGCTCGATCTCCAACCGGGTCAGCCCGCGCAGCATGAAGCTCGGGTAGTACTCGAGCCGGTTGCCCTCGGTGAGCGAGAAGCGCTCGATTCGGCGGGAGAGCTCCTCGAGGGCGACGCGGCCTTCGAGGCGGGAGAGGTTCGCGCCGAGGCAGTAGTGCACACCCTTCCCGAACGCGACGTGCTCGCGGAGGTCCGGACGATCGGGGTCGAACGCGTCTGGTTCGGTGAACACGCGCTCATCGCGGTTCGCGGACGAGTACACGATGACGAGGCGCGAGCCGGCCGGGATGTCGACGCCGCCGAGCGTGACGTCGCGGGTGACCATCCGCCACATCCCCTGCGTCGGTGACGACAGCCGCAGCGTCTCCTCCACGACGAGATCGGCGCGGGAGGGATCCTGCCGGACCTTCGTCCACTCGTCCGGGTGCTGCGCGAGGAGCAGCATCATCTCGGTCAACATCTTGGTCGTCGTCTCGTTGCCGGCGACGAGCAGCTGCTGCACGATGCTCAACATCTCCGCCATGTCCAGCGGTCGCTTGTCGGCGACATCGATTGCCTCGGGATCGTCGTCGATGCGTGCGTTGAGGAGGTTGGTCAGCAGATCGTCGCGGGGCGCGGTTCGTCGCGCCTCGATCTGCTCAGCGAAGTACGCCTGGAATTCGTTGACGCCGCGCTCGGCTGCGATCCGCTGCTCGATGGTGATGTTGGTGCCGATGCCGGCGATCGAGTCGTCGGACCAGCGCTTGAAGTCGGCGAGGCGGTCGTCGGGCACGTTCAGCGCGTGCGCGATCGTCCGCACGGGGAGCGGGATCGCGAAGTGCTCGACGAACTCGACGCGCCCGAGACCGATCCACGCGTCGATGAGCTCCACCGCCGTCGCGCGGACGACGGGTTCCAACGCCGCGATCGCACGAGGGTTGAACGCCTTGGCCACGAGGCGTCGGTAGCGCGTGTGCTCCGGCTGGTCCGCGGTGAGCATCGTCGGCACCCGTGGGAACCCTTCCGCCATCACCTCCAACATCCGCTGTCGGTCGGCCGGCGAGAGCGGCATGCCCGTGCCGCCGAAGTCGTTGGAGTACGTCTTCGGGTCGCGGGTGACCTCGCAGATGAGCTCGTGGCGGGTGACGAGGTAGATGCCGAGGTGCGGCAAGTGCAGCACCGGGCTGGCCTCGCGCATCCGTGCGTAGTGCGTGAACGGGCACTGGAGCACCGTCGGGTCGAACGGGTTGAACTGATCGAGTGTGGCGAGATCGCTCACTGGGTCCTCCGGGTACGTGGCGGCGGGACGGGTCAGGTCCCGGTGAGCCGCTCGACGATGGGCGCGGCGGCTTCCATCGCCGCGGCGCCGAACGTGACGTAGCTGATGCCGAATCGTTCGCGCCGCTCGCGCAGCGATTCGCAGATCGCATCCACGGGGCCGATGAGCGCGTGCGGGTGCTCGGCGAACTCCGCGGGTGTCAGTGCGAACATGCCGGCCATCCGCTCGGTCGTCGCGGTGACGTCGTCGGTGACGACCGTGAAGTAGGCGGCGATCTCCAGTTCGATCTCGTCGAACCGCGTGCCGGCGCCGTCGCGGATCCAACCGATCTTGCGCTCGGTCAGCTCCGCCGTCGATGATCCGACCCCGGCGGGGCCGATCTTGCCCGACGAGTTGTCGAAGTTGAGGCTGACGATGTCCGCTTCCCGGCCGGCGATCCCGAGGATCCGCCGGGAGCCGCCACCGATCATCAACGGCGGTTGCTTCGCCGGCGTGGGGACTGCCTGGAACCCGGTGGCGTGGACGTGCTTGCCCTCGATGTCGACCTCGCCCCCGCCGAAGCACTGGCGGAGCAGCGCGATGATCTCCTCCAGCCGGTCGAGCCGCACGCCCGGCGGATCGAAGGGCACGCCCATCGCCTCGTACTCGTTCTCCAGCCAGCCGGCGCCGAGGCCGACCTCGAGTCGCCCGCCGGAGAAGAAGTCGAGCGTCGCCAGCTCTTTCGCGAGCATCACCGGGTTGCGGTAGTCGATGCACAGCACTCGGCAGCCGATGCGGATCGTGGACGTCGCCTCCGCGGCCACCGCCATCGCTGGGATCGCCGCCACCGTCTGCACCGGATGGTTCGTCGCTGCCAGCTTCGGTCCCGGGCCGATCACGTGGTCGGCGAGGTGGAAGGCGGAGTAGCCGAGGTCCTCGGCGCGCTTCGCGAGCACCCGCCACTCGGCACCCGACGCGGGCGCGTAGCACTGGACGCCGAATCGGAACGGACGAGTCATCGGGGCCTCTCGGTCATGCGCCGTCGAACGGCGCCGCATCGAGCGCCGCATCGAGCGGCGCGTCCAGCGGCGCCGCATCCAGCGGGGTGTCCTCCAGGGCGGCTTCGCCGAGGTAGCTCGACTCCAGGAGATCTCGATTGGCACGCAGGTCCGCGGCGCTGCCCTGCATCACGAGGTTGCCGTGGTTCAGCACGTAGGCCCGGTCCGCGACCTCGAGGGCCATGTGCACGTGCTGCTCGACGATGAGCACGCCGCAACCGGTCTCGTCCGCGACGCGCCGCACGATCGGCAGCAGCCGCTCGACGATGATCGGCGCGAGCCCGAGGCTCATCTCGTCGACGAGCAGCACCTTCGGGTTCGACACCAGCGCCCGCGCCATCGCGAGCATCTGCTGCTCGCCACCCGACAGCAGCCCGGCGGCTCGCTTGCCGAGCGGGCGCAGCGCGGGGAACAGCTCCATCGCCCGGTCGTACGACTCCGCGCGAGCCCGCCGGTCGCCGCCGGTACCGAGCCGGATGTTCTCCTGCACGGTGAGGTCGAAGAACAGCGAACGATCCTCGGCAACGTGGGCGATGCCGAGCTGCGCGATGCGATGAGGTGCCATCTCGCTCGTGTCGTGGCCGAGGACCTCGATCACGCCGTCGATCGGTTGGAGGAGGCCCGAGATCGTCAGCAGCGTGGTGGTCTTGCCTGCGCCGTTCGGTCCGAGCAGCGCGACCACCTCGCCGGTGCCGACGACGAGATCGATGTTGCGAACGACCGGGATGTTGTCGTACCCGGCGTGGACACCGGCGAGCGCGAGGAGCGGCGCCGGGGACACCGGTTCGATCGCCACGGGAGCTTCGATGGTGGTGGTCACGCGTGGTCCCCTTCCGTGACGTGCGACGGCCGTGCGGCGAGCGCGACCCCCTCGCGTGCTTGCGCCTCACCTGCCGATTCACCAAGATACGCCGTGATGACGGCGGGGTCGCTGCGTACCTGCACCGAGGTGCCGCGGGCGATGATCTGGCCGAAGTCGAGGACGTAGATGTAGTCGCACACGTTCAGCACGAGTCCCATGTCGTGGTCGATGAGGAAGATGGTCGTGCCCCGCGACACGAAGTCGCGCAAGTGCGCTCCGAGCCGTTGGCTCTCGACCGTGTCGAGGCCGGCCGCCGGCTCGTCGAGCAGGAGCAGCTTCGGCTTCGCGGCCAGAGCGCGGGCAACGCTCACGAGCTTGCGGCGCCCGTGCGACAGGTCGCTCGGCAGTCGTTCGGCCACGTCGGTCAGATCGAGCGCGGCCAACGCTGCGTCGACCTGCGCCTCGACCTCGGACCCGACCCGCCGCCGGCGCAGCAGGTCGAGGCCGAACGAGTACCACTTCGGTCGCTCCGCGGCGACGAGGAGGTTGTCGCGCACGGTGAGATCCTCGAACAGCTCCAGCGACTGGAACGTCCGCGACAACCCGAGGTGTGCCCGGTCCGACGGCGACAGCGAGTTCAGTTCGACGCCGTCGAACACGACCGTGCCCGATGAGATGTCGGTGAAGCCGGTCAGCGCGTCGATGAACGTGGTCTTGCCCGCCCCGTTGGGACCGATCAGGCCGACCAGCCCGCCCTGCTCCACCGAAAGGTCGACTTCGAAGTTGGCCGCGAGCCCGCCGTAGCGAACCGTGAGGCCGTGCGTCTGGAGGAGCGCCACGTCAGATCGCCCTAGCCATCCGGGTGCGGCGCAGCGCCAGCTTCAAGTCGTTCTCCCGCTTGCGCTTCATCACCGCGCGGTAGATCGCGAGACCGACGGCACGGACGACCAACGCGATGTAGGCGCCCAGCAGCATCATCCAGACCGGACGGTAGGTGTCGACCCGGGCGGGCCAGATGAGGTAACCGAGCACCGCTCCGATGATGATCGTGGGGCCGATCCGCCGCGCGAACGCGAGCCACTCCTTGCCGCGAGCGGCGACAAGCCACCGGCCCATGTGGCGGAACGCTTCCTGCATCGCCGGCGCGATGCCGTTCGGGTGGACGATCGAGGTGAACACGAGGCTGGCCCCACCGATGACGGTGATGTACTTGTCGATGTCCGTGTCGTGCAGCATGTAGTTGCTCACGACGGCGATGAGGCCGGCGGGCGCCAGCAGACCGCCGACGATCGCTCCGTTGATCGAGGTGATGCCGCCGAGGTATGCGAACGCGAGGTAGGCGAGGCTCGCCTGGTACACGAAGTTCGCCGACGACACGTCGTTCTGCTTGAACGCGAGCATCACGCCACCGACGCCCGCGATGCCGGCGGCGATGCCGAATGCGAGCAGCTTGGTCCGTGACACGTCGATGCCCGATGCGGCCGCGGCACGCTCGTTGGCACGCACCGCGAGGAACCGTCGGCCGGTGCCGTTGCGTCGCAGGTTCGCCACCGCGAACGCACAGAGCACGAGCACCACGAGCACGAAGATCGTGAACGCGGGTCGGTCGGTCTGACCGCGGTCGCCTGTCGACGAGAGGATGATCCCGAAGAAGGTGGCCGGCTTGATGTGAGCCGCCGCGCCCGCGCTGAGGTCGGTGAGCTTGTCGTTCTCGAAGTAGAGGGTCTGCAGCGAGATGGCGACGGCGACCGTGACCACCGCGAGCTGCACGCCGCGGATCCGCACCGCGGGGAGACCCACGAGCACGCCGATGATCACCGCGACGGCAATGCCGAGGACGGCCGCGATCGGCCAGGGCAGGCCGAACCCGGACACCGGGAACGGGTTGTTCGCGGTGGTCGAGCCGTCCGCCATCATCCGCGCCATGATGAACGCCCCGATGCCGGCGAGCGACATCTGCGCGAGTGAGATCTGGCCGATGTAGCCGGTGATCACCACCATCGACATCATGATGATCGCGGCGATCAGCGATGTCGTGAGGGCGAAGGCGAAGACCGTACGGGTGCCGCTGTCCTCGAACCAGTACGCCGCCGCGATGACGACGACCATCCAGATCGCGGCGTGCTGCTTCAAGCGCACCGGGTACGGCGACAGCGGCAATCGACGCTCTTCGATCGTGCCGCGCGTGGGCAGGCGCTTGCCGCGCAGGAACAGCACGAGGACGATCACCGCGAGCGGGACCACCTCGCGCACGCCCGTGCGCAGGAAGCTGGGGAACCACGTCTTGCCCGCATACACGCCGAGCGCCGTCTGCACCGCGCCGAGCGCAAGCCCGCCCCACGTCGCGACCATGATCGACCGGAGGCCGCCGATCAGTGCTGCACCGAGGGCCGCCACGACGAGCGCACTCAACCCGATCGGTGTGAGCGATCCCTGGATTCGTCCGACGAGCACCGCGGCGAGCGTGGCGAGCACCGAGGCGATCACCCAGTTGAGCGCGGCGAGCAGCTGTGGCGAGTAGCCGAGCAGCACCGCGCCCTTCTCGTTGCCTGCCGCGCCGCGCGTCGCGAGGCCGAACCGGGTGAACTGGAACAGCGCCCAGAGCGCGACGCCGAGCGCGATGGCGATCAGCGTGGCGTAGAGCGCAGCCTTGGGGTAGTTGTTCCCGAGGCCGAGGAAGTTGTGGAACGCGTCACCCGGGAGCACCGATGTGGGTTGCCGGCCGGAGCCGCCGAAGTTGATCTGGGCGACGCCCTGGAGGTACAGCATCACGCCCACGGATGCGACGACCCGGCCGAGCGCGGCGGCGCGCCGCAGCGGCCGGAAGACCACGAAGTGGGCGAGCAGACCGATGAGCACCGCCATCGCGAGTGCCAGCAGGAAGGCGAGCTTCCAGTCGATCCCGTCGTCGGCGAGCTTGATCGACACGGGGAGGTTCACCGACCTCCCGGGCAGGAAGTCCACCCATGGCAGCCGGAGGTACCCGTTGCGCCGTGCCTCGTCGAACGTGAACACCCCGTACATCGCGAACGCGCCTTGTGCGAAGTTGATGACACCGGATCCCCGGTAGACGATCACCATGCCGGAGGCGAGCATCGCGTAGAGCGACCCGAGCCCGAGGCCGGTGAGGAGATAGAAGATCAGGTCTTTCACCCGGTCACCCCCATGTCGTGGACGAGCTCCCTACGTGTCGTGTTGAACATCATGATCTTTTCGAACTTCACTGCGTTGGAAATCTGGGTGAGAAATCTCGGAGCACGGCAGTGCGGGCGGGCCGATCGCCCGCCCGCACTGACGTCACGTCATTGCTTCGTTCTCGTTCGAGCTCAGGGCCCAGGCTTCAGCTCGGTGCCGGCCACGAGGTCGACGCCGCTGAAGCGCTCCCGCACCGGGACGAGCTGAGTGCCGTCCCACTGGGTGGCCGACACCTCGCCGTTGCAGACGGCGATGTACGGCTTGGGGGCCGTCGAGCAGGACAGCGGGGTCGAACCGAACAGGTGGTCCCCGTCGGTGTCGGCGTACGACTGCTTGATCGAGTCCGCAGTGAGCTCACCGCCGGAGACGACGATCTCGCTCCCCTGCTCCCACAGCGACATCATGCCGATGAACCCGGCCGTGCCGAAGCCCTTCTGCAAGTTGGCGGGGTCGAGCCCGTACTCCGCGCCCTTCTGCTGGTACACGGTCGCTTCGAGCTGGTCGACGGGATCCTCGATCGTCGAGGGATCGTTGAGCAGCGCGCCCGACGAACCGACGAAGTAGATCCCCTTCGCCAGGTCACCGGCCTCCTTCATCGCATCGAAGTCGATGCAGGCGCCGGAGAGGACGAGCGGGGTCTGGTCCGGCGTCCACCCTGCGGCACCGAGTGCCCCGACGAGGTTCCAGCAGTCGGCGCCCTGCGCCGAGAACATGATCACGTCCGGGTCGTAGCCAAGGATCTGCGAGACCTGCGAGGTGAGGTCCGGGGTGGCCGGCTTGATCGGCACGCCGATGTGCTCGAGGCCGGGCATCGAGCCCGCCCGCTCCGCCGAGCCCTCGACCGTCCCGGCGAGCACGTCGAGCGGCTTCGACTCGAGGTCGTAGTAGCAGACCACGCCAGGCGCGGTGTCGGCCCAGGGCACGGACACCTTCTTGACGTCCTTGAACTCCGAGGTGGCGAACTCGACCATCCCGGTGTGGACGCCGAGGCATCCGCCGCCGCCGCCGATCGAGTACACGCCTTCACTGGTGAAGTCGGCGATGGTGACCGGCGTGATGACGATCGCCGGAACGCCGGCACCCGTGAAGATCGACAGGTTGTTGCCGAAGAAGTTGATGCTCGAGAAGGCGACGAACGGATCCTTCGAGATGATCTCGTTGGCGCAGCGCTGCGAGTCGTCCGGCGAGATGGCGGACTTGCACACCTCGAGCTGGATCGGCCGTCCGGGCACACCGTTCTGGATGTCGGCACCCAGGCCACCGAGCTCGCTGTTGATGTAGTCGACAGCAGCCTGTGCGGCCACGCTGTACTCCGGGAAGCTGCCGTTCGGATCACCCTCGGGGTTCTCGAAGCCGACGACGATCGGGTCGCCCTCGGCCTTCAGCGGATGGTCCATCGAGCAGTTGATGTCGGAGATGAACCGGCCGGCATCCTGTCCGTACTTGTCGTCCAGCGACGAGTCGATCGCGGGGCAGCCCGCGCTGCCCGTGGAACCGCTCGACGCCGTGGTGTCGGCAACGCTCGATCCGGGCGCCTCGGTCGACGGGGCCTCGGTGGACGGTGCCTCTGTCGATGGTGCCTCGGTCGATGGTGCCTCGCTGCTCGGTGCGGCGGTCGTCGCTGCGGCCGAGCCGCTCGGCGTGTCGTCATCGCTGCCGCACGCGGCGAGCGCCAGTGCGGCCGTCGCGACGAAGGCGATACGCGTGCGAACGCGCCAGCGTGTTCGTGAAGTCATGGGCTTCCTCTCTTCCCCCAAAATGTGGACTGGCTGCGCCAGCGGCGCGAGTCTGACAGCGAACGATCTAACCAGTCAATTACTTTCCGCGACATCGTTCGAGGACCGCGCCCAGAACGGAGCGCGAAGGGCCCGCTTGTTGACCTTCCCCATCGCGTTCCGCCCCAGGTCGCTCACGAATTCCACGGTCCGCGGGCACTTGTAGTGCGAGAGCCGCTCGCGGCAGAACGCCAGCAGATCAGCCGATTCGGGGGTAGCTGTCGGATCGGCCGGAACGACCAACGCCTTCAGCTCCTCGCCCATCTCCGGATGCGGCACGCCGATGCACGCGACGTCGGCGACGCCCGGATGGTCGATCAGGACCTGCTCCGCCTCGGCCGGGTAGATGTTCACGCCGCCGGACACGACGAGATCGCTGAACCGGTCGGTGATGTACACGAACCCGTCCGCGTCCGTGTAGCCGATCTCCCCCAGCGTGAACACGCCGGGCGACAGATGGGCGGCAGCGGTCTTCTCGGGGTCGCTCGGGTAGACGATGCCTCGACCGGTGCTGTCGCGGAAGTACAGGCGACCTTCCGTGCCGGGCGGCAGCTCGTTGCCGTCGTCGTCGACGATGAGCGCCTCGAACGGCGGCACCGCACGGCCGACGGAACCCTGGTGATCGAGCCACTCCTGGCTCGTGATCGAACACGTGGTGCCGACCTCGGTGGCGCCGTACGCGTCGACGAAGATCGGTCCCCACCAGTCGATCATCGCCCGCTTCACCTCGACCGGGCACGAGGCGCCCGTGTGCGTGACGAATCGCATCGAGCTGACGTCGTAGCGCGCCTTCACCTCGTCCGGCAGGGCGAGGAGGCGCACGAAGTGGGTCGGCACCATCACCGAGGTCTCGGTGCGATGACGATCGATGGCCGCGAGCGTGCCCTCCGCGTCGAAGCGCGGAAGGATGACCGACGGGATTCCCGCGACGAGCAGTCGCATACCCGACAGCGGACCGGTGTGGTACATCGGACCGACCACGAGATGCGTGCCGAACGCCGCGAAGCGGTTCTGCTTCAGGGCTTCGATGTGCTCGACGAGCGTGGCGCCGCCGGCGAACATCGTGGGCGGGAGCTCGGTGCCCTTCGGCCGGCCGGTGGTGCCCGAGGTGTACAGCAGGTTGGGACGGGGCTGGATGTCGAGGGGTGGTTCGTCGGTCGCACCACGCGACACCCACTCCTGCCACGGCACGACGCCCTCGATGGGATCGCACCCCCAACCGACCACGAGCAGCGGCGGGCTCCCTTCGGCCGCCGCGAGCCGGGCGGCCTCGAGCCCGCGAGCGACCGTCTCCGGTCCGACGAAGACCAGTCGGCTGCCGGAGTCGGCGAGGATGTAGGCCGTCTCCTCCGCCGTGAGGTGGAAGTTGACCGGCACCGTCGATGCGCCGCCGAGCAGACCCCCGAGGTGGGCCAGCGCGGTCTCGTTCGCGTTCTCCGCGAACACGGCGAGACGGTGGTGCGGGCCGAGGTCCATCGACCGTACGTTGTTGGCGACACGGTCGAGCGCGTCGCCGACGGCGGACCAGGTGAGCGTGGTGTGGTGGTCTCGGAGGGCGACCTCGTCGGGTCGCTGCTCTGCGAGACGTCTCGCGAAGTCGGGCATCGCGCTGAGGCTACGCGCGGGTCGCCCGCTCGGCCGCAAGCCGTGAGCGGTTCTCGTCGTGATCAGACGTCCGGCGACGCGCCGCGGGCGCGGAGGCCCTCGGCGGTGCTGGCGAACTCGGCGGAGAGGTCGGCGGGACCGCGGTAGTGGATGGTCAGCGCGCGAGACGCGAACTGCCAACCGTCCGCGCGGCGGACGTAGGTGTCGTCGTAGTGCGCGAGCAGGATCCCGCGGTCGCCGTCCACGCGCGCGAACCGTTCGTTGATGTACCACCGGCCCGCGGCGTGATCGACGGCGCCGTGCAGGTACCACGCGGTGCCGTTCTGCACCGTCTGCACCACGGACCCGTACGCACCCATCGCCGACAACCACAGCTCGACGATCGCCTGGCGACCGTCGACCCCGCGGCCCGGCGCGAGCGCCCAGTGCGCGTCCTCGGCCCAGCACTCGCCCCACTGCGACGCGTCGCGGTGCACGACGGCGTCGGCGTACCGATGCACGAGCGAGGCGATCGCGACGTAGTCGTCCGCTCCGACCACCGCGCTCACGACCCCGCCTCGGGAGCAGCGCTCTGCAACGAGCGGACCGGTGCACCGCCGTCGTGGTAGTCGACCTCGCGTCGCACGCGACCGTCGACGATGTCCAGCCACGACATGCCCTCGCTGCGCCACCGTCGGCCGACGTTGCCGGCGCCGAACCGCGGGGCGACGGCGTCGGTGACAGTGGCACTCATCACCCAGCTGAGCGCGACCCCGTCCTCGTTGACCCAGTACCGCTCGGGTTCGAGCACCAGGTCCGGCCAGACCTCGAGCCCGCGCGCGAAGAACGCCCGGATCGCCGGCCATCCGTGGTGCGTGCCGCCGACGATGTCGGACAGCACCGCATCGGATGCGAGCAGCGGTTCCGGTGCATCGGGGTTGCCGCTGCTCCATGCCGCGAAGAGATCGCGGGCGAGGCC
>Ga0068862_100004708_pt1 | contig 11492 bp, 12 predicted proteins | sample KBSSwiS52_FD_66598 | JGI IMG/M metagenome (GOLD analysis project Ga0068862, IMG submission 66598) | Switchgrass rhizosphere microbial communities from Kellogg Biological Station, Michigan, USA - KBS Switchgrass S5-2 | ecosystem: Host-associated > Plants > Roots > Rhizosphere > Soil ... | reverse complement strand
CGTCGCCTTGCGGAAGTAATAAGGAGGGACAACCAATACAGCGTCGTAGCCAAGATCGAACGCCAGCCTGGTTAAATCAATTGTTTCTGAAAGACTCGGCGTACCCGTCCCGGCAATCAAGCGGAAACCGGGCATGGCTTGGCGTGCCTCACAGGCGGCGCGCATCAATGTTTCGCGTTCGGTGGGAGAAAAGGAAGGTCCCTCGCCTGTTGTACCAAAGAGAACGATCCCGTGACAACCCCGCCCGGCGAGAAAGCTCATCAAGTTGGGGAGCGACTCAACGTCCAGTGTTGAGTCAGGCTGTTCGTGAAGAGGAGTGACGGCCGCAGCGTAGACTCCCGCGAGAGGATGTTGAGATGTCATGGATTCTCCTTGTTTTGTGAATGCAATTACTTTGTTCTCTTCTTGCCTTTATCCGACCGCGTCTTACGCGCCGGCTTCTTGACGCCTTGATCGACAAAAGCCCGGGCAGCTTCTTCCGGCGGCTGGAGAGCTTCCCCTTCCTCCGCCAGATATCGTTGATGGTCCTGCACCCACAAATATAAATCACCTTCGGTCTTCCCGGGGAATTCTTTTAAGATATCTGTCTCACGGATCACATGGATCACCGGCAGATACACGGTGTCGTACCAGTGAGCGATTGCTTCTTCTTCAGAAATATCCCGCTTCAAGTCGATGCCCATAAAATAGCGATGCACAGCGATATGCTCCAGCATGCGGTCGAAACCATCGGGAATCGTCGTCGCAATATTGGCATCCGGTCTCAAGGCATCCAGAGATGTCCGTTCAAGGAAATTGACTTTATTCCCAAGGATCTCCAGGTCTTCAAGCCTGAGATTGGGTGTCAGATCGACGCGCGTCGCGCATTCGCGTACCTCCGCTTCGATATCGATTTGTCCCTGCTCGCGCGCTACAGAAACACGGTGATGCCCATCCACCACGAAATAGACGTCGCCTACTTTATATAACACAACCGGCGGCAGGCTGATCTCTTCATAAAACGCGCGATTGACCCTTTGCCAGCGATCGGCGAGCTTGTCACTGGCCGGCAGGAAGACGCGGTCAAATTCATGGTAGCGGTTCAGGCTCCCGGCGATTTGCTCGACAGGGACAGTCTTCATGCCTCGATAGATGGGACCGCCGATATGCAATTTCTCTTTGACGGTATCATAGGAAAGAAGCGTGGTGGGTTTCCCCGACAGGGTCGCCCACACCCGGTTCATAAAAGCTTTGAAGCGCGCCCGTTGAAAATCTGCGCGTGCCTGTTCTGAAAATGGATCTGACATGAAATCGGTAGACAGATAGCTACGTACACTGGTAAACAGAGGTTACCTGATCCGTGCCTACCTGTTTACCTGCCTCCTTTTTTTCTTAGTGGCTAACTTCGATGATCTTATAGGGGAAAATATTGACGATTTTCGTCAGGTCGTGAATGCTTTCAGAAGGCGAAAGATTTTGCCGGTGAAAATGAGTATGCCCGTGAAAATGATAACGCGGTTTTGCCACGCGTAGGAGCCAGTTGATTGCTTTGAGGCCCTGGTGGGACTGGGTATCTTCATCGTGAATCCCGAAAGGCGGTGAATGCGTGATCAGGATGTCGAGTGCCCGACCGTAATTTATTCGATTCAATAATAGGCGGGGGAGCAGACGAAATGCTCTAAAGTAGGCTTCGGTCTGTGAATATTGATTGGTCCCGTTGGGACGGTAGAGAACGGAACCACCAAAGCCACCGATCAAAAATTTCTTAAACCGGACCAGTTTCAGGTCCAGGTTTGAACCGCCTTCCACGCGGGCCAGGTTGCTATCAGGATTGTAAATAGGGTCATGGTTGCCAGGGACGTAAAATAATGGGATATTTAAGAGCGTCAGCAGGTTTTCAAGGTAGGGATAGGGCAGGTCTCCACATCCCAGGATAAGCTCGATCTCGCGAAAGTGACCACTGGCACAAAGGCTATAAAGACGTTCGACAACTTCATCACTTACCGCAAGAATTTTCACAGTAGGCGTATTGTGCCGCAGAACCAACTTCCCGGCAAGGGATGTGCGCCTGGCAGATTTATACCCTCACGGTCACAAATTGCGCCTTTTTACTCTATGGGAAGCGCAATTTGTGACCGGGGGCATTATATTGTACGAAATTGATATGTTGCTTACCGATAAGTGGTTGTCAAAGGAAGCACAGCAAACTATAATCGATAAATTAGGAGATGCACAACTGGAAACAAGGATATTTCCTGAATTGTCAGACGATCAGGGTGATGAAGGTTCTCCCCCTCCCCGGCAACTTCAGGCGGGATTGACACTCGCAAAACGCTATGCAATCCAGGAGGTAATAGGCATAGGCGGAATGGGGTCGGTCTACCGCGCCCGCGATATGCATTTCCCAAACGTGACCAAACTGGTGGCAGTCAAGGAAATGATCAATACCGCGCCGGATCCTCTGGTGCGTGAAACGATCATCCAAAACTTTGAGCGCGAAGCCAACCTGCTGGCGACGCTTCATCATCCCTCTATTCCGCGTATTTATGATTATTTTTCGGTGGAAAGCCGTTCGTATCTGGTGCTGGAATTTATTCACGGCAAGGATATGGAGGCAATTATCAATGAGTCCACCGGTTTCCTGCCAGAGCATCAAATACTAAGCTGGGCAGCGGAATTATGCGATGTGCTTGACTATCTGCACAAGCACAAACCTGACCCCATTATCTTTCGGGATATGAAGCCCTCGAACGTGATGATCAACCAGAATGGCGATATCATCCTGGTTGATTTTGGGATCGCCAAAACGTTCCAATCGGGGATCAAAGGAACGATGATCGGGACCGAGGGATATTCGCCTCCCGAACAGTATCGCGGCGAAGCGACCCCTGCTGCGGATATTTATGCTTTGGGTGCCACCCTCCACCACGCGTTGACACGCCGCGATCCGCGCCTGGAGCCGCCGTTCTCATTTGCAGAACGCCCGATGCGACGCATCAACGCCAATATTTCCACGGAAATGGAAACTGTGGTGAACAGGGCTCTGGAATATAACCCGGAGAGTCGCTTTCACGGCGCGGCGGATATGAAGCAGGCTCTGACAATGGTTGCGCGTAAGACCGGCGCGCTGATCCACTCTGCTCCCCTGACGGGTCCGATGGCCTCCAGCGGGATTAAACCCTTGTGGTCGTTCAAATGCGAGGATGAGATACGCGGAACGCCGGCTATCTTTCAGGGAATCCTCTATACTGGCTCGTATGACAACAACCTTTACGCGTTAAATGCAGCCGATGGAAAATTTCAATGGAAGTATCCGACCGATGGCGGTGTGGTGACACGTCCGGCTGTGTTTGATGGGAATATTTATTTTGGTTCGGAAGATAAACGCCTGCATGTCGTCAGCGCGCGTTCGGGCAAGGTGGTTTGGACCTATTTCACAAATGGCCCCATCCGTTCGTCCCCGCGTATCGCAGAGGGGCACGTCTTTTTCGGTTCTGATGATAATTACATCCATGCCGTCAACCTAAATACCGGGCGGATGGCCTGGCGATTCGAAACGTCAGATTACGTCCGTTCGACGCCGTTCGTGGCGCATGAGTTGGTGTATACCGGATGTGAAAGTGGGGATTATTATGCCATCGACTTCCGCGGCGACTTAAAATGGCGTTTCCATGCTAAACGCTCGATCACCTCGTCCACAGTGGGGACAGAGCAGGCTTTGTATTTTACGTCCATGGATGGTACGCTTTACGCCCTTGATCCGCGGAATGGCTGGGTCCTCTGGCGATTCCGCCTGGGGAAGGCCTCCATCAGTACTCCCTGTATTGTGGATGACATGATCTTTGTCGGCGCGTCCGATGGTTTTATCTACGCGGTAGAAATGAGAAGCGCCAAAGAGGTCTGGCGTTTCCGGACTGAACATCAGGTGAATAGTTCACCCGTGGTCTATAAAGACTCGCTCTACTGCGGATCAGTGGATGGAAATATCTATTGTTTGGAATATCGTACAGGCCGTTTGCGCTGGAAATTTGCGACAGGGGGAGCGATTACAGGCACGCCGTTAGTCTATGATGATATTGTGTATATTGGTTCCACAGATCATCAAATTTATGCATTGCTTGCCTGAAAAGGAGTTCTTGTGGACAAATTTTTTCGCTGGTTAACTGGCAATAAACAAACAACAGCAGCAACACCTGCGCAGGATACTGCGAACACTGCTCCGCTCTCTGAACAACAGATCCAGGCTATTGTCAGCAATCAGAACCCGCGCTTTGATCTGCAACAACTCATTTGTAGCTGTGGACAATCGGTTGGCAAGCAGCGTGAACTGAACGAAGACAGTTTGTTAGCGATGACGACCACGATGGCAGGCAATTCCGGAAATCTGCCTTTCGGCCTTTACATCGTTGCCGATGGGATGGGGGGACACCAATTTGGAGAAGTGGCCAGTAATGCTGCGATCCGCACGGTCGCGGGTTATGTTCTGCGCAAATTTCATCCTTATCTCTTTCACATTAAATCGGACACAATGGATGAATCCTTTCAGGAGATCATGCAGGCGGCAGTCGGCGAGGCCCAACGCGCCATTCAACGGGAAGCCCCTGGCAGCGGCACAACTTTAACCGCCGCGCTCGTCGTGGGGCAACAGATCACAGTCGCTCACGTTGGGGATAGCCGGGCTTACTTTATTTACCCGGATGGACGAGTGGAACCCATCACCCGCGATCACTCGCTGGTAAAGCGCCTTGAAGAACTTGGTCATATTACTCCCGATGAGGCAGTCAATTACCCCCATCGCAATGTCCTGTATCGCGCCCTCGGACAGGGTGAAATTCTGGATCCAGACATTTTCACATTAGGATTTCCTCAGCCAGGCTATCTAATGATTTGCAGTGATGGTCTGTGGGGCGTATTAACCGAACAGGATCTTATCCGTGCAATTAATGAAGCGCCAACTCTTCAACGTGCCTGCCAAAATCTCGTCAATGCAGCCAACACCGCGGGAGGCCCTGACAATATTAGTGTTATTCTTGCCCAATTGATTGGATAGTTATGTTAAATAAGCAGGATTATTATGCTCTTCTGGGCGTGGCGCGCAACGCCTCACAGGAGGAGATCAAGCGCGCTTATTTCGAAGCAGCTCAAAAACTTCATCCTGACAAAAATACAGCTGCCGGGGAAACTGAGCTGTTCCTGGGGGTTCAGCAGGCCTACGAAGTCCTCTCCAACCCCCAGCGGCGGGCGCAATACGATGCCACGTTACCCCCCGAACAAAAACTTAACCTGCCGTATGTTCATCGAGTATCATACAGCCGTCCAAATTTAGTCCACCTGAACGAAGCGCAGATGCTTTATTTTATTCTGGAGCTGGAAGCGCCTGCAGAAGCCCGGGAGTCACCCTCGCCGCCCCTAAACGTTTGTCTGGTTCTGGATCGCTCCACTTCCATGCAGGGCGAAAAAATGGATATTGTCAAAGCGACCGCCATCCAGGTTTTGCGGAATCTCAGGCTGCAGGATATTTTAAGTGTGGTGGCATTTAGCGACCGGGCGGAAGTCATCATTCCAGCTTCCTATCATGAAGATAAAACGCGGGCAGAAGCGAAGATCCAGATGATCCGTCCCTCCGGAGCAACCGAAATCTATCAGGGCCTGGAGGCGGGCGCAAAAGAAGTTATGCGCAGCCTGGATAGCAAGCGTGTCAATCACATTATCCTGCTTACAGATGGTCATACCTATGGAGATGAACAGCAGTGCCTGGCGTTGGCATCCAAGCTTGCGGAACGCGGGATCGGCATAAGCGGCATGGGAATCGGCCAGGAATGGAACGATATCTTTCTGGATGTCCTCTCCACCCGTACCGGTGGAAGTAGCGCCTACATTGCCCAACCCCAGGACATAAAGAGATTACTGCTTGAAAAATTCAATGCTTTGGCCCAAACATACGCCGAAGATGTGATTCTGGATACCAAATTAATGGACGGTGTGGAATTAACCTATGCGTTCCGGCTACGCCCTGATCCTTCGCCGATTGCACTCGATGAGAGCACCCTTCATCTGGGGACAATATTGCAAGATACTTCCACCCAGGTAATTTTCGAATACATTATTCATCCAAAAGCGGTAAAATCGGACTCACTAACCATCTTGGACGGCACCCTTAGGGTGTCGATTGCATCCCTATTGATGCCCGTGCCGCCCCTTCGGATGCAGCTTAAACGACCGATCACGGACTCACCGGAAACGGAACCTCCGCCACCCAAGATTGTTCAGGCGCTTTCCCGACTGATGTTGTACCGTATGCAGGACCGAGCTCGTAAGGACATTGAAAACGGAAACATAGACCACGCGACCCGTCAGCTTCAGGTTCTGGCATCCAACTTGTTGACACAAGGTGAACGCAGCCTGGCGCATACAATACTCTTGGAAGTGGATCATTTACAGAAGCAAAATTCCCTTACAATAGAGGGAAGCAAGAAGATCAAATATGGCACACGCTCGCTATTTACGGCGCCATCCAACAAGGAGTTGATCTCATGATTATTTGTCCGAATTGCCAGTATAAAAATGTGACTGGGGCCATGTTCTGCGCAGAATGTGGTGCACAACTTGATGGTGTGGATACCTTGATTACTCAAGCGATTACAGATGAACAGATCGCCGAGGAACTGAGTAAGAAAACCTCCCGTCCTGAACCTTCAGTCGCTCCTACAAATAGCTGGATCTCCTTGCATTTGATGGATAGTGGCAAAATCCTTCCGCTTGCCTCACGAAATGAATTCACATTGGGGCGTCTGAGTGAAGGGCAACCGATTATGCCCGATATTGACCTGACCCCCTATCAGGCGTATGCCTCGGGCGTTTCCCGCTTGCATGCTGTTGTGAAACGGGATTCCACTCGTGTGATGGTCATGGACCTTGGGTCATCCAATGGCACCTATATAAACGGACGTCGCATCAACCCCCACGTGGAAGAGTCTTTGAGTCACGGCGATATTGTTGCGCTGGGCAAGCTGAAGATCCAGGTTCTGCTCCGCAATATCTGATCAATCCCTGTTCGAAAGGTAGAGAGATGGCGTATTCTATCATTCTGCATATCACTGGGGAACCGTCGATTCTGGGTGAAATTGAAGAATTGCCGAAACCATCGGATAACTTACTGACCCTCTCCAACCCGCGTTTGCGGGACGGCAAGGATATTCATTACCTTGAGCATAACGTGGTCAAAGTGATCTGGCCGGTCGCCAAAATCGCGTTGATCGAAGTTTTGGAAAGTGAAGATGAAGAACACCTGATCGGTTTTGTGAGGGAATAATACATGCCTGAAGAGTTCGACCGCCGACGCATTCTTGTGGTGGACGATGAAGAGCGGATGGTCCGCTTTATTCGCATGAATTTAGAGCATGATGGTTTTCAGGTTGCCGAAGCCTTCAATGGCAAGCAAGCCATCCAAAAGTTGCGCGACGTTACCCCCGATTTAATTCTATTGGATGTGATGATGCCCGATATGGATGGATTCGAAGTCCTCGAGACCATTCGGGAAGGCAGCAGTGTGCCGGTGATCATGCTCACCGCCAAAGGGGAGGAAGACGATCGCGTCCGCGGACTCGAGCTGGGTGCAGACGATTACATCACCAAGCCGTTCAGCCCGCGTGAACTGGTCAGCCGCGTGAAGGCCGTCATTCGCCGCACGGAAGGCGCCAGCGGTTCCATGCACGATATTATCGAAGTGGATGATCGTCTCAAGATCGATTTCGACCGGCGCGAGATCTGGCTGGAAGGCAAACTCGTCAAATTGCGCCCCACGGAATACCGTCTGCTGTATCACCTGGTGCAGAATGCCGGCTGGGTGGTGACGCATGATCAGTTGCTCGTAAAAGTATGGGGCTACGAATATCGCGACGAGCCTCATTACGTGCGGCTGTATATTAATTATCTCCGTCAGAAGTTGGAGAAGGATCCGGCCAACCCGAAATACATCCTGACCGAGCGCGGCGTTGGCTACCGCTTTGTAGATTACAAGAGACAAAAAGCCTAAAACGAGATCGGAGCGTTTAACTTCTTCGAACCTCCCTCCTACAAATTTTTTATGGAGAGCTTGTGTGTTTTTAACACAGGCTTTTTATATTAAGGGCGTAACTATAAATCTCAACTGTAAGGAGGTTGTTATGTCTAATCTAACCCGTTGGGAACCTGTTCGTGAGATGATGACTCTGCGTGAGGCGATGGATCGTCTTTTCGACGATGCCTTCACACGACCGCTCTCTCTCAGGGATGGCGGCTGGTCGACGCCTGCGGTCGATATGTACCAGACCGACAATGATGTTGTGATCAAGGCGGCTCTCCCAGGTTTCAAAGCCGACGATGTCCAGATCAACGTGACCGGCGATCTGCTCACGATTCGAGGCGAACTGAAGCACGAGGAGGAGCAGAACGAAAAGTCCTGGCACATTCATGAGCAGCGCTGGGGTTCCTTTGAGCGTTCGGTCTCTCTTCCGACCGCGGTTGTATCAGACAAAGCCCTGGCAGATTTCGCGAATGGTATCCTGACCATCACGCTGCCGAAGGCAGAAGAGGTCAAACCCAAGACGATTACTGTCAAGGCAAAATAAACTAAGCTGTACCATGACAGCCACGTTCAACGTGGCTGTCGCTTTTTAATGCTAAACCTTAGGAATCAGGAAGCCGCAAATCGGCTCTATTTTGCATGATGCGGATAGTCTCCGTATAAATACATACTTATTTGTCATATTTGACAAATATTGGGGTAAAATCGGCATTATGCCAAAACAACCCGCCAAACAACGTATCATCCTGGTAGACGATCATGAGGTCGTGCGGCTGGGATTGAAATCTTTATTAGAACGTCACCCCCAATTTGATGTCATCGCAGAAGCCGGCTCGGCCCGCGAAGCGATCGAAAAAACAGAGAATCTCAAGCCAGATGTGGTGGTAATGGATATTCGTCTGCCGGGCACGTCCGGGATCGAGGCATGTGAACAGATCGTTACGAAGCATCCAAATATAAAGGTGATTATGCTCACCTCTTATGCAGAGGACGAGATGCTGTTCTCTGCAATTCGGGCCGGCGCCTCAGGTTATATCCTCAAGCAGATTGGCAGCGATGATCTGGTCAAGGCGCTGGAAGCAGTCTCACGCGGCGAAGCTTTGCTCGACCCGGCGGTGACCCAACGGGTGTTCCAGGAAGTGCGCCGGGCGGTAAAAGAGGAAGAAGCCTCGGCGTTCCAGCATTTGAGCCAGCAGGAGAAACATGTGCTTTTGCTGGTCTCTGAAGGCAAAACAAATCGGGAAATTGCCAAGCAATTGTTCCTCGGCGAAGGGACGGTGCGAAATTATGTTTCAAGCATTTTGTCGAAACTGGGTGTGAACAACCGGGCGGAAGCGGCAGCTTATGCAGTGGAACACAGTTTGCGGGAATACATATCCACGTAACATTTTGGAAACAGATCACGGAGGCATTTGTCTCCGTGTTTTTGTTTAAGGATCAGGACTGGTTATGATTCCTTCCGCTCAATTGATCGATGGAGAACTTCTCTTGCGCCCCTTTCAGCCCGGTGATTCAAACGCCTTGTATTGTGGCGTACACGAATCGCTGAAAGAGTTGCAGCCGTGGATGTCGTGGGCCACAGATACCTACACGGAACTGACTGCCCGGGACTATATTGCCATTGCGAGAGCGCGTTGGGAGGAAGGTACATTTTACGCCTTTGCTGTCACGCGCGCCGATGAACTCCTTGGGGTATGTACACTGAGCAGCATTCACCCCATTTATCATTTCTGTAACTTAGGCTATTGGGTACGGACTACGTATCATGGCCAGGGCATTGCAGGGCGTGCGTCAAAACTTGTGGCGCGCTTCGCTTTTGAAAACCTGGGATTGATACGGGCTGAAATTGTCATTGCGGTTGGGAACGCGGCCAGCCTGCGTGTGGCGGAAAAGATCGGCGCGCACGATGAGGGGATCCTGTTGAATCGGATGGTGATCGGCAAAACGATTCTGGATGCGCACATGTACTCGCTTTGCCCCTCCGATTTTGGATTGGCTGCCCGCTTGTGAGTATTCATAAAGAATTCTCAGTATGGTTTTCTCAAAGTTGGTCGGCAAAACCCTCTTATTGTACACGGACGCTTCGCGCGCGGATATCACGGACTGCTCCGTAAAAGACGGAAAACTGCGAAGCTCCGCCCACTCCGTGAAGCCTGTGCTGAGCCCGTCGAAGTATCCGTGTACAGAATATCTCAAATCTGGATCTTGAGAAAGCCATGGAATTCTCAGCGACTAATATTGACAAGATTTGTCCTTTTATGCTAATATCTCTTATCTCAAGTAGGGAGTAGCCAGGGCGCCAGGTTTCGATGGGGCGTCATCGGTCAGTCGTCAAGACAGAGCCAGCACTCGTGCCAGGCTCTCGGTTGACCGCATGTGTGAGAACACTAATGGCGAGACTACCACGTTATGGTCGTGGAGTCTCGTTTTTTATTTTCCCCGACCAAATCATCAATTAAGGAGCTAGGATTATGGACACCTCAATTTGGTTGTGGGTTGGTTTTAACTTGTTTGTACTGGCGATGCTGGCACTTGACCTGGGGGTTTTTCATCGCAAATCTCATGCGGTTTCCGGCAAAGAAGCATTGACCTGGAGTCTGGTCTGGATTTCCCTCTCGCTGGTGTTCAACGCGATCATCTATTTCTTCTGGGACAGGATGATGCCTCAGAGCAGTTACACCAACATGGAAGCTGCCCTGGCATTTTTTACAGGCTATCTGATCGAGAAGTCACTGAGCGTTGATAATATCTTCGTGTTCATTTTGATCTTCTCTTTCTTTGGTGTGCCAGCCGCCTACCAGCATCGGGTCCTGTTCTGGGGAATTTTGGGCGCGCTCCTGATGCGCGGCGCGCTGATCGCGGTCGGCGCGGCACTGCTCGAGCAATTCCATTGGATCATCTATCTCTTCGGCGCCTTCCTGATCTTTACCGGTATTCGCATGGCGCGTCATCAGGAGGAAGAGATCCATCCCGATCAGAATCCGGTCGTCAAACTCTTCAGGAAGATTATGCCAGTGACCGAGAACTTTGAAAAGGACAAATTCTTCATCCGCCGCGCCGGGAAGATCGTGGCGACGCCTCTGTTCCTGATTTTGTTGATCGTGGAAAGCACGGACCTGGTCTTTGCGGTTGATTCGATCCCAGCCATATTCGCCGTCACGCGAGAACCGTTCATTGTGTACACGTCCAATGTCTTTGCCATCCTGGGGTTGCGCGCGCTTTACTTCCTTTTGGCCAACGTGATGGATAAATTCCAATACCTCAAACTGGGCTTATCGGCGGTGCTGACGTTTATCGGCATCAAAATGGTCATCGTGGATCTCTACCACATCCCGGTGGGCCTTTCTCTTGCCATCGTTGCCAGCATTCTCACGATTGCCGTCCTCGCTTCTCTTTGGAAGGCAAGGAAAACTGAACGTGAGTTAAGTCTGGAAGACTAAAACCGGGT
>Ga0068862_100004702_pt1 | contig 11501 bp, 9 predicted proteins | sample KBSSwiS52_FD_66598 | JGI IMG/M metagenome (GOLD analysis project Ga0068862, IMG submission 66598) | Switchgrass rhizosphere microbial communities from Kellogg Biological Station, Michigan, USA - KBS Switchgrass S5-2 | ecosystem: Host-associated > Plants > Roots > Rhizosphere > Soil ... | reverse complement strand
TTCATTGGCTGTAATCACAATATTTTTTGGAGTAACGAGTAAATGATATCCTTCTTTGCCGATAACTCCATCTGTTTTTTTCTTCAATAATAATTGTATGGTTGCAGAAGACGATGCGTTCTTCAGAATAACAGGAATTCCCGTAGGAGTGGATAAACGATCCTTCAAAAAGTCAATCACCTGCTTCATTTCCGGACGTGGATCTGCCCCTATCACTATGCTTTTGGGTAAAGAAAAATAACCGTTATTGACACTAACGCTTACGGGTTGTGGAATAACAGAAATCCCGGTTTTACCGGTTTGTCCAAATGTGATAACCGACATAAAGCTGCATAGCAATCCTAAAAAAATTTTCATACTACAAATTAATTTTTACAATGGTTTAAAAAGCTGAAATTATTATTATTTTATTTATCAATTGGAGGAAACTTAAGATTACACGCATTGAATCTAATTACACGAATTAAAAATGTTGTATGGGCGATCAGCGTAATTCGAAATAATTGGTATAATAAAAAAGCATTATTTTAATTATCAATTGGAGCAGAAATTAAGATTACATGAATTAATCTCATTAAGCGAATTAAAATGTTACTTTGACAATTCGTGTAATTCGAAATAATTAGTGTAATAAAAGAAAGTATATCATAAGACCAAAATATTTATTTTATTTTTATTGAAACCGCTAATCTTTTTTCAACCCTTTAATTTCGACACGGACATTGGTTCTGCATGGTTTTCCAAATTCATCTTCTATATCCCTATTACTGTTGATGGTTTTATAAAAATCATCGAGATACCTTGTTACAAATTTCACATACTTAGGCTTCAGCAGGGAACAATTTGTATAGGCACTGTAAATCGCCTCTCTATGGGTGTTAAATAATTCAAATGTTTTTGCAAAATTTTTCATATTGTCTTCGCAAAATCCACGATACATTCGCGTACGCACATCGGGCATTTCCAATTCCGGAGCTGGCCCGGCGTAGGGCGCATCTACAATGCCGGCATGATCAAAATCGTAAGGAATTGCAAAGGGAGCTTTCGTAGAATCCTTTGTTATCAATACAATATTTTGCAGATAAGGAACCCCCCAGTCCGTATTTCCAATCATATATTGAAAAACAGCCATCATATTAAACTGTTCGCTGTTTATCCTTTTCATCGGTATCATCTTCCGGTTCCACACAAAAGCTTTATTTCGTTCAGCTACTTTTTTTTCATCTTCAAGTAAAATACAATAATGAGTTTCAGTTTTCCGCTGTCCGAGGGAATCTTCAAAATCGACCTCGGCCAACCTGGCCCGGAAGCTTTTATCTGTAATAATATTATATAACTTATACGCCAGCCATTCCCTGACTACATATTCGTCGCCCTGGCATGGAACAACCAGTTTAAGTTTATTTTGCTTTTCAAATACCGTATTTTTTAGTTTTTCTGAATTTGAAAATCGCAATAAAATAGGTGGCATCTTACAATTCTCTTTAAGCCGGCGAAAATGTCCTCTTACTTTTCCCTCAAGGCGCAGTGAAACAACGCTGCTATCTTTTCGGGTGTACTGAAGTAACATAGGGTGATAACTCATAGTCCCACTTCGGTCATTGAACAAATCTTTTACTTTACAAACAAGTTTAAAATGGAGTATGTCATCATTGTCGAAAAGTGCGCTTTCAGGATTGTCATGAATTTCCTTTTCATTAGAATTAGCCGGCTTATTTTGAGCATGAAGGAATACCGGGTGTGAGGTAACGCTGTAAAATAAAATGATTAAAAAGGATCTATAAAACATGATCTTTAGAATGGAACTGTAAAATTATTCTTTATCCGCGTAAAACCCATGGAGCTATTTTGTTGGGGGTATAAAAGACTTCAAAATTGGGTTATATAACATTTACTCTTTTCATCAGGTTATTAATTTGATTCCGTACCGTATGCTATTGGTTTAATTCAACTATCTTATTAAATATAAGAAATAATCGCCGGACAGGGTAACTGTGTATCCTCCAAATTATTAAACAATATAAAAAGAATCTTACCTTTTAATGATAAGCGTCGCGTTATTCCCAGGCTGTAGACAAAGGTATTATTAAATTAACCAGGAAATCCTTCTAACTTCTCAAATTCTGTAACTACCATATGCTTAAAAAACCAACGTGGCAATAGAATGTGGTAAACTTGTTACCGCTGCTGCCTGTCCCGCTATCCAAAGATTGTAATCAATTTTTTGATTGGTCGCATTCATTACTATCACCGCAACTTTTCCATCTTCATTTATAAAAGCAGTTGTCAACAGTGCGCTCCGGCTTGGAGCGCTGGTAATTCTTTTGGCGCCGGGTTGAATGAATTTTGAAAAATGGCCAATATAATAATATGCATTTGTATAAATAAGTGTGCCGGCTTTTGTATCGGCGTGTACCGGTGCAAAACAAAAATTACCGACATGGTTTGGCCCTCCGGTTTCATCCAATAAAATATTCCAGTCTGTAAAGCCGGTCATACCATTATTAAAATCATTGATCATGGAACGTCCATATCTTTCACCCAACGTCCAGTCAGTTAAACGGGAAGGAGTAAATTTTTCACCGCAACCTTCTGTAAACATAATATTTTTATCAGGATATGCCTCATGCACCCGCTTTACATTTTCATACATAGGCTGTCCGCCACTCCAGTCTTCGTACCAATGAAAACCAATGCCCCATGCATATTTAGATGCCTCCGGATCATCAAAATACGTTTGTGCACGCTGGAACATGAGGTCACGGTTGTGATCCCATACAATTATTTTTTTATCCTTTAACCCCTCCCTTTCCATTGTAGGCCCTAAATTATTTTTTAGAAAATCTCTTTCTTCTTCGGCGGTATAAATACAACTCTCCCATTTTTGTGTGGCCATCGGTTCGTTCTGGATACTGATACCCCATATTGGCATTCCGTCTTTTTCATATTCCTTAATGAACTTAGTAAAATACACGGCCCAACTCTCGTAAAAATCAGGTTTGAGTTTGCCCCCATGCAGCATGTCATGATTATCTTTCATCCATGACGGCGGGCTCCAGGGACTTGCAAATAAATTAAGTTTACCACCGGCTGCAGTTATTGCGGCTTTAATAAGAGGGATCTTAAATTTCCTGTCGTGTGCAATATCAAAGCTCTTTAATGTTTTATCACTGTCACTTACATAAGTATAACTGTCACTGCTGAAATCACAACTGTTGATATTTGTCCTGGCAACGGTATACCCTATTCCTTTTTCTTTATCAAAATAGGCTTTTAATAATTCTGCTTGTTTATTCGCCGGAAGTTTTGCATAAGTTTCTGCGGATGCATCGGTTAAGGCAGCGCCAATCCCAAAGAAAGGCTGGTACTGTTTACCGGGATCAACAAAAACACAGATCTGAGTTTCCAGCGGCTGTCCCATTTGCCTGAATTGAACAGTGTCCGTGGCCGTTAGTCTTAGGTTACTACTGTCGGCGGTCGTATAAACCATAACAGTTTTACCTTCCGTTGAAAATGGCGCAACACCTGAAGCTGACTTGCCCGTTGCAGGGTTTGAATCCTTAGTTGCTGTATCAGTACAGGATACAAGTATTATCACCATTACACAAAAAAGAAATTGTTTCATGTTTAAAATTTTTATACTAATTACACGAATTACGCTAATTACACGAATTACACGAATTAAGAGAGAAATTCACCATTCACTATTCACCATCCGATAGCTATCGGATCACTATTCACCCACACCTTACCAGGAATAAGTTCCTACTGCACCTGCAGGCAAAGTTGTCGTTGTCCATTTACCGTTATAGCGAATATTAAAAGTTGCACCTGTTGCTCCATCATTCTCAACAATCAATACTTTTTTACCGGCAGGCGTTTTAAATGCTACGGTATGCAACTCGCCTGAATTAGTGCTTGCGATGCGCACAGAACCCGCAGGAACAAATTTCGAGGCATGAGCAACTATATAATATCCAACGTTTCTTGTTATGGTTCCACCAATCGTTAATGCGCCTTTACATTGATCGCAGCCCCCGGGTGTATGCGGATTGTAGTTTGGATCGTTAGCTAAATTCCATTCAAGTGCGACACGGCTCCAGTTTCTCATTGAACCAATAATCACATTTTTTAAATGCCACTTTAAATCTCCTGCAAAATCCCCGGTAGAAGATGTATACTGTTCTGTAAGATATACAGCTTTGCCAGGAAATGCATCGCGTACCAGCATTAACGCACTAATATCTCCGGCATATAAATGAAAGGCAGAGCCATTAATAAATGCATTGGCTGCGGGATCATTTAGAACAGCAATAGGATAATCCGGATGGTCACAATTATGATCGTAAGTAATAATTTTTGTAGTAAGCCCGGCGGTTTGAAATGCAGGTCCAAGATTATTTTTTATAAAATTAGTTTGTTCTGCTGCAGTCATTAAAAGGCTGGGGTTATTGCCGGCATTCAGGGGTTCATTTTGTGGTGTTATAGCATCTATGGTAATGCCTGCAGCCTTCATTTGCTGAATATATTTTACGAAATATTTTGCATACACATCATAATATTGAATTCGTAGACTTCCGCCAACAAAGCTATTATTATCTTTCATCCATACAGGCGGGCTCCAGGGAGCGCCTAAAATTTTAATGCCAGGGTTGATCAACAAAATTTCTTTCAGCAATGGAATTAAATCTGTTTCATCAGGATGGAGCGTGAACATATCCAGGTTCATATCGGTTTGACCAGGGGGAACATCATCATAACTAAAAACAGAAGCATTCAGGTCCGATGCACCAATGCTTATACGCAGGTAACTTATTCCAATTGAATTACTGTCATTGCTAAAAAGCTCTTTTAATAAATTTGCTTTAACGGATGCATCCAGTTGATTGATGACGTAAGCGCTTCCGCCTGTTAGCGTAAAACCAAACCCATCTATGGTTTGAAATGACTGTGTAGTATCAATATCAATATCAGCATTTGAATTTGAGGTCGTGCCGAAGGAAAGAACAGTTGATTGTTTTTGTAATAAAACAGATTGATCACTTTTCGTAAGCCAAAAATCCACATCATTCGTTCCAACAGGAGGAGGTGGCGGTGGATTTACGCTTCTACCGGAGGACCGTTTACCACAAGCGAAAAATAAGGCAATCAAGCTGATGATAATACTAATCAGTATTTTTTTATTCGACATTATAAAACATTCTATTTTTTTTAAAACCGATCAAGTAATTATTTTACATTTTGTATTCTCGATTCCACAGAAGGCAATGACGGTAAAGATGAAGCTGCCTTATCAAGGTAAAAATAACTTACGGAAGCATAATCATCTACCCGGTAAAAATTCACCCATCCTCCCGGGAAATTTTCATCGGTAATAGAGGGCGCGTTGGGCATATCCAGTAACCTTACAAATCCTCCGGGGCCATCGATCGTAACAGGCTTCAGGTTCACTCCTTTTTTATAGAGTTCTTTTAATTCCTCCTTTCCCCATCCGCCAATTTGTTGCAAGTCAACACGAATATCTGTATTGAAATAAACGGGATCGGCAATATGCCATCTATAAAAATTAAATTGCCCCGTTGAATCATTTGCAATAGTACATCCCTGGTAAAGATTGGTGAAAGTACCCAGACCCCATCCGCTGCCGATATAATCTTCACTGCCCGTTCCGGCAATAGTTGGATATTGGTCATCGCCGTCCAGATAAATTTTAATTTCCCCTTCACCCCACCAGCTTTTACCATAGGCAGGATCGGTATTCACGCCAACGCTTATTCCTAAAAAACGTCCCTTTCCTGTTATCTTTGGCAATGGTTTAAAATCCGTCCCCAGCTTTGCCGTCATTTGCCTGCTCCAGTAAGCATGAAAATATAATGCATCGGGTAAAAACTTTTCTTTTATGAAATCAATATCATAATAAAGTTTAACAGCCTCCTTTCCATCATTGATCAATAATATTCTTGCCGCTTTTTTGAAAGGCATTGGTATATAAGAATTGAATGAACGGCCCTCACCACTTGAAAAAAGAGCAGACTGGAATGCTACGGGCTTACCGAGATTATACCCAAAAAAATCGCCCATTGGTACATCTACTGCGGGTTTACTTTCTCCATCCCAAAACATCTGTAAGCGCAGACTACGTAGTTTTATGGGGTTTTGATCGATCGTCATCCAGATACGCCTTATACTACCTTCACCGCTTATATTAAGCAATGTTTTTTCTTCGCCGGGCTTTACCAATTCAGAGGCGTGTCCCTTTCCACCTTTGTTGGTTTTACCCCCGCCTGCTTTTACACCGTTCAGATTTTCAAAACTGCTTACACGGCTTTCAACACCGGTTGGCATTTGGTATAACTGTTGTCCTGATAGTAACAACGCAATACAATTAAAAAACAGTAAAAAGATTATTCGCATAATTAATTTTAGTTAGACGAGAAAGTTCTCAAAGCTAATATTAATATACTGCTTCAGGTTTTATCTAATGGTTTTTCATCCGATTTTTATCAGCCCTTCGATTATCACGGAACTTATTCTTCCTGCTCATCAGCTAATATATAACTTTACTAACAGGAACAAGCGAACATTTGCGTCCTCATCAAACTATTAAACTTGTAATTATGAATTCTACAGAACTTAAAAACCTGCAGGCACCACTTAAAGAAAAGTACCGGGTACAGCCGGAATCTGCAATTATAACATTAAAAGCCCAGGGGAAAATTGGCGAAGGAATATCCTGTAAGGTAGAAACCGGCCGGGCACTGGTTGAAGCAGGTCTTCACCCTGCTACAGGTGGTAACGGACTGCTGGCTTGTTCGGGAGATTTGCTTCTTGAAGCATTGGTGGCTTGCGCGGGGGTTACTTTACAGGCAGTGGCAACCGCTATCGGAGTTGAAATAAAGAGTGGAACAGTTAAAGCAGAAGGAGACTTAGACTTCAAAGGTACTTTAGGGGTCTCAAAAGAGGTTCCTGTTGGTTTTAATGCAATTCGTTTGCAATTCAATCTTGATTCAAACGCTACCACAGAGCAAATTGACAGCCTTAAAAAACTCACCGAAAGATATTGCGTGGTGTATCAAACACTTACCAAAGGTGTTGCAGTTGAAACAAAATATTATACTTCAATTTAACATCAGGCATGGGCAAAGGAACAAAATTTTATTCATCCTAAAATAACATGTTTATAATGGAACTGCTCCGATTCTACGGAGCAGTTGAAGGACATGAAAAAAATTTAAAGGTGTTTAGTCCAGATCCACTGAAGAGTTGGTCCAGTTAAAAACACCATCGGGATTAAATCTCCAAACCCACGCATGCACCAGCCACAAAGGAAAGCCAGAAGTATCGTTCCACACATCACCTGAGCCGGTAAAACCTTCCGGCTTTGGATAGGTAAGGGGTACTGCGTATTCTACGGCGACCAGTTCAGGATTTCCTGTGTCAAGTCCATTGTACACCAATATTTCCGGGCTCCGGATGTCGAATGTAGCATCAACCAATGATGTTTTCATAAAATGGTGTCCCATATTGGGTACATCAACATTTATGTTCGAATAGCCATCCTTTATTGCATTTTTAAGGTCCCTGTACCTGGCAGTTGCTGCACGTGCCTGCTGTAATTCCCACGATGTTTGCTGGCTAAGGCCGTTATACATATCGAGAATCTGTGCATCACCTTTGTCCATTACCGACGCATTACTGCTCACGGGCTGGGCCTGGTTTTTAGTTTCGTTTACAGCCTGTTTCTCACAGCCGGTAAATAATAATGTACCCGCTAAGACAGCCAAATAACAAAGAGATTTTGTATACCTGGTGAAGCCAGATAATAATGACAGCGCAGTGACATTTTTGGCATGGTAGCCTTTAGACGCATTAAATAACTTTTTCATTTTGTTTTCTTTTTTTTTAGTTAATAAATAAGTACTATTACCCACAACATTACATTACTGTGGAGCTTTCTATATGACACATAGATTAAGCAGATACCCTGTTTTCCAGAATAAGCAAGAACGGAAAGGAATAAAACTTTTAATAGAATTTAATAGAAGATGCCGGTGGGAACTTTTTTTGACACCTAATTTGCTGCGGTAGCGGGACTTATTCCTGAGGAAACTTCAATGATGGCATTAGCAGGGAACCCGCCTTTTTTAGCATGCTCTCTAATGAGCTCTTCGCTTTCAGCCTTGTAAATACAATATATTTTGTTTGCCGTAACATAGCTCTGTATCCATTGAATCTGTGGTCCCATTTCTTTGAGCACGGTACAAGACGTTTGAGAAATAGCCTTTAATTGCTCAGCAGTTAATTTACCGGCTCCGGGTATTTCCCTTTCGATAAGATACGTTTTCATGGTTGTTGTTTTTGTTGTTGATGAATTGTCTGACGCAGTGGTGGTTTGTGCTATGGAAGCATAACCCGTGAGCAGCATGATAGCGAAAATCAAAATGCGATTGGTAGTTGATTTCATAACATTTATTTTTAAGTTTTAGGAATACTTAAAGATAATATTGACAAATAGCGAAGTACTATAACAAATCATTCAATAAATGGTAAATGATATAAAACAAATCGTTCAATAAATGGTAAAATTAATTCGCAGAAAAAAATGAATTAATGCAGCAGGTCAAGATAAGCCATCGGGAGCAGGCCATATTTCTTTTTAAAACACTTGGTAAAATAAGAAGCGCTGGTAAAGCCGGAAACGAATGTTATTTGCGCAATAGTATAGCGCTGTTTTTTCATAAGTTCCTTTGCTTTCTCAAGTCTGAATTCTTTTAAAAGTATGTTAGGCGATAAACCGGTAAGTGAAATTGTTTTCCTGTATAACTGCGAGGTACTCATGGCTGTTGCACGGCAATAATCGGTTATATCGAAATCTGCATCCTGCCAGTTGTCTTCCAGTGTCCTGTACAATGATTGTAGCAAACTTTCATCCTGCGGTGGCAGGGCTAAAAAATCTTTTCTTTTGTTTTGAAAAAAATCTTTTGCCACCAGTTCTTTAACTGATGAAGCGATAGCTATTTGAAAGTTGCCCGAAACGGTACACATATTTACGGCAAATTGAATAGTATCACCAAAGAGCTCATTGCTTTTTTCAACTGGTTCACCGGCATTGAGGGCTATCCTGAAACTAAATGCATCTGTATGCGCTTCCTGCATATCTTTTTGAATGGCTAAAGCACACGCCACTGCTTTTGCCGCTGAAGAAAAGGAAATAACAAAACTACTTCCCTCGTGTTCCACTTCCCTGCCCCCATGCTGTGACAGGTTTTTTCTTATAATATTATTATGACTGTTCAGCACCTCATTTGCTTTTTCAACGCCGAGTGTATACCTGAGCAAATTAGGGTCTGTGGTTTTGGTAACTAATAAAATACGAAAGGAAGGGTCACTGAAAACTTTCAACCCGTCATCTGAAATTTCCACCGCTTCAGGATCATATATACGTCCCAAAAAAGAGGTGACCAGTGTGCTGCTTACCTCTATTATTTTGTTAGGTAACAGCCCGTGCGCCTTACCGTGCATTTCCTCGACAGCCTCCTTGGTGGGAGCGTCTATAAGACAAAATATACTTTCACGTCCTTCATCTATCCAGTAGGTCATGCATTTGCAACCATATTCATCCTGGTGAAGCAAATCCAGGCGATGAGCTTCAGCTACATCCTTTGATGTAACGCCGGGCACAATATGTACATCCATATAAATAGGCATACTCTTTTTTTAAAGGAGTTCAGGTTATACAATAAAAGACCGTGTTGCCGAATATATTATTAAAAATACAACTCGATACCTATATAAATTATGCAGATTTGTTTTTATGTTCCGGATGTAAATCTTTTGCCTTCAAATTTCCGACAAAATAATTTAAGGCCCCGTGTGAAGATAATATTTTTTTAGCCTGCGGGTACGGGGATTATATAATGAAGATTGGGCTTATTAATTTAGCAAGACAGCCATTAAGTGGTGTGGTTCGCTTAGTGTTATTTCTTTATTGCAACTAAATAGATAATAGAAATCTTGTCATTAAAGGAGACTTACTTTGTTATTTTCCTCCATATCAATTTTGTCTTTCGTAATCGCTGAACGAAGATGCATGGTTGTTAAAATAAACCAGGTTGAAAATACAACCAGGAAAACTCTTTGGCAAAGGCCTTCAAAGCCTGATTTTAAAGCCACATTTAGACCAGTAATAATAAAAAATAAGAGCATTGTAAATGAAAGGATTAGGGCAGTACGATAAAATGGCCGCCAGTTTTTATCCTTTCGGAAACTCCCTGACACCAGGGTAGCACCAATAGAAAGGCTTAGAAATATCAAAGGACCGTTAATCCTGTGAATGATGCTGGTAGTGGTGGCCTCAGTTCCTTCAGGGTCGAGCGGAAATAACATCGCAACCAAAACACCTACTGCCCAGATTCCCAGAAGAATGAGACCAATGCGGGATTGGGCTGGCTTAGGTATTCTTTTATATAATCCGATTAACAGAGAAAAAGAAGCCACGCTCATACTGAAAAAAGCAGTCGTCATAAGAAATCCATAGCGTCCCACAGCATACTGGCTTGTTGGATTGCTCATAGGGTTCAGGTCATCACGTAAAAAATGTAAAGCGACAATTACAACGACGAAATAGGAGATACCAATTAAGGCAATTGTGGTCAGCTGTTTCATGGTTTTAGTTCGGGCTGGTATTTTATGACTTCAAGCCTGGAACAGAAGGTGAATATTATTACCAGGACGAAGATAACAATAAAAGCTACATGGCTGCTTCTGTTAAAACTATTGCTGATATTGAGTTGTAGTTGATTGTCCTTCCTTCAGCCAGCCTATGTCAAACACCTTCGGAGCTGCGTTTAAAATCTTTTGGATATTATCGTTTTCATTCCAGCCGGAAGCTATGCGCCAACACTCTAAATTTATCTTATACTGCGAGGTACTTAACTTAAAATTTTAGTTATTTAATGTTATCTATTTAATGTTATATATTTTGCATTGTTGCTAAGACACTCATGCTGCTATCAAAGCAATTTAAAATTCGCCTCTTTCACATCCCGGCTATTGCCACCAATAAATACTTTAAAATCTCCCGGCTCAGCTACGTATTTTAAATCACTGTTATAAAATTTAAGGTCATTCACTGAAATTGTAAATGAAACATTTTTAGATTCTCCTACTTTCAGGTCAATTTTTTGAAATCCCTTTAATTCTTTTACAGGCCGTGTGATGCTTCCAACCACATCGCGAATATATAATTCCACCGTTTCTTTTCCATCTTTAGAACCGGTATTGGTTACGTTTACCGAGGCCGTCAGTGATTGTGTTCCTTTTAAAGATGCACGGCTGAGTTTTACATCACTATAACTGAAATTTGTATAACTTAAGCCATAACCAAAAGGATAAACAGGATCGTTAGACACATCCAGGTAATTAGAACGGAATTTTGCAAACCACTTTCCTTCATCCAAAGGGCGCCCCGTATTTTTATGGTTATAATACAGCGGGACCTG
>Ga0068862_100004700_pt1 | contig 11502 bp, 10 predicted proteins | sample KBSSwiS52_FD_66598 | JGI IMG/M metagenome (GOLD analysis project Ga0068862, IMG submission 66598) | Switchgrass rhizosphere microbial communities from Kellogg Biological Station, Michigan, USA - KBS Switchgrass S5-2 | ecosystem: Host-associated > Plants > Roots > Rhizosphere > Soil ... | reverse complement strand
GTTGCGCCAACGATCACCCAGACCAGTTCGCCGGGCATCTCCTGGATCGGAACAAGGACCTGATCGCCGTACAAGGCGAAAGCGACTTCCGCAACCACCAGCCAGAGCAGCCAGTGCACCGGATGACGTGAGATGATCGTCCACGGCAGGATGAGCACGGCCCAGGCGGCGAACAGCTCGAACACGTCGGCGCCGGTCTGGTACACTTGACCGATCACCGCCAGCAGCATGCCGGTCAGCACCGACGCCGCGATCAGCAGCATTTGCCCGAACACCCGGTCGAGCCCGACCAGCAACGCACCGCCGACGGCGATCGCCAGTGACATCTCGATGATCGCAACCTTCGCGATGTCGGAGAGGTCGTTCCAATTGTAGGCGAAGAAGAACACCACGCCCGCCAGGAACTGACCGACGCCGAGCGCCAACAGCGCGCGCATCCCCCACCGGGCCCAGAAAGCTTCGTCGCGCACTGAGTCGACGGCGGCCGCATATCCCCGCGCCGAGATAAGTCCGGCGGAGCGCAGCGCCTGCAACGCGCTTGGACCTAGCTCCGGGCGGGCGGGGGTCACGTCCATGTCTTTCGATTGAGCGGCGCGTTCAATTGCCGGTCGGTACCGCGAAGACTTGGCCCGGATAGATCAGGTCCGGGTTGGAGATCTGTTCCTTGTTCGCTTCGTAGATCACGGTATAGCGGACGCCTTGACCGTAGCTCTCGCGCGCGATCTTCCAGAGCGAGTTCCCCGGCTGCACCACGATCCTTCCATTGGCGGTCACGGCGGCGCTGTTGTCCGCTGTGGTGCCAGTGGCCGATGCGGTCTGCTGGGTACTGGCGCCCGCCTGCGCCGCCAGCGGCACCGCCGCCTGCTCGAACGGCGTCTGGGCGCGCGCCAGGACCTTGCCGGTCTCATCGACCTGATCCACCCGGATGACGTGCAGGCCGGGCTTGACCGCCGTCGACGGCGTGAAGGTCCACAGCCCACTCTCGTCGGCGATCGCTTCGCCGATCGGCTCGTTGTCGAGATAGACGAACAGCCGTGCGCCGCCCGGCGCCCGGCCGGACAAGACCGCCCGGCCCTCCGGGTCGTAATCGATGGCGGAGATTTCCGGCACCTTCGGCGCGCCCGCCGAAGCTTCGGCGGGCTGGTTCGGCACGTTCAGGACGCGGGTCGGCCCGGTCCCGGATTTCGGCACCTCGATGGCGAGCGCGCCGGCCGGCTGTTCGCTCGTGCGGCCGGCGATGTCCTTGGCCACCTGCGGTACCAGGACGACAACCGAGGTCTCGGACTCCTGCTTGGCGGCTTCGCTTTCAGCCGCGTCTTCCGGCTTGCTCTCGAGCGTGAAGCTGTGTTCGCCTGGATCGAGCGCGCTGTCCGGCAGGAACACCCACTCGCCGCGGCCATCCGCCTTCACCGAACCGATGGCCTTGCCCTGGTCCAGGATCGTGACCTCGGCGTCGGGTTCGGCCCGGCCGGCGATAACGGCGTCTCCGCTGGGGTTAACGCGAACCACGTCGAAGCTGGGCGGCGCACCGGTGCCCTGCTCTGCCTCGCCACCGGTTGTCGGCTGCGCGGCACCGCCGGTGCTGGCGGACTGGCCTGGCTGCGAGGTTGTCGCGCCCTGGCCGCTCGAGTCGCCGTTGGCCTGCGGGGCGGCGGGCTGTCCCGGAGCCGGCACGGCGTCGCCGGAATCGTCCTGGTCCTGCTGGTAGATGGCGAAGAAGAGCCCGAGCGCCACCACCAGGACCGCAGCACCAATTGTTCCGGTCAGCGCGACGCGCGTCACCTAGCCCTCCCGTGACCAATCTGTTGCACAACAGTATCAGACCGGCTGGTGCGGCAGAAGAACGAAGTCACAAGTGGACTCTCCCGGGAGTCACCCTTGCCGGGACGGCCCAGGGGCCTCCCAACTGTGGCGGGAATGCCACGAAACCCGCCCGTTCCCGGCCCAAACGGGCTATCCTCCCAGACTTGCCCGAATGCCCGATTCCCGCCATAAGTGGTGTGACCAGAGAGAGAAAAGAAAGGCCAGGGGGACGGCCCCTTGGATTGGAAATGAGTCAAGTCATCAAGTCTGTTTGCGTCTATTGCGGCGCCTCGAACGGCGCCTCCGAAACCTTCCTCAAAATCGCTACCGACGTCGGCCGCGCGCTCGCGGAGAACAGCATACGTCTCGTCTATGGCGGCGGCGGAATCGGCCTCATGGGGGCCGTGGCGGACGCGGCGCTGGCGGCCGGCGGCGAGGTTATCGGCATCATCCCGGAACACCTGCAGCAGGCCGAACTCGGCCATCGCGGCCTGAGCGAACTCAAGATCGTCGACAGCATGCACACCCGCAAGCGCATGATGTTCGATCTGTCGCAGGCCTTCATCGTGCTGCCGGGCGGCATGGGGACCCTCGACGAGACCTTCGAGATCATCACCTGGCGCCAACTCGGCATGCACGACAAGCCGATCATCCTGGTCAACCATGGTGACTACTGGGACCCATTCCTCGATTTGGTCGATCACGTGATCGACAGCGGCTTCGCCCGCCCCGCGGCCCGGCAGCTGTTCTCTGTGGTTGGCGGCGTTGGACGCCTGCTGGACATGCTCGAAGCTGAGCCCCAGACCCGCGAACCGAGCTTTCCCGAACGCATTTAGTTGGCCGATTGGTTGGTCTGGCCCACGGTTTCCGCGCGCTGGAATTTCCAGCGCGCGATGCTATTCTGCGCCCGATTTTGCGATGCAACATCCCCGCCGCCGCGCTCGCTTGAGCGCTGAGCGGCACTCACCGAAGGACGTGACAGAATGGCGAAGATCAAGGTCAAGAATCCGATCGTGGAGCTCGACGGCGACGAGATGACGCGCATTATCTGGCGCTTCATCAAGGACAAGCTGATCCTGCCCTATCTCGAGGTCGACCTGAAATATTACGACCTCGGCATGGAGAGCCGCGACCAGACCAGCGACCAGATCACCATCGACGCCGCCAACGCCATCAAGCAGCACCGCGTCGGCGTGAAGTGCGCCACCATCACGCCCGACGAAGCACGCGTGAAGGAGTTCAACCTCAAGCAGATGTGGAAGTCGCCCAACGGCACCATCCGCAACATCCTCGACGGCACCGTCTTCCGCCAGCCGATCATCTGCCAGAACGTGCCGCGCCTGGTGCCGGGCTGGACCCAGCCGATCGTGATCGGCCGCCATGCCTTCGGCGATCAGTATCGCGCCACCGACTTCATTGTTCCCGGCAAGGGCAAGCTGACCATGAAGTTCGAGCCCGCCGACGGCAGCAAGCCGATCGAGAAGCAGGTCTTCGAGTTCCCCGCCGCCGGCGTTGCGCTCGGCATGTACAATCTCGATGAATCCATCCGCGGCTTTGCGCGGGCCTGCTTGAACTATGGCCATGATCTCGGCTGGCCGGTCTATCTCTCGACCAAGAACACGATTCTCAAGATCTATGACGGCCGCTTCAAGGACATCTTCCAGGAAGTGTTCGACAAGGAATTCGCCGCCAAGTTCAAGGCCAAGAACATCGTCTACGAACACCGCCTGATCGACGACATGGTGGCGAGCGCGCTGAAGTGGTCCGGCGCCTTCGTGTGGGCCTGCAAGAACTACGACGGCGACGTGCAGTCCGACACGGTCGCGCAGGGCTTCGGCTCGCTCGGCTTGATGACGTCCGTGCTCATGGATCCGGCCGGCACCGTGGTCGAGGCCGAAGCTGCGCACGGCACCGTCACGCGGCACTACCGCGAGCACCAGAAGGGCAAGCAGACCTCGACCAACCCGATCGCCTCGATCTACGCCTGGACCCGCGGCCTCTGGTACCGTGGCAAGTTCGACAATACGCCCGAGGTGCAGAAGTTCGCCGAGGCGCTCGAAAAGATCTGCGTCGACACCGTCGAATCCGGATTCATGACCAAGGATCTCGCGCTGCTGATCTCGCCGGATCAGAAGTGGCTCTCGACCACCGAGTTCCTCGACAAGCTCGACGAGAACCTGAAAAAGACGATGGCGTAGTCCGGACCCTTAGGAGATTCCCATGACCGATATTTCCCGCCGCGCCTTTGGCGCGCTCGCTGCCTGTTCGCTCATTGCCGCCGGCGGCGCCGGCGCTTTGGCGCAAGACCTCGAGAACACGCTTTACATGGACCTCAGCTATGGCCGCGTGGTGATTCAGCTTCGCCCCGATGTCGCGCCGAAAACGGTGGCGCGCATCAAGCAGCTGGCGCGCGAAGGCTTCTATGATGGCACGCCGTTCCACCGCGTCATCCCGAACTTCATGGCGCAAGGCGGCGATCCGACCGGCACCGGGACCGGTGGTTCCGGCAAGCGGCTCGAGGCCGAGTTCTCCTCCGTGAAGCATGTGCGTGGCACGGTCTCGATGGCGCGCTCGTCCGACGTCAACAGCGCGGACAGCCAGTTCTTCATCTGCTTCGCGCCGGCGCCGCATCTCGACGGGCAATACACCGCGTTCGGCCAGGTGGTCGAGGGCATGGAATTCGTCGACCGCATCAAGAAGGGCGACGCCAGCAACAACGGCCTGGTCAGCGCCCCGCAGGACCGCATCGTGAAGATGCAGGTGGCGGCCGACGCGCAATAGCGCGTCAGTTCAATACTTTGCGCAATAGCGCGTCAGTTCGGATTGGTGGCTACTGCGGCGCGCGCGATCGCGCGCCGCTATAGTCGCGGGGAAAATCGTAGTCTTCGACACCGAAGATTTGCGTCACCGATTCGCCGTCCTGGCTGAACGGAAATATCCCGAACTCGCACCTGGCGGTGGCGCCGTTCCTCAGCGTCCAGCTGTAGGAGCCGCACAGTGGCTGCTTGCTCGACACCACATCCACGCAGGTATCGACGATCTGCTGCTCCTCGTCCCAGCCGATGGCGCCGAGATAGAGACCCGTGAAGTCGAGCTTGTTGAACTCGACCACGCGCGTGCCGACCAGGCGATAGCGGAAGCGCAGCGGCGCCGGCTCGACCTCGATGACGACGATGTTCGGCAGCAGCTCGCGCAATTCCGTCGGATCGAGAGCGGCCCGCAACGGAACCGCGTGCTCCACGCTGCGCCTGGCCCTCCAATAGTCGTGGAAGCGACGGACACGGGGAGAATCAAGCTGGGAGAATTCGAACCGATATATCTGATGGACCATGATTCCAACGGCGTTGCGGCCGCACGCTGAGAATTGGCTTGTCGCTATCGCGGTGGCCCTCCCACGCTCGGCGTCGCATCGAGTTGCGGGAAGTCGTAATCCTCCATGGCAAGGATCTGCGACACCAGCTCGCCATTCTCGCTCAAGGGCAGCCGGGCGAACTCGCATCGTCCCACCGCGCCGGTCACCAACTGCCAGGCCAGCATTCCGAAGAACGGCTGGCGGCTGTTCGCGACGAAGGCGTAGCTGTCGATCAGATCCTGCTCTTCGGGCCAGCCGATCTCGCCCAGATAGCGGCCGGTGAATTCCACGCCGTTGTATTCGACCACGCGCGTGCCGACGAGTCGATAACGGAAACGCATGGGATCGCGCTCAACATCAACGATCATAATGTTCGGCAGCAGGTCCCTGATCTGGTCGGGCGCGATGTCGGCGCGCCGCGGCAGCTGCCCGCCGCGCTTGCCGCGGTGGTGCTGCCAATAGGCGTACAGCCGATGGATGCGCGGCGAATTGAGCTCGGATGGGTCCAGCGTGACGGCCGGTTGCGGCATTCCCGACTCGAAGCTTGCAGGGCGGATTGCCTGACCACAATCGCGCGCCCGTGCGCGCTTTGCAATCGAACCGGCGCGGGTTACCGTTCAGCGCTCCGCGATCCGCGCCAGGCCGAGCACCGTTTCCGGCGGCTGCAGGCGCATGATCCATCCGAACACGTGCGGGAAGATGGATGGCGCCAGCAGGAAGGCGCCGCGATATTCGTCCGACTGCACGAACCACAGCCCGACCAGCCCGACCACCGCGCTGGACAGGATGAACAGCATCCCAAGCTTGCGCCACGGCCGGATCGCCCATTGCGCCGGCGGATGAATATCGGCGTCTTCGCTTTCCTGGCTGAAGATCTCGACCATTTCGCGCCGGCAAATGTAGAACGTGGCGGCGCTGGAGACGATCAGCACCGCCATCAGCAGCCAGAACATCTCGCGCCACACCTGGGTCGGGTTGTTGAACGGCACGTAGGTCAGCTCGTTCCACATCATGAGCGGGAAGTCGTACAAGCCATGGCCGAGGATCGGCACCAGCAGCGCCAGCGTCCAGTTCAGCGCCGGCGACCGACCGCGATAGGCGCGTGCCGCGAACAATCCCATCACCGCGCCGAACACCACATGCGCCGGGATCGACAGCACGCCGCGCATCGTCCCGAGGCCGAGCCAATCCGGACTGTTCAGCAAATACAGCGCATTCTCGAGGCCAGCAAAACCGAGCGCGATCAGCATCGCGGCGCAAAACAAATCGCCGCCGGAATCGCAATCCTTGTGCTCTTGCACGATGAAATAGAGCAGCAGGAACTTGACCAGTTCCTCAGGCCCCGCCGCGCCGATGAAGGCGGACGCAAGCGCGGTTTCGACGCCGGGCGCCGCGAAGCTGGTCGCCCATCGGATGACGTATCCGCCCGCCAACACCAGCATCCCTGAAATGACGCCAAGCGATAGCGTGCGCACGATCAGCCGCAGCCCCATGCGCTTGCGATAGTGGCTGACCAGAAACGACGTCAACACCGCCGCGGGAAACAGCGCGAACGCGATGATGACGAGTTTACCAAGAACCTCCATGACCCCCGCCCTCGAAGCCCCTCGGCAGCAAACAAACCCGCAGCGCCCTCAACCGTCAAGCGTGGCGAGATATGCTGATGGAATAGTCTTTTTGTTGTGAGGAAATATGGGCGTTCTGCCTCGAAATTCAATCAGCGCGCGTTGGCAGGCGCTGGCTACTTCCGCCACGCCTTGAGCCGTTTCACCGCTTCCGCCATGTCTTCGGTCGAGCCGGCGAAGGAGAAGCGCATGGTGGCGTGGCCGCGCTGGCCGTCGAAATCGACGCCGGGGGTGGCGGCAACGCCGGTCTCGGCCAGCATGCGCCGGCAGAACTCGACGCTGTCGTTGGTGAGCCGCGCCACGTCCGCATAGACGTAGAATGCGCCATCGGTCGCCACCAGCTTGTCGAAGCCGGCGCCGGGCAGATCATTCAGCAGCAGCTCGCGGTTAGCGGCATAGCGGCGCACGTTGGCGCGGCACTCGTCGTGCGCATCGAACGCCGCCACGCCGGCATGCTGCGACAAGGTCGGCGGCGAGATGAACAAATTCTGCTGCAGCCGCTCGATCGGCTGTACCAGGTCCGTCGGCACCACCAGCCAGCCGAGACGCCACCCGGTCATCGAGAAATACTTCGAGAAGGAATTGACCACGATCGCCTGATCGTCGATCGCCGCGGCCGTCACCGCATCCACGCCATAGGTGATGCCGTGATAGATCTCATCCGAGATGAAGCGGATGCCGCGCTGCCGGCAATAGCTCGTCAGCGCGCGCAGCTCGGGCTCTGGCACTATGGCCCCGACCGGGTTCGACGGGCTGGCGACGATGAGCCCGTCCAGATGCTCGCCCAGCTCGCGCTGCGCCTGCTCGAGCGCGGCGACCGTCGGCTGGTACTTGGTGTCGGCCTCCATCGGCACGATCACCGGCTCGATGCCGAGCGCGGTCAGGATGTTGCGGTAGCACGGGTAGCCCGGGCTCGCCAGCGCCACGCGGTCGCCCGGCTCGAACGCGGTCAGGAAGGCGAGCAGGAATCCGCCGGACGAACCGGTGGTGACGACGACTCGCTCCGCCGGCACCTCAGCGCCGTAGAACTCGCGGTAGTGCCGCGAGATCCGGGCGCGCAGCTCCGGAATGCCGAGCGCCAGCGTGTAGCCGATCAGCTCCTTGTCGAGCGCCGCCTTGGCCGCCGCCAGCACCTTGCGCGGCGCCGGCGTCGAAGGCTGGCCGACTTCCAGGTGCACCACGTCGGCGCCGGTCGCGGCCCGCTCCGCCGCGGCGCGCATCACCTCCATCACGATGAATGGATCGATGCGCCCGCGCCTGGCGACCTTGAGCGCCATGCCTATTTGCCGCTGACCAGGGTGGAGAGGCCGTTGCCGCGATAGTCGTTGCGCAGCTGGCAGGAATCCGGATCGGTCGGCGTGCCGCGCGGGCAGAAGATGGCATTGATGCGGCCGAGCGCCTCGCGCTGCTCGACCTGATAGCCGGCGCCCGACAAAGCGCCGGAGGGATTGTCGTCGCCACTCACGTCGAAATAGGCCACGTCCGGATCGGCGCCGTGATAGACCCGCGACCGCGCCATCGCCGCTTCCAGCGGGATGTGTTCCTCCGTCACCGCATAGAACAGCTCGGCCTGCGCCAGGATGCCCGCCATGCCGCCGGACGCAGCGGAGACATAGTAGAGCTCGCCATTGTTGTCGTTGGCCCAGATCATCGGCGCCATCGCCGTGAAGCCGAAACCGCGATCCGACGGTGCCGGCGCCAGGATGATGCCGGTGCCCTGCGCGATGCGGCCGGCACCGAACAGCGCGTTCATGGTGAAGTTGCACGCGATGCCCAGTCCTTCCGCGTCCACCGCCACCACGCTGGCTGCATACGGATTCTCCGGCACGCGCTGCGCGGGGAACGGCAGGCTCGCAACCGGCGTCGCGCGGCCCGCCTGGTAGCCCTGCATCACCTGCGCCACATGCTGGTCCGAGACGAGCGCATCCGCCGGTTGGTTGGCATCGCCGTTCGGCTGCATCCACTGCGCACGGTCCGCGGTCAGGCGCATGCTGGCATCGGCCAGGAACGCCGGGCGGTTCTTGTCACCGGCGGCATCGAGCACTTTCAGCATCTGCGCGACGGAGACGCCGGCGGAAGCCGGCGGCTGCGGCAGATAGACATTCTGGTCGCCCCAGGGGATCGTCAGCGGCTTCTCGAACCGGACCTTGAAGCCGCGCAGATCCTCGATGGTGAGCGGCGCGCCGATCGCCAGCGCGCTGGCCACCAGCTGCTGCCCCAGCACGCCGCCATAGAGTTCGCTCGGCCCCCTGGCGCGGATCTGGCCCAACACGCCGGCCAGCTCCGGCTGCCGCAGATTGTCGCCCTCGCCCAGCATGCTGCCGTCGGCGCGCGTGAACAGGGCCGCCATCTGCGGATCGGCGCGCAGCTTCTTCTCGCCCAGCGCCACATCGCGCGCCAACGCACGGCTGGTGGCCTCCCCGGTCTGCGCGATCTTTTCCGCCGGCGCCACCAGCTGGGCCCACGGCAGCTTGCCATAGCGCGCCGACAGCGCGGCCATCCCGCGCGCCGACGCCGGCACCGCAACCAGGCCCCCGGCCGCGGCGCGCGGCAGGAAATCCAGCACCTCGCTCGCGATCTTGTCCTCCTCGGCACGGTGGACGACGCAAATGCCGCCGCCGCCCAGGCCGGCGGTCGAGGGCATGGTGGTCGACATCACGAAATAGGCGGCCACGACCGCGTCCGCGGCGTTGCCGCCGGCATTCAGGACCTCGCGGCCGACCAATGCGGCGCGCGGCTCGTCGGCCACAATGCCGCCATAAAAATTGTCCACGGAGTAGAGTTCGCCGGCGATCTGGGCACCGCCCTTCGAACACGACGCGACGGCCAGAAATGCGGCGATAATGCTTAAGGTCCCGCCAAGCCGCCGGGCGGGGGCCGGCCGCTGCCGCCTGCGGGCGGGCCGGTGGGGGGTCGCGACGGCCTTGCCCGATGGGCTATGATGAGGCACGGACATTTTTATGGAACCCCGCTGGATTTGACGGTTTTAACGATTCGGCCGCGAGCATAAGAAGGACCATGGATGTGATCAACCGGGCTGGTGGCCCATCCCAGTTGGGCGTGCGACGGGCGGCGCGGCATGCCAGCGGCCTTGTGCTGGCCGCGACCCTCGCCCTGGCGCCCGTGACCGACGCGGCGGCGGAGTCGCGCGGGGGCTTGATCCGCGATGCCGAGATCGAGGCGACCTTGCGTGCCTACGCCGATCCCATCTTCGCCGCCGCCGGCCTCGATACCTCGGCGGTCCAGGTTCACATCATCAACGACAAGCGCATCAACGCCTTCGTCTCCAACGGTATGCAGATCTTCATCCATACCGGCTTGCTGACCGAGACCAAGACCCCCAACGAGGTGATCGGCGTCATCGCCCACGAAACCGGCCATATCACCGGCGGCCATCTCGCCCGCCAGAAGGAAGAGTTGGAGAACCGCACCATCGAGGCGATCATCGGCATCCTCGCGGGCGTCGCCATCGGCGTGGCGAGCGGCAGCGGCGAGGCCGGCGTCGGCGCGGCGACCCTCGGGCAGAGCATCGCGCAGCGCAACCTGCTGCAATATTCCCAGGCGCAGGAAGGCGCCGCCGATCAGGCCGCCTTCGGCCTCCTGGAAGCGACGCACCAATCGCCCAAGGGCATGGTCGATTTCTTCCGCGTGCTGGCGCGGCAGGAGGCGCTGTCCGCGATCAACCAGGACCCGTATATGCGCACGCATCCGCTCACGAGCTCGCGCGTGGATGCGGCCGAGGCGGCGCTGAAACGATCGCCCTATGCCGACGCCACGGACTCGCCCGAGCTGATGATGCGCCACGAGCGGATGCTGGCGAAGTTCATCGGCTACTTGGAGCCGCTGGGCCGCGTCATGATCAAGTATCCGGAGAAGGACCAGAGCGTTCCCGCGCGCTACGCGCGCGCCATCGCCTATTTCCGTGCTTCGCGCACTGAAGAAGCCCTGGCCGCCATGGATAGTTTGCTCGCGGAGGCGCCGGACGATCCCTTCTTCCTGGAGCAGAAGGCGCAGATCCTCTACGACCGTGGCCGCCTCGCCGATTCCCTGCCGCTCTATCAACAGGCGCTCGATCTCGCCCCGCAGGAGCCGCTGATCCGGATGGAGCTGGCGGAAGCGCAGGTCGGGCTGGAGGACCCATCGCTCCTGGAATCCGCGACCACCAACCTCAACGAGGTCGTGCGCATGGAGCCGAAGAACGCCCGCGCCTTCCACCTGCTCGCGACCGCCTATGGCCGGGCCGGCAATGCGCCGATGGCGGACCTCGCCCAGGCCGAGGAGTATCTGGCCCGTGGCAAGAAGAAGGACGCCAAGCGTTTCGCCGACCGCGCGCTCCAGGGCCTCCCGGAAGGCTCGCCCGGCTGGCTGAAGGCCCAGGACATCCAGTTCGCCGCCGATCAGGGCGAGGACGATTGACAAGTTCGTGATCGTGGTGGCGCTGCCCCCGCCGATGCCGCTATGGTGGCGGCGGCTGTTCCCCTGCGTGAGAGATGTCTAGATGCGCGCGATCCTGATCGCACTCGCCTTGTTCCTGGCCGCCGTCGGCGGCTACGCCCTGAAGGAATTCGCGGGCGCCGGCGATTCCGCCGAGGCGCCGCCCGCCGCTTCTATCGATCAGCAGATCTCGCAATATCTCAAGGACCATCCCGACGAGGTGATGGGTGCCCTCAGGCTGGCGCAGGCGAACGCTGAGAAGCAGAAGGCGGCGGATGCTCAGGTCGC
>Ga0068862_100004699_pt1 | contig 11503 bp, 9 predicted proteins | sample KBSSwiS52_FD_66598 | JGI IMG/M metagenome (GOLD analysis project Ga0068862, IMG submission 66598) | Switchgrass rhizosphere microbial communities from Kellogg Biological Station, Michigan, USA - KBS Switchgrass S5-2 | ecosystem: Host-associated > Plants > Roots > Rhizosphere > Soil ... | reverse complement strand
TTGTGCTATTCGAGCTTCCGCAAACTGCGTGAAAGCGAATTCAAGTCATTTGGAGAAACGATGACGACAACGAATAACCAATTGCCGATGCGAGCTTGGATTGTTGCCTTCTTCATGGGATTGATTCTTTGTGCACCGGCGCAGCCGAGTAGCGCCGCGGCCAACTCAGACCTGCGCCTGTGGTCGTTTGGTGACTGCGAACGCACATTTCCACGCGCCGACTCGCGGCAGTATCAGGAGTGCGTGCGCGTGGTCGGCTCTCCGGAGGCGAAGGACCTGAGGGCGCAGCGCGCGTGCGAAGACGGCTACGCGAAAGACCCGAAGGGCCTCGATCTCTGCGTGTCCGCCTCTCGGCAAACGAAGCGGCCGCCCTTGCCCGACACAACCTTGTCGCCGGAGATGACGCTCAAGGTTCAATCGATCGCCGCGGCCGCGGTCGAGCAGCAAAGCACAGCGGGAACGGCGCCAATTTCGCCGGAACCAGCTCCGTCACCCGAAACAGAAACACCTACGCCACACTCCCGATCATCAACGGCGAAGGTGTTTATCGTGAGCGCGCTTGGATTCCTAATGCTCGGCGCTGGTGGGGTTGTTGTTCTCCGGAAGCACGACTAGGCGACGCCAAAGTGTGGCGACGCGCATTAACAAATCCTGCACGGACTCAGGCGACCCGGTCCCGGCCAACGCCCATGACGCGGAGACCACCGCGCCCCCTCGATAATTTACGTAAGCGTGTAGCACTTTGGGGCAACACTTCGCGATTTTCAGAGTGGAAATTTAGCCACCGTGCCGGATAGTGGCGAATAGTCGCGGAGCTTCTGGTGCCCAGGGCCGGAGCCTCATTGGCCCCGGCAATTCGGCTAGATCAGCCGAACATACCCCCAGCGCTACCCCCTCACTATGCCCCGGGTGTGCTGGGTAGCTACTCACGCGCAGCCTCTTTAATTCGCGCGCGCGTTGATCACAACGCTTTCGTGTCAGTCAGGGCCTACGCCTGATGAGGGACACGTCCGATGGATGTCTTAACCCCGCGGATCAATACTTCTCTTCCAGCGGGCTATCTCCTTGCCTCGCACGCTCGGCGGCGGCGTTTTCGCCGACCACTCTTTTGAATGAACTTGGAGATATCAATGATCCATTCACACTATCACCGCACTGCATTGGTCGCGACTGTCGTCACCTGTCTCGGGATGACGGGGCTAGCCGTTGCACAATCACAACCTGCGACCCCCGCGCAGTCACAACCCACGACGCCGGCGCAGACGCAGACATCAGGATCAAATCCACCGTCGCAAATGTCGACCATGGCTCCTAGCAAGTCAGACACCGCCGTTTCGGCGTTTCAAAAGCTGGACGAGGCGAAGGCCGGTTACGTGACAAAGGAGCAGGCAGCCAAGCTCAGTGGCTTCGACTTCACTCAAGCCGACAAGAACAAGGACGGCAAGTTGGACCGAGACGAATTCAACGCCGCTTGGGGGGTCTATAGCGGCAAGCCGCAGGGGTAACCGCGTTTTGCTGACGAGAGCCGCCCTTCGGGGCGGTTTTCGTTTAACGCGATGTTAGTGGCGACTCGTCGTCGTCCAGCGTCGGGTGTAGGGTGTGGTAGTAATCGCAGAGTCGTCTCAGGTCGCGATCCACGTCTGCAGGAAAGCCCTGGCGATGCCCCCGGCCATTAGTGAGTAGGTCTACGAAGTACCCGCGACACGCGGGGGACCTGTTCCAATCAAGGGCGAGCGTATTGGCGATGCGCGGATATTTGTTTACAAGCGCCAAGGGGCGCACGGCGCGCGGTAAACGCGTGAACCATTCCACGCTCTTGGGTAACAGGTAGTCCGCCGGCTGCGCCTTGCGCACCCTTGCCCAATCTTCCGCCGATGTCGGGGCAGGCGTGGGCGTACGGCTACGAGCTACAGGCTCGGTCACATCGCTGTGATTGCGCCGCGAGTCACGCGACCGATAGATCGACATTTCCGGGTAGATGCCAAAGGGCCAGCTGGATAATGTAGACGCCGTGCGAACAATAGTCCAATCGGCATGGGCGGACAGGTGTCGTTATTCTTAACACGCCCACGATATGACAATGTCAACCGATTGAATCCGCTCGCAAATCGGCACTGGTGTGCAGATTGCTTGCCTCCATAATTCAACCGACTGTTGGGTGCGGACCTCGCCAACGAAAGGAAAAATCATGCAGGACGTCCAGGGAAGCCGCATTGCAGCATCCCCCGCCAGACAACACGTCGGGATCGCCGCATGCGCAATCGTTGTGCTAACCGCAGCTGCCGTTGCCGACACGGCGCGCGCCGATATGTTCTTGAAGCTCAGCGGCATCGATGGCGAGTCGGTAAACGCGAAGCATAGTGGCGAGGTCGACGTTACTGGAATCATCCTGCCGATCTTGGCGCCCGCTCCGACGGGCGGGGGCAGTGGAAGCGGCAAGGTGAACTGCCCATCGCTGACCGTTTTCAAAAATCTCGACAAGGCATCGCCGATTTTGATGAAGAAGCTCGCTCAAGGTGTTCATATCCCGCGGGCCGTTCTGACCGTCCAGCGCAGCGGTGCCGAGCAGGTTGACTTTTACGTCCTTACGATGGATGAAGTGTTCGTCACAGAGGTTACGCAGATGAGCGACGATCCGAGTCACCTGTCCGACAAAGTCGTGTTTACCGCGCGACGGTACAACTTCGAATATCGCGTGCAAAACCCCACCGGGGGCTCGCCCGAGTTCGTAAAGTTCGGCTGGGATTGCGTCACGACGAGCATAACCTGAGCGGCGCGAAATCGGGCCTTGGCGATACTTCAGCCGCCAGAGCTTCTGTCCGCCGGGTCAGAACGAGGGGGAGATACCAATGACACATAGGATCAAGTTGCTGCTCGGGAGCGGTGCACTAGCTTTAACTTCTTCGGCCTCAGCATCGCTGATTGGCGATACGTGACGTGTTGCGCCGCCATCAATCCTACGTGCCAAACATCGAACGCGGTCGTCGGGGCGGGCACAGAGTTCATCCTTCAAGTTCCGGGTCTCGTAGCTGGCTTTGATTCCGTGGCGGATAGTGGCGAACAGTGGTGCAACTTCTGGTGCCCAGGGCCGGAATCGAACCGGCACGACCGGTTAGGGTCCGCGGATTTTAAGTCCGCTGTGTCTACCAGTTTCACCACCCGGGCGGATGCCGTTCTCCGGCCTGCACTGCGATCAGGTACGGCAGGGGTCGCATTGTAGCCTCCTGCATCACTGCTAAACACTGTGGCATGCCACTTGCTTTAGTACTGGTATCCAATCTTTTTGGCTTCGGCCAGTGGGAAGCACAATGGCAGCTCAATCCTCCGGCCTTAAGCGCCCCATGAGCTACAACCTTCATCGGGCCCCCGGTCGGGCGACGGAGGAGGTCTCGGCAAACCTGCCTTCGCCGCAGGCCCTAGCATCGTCGGAGGTTGCCCAACGGCGGCAGGCTCCCGTGACGGCGAACCGATTGCTGTCGCAGACAATCGACTGGCTGGCGAGCCTCCCGCCCAATCTGCGGCCACTCGCACTCGCGACAAAATTTCCGCGAGTCGCCAATCGAATTGCGACGGAATGGCGCGAGCCGAGCACCTGTCGCCGCGACTTCGACGACCTCGTTTACGACAAGCGCGGCACACGCCGGGGATTTCCGCCCGATGTCTACGTCGAGCTCCTCGCGCTTCGCGACTTCTACTACGATTACGGCCTGAAACTCGCGAACGGACCGTAAAGCCGCGGCGCGGCTAACGCTCCCGCGACATTGCGCAAGCGCTGCAAGCGCCCGTTAAACCCACTCCAACACTCCATTCATCCGCGGTCTCGGCGTGCAGGCGACGGACAGCGGAGGACGTCCCTCGGCGCCGTAGGTGCGCCGTAGCTGCCAGACTTGGTGCTTGTCAACTCCCGTGTTTGTCTGCCAACATTCAACGGGTGCACTGCCGCACCTCCCGATCGGCCGATGCCATGGACTTCATCTTCATGCTGACCCGCAACGATCGCACGATCGAGGATGCCGCGTCCCTCGTCGACGCCGCGTGCGAGCTGGGAGTGCGGCACATCGGGTTCAAGGATGTCGGCGTGCCGTTGCCCACGATGCGCGAGATCACCGAGCGGATCCGGCAACGGGGCGGGGTCTCCTACCTGGAAGTGGTAAGTACAACATCCGAGTCGGTGGCGCAGTCGCTGGAGGTGGCGCGCGCGCTCGAGGTCGACCGTGTCCTCGGAGGTACGAATCTCGATGCCGCGAAGCGCATTCTCGGTGGATTGAGCGGCTATTTCCCGTTTCCAGGCAAGCCGGTGGGGCATCCGACGAAGCTTGGTGGATCGCCGGAGCTCGTGGCCGAACATTGCCGGGCGTCGCGTGCGGCGGGATGCGGAGGCGTCGATCTGCTCGCGTATCGAGCCACCGAAGCGAATCCGCTCGACCTCGTCCGCGCCGCGCGCAATGCGCTTCCTGGAAAGACGTTGATCGTCGCCGGAAGCGTGAATTCGACACAGCGGATCCACGAGCTTGCGTCCGCGGGCGTGGACGCGTTCACGATCGGATCGGCGGTCTTCGACGGCGCGTTCTCGCCTTCGAAGGGATCGTTCCGGGCGCAGATCCTCGACATTCTGGAAGCTTGCGCCACCGCGCCGCAGATGGCCGCGTGAAGCGCGGACGCGTCCCTCGTTCGCTCGAGTCGTGAGCTGCGCACCGACGAGCGGCGACACGCTCGCACAATTGCTGCGCGGCGAATATCGCGATCCCGATGGCGGAGCGCCGATCGGGATACCGGTTCAAGCAATCCACATCGAAAAAAGCCTTCGCGGGATCGAGGCCGACGTCGTGCGGCCGCTCGGCCTCGGACGGAGGCTCGCGGTCGTCAGCGACCCCGCCACGCACGCGGCACTCGGAGCACGCATCGAGCGAGCGCTCGCGGGCATCGGCGACATCGTCCGCGTTCCGCTCGACGCGAATCCGCACGCGGATGCGCCGACGGTCGCGAAGCTTCGCGGCGCGTGCGAAGCGGCCGATGCACTGATCGCCGTCGGCTCGGGGACCATCAACGACCTTTGCAAGCAGGCGTCGGCGCAGGACGGGAAGCCGTACGCCGTCTTCGCCACCGCTCCGTCGATGAACGGCTACACGTCGATGAACGCGGCTATCACGGTCGATGGGCACAAGCTATCGCTCGCGGCGAGGACGCCGGTCGGTGTGTTCATGGATCTCGAGGTGCTTGCGAGTGCGCCGGCGCGCATGATCCGCGCGGGCCTCGGCGACTCGCTGTGCCGCCCCACCGCCCAGGCCGACTGGCTGCTGTCGCATCATCTGCTCGGTACGGCATATCGAAGCGCGCCGTTCGAGATGCTGAAAGAGGACGAGGCGAAGCTCTTCGAGGCGTCCGACGCGCTCATGTCGGGGGATCTCGGGGCCATGCGCGCGCTCGCTCGCACGCTCGTGCTGTCCGGTCTGGGAATGACGCTCTGCAACGGCAGCTATCCCGCGAGCCAGGGCGAGCATCTCATCAGCCACTACGTCGACATGTACTCGCCGCAGGGCCGCGACAGTTATTTCCATGGCGAGCAGGTCGCCGTGGCGACGTTGACCATGGCGAGAATCCAGGAAGCGATGCTGGCGGCGGGTCCCCCGAAACTCGAGCCGTCTCCAGTGACCGAAGCCGATCTCGTTCATCGGCTCGGTCCCGAAATCGGGCCCTCGTGCTGGCGCGAATTCCTGCCGAAACGCGCCGTTGCCGAGGCGGCCACGACGCTGTCGAAACGGACGACCGACGTTTGGGGCGATCTCAATCGCACCGTCGGCGCGGCGACCCTCGCGGCCGATCGCCTGGCGACGATCATGCGCCGGGCCGAAGGACCGACGACGCCAGCAGACATAGGTCTTTCCCCGGACTTCTATGCAGGCGCCGTCCGCAACGCGCGGTTCCTGCGAAACCGTTACACGTTCCTCGATCTCGCCGACGATTCGGGCTATCTCGCGCGGTGGCGGCCTGTCTAGGCTGCTATCGTTGCGCATGTCCCGTCGCAAGCCCCGGTTGACGCAGGAAGAGCGGCACGCGCAGATCCTTGCGCTGCTTCGGCAAGAGGGCACGGTGCGGATCGCGACGCTCGCCGAGACATTCGCGGTCACCACCGAGACGGCGCGCCGCGACCTCGACGAAATGGCCGCGAGCGGCGCGCTCAAGCGCACCTACGGCGGCGGGGCCTCTCGCTCACTGATCGACGAGCCGGCTCTGGGCGACCGGGGCCGAACACATTCGGCTGAGCGCGCGACGATCGCGCGAAGGGCGGCGAGCCTCGTGGAGTCCGCCGACGCGCTGATGATCGACGGGGGCTCGACGACGCGCGCTTTCGCGCACGCGCTTGCGATGCGCGAGCTGCACATCACCGTCGTCACCAATTGCCTGCCTGTTGCCCGCGCCCTCGGCGCGAATCCGAATTGCCGTACCCTGGTCTGCCCCGGCAACTACGTCGCGCGCGAGGAGGGGACGTACGGCCCTGACACGATCGACTACCTTCGCCGGTTCAAGGCGAACAAGGCGTTCCTCGGCGCGGGAGGAATCACGACCGGCGGCGTGACCGATGCCGACTCACAAAGCTGCTCGATCAAGCGCGCGATGGCTGAGCGAGCGGATGAGACCATCCTTCTCGTCGATCGCTCGAAATACGATCAAGTTCAATTCGAGCGCGTCTGCGCGCTCTCCGACATCGATGCGCTCGTCTCCGAGGCGGCACCGCCGAAACGCCTTGCCGCGAGCTTGAAAAATGCAGGTGTGCGGGTCATCATCGCGCCACCGTGACACTCACCAGTTCTCCCGGCCGTTCCCTCTGATGCGTCTCACTTCTCGGCTCGCCAGTGGCCTCGCCGTGGCGGCAGCGTTGGTCCCCGCCGCGCTTGCAGCGTCGCCGAGTAGTGTCGCCGGAACCCGCACCGAAGTTCAGATCCAGCTTTGCACGCCGTTCGCGGACATCGAGCGTTCGCTCAAGCTGCGCGCTCACGGCAATCCGATGGACGTGTGGCTCTTCGACGATGCCGCCCTGTCGCTGTTCGAGCGTGGGCTGCGAGTTCGCCTGCGTGTGGAAGGAAAGCACGCGGAGCTGACGGTCAAGATAGCGAACCAGGACTGCGCACGGGTCGACGCCAGGATGGTGCCTCCCAAACAGGGAAAATGCGAAATCGACATGCACGGTGGGCGCACGGCAGGGAGCGTGTCTCTGACACGCCGTCTCTCGCACAAGGAGTGGACGGATGTCGTTGCCGAGCGCGTGCCCCCAGGGGACCTGTTGAGTCCGGTTCAGGTCGCCTATCTGCGCGACGTCGCGCGGATTTGGCCTTTGCCAGCGCGGCTCCGTCCGTTGGGGCCGAAGAGCTCGCGCGCCTACGTCCCTCCGAACGAACCCTACGAGGTCGACGTCTCGAAGCTTCCCACCGGGGAGGTGTATGTGGAGATGTCGCGCAAGGTGCCGGTGGCGGACGCGCAACGAACGAGGGAGGCGCTCGACGGCGTCCTGGCGCGCGCCGGCGTGGCCGCCTGCACCGATCAGGCGGGGCAGGCCGATAACAAGCTGAAGCTGATGCTTCGCTAGGGCGAGTGCCACCGCTCCCGATAGAGCGGGCTCGTCAGGCCCCGAGATCGAACAGCAGCAGCTCGCTGCTATCGCCTTTGCCGGCGATCTGCAGCGCAGGCTCGTCTTCGACCGCCGCGCCGTCGCCGGCATTAAGCGTTCGGCCGTTGAGGTCGATCGCGCCGCTCACGACCTGCAGCCACGCCTTGCGCCCCGGCTGCAAACGCCGGTTCACCGACTCGCCCGGAGCGAGAATCGAGGCCAAGAGCTCGACGTCCTGATGAATGACGACGGAGCCGTCCCGTCCGTCGGAGGATCCGACGAGCAACAGTCGGCCGCGCTTGTCTCCGGCGGGGAACGTCTTTTGCGCATAGCGCGGCGCGATGCCCTCGCGATTCGGGATCACCCAGATCTGCAGGAAGTGAACCGGCTCGTCCGGGGACGGGTTGAATTCGCTGTGGCGGATGCCGGTTCCCGCCGACATGATCTGCACGTCGTCCGGACGGATCACCGAGCCCGTGCCGATGCTGTCCTTGTGCTCGAGCGCGCCTTCCAGCACGTACGACAGGATCTCCATGTCGCGGTGACCGTGGGTCCCGAATCCCTGTGCCGGCTTGACGCGATCCTCGTTGATGACGCGCAGCGGACCGAACCCCATGTGCGCCGCGTCGTAATAGTCGCCGAAGGAAAACGTGTGCCGGCTGTCGAGCCAGCCGAAGTCGGCGCGGCCGCGCTCGTCGGAGAGCCTTGTCGTGATCATCGATTGCCTCGGTCAATTCTTTTGCAAATCATCATACGCGCAACGACCGGCCGCGTCGTCGGGCGCCGCGCGAGGTAAACTCGGCGCCAGCACAAGGATCGCAAAGGAGATCGAATGAAAGCGTCATCGCTGTACGGTCGCTTCGGCAGCGGAAAGGCGGTGCTCCGGGTCGAGGACGAAAGCCTCCTCACGGGACGGGGAAGTTTTGCCGACGACGTGAACGCGCCGGGGCAGGCGTACGTGCTGTTCCTGCGCTCGACGTATCCGCATGCGCGCATCGTCTCGATCGACACGAGCGCCGCAGCCCAGATGCCCGGCGTCATCGCTACCGTGACCGGACACGAGCTCGCGAAGGCCGGCGTCAAGCCGCTTCCGACCTCGGCGGATTTCCGCCGCGCCGACGGATCGGCGACGGCTGCGCCGCCTCGCTACGCGATGGCGGTCGACACGGTCCGGTTCGTCGGAGAAGCCGTGGCGGCCGTCGTCGCCGAGTCGCGAGCGCAAGCGCGCGACGCGCTCGAGGCCATCCAGGTCGAATACGAGCCGCTCTCTATCGTCATCGATCCGCTCGCCGCTGTCTCCCCGGGGTCGCCGCTCGTATGGCCGGCAGCCACGAACAACGTCGCGGCCGAGATCCGGCACGGCGACGTGGCTGCGGCGACGAAGGCGTTCGACAGCGCCGCCCATGTGGTCGCGCTCGATCTCGTCAACCAGCGGCTCGCACCGTGCCCGATCGAGCCGCGCGCGGTGCTCGCGAGCTACGATGCGAAAGACGATCGGTTCACGCTGCGCGTCAGCAGCCAGACGCCGACCGGCTTGCGCGACACGCTGTGCGACATGCTTGGCGTCGGCCACGACAAGGTCCGGGTGCTGGTCGGCGACGTCGGCGGCGGCTTCGGAATGAAGACCGGCCTCTATCCGGAGGATGCGGTTCTCGCGCACTGCGCGCGCAAGGTCGGGCGGCCGCTAAAGTGGTCCGCCGAGCGCATCGACGAGCTGCTGGCGGCGTCGCACGGCCGCGACGTGACCAGCAAGGCGGAGCTCGCACTCGACGCGTCCGGCCGTGTGCAGGCACTTCGCGTGTCGTCGCTGGCGAACCTCGGCGCGTACGCGACGCCGGCCGGCGTCGTGATCCAGCTGCTGATCGGGCCCTGGGTGTCGACCAGCATCTACGACATCCCGCTCATCGACATCCGCATCCGCGGCGTGCTCACGCACACGAGCCCGACAGGCGCCTATCGCGGCGCCGGCCGGCCCGAGGCGATCTACTTGATCGAGCGGTTGATGGATGCGGCGGCGCGCAAGCTCAAGCTCGATCCGGCGGAATTGCGACGGCGCAACATGATTCGCCCGGCGCAGATGCCTTACCGCAATCCGATGGACAAGACATACGACAGCGGCAACTTCGAATCGGTGCTGGACCAGGCGATGAAGCTCGCCGATTGGACCGGCTTCGAAGGCCGGCAAGCGGAGTCGAGCCGCCGTGGGCGTCTTCGCGGCCGCGGAATGGCGGCGTTTCTGGAATGGACGGGGGCCGACGTATTCGAGGAGCAGGTGACGGTCACGGTATCCGCTGACGGCTATGTCGAGCTCTTCTCGGCGACGCAGGCGATGGGGCAGGGCCTCGCGACGACCTATGCGCAGCTCGCGGTCGACGTGTTCGACGTCCCGCTCGAGAAGATCCGGATCGTGCAGGGAGATACGGATCGGGGAACCGGATTCGGCAGCGCAGGCTCGAGGTCGCTCTTCGTCGGCGGATCGGCGATACGCGTCGCGTCGGAACGCACGGTGAAGCACGCGCAGGATCTCGCGGCGACGGCGCTCGAAGCGGCCGCGTCGGACATCGAATATGCGGCGGGGACGTTCACTGTAGCCGGCACCGACCGGCGCATCGGTCTCTTCGAGCTCGCGCGCAGGGAGCCGCAGCACGAGATCCGGCTCGTCTCGGTGAGCTCGGTCGCGGGACCGACGTGGCCGAACGGATGCCACATCTGCGAAGCGGAAATCGATCCCGACACCGGGCACGTCGCCATCGTGAGCTACGCGTCGGTGAACGACGTCGGCCGCGTCGTCAATCCGCTGATCGTGATCGGACAGCTCGACGGCGGCGCGGTGCAGGGTATCGGCCAGGCGCTCTGCGAGAACTTCGTCTACGACGCCGAGACCGGGCAGGCGCTGACCGGCTCGTTCATGGATTACGCGCTACCGCGCTCGTCGATCGTCGCGGATTTCCGCACGACGATGGACGAGTCCACGCCTTGCCTCAACAACGCGATGGGGGTGAAGGGCGTGGGCGAGCTCGGAACCATTGGCGCGACGCCGGCGGTCGTGAATGCGGTCCTCGACGCGCTCGCGCGCGCCGGCGTCGGCAAGCCGCTCGACACTCTGCAGATGCCGCTGACGAGCGAGCGGGTGTGGCGCGCGCTTCATGCGTCGCCGGAGGCGCAGCAGCGCGCCGCTGACTGACGCGGCGGCGTCGCTAAAGCGTGAATCCGACGCGCTTGGCGTGTGCCTTGGTGATCGTCTGCTTCGTGGTGAAGAAGTCGCGCCACGGATCGCGTTTCTGCCTGGCGAGACGCTCCTCCGCGTTGCGCAGGTTGAAGTGGTCGAAGCGCACGTCGTCGCCTGCAAGCTCCTCCCAGGCAATCGGCATCGATACCGGCGCGTTGGCGCGCGCCCGCACGGCGTAGGGCGCGATCGCGGTCGCGCCTTCGGCGTTGCGAAGGTAGTCGATCAACGTCTTGCCCGTGCGCTTCGCTTTCGAGATCGTCGCCGTGAAGCGGTCGGAGAAGGTGCTCACCATGAAATCCGCGACGGCTTTGGTGAAACCCTTCGCCTGGGTCCAGTCGAGCGTCGTGCGAATCGGCAGGACGACGTGCAACCCCTTGCCGCCGGTCGTCTTGAGAAAGCCTTCGAGACCCAGCTCGTCGAGCAGCGTCCGGAGCAACCCGACGCCGGTGACGAGCTCCTTCCAATCGACGGCGTCGTCGGGATCGAAGTCGAAAATGAGGCGGTCCGGACGATCGAGCCGCGGCGTGCGCGCTCCCCAGGGATGCAGTTCCAGCACGCCCCATTGCAGCAGCGCGACCAGCGCCTTCGCGTTGCGCGCGCCCATGTACGTCGCGGTGCCGTCGCCTTCGGGAACTTCGATGCGGTCGACGGCAGGATTGACGCTCTTG
>Ga0068862_100004695_pt1 | contig 11509 bp, 12 predicted proteins | sample KBSSwiS52_FD_66598 | JGI IMG/M metagenome (GOLD analysis project Ga0068862, IMG submission 66598) | Switchgrass rhizosphere microbial communities from Kellogg Biological Station, Michigan, USA - KBS Switchgrass S5-2 | ecosystem: Host-associated > Plants > Roots > Rhizosphere > Soil ... | reverse complement strand
TACGTATGGGCAATAAAGTAAATGTTCAGGACGGGGCCATAATACATTGCACTTATAAGAAAGCTGCTACTTTTATTGGAAATAATGTGAGCATCGGACACAATGCGATCGTACATGGATGCGTTATAGATGATAATGTGCTTGTAGGGATGGGTGCCATTATTATGGATAATGCAAAAATTGGCAGCAACAGCATTATTGCTGCCGGGGCCGTTGTTCTTGAAAACACCATTGTTGAACCAGGCACTATATATGCCGGCGTGCCTGCGAAAAAAGTGAAAAATATTCCCGGGGAAATGATAAGTGGCGAAATCAGCAGGGTTGCCAACAATTACGTGATGTATGCGGAATGGTTTAAGGTATAAAGAAGAACTGTTTTATTTCCAAAGAATTTTTAAAAGCTTTTTTATATACATCTTAACAATGTATTGCCAAAGAGTAGCAAAAAATTTGCGTCTTAAATTTATATAAGTATGAAAAGAATATTGTTCGCAGCTTTTTGCACCTGGGTACTTTCGGGATGTTCCGTTTTTAGGAAGAAGGAAACATATGGATGTCCGACCAATGGGAAAAATGTGGGGGCAGAAAAAATTCTTTCCGGAGACAAGGCGGCTATGAAAGCAGCGAGAAAGGCGGGAAAATTCAAATCATAGTAACTAAAATAAGTACATCCACCCTATAAAAAATACCAAAACCACCTCTATGTGTTACCATTTAAAAACCAATTTCGGGGGAACTGAAGCAGTGATTGATGATAATTGCGGCATTACTAAATTTTATTCAATTGCAGATACCCTAAAGGATGGGCTAAAGGTAAAGTTTATAAACCAGGTCGATGATACAGAGACACTTGATTGGGATTTCAGGTATAAAAATAATTTTCTGACGTTGCATTATAATACTTTTAATGGCGTATCTATTTTGCCCCATAACACAAAAGGTATAGCTAAAGTAAATAAAGCTGTACGTGAGGTCGCAAAATTTTTAGAAAGGAATGCCTATTAGAGGAAAGGAATTACCGGCCACGGAATTTGCTTCAAACCGTTTTCCGGTTTCAACACAACAATTCAACAAACAACAATTCAACAATAAATTTCTCACCATTTTTTTGTATCGATCGAGCCGAGGATATTTAAATAGCTAATATAGCGGTCGGCTGGAATTGTTCCTTCTTCAACAGCTTGTTTTATAGCACAACCCGGTTCTTCTATGTGCATACAATTGTTGAACCTGCAGTTATTTAATAAAGCCCTCATTTCCGGAAAATAGTGAGACAATTCATTTTTTTCAATATCCATTAATGCGAATTCACGCAGGCCCGGGGTATCGATAATTTTTCCACCGAAAGGCAAATCATACATTTCCGCAAATGTCGTCGTATGCAGGCCTTTCCCGCTCCATCCGCTTACATCCTGGGTTTTCAAAGTAAATTCGGGGAAAACAAAATTAATAAAAGAAGATTTGCCCACTCCGGAATGCCCGCTTAGTAAGGTTATTTTATTTTTCAAAAGGTCTTTAACTTCCTCCACACCATCATTTTGCTCAAGGCTCATTGATAAAACCCTATAGCCATTCGCCTCATAGCTACATTTCAATTCTTCCAGTTTGTCATGCTCTTTTTTTTTATATAAATCATTTTTATTGAAGACAATAATTGCAGGCACATGGTATGCTTCGGATGCCACCAGGAACCTGTCTATAAAGCCCTGCGAAGTCTTAGGATCCTTTAGCGTGGCAAATAAAAGGCTTTGGTCGAGATTTGAAGCAATAATGTGATGCTGGTGTTTATTATGTGGCGACTGTCTTGTTATATAATTTTCTCTTGGATAAATATTTGTGATGATCACTGATTCTTCCTCTATATCTTCTTTGTCAACGTCTACCTTGTCACCAACAGCCACCGGGTTGGTAGAGGTAATATTATCAATTTTAAATTTGCCCTTTATGCGGGCACTATAAAATTCGCCTGTTTCACTTTTTACTATATACCAGCTGCCGGTTGATTTATATACAATAGCGTTCATTGATGCAAGTTAGTAAGATTGGCTTATCGTATAGATATTGAAAATAATTGTCAGGGGAATTTTTTAAATAGGGTAAACCGCAAAATAATTTCCAGTAACAACATAGCCATTGCGGCAAAAATGAAAGGATAAAATTTTTCTGTAAAACGGCGAAAAGTGATTATCTCAACTTTGGATTTTTCAAGCCGGTCAATGGAAGCATAGATACTTTGCAGGCTTTGATTATCTGTAGCCCGGAAATATTTTCCGCCTGTTTCATCAGCGATATTTCTTAATAGTTTTTCGTCAATGGCCACTTTTTCATTCTGCATAACAATTCCCATGGGAGTGCTAACCGGTGTTGGTGCATATCCATCCGTTCCCACACCAATGGTATAAACTTTTATTTTGAACGTTTTGGCGATCTCCTTTGCTGTTGCCGGATCAATAAGACCCCCGTTATTAATTCCATCCGTTAACAGAATAATAACCTTACTTTTTGCCTTGCTGTTTCTTAGCCTGTCAACGCTGGTTGCAAGGCCGCTGCCAATTGCAGTGCCATCTTCCAATAATCCATTCCTTATTTGTTGAATCTGGCTGGTCAGTACGTAATGATCGGTGGTAAGAGGGCATTGGGTAAAACTTTCCCCTGAAAAAATTACAATCCCAATTCTGTCGTCCGGCCTGTTGTTAATAAAATCTTCAGCGACTTTTTTTGCAGCTTCCATCCTGTTTGGGGTAAAATCCTGGGCAGTCATGCTGCCACTAACATCAATGCACAAAACAATATCTACTCCCTCGCCCTCTGATTGCTGCTCTTCAAATTTTAGTTGCGGGCGGGCCAATGCCATTATAATACAACATAATGCGAGTAACCTTACTATGAATGGTACATTCTGAAAGGTATTTTTCCATGACCGTGTTCTGGACAAACCCCTGGTAGTAGAAATCCCCATCGCGGCTGTCTGCCTTTTTCCTTTTACTATCTTCCACAAAATGAGGAAAGGAATTACAGCAAAGAGGATAAAAAAAAGCGGTTGCGCAAATGTTATATTGTTAAAATACTCAGGTATCACTGTTTGTTTTCTTATTGAGATTTTTGTTTATTTCTGTTATCATTTCTTTTGTTTGCTCCAGGCATTTCTCACTTTCATTTTGTGCAGGGATATACTTTGCAAACTTTACGGCGCTGCTCATACGAAGGCAGTTTGCAAATGCAAAAAGTTGTTCTTTCCCGGGGCCGTAATCATCAAGTTCCATCAGTATTTCATCTGAAGTAAGATTCAATTTATTGGTGTTCGTTTTTCTTGAAAGGTATCTTTTAAAGATTTCACTAAGCCTTGTGTGATATTCTTTCACTTCATTTTTTTGGAGGTATTGTTGTTTTTTAAGTTCACCTAAAGATTGTATAGCTTCTTCATAAGGACCAAGTTTTGAATCGAAGAGACCCGGCGGCACCTGCTTTTTTTTGAAAAATTTAATGAGGAATCGTATCAGAATGATTAATAATAAAATGCCAGCAGCCAGTATAGCCCACCACCACCATGGCCATTCTTTTTTTACCTCTATTATTGATTTTATATCATGAAAAGTTGTAACACTATCCATAGGTGAAAAAGCTACCTGTATGGGAATAGAATCAGTAACTAAATTAAATGTTGAATCACCCTGGTGCGGCTCAACATTTAATACGAATGAAGGAATGACCCGTACCCCGGAATCGAAACTGGTGAGCGTTATATCCTGGCTGAAGTTTATACTCCCGTTTACAAATGAGGAATCAATTTTATTTTGCCGGATCACCTGGAAATGCGCAAAGCTATCCGGCATGGTAAACCAGGAAAGCCTGTAGGTGTTATCAGGCATCGAAGTTGAGACCCGGTAATGCAACTGCTCACCAATAAGGATTTTGCGTTTATCTACAGAAGTTTCTATAACAGGAGGTTGAGCAAAGATTTCCTGTTCATACAGCAGGCAGCTCATAGGGAATATGACTGCAACCAACCATTTATGGTAAACGCTTTTGCTCAATTGCTTTTCTTTTCGCTTTATTTTCTTCTTAAAAAAAACTGCTGCAGAATTTTTACATAGTCTTCATCAGTGCGAAGGTGTAGGAGATCGGCGCCCGATTTTTTAAAAATATTTTTACAGTTTTCGCTTTCCTGCAGAAAATTTTGCTGGTAGCTATTGCGAACCATGGCATCAGATGTGTCGAGCCATTGCATTTTCCCGGTTTCAAGATCTTCAACTTCCAGCATGCCGATATCAGGGAGCTGCATGTCCATTTTATCATAAATTTTAAGGCCAATAACATCATGCCTGCTGCTCATAACACGTAGCTTATCTTCATATTGCTCATCTATAAAATCGCTCATAATAAATGCAATATTTTTATGCCTGTTTGATCTTGAAAAGAATTTTAATGCTTCGCTGATATTTGTTCCGCTTCGTTTAGGCTGAGCAGTTAGTAACTCTCTCACAATATATAACGCATGTTGTTTCCCCTTTTTGGGAGGGATATATTTTTCAACTTTATCGCTAAAAAAAATTACACCTACCTTATCATTGTTATTAATAGCACTGAAGGTAAGGACTGCCCCAACTTCTGTAATAAGGTCTCTCTTACTGCTATGCAAGGTTCCAAATAATGCACTTGCACTCAGGTCTATCAGCAGTATAACCGTAAGCTCTCTTTCTTCTTCAAATACCTTGGTAAAAGGATGTGAAAAACGTGCACTCACATTCCAGTCAATAAACCTCACATCATCTCCATCATAGTATTCGCGAACTTCCCTGAAACGCATACCCTTGCCTTTAAATGCAGAATGATACTCACCGGTAAAGAGATGCGTGGTGATTCTTTTACTGATAATCTCCAGCTCTTTTACTTTTTTTATTATTTCGGCTGTAGAAAGCATTGTTTAAAGTTCAAAGTTTATAGTTCATGGTTCATAGTTCGTAGTTCAGTTGCAGGTTCAAAAAAGTCGGTTGCACAACTTTGAACTTTAAACTAAGAACTATGAACTTGCATTCACGGCACATTCACCACTTTCAATATTTCTGTAATAATCATTTCAACATTCACATTCTCTGCTTCAGCTTCATAAGTAAGCCCAATCCGGTGCCGCAGGACATCTTTACAAACATTTCTCACGTCTTCAGGAATTACATAGCCACGTTTGTTTAGATATGCATAAGCTTTTGCCCCCAAAGCAAGATTGATGCTGGCTCTTGGAGAACCGCCAAAGGAAATCAATGGCTTTAGTTTGGGTAAAGTATAAGTCTCCGGAAAACGGGTGGCAAATACAATATCGACAATATATTGCTCAACTTTTTCATCCATATACACCTGCCTTACCAGTTCACGGGCATTTAATATTTCATATGTTGACACAACCGCATTAATGGTGGGCTGTTTTAGACCCTGTACATTTTGACGAATGATAGACTGTTCTTCCGTTTTAGTCGGGTAATCAATAATAACCTTCAGCATAAACCGGTCAACCTGGGCCTCCGGTAAGGGATATGTTCCTTCCTGTTCGATAGGATTTTGCGTTGCCAAAACCAGGAATGGTTCTTCAAGCGGGTAGGAATGATTTCCTATTGTTACCTGTCTTTCCTGCATGGCTTCCAGTAGTGCACTTTGCACTTTTGCAGGTGCACGGTTAATCTCATCTGCAAGAATAAAATTGGCAAATATGGGCCCCTTGCGAACCATGAATTCATTTTTTTGCTGATTGTAGATCATAGTTCCAACCACGTCTGCCGGTAAAAGATCCGGCGTAAACTGGATCCGGCTAAACTGCGCATTGATAGTACTTGCCAGCGATTTTATCGAAAGCGTTTTGGCCAGGCCAGGTACGCCTTCCAGCAATATATGTCCATTGCTCAAAAGCCCGATCAATAACCGCTCTACCATGTGGTTCTGGCCAACAATTACTTTCCCTATTTCAGCATGAATTTTATCAATAAATGAAGCCGAATGATTTATTTTTTCATTCAGCAGGCGAATGTCTTCTGCGGTTTGTAGCATCTGATTAAAATAAATAGTTAGATTAAAAAACCAAAGGGCGCAATTTACGAACAACCAGAACAAAAACGATGCTAATAAAATGCTTCGGGAAAAAGTATGTTAAATTTGACAGATAAAACTAAATAATTATGGTGGACGAACAACTAATAACAGCAAGTAACCAACTTGAAGGATACAGGATTACAAAGCATTTAGGTATTGTACGAGGTATCACTGTGAGATCGCGGAGCCTGTTTGGTAATATTGCAGGAGGATTGCAAACACTCCTTGGGGGAACTATTTCAATTTATGTTGATCTCTGCGAAAAAACGAGGTTGGAGGCTTACCAGCACATGATTGACCATGCGAATGAAAAGGGCGCCAATGCTATCATTAATATGAGATACGATGCCAACGAAGTTATGAATGGTGTTACAGAAGTTTTGTGTTATGGTACTGCGGTACAGGTGGTAAATGTGTAACAGCTGAATTATAAAATTATTCCTCATTTATTATAACAATGCAGAAATAATTGACAACCGTAAATTCCCCGGAACGGGTTGACGAATTTTTAAAGGGAGCCTTACGGTTCTCTTTTTTATTCAAAAAAGTTCAATAAACAGGTACTTACATGAATATGTCAAATTATTTCAATAAGGACAATTAATTTTAAATTAAGCAATATATTGCAACGTTGTTTCAAAACGTACATGAAGAAAGTAATTATTCTCTTTTTACCGGCATGTGTTATAAGTCTTCAATTATTCTCACAAATAGTTCCTGACAGCACTGCAACTGATTCGACCCTGCTGAAACAAATCACAGAACAAATGCAGGCAGGTAACCAGCAGCCGGCACCTCAACAAACCCGGTCAGCGATTTCTGCTAACCCGGATATAGGAGTTGTTGCAGATTTCAGAGCGTCCTACCTGAGTAGGGGTAAAAAAAACCTGGATGCTTATCTTAATGAAACAGAATTATCCCTGCAGTCGGTTGTGGACCCCTACATTCGTGCTGATTTTTTTCTCTCCTTATCAAGAGATCCTGTCACACACAAATATGGTATGGAAGTAGAGGAAGGGTACCTTACAACGCTTACCCTCCCCGCCAGGCTTCAGTTGAAAGTTGGAAAATTCAGGGAGGCTGTTGGAAGAATTAACCCGGTTCATCCACATGCCTTACCTTTTATTGATCTGCCCGCGGCATATGTAAATTATTTTGGCGAAGAAGGGCTGAATGATGAGGGCGCTTCATTAAGCTGGCTGGCACCTACCAAATCATTTTACCAGGAGTTCATTTTCCAGGCTACATCCGGGACTTCTGAATCTCCCGTTTTTTCCAGGGGAGAAAACAATCGGTTTGTTTATTTAGGCCATGTGAAAAACTTTTTTACCCTCAGTGATAATGCAACACTGGAACTTGGCTTAACCGGAATTACAGGCCCTAATGATTCTTCAAAAAACACTAACATTGCGGCTGTCGATCTTACCTATAAATGGAAGCCGGTGAAGATGAATACTTACAAATCGCTCACCTGGCAAAGTGAAATTTTTTATAGCAATGCAAGATATACGGCTGGTAACGCACACAATTCTTTTGGATTATATTCATTTATTGAAGACCAGGTAGCCAAACGGTGGTTTGTAGCCGGCCGGTACGATTATGCGCAAAGGCCTTACGATAAAAGCATTGTTGAACAGGCTTATTCACTCACTGCAGGATGGTATGCTACCGAATTTCAAAAAATAGAGATAGAAGGGAAACATACGAGTATAAATGTAGAACCCGATTATAACCAGGCATGGCTGCGATGGATATTTGTTATTGGAGCGCATGGAGCTCATCAATACTAATTTAAAAATTAAAATTTGATTATGAAAAGAATATTATTGATCTCTTTTATGTCGTTTTCGGTCATTCATTTTGCAAACGCAGGAACAATTAAAGTAGTTACTACCACTACCGATATGAAGAGCATAACTGAATTAATCGGGGGCGATAAGGTTTCGGTAATCTCTATTGCGTCAGGATACCAGAATCCTCACTTCGTTGACCCCAAGCCCAGCTATATTATCAGTTTATCAAATGCAGATCTTTTTATAACGGTGGGCCTTGATCTTGAAACCGGGTGGTCACCTCAATTGCTTACCAGCGCAAGAAATCCCAAAATCCAAAAGGGATCCCCTGGTTACGTGGATGCATCAGAATCCGTAGGTTTATTACAGGTGCCTTCTTCTTTGAACAGGGGAGAAGGTGATATTCATATTTATGGTAACCCGCATTACTGGCTTGACCCCCTTAATGGAAAAGTGATCGGGAGAAATATTACCAATGGTTTAGAAAGACTTGACCCGGGAAACAAATCATTTTATGAAACAAACCTGCATGCTTTTTTTAACAGGATCGATGAGAAAATGAAGGAGTGGCAGGCAAAAATGGCGCCATTCAAAGGTGCAAAGATCATTGCCTATCATAATGAGTGGGTTTATTTTGAAAGGCGTTTTGGATTACAAATAGTTGATTTTATGGAACCGAAGCCCGGCATTCCACCCTCTCCATCCCAATTGGTGAAGGTGATAAAAGAAGTGCAATCCAACAACATTAAAGTCATTATTTCATCACCGTATTTTACCACTTCCTCATCGGATGTTGTTGCAAAGCAAACGGGTGTAAAGGAATTAACACTGGCCACCTCCACAGGCGCATTTCCTGCTATAAAAACTTATTTCGATTTGTTTGATTATGATATCGATAAGATAACAACAGCATTGAAATAGATTTAAAATTGTACTATTGACATCAAATTTCAGAAAGTATGTTTGAAATGTTTCAATTGCCCTTTATGGTGCAGGCCTTTGTAGCCGCAGTTATTACAGGAATACTGCTATCGTACCTGGGAGTGCACGTTGTGGGCAGAGGTATTGTATTTGTTGATCTTGCATTAGGGCAAATATCTTCATTGGGTGTGGCTTTTGCCGCATTTATAGGAACAGGGCTCACTTCTATTCCATTGATTTTTACCCTTGCCGGAGCATTGCTGATGTCGTTTATTAATATCCGCGACAAGCGTTTAAAACAGGAAGCCATTATTGGAATACTGTATGCGTTTGCATCGGCACTCACCGTATTATTTATTTCAAAAACCGCTCACGGCGATTCAGATATCCAGGAAGTATTATTCGGAAATATTTTATCGGTAAGCTGGGAACAAATCAGGGCAGTGGGTATAGTAGCAGGTTCAATATTGCTTCTTCAATTCATTTTTTTCAGGAAATTTTTTACCCTTACTGAATCATTTGAAAATGGGATCAATCACCTCGTAGGTATTTTCAATATCTGGAATTTCCTGTTTTATATTTCTATAGGGCTGGCAATTGTTTTTGCAGTAAAGATAAATGGGGTGATTCCTGTTTTCTCTTACCTGATCATACCTGCAGTTTCTGCAATTATGATCGCAAAAAATAAAGCCTCGGTTCTTATTATTTCGTTGTTAATAAGTGTAGTTGGAAGTTTCTTTGGATTGAATTTTTCGTTTCATTATGATTTTCCTGCAGGCTCATCAATCGTGGTGGTTCTTGGAGGCATTTTTATTCTGGCGTCCATATATAGGATATTCAGGGGAGCGGTGTTGCCAGTTAAGAGTTCATAGTTCAAGGTTCAAGGTTTGAAGTTGAAGGTTAACTTTTAACTTTGAACTGCTTACTGATACAACGCCTTGCTCTCGTCCTTATCATAATTTTCATTATAACTAACAAAAAAATTAAGATAAATAACCCTGCTGAGTCGCATGAACCACGGCTGCAATACCACTATCAAAACCGCATTCAAAATCAGCCAGTAAAAAATCCGGTTGTCATCGGTTGATATTCCTATTAATACCCACCATGCAACAAATGTAGTTGCTGAGAGGGCAACCATTAGGGCATAGCTTACATAGCCTGTTCCATACCAGAAACCAGGCTCGAGATCAAATTTTTGCCCGCAAACCGGGCACTTTTCATGCATATCAAAAATGTGCCTGAGACTTAATTTTTTAAACGCATTCCCCTGTTTAAACATATCTCCTCTCCTGCACCTTGGACATCGCATTGTTATCATACTCCACAGGTAATTTGGTTTGGGCTTTTTTACTTCCTTCTGCATTTTGCAAAGATATTCTTTCTAATGTGCTAATTAGCCAATGGGCCAATGTGATGATTTGTCAATTGCCAGGGGGAAAGGTTGTTATTACAGAAACTTTTCAATTCAAAACAGGTTGGGCTGCCGTAATTTTTTTTCTCTCACCTATTTGCTGACGCCACATTGCATAATATAAGCCCATTTGAGAAAGCAATTCTTCATGAGTGCCGGTTTCAATCACCTCACCTTTTTCCAAAACATAAATTCTGTCGGCATGCATAATGGTACTTAACCTGTGGGCGATTAAGATGGTGATTTGCTCCTGTTGCGATGAAACGTTCTTAATCGTGTTCGTAATCTCTTCTTCGGTTAAGGAGTCCAGAGAAGATGTAGCCTCATCAAAAATCAATAAATGCGGGTGGCGAAGTAATGCCCGGGCAATAGATAATCTTTGTTTTTCACCTCCTGAAACTTTTATACCGCCCTCACCGATTAATGTCTCCACGCCCTGATCAGCACGGGAAAGCAGGCTGCCGCAGGAAGCTTTTTGCAATACATCCAGCACCTCAGCATCTGTTGCGCCGGGATTTACAAATAATAAATTTTCTTTTATGGTACCGGCAAACAACTGCGTATCCTGTGTCACGAAACCGATCTGCGTACGCAATGTATCAAAGTCAATATCTTTTCCATCGATATTATTGAATAATATCTTTCCTTCCTCCGGCCTGTAGAGCCCTACCAGTAATTTTACAAGCGTCGTTTTACCGGAGCCAGATGGTCCCACAAATGCAATGGTTTCACCGGCTTTTACATCAAAGCTGATATTGAGCAAAGCATGTTGTGATGCAGTCTGGTGTTTGAACTTTACATTTACAAATTCCAGTTCTTCAATACTTCCAAAATTTATGGGAGAGTCGGGTTTTATCTCCGGCGCTTTGATCATCAGGTTATGGAAATTGTTTAACGAAGCTTCCGCTTCCCGGTAGGTAATAATAATATTTCCTATTTCCTGTAAGGGACCAAAAATAAAGAATGAATAGAAAGTTAATGTAAGCAACTGGCCGGGTAAAATAATGCTGTCAAAAATAAGCCACATTAGCATGAACATGATTACCTGGCGCAATGCATTTACAAATGTTCCCTGTATAAAGCTTAGGCTGCGGATGCTCTTTACTTTCTTTAGTTCAAGGCCCAGTATTTTATAGGTATTATTATTTAATCTTTTTACTTCCTGGTCCGTTAATCCAAGACTTTTAACCAGTTCAATATTCCTCAGGCTTTCGGTAGTAGTTCCGGCAAGGGCTGTTGTTTCTTTAACAATGGTCTTCTGGATGTTTTTAATTCTCTTGCTTAAAAAGCCCGTTAACAGGGA
>Ga0068862_100004689_pt1 | contig 11514 bp, 10 predicted proteins | sample KBSSwiS52_FD_66598 | JGI IMG/M metagenome (GOLD analysis project Ga0068862, IMG submission 66598) | Switchgrass rhizosphere microbial communities from Kellogg Biological Station, Michigan, USA - KBS Switchgrass S5-2 | ecosystem: Host-associated > Plants > Roots > Rhizosphere > Soil ... | reverse complement strand
GCTGGCTTACAGCGAATTATGCTGCAATGGCTGGATTTGGACGACCTGGAAAGTTTGGAAGCGTTGGCAAAGACCGTTCTTTAGTTCTCAAAAGACTGTTGCACAAAAATAAAAAATCATCCATAATGGTAAGGTACTCTGTAGCAAGAGGAGGTACATCTGGTGAGTGCAGTAGGGGCGAAATCAAGGTCGTTTTGGCGGGCTATGTATCCTGGTATCCTGCTTGTCATTTCTTTTGCGTTGTCATCTTGTGGATCTTTGCCATCTGCTTCTGCAGCTGCCTCGACTACTCCGGTACCTGAAACTGGTTCTATTCGCGTTACGATTCTGAATACTTATCCAAAAATCAAAACGGCAATTGTCCGTGTGATGGAAACCAATGAGACAGATACGTTGGACCAGGGCGCCTTGGTATTAACGTCCTGTGTGCAGGGTCAGCATATTTCTGTCTGGTCACCCGGACATTTCATCTCGACAATCTTGTGTAGTGGAACTTCCCCAATTGAATATCCCGTTACGCTGGAAGCCTTTAACGCGGCCGACAACCCCAACTATCTGTGGGTGGATGCCGATATTCGGGCTAGCCCTACATTGAATTGCGCCAGGTGTCATTCCAACACCTTGTTAGGACTGAACGAATATGCCGAATGGAATTTGGATGGCCATTCCAGAGCATTTACTTCACAATACTTTTTGACAACCTACATGGGTACAGATCTCAATAGAAATCCTGGCCAGGAAACGTTTTGGAGCATTTCTGGAAATGGAAGAAGAATCCGCCTGCCCCCTGATCCGACGCGCCCTTATTATGGTCCTGGTTACAATCTGGATTATCCAAATGAAAGCGGTAATTGCATTTATTGCCACATACCAGCAGGGGCTGTGACGATGCAACAGGTGGGAAGTTTGACTTCTTTAATCAACAGTTCCTGGGGGTCTCGGACAAATGCTCCAAGCGAAGGTGTTACCTGTGATGTGTGCCATAAAGTGACAGATGTGTTTTTAGGGCAAGACCGATTGCCTTTCGTGGAACGTCCAGGAGTATTGTCATTTTCTTTTGTGCGCTTAAGCTCTGGGCCCCAGTTCGCCATAGGTCCTCGGCCAGACCAGGCGACCTTCAGTACAGAGATAAAGCAGACATGCTCGCCGATTTTTAGTAAAAGCGAATTTTGCGCGCCCTGTCATTACGGAAAATTTTCTGATATCGAAATCTATGGCTCCTATAGGGAGTGGTTGGATAGTCCGTACAGTCAACCCCTGAATTTTCGTTCCTGCCAGGATTGTCACATGCCTTCTCCCAAGGAAATAGGAAACACATCTCTGAGTGAGAGGAGTGCCTGTTCTGAAGAGAATCTGGAATTTCGCGATTTTAATCACAATATGATGAATTACGGGCTAGATCCAGTCAACAACTCGCGCACAATTCCTTTGATGGTGACCAAGGCAGCCCAGATCAGTGTTGATGAAGTCAGTATTAGTGAAGGGCAAATCAAATTCAGAGTCATGGTCTTGAATACAGGGGCAGGGCACAAATTCCCAACTGATTCACCACTTCGCCACTTAATCCTACTGGTTGACGCCAAAGACGAGAATGGTAATTCACTCACCCAGGTGGGAGGACAGATGATCCCAAAGCTGGGGGATTCAGACTATGTCGGTTATGCAGGTCAAATCTATGCAAATGTGTTAAAGGATCGGGATACGAATGTAGTGCCAACGATTGCCTATTGGAATCCTGTAGTACTCGCCTGGCAGGGTTCCGATACACGGCTTGTTCCTGGGGTACCTGTTTACAGCGAATATTCATTTGTAGCACCCTCGGATGGGTCGGCTACGATTACTGTAAGGCTAATCTATCGTAACGTGTTTTATGATATCGCTCACCAGAAAGGTTTATTACCGGTCGATATCGAAGCCGCTCGAACTCAACTTACAGTGCCCTGAGTAGTAAACAGGCGGCAACTTAACCGTTCTTTTGTCGTACAATATTAATGAGCAAATATTCACAAGGAGAGTACTCCCATGCGACAAAATCGAACCAATCTCATTCTCGGCATTCTGCTGATCTTAATCGGTGGGTGGCTGGTGGTCACCCGACAAGTTCCTGCTGTGCAAAACTGGATCGACGCTCATTTCGCCTGGCCGATGTGGACCATCGGCGCGGGATTGTTGGTATTGATCATCGGGCTGCTCACAGGTGCGCCGGGCATGGCTATTCCAGCCTCCATCATCGCAGGGATTGGCGGGATCTTATTCTATCAAAATCAAACCGGCGATTATAGTTCCTGGTCTTACATGTGGGCGCTGATTCCGGGTTTTGTAGGGGTCGGTACGATATTGGCCGGACTGCTGGGTGAGCAAACGCGTCGGAATCTCAGCCACGGTTTGAACCTGATCGTGATAAGCACCGTCCTATTCCTGGTCTTTGCAACATTTTTCGGCGGTCTATCAATCCTCGGTGATTATGGAGCCGCGATCGTCCTCATCTTGCTTGGGTTGTACGTTCTTATCCGCGGCTTTGTCAGGGGCGGATACCGAGGTCAGAATGAGACGCGATAACATCTTTTGGGGAGGCGTTCTCATTCTCGTTGGTGTACTGCTCTTCCTTCAAACCCAGGGAATCATTGGAAATATCTTCCAATATTTCTGGCCGCTAGCCCTCATTCTTGTGGGAGGCTGGATCATCCTTGGAGTCTATTGGAAAACTGAAGTTTCCGCTGGAGAATCATTTTCGGTTCCATTAGGCGCGGCCCAGAGCGTGAACTACCATTTCGCGCATGGGGCAGGTCAGCTTGAGATCAGCGGTGGCGCGCCCGCAGGACAGGCGCTGGTTGGCACGTCTGCAGCTGGGATGAATCGAACCAGTCACTTAAGCGGAGATAGCCTGGATGTCCGGATTGAAGCAGGTCCATCGTTTGTGCCATTTTTAGGTCCCAGCCAAGGGCGCTGGCAGTTTCAACTGGCTCAAAACATCCCTGTCGTTCTCACCGTCGAGTCTGGCGCCAGCTCGCTGGATCTCAATTTAAGGGATGTGCTCGCCACGCGCGTGGCCCTGAAAACGGGGGCTAGCAGCACGAACATCACGATGCCGGCCCAAGGCTCCTCTCTGTTGGACGTGGAAGCGGGCGCGGCTTCCGTCAATATCCGTGTCCCTGAATCGACAGCGGCACGGATCCGCGCAAAGAACAGCGTGATGTCATTGGATGTGGATACCAATCGATTTCCGCGCCTGGACTCAGGGTTTTACCAATCGTCCAATTTCGATTCGGCGAGCGATCGCTCGGAAATAACCATTGAGGCGGGCCTTGGCTCGATTTCTATAAAGTAAGAAGGAGAATGGGATATGCGACGCTATGATCCTCGTCTACTACTTGGTATCTTATTAGTGTTGGGCGGTGTGCTTTCCTTGCTCGACGCGATGAACATCATCTCAAACGGTGGCGGCTTATTCTGGGGATTGATCTTTGCGGCTGGCGGGCTGTTCTTCCTCTACATGCTCGTCAACAGTCGGGAGAATTGGTGGGCGGCTTTTCCAGCTTTCACATTGTTTGGATTAGCTCTCTCCTCCTTCCTGCCAAAGGCATTGGGTGCTTATGATGGTTTGGTCTTTTTTGCCGGGATCAGTCTTGGGTTCTGGTGGGTCTACTTCACAGATAAAGAGCGTTGGTGGGCAATTATTCCCGCTGGCGTGTTGCTTACCCTTGGCGTGGTTTCATCCGTGGATAATGCGACGACTGATCTGGCCACAGGTGGACTTTTCTTCCTGGGACTGGGACTCACATTTATTCTGGTTGCGGTTTTGCCGGGAGGGGCCAGTCGCTCCTGGGCCTTGATCCCGGGGACTGTTCTTCTTCTTTTTGGAGCTTTGCTTGGAACACCCTACCGAGGCATAACAGATTATTTGTGGCCGGCTGTCCTTATTATCCTGGGCGGATATTTTGTTCTGCGTTTTTTTATCAATCGCCCTTCCTGACAGCAATGTCATTAACGCAAAAACGGGAGCATCAACATGCTCCCGTTTTTGTGTTACCTGCCCTCACCCAGTATCTCAAATTGCCGCTTGTCTCACGCACGATCCACATGCGTAAGTAAACTTCTTACATTGAATTGCAGGCTAAACTTCAAATATCAAGTTCACAAAATAATGCGGCACTCTGTAATTCAACTAAGCCTGCAGTTCCTGCAGGAGGATGGCTTTCACTTGCTTGTGCGCATCTTTCCAGCGGGAAGATGCTCCATCCGCCAGGCGTTCCAAAATTTCCTTGCCATCATCCGGGTGTTCTACACAAAACTTGCGCAGTTCACTGCCTTGTACTCGGAAGACCTTTGCTGGCTCTATGGCGATCGCTGACGAAGTATATTTCTCACTTCCAACAATCGCCGACCAGCCAAACAATCCACCTTTTCCTACGTGTGAGACGGTAATTGGTATTCCATCGTAAGGCTTGAAGGATATATCAACTGTGCCATTAAGCACGAAATAAATAAACTTCGCTGTTTCACCTTGTTGAAAAATGATTGTGCCTGTTCGAAAGGACAACTGCTCGAAGAGGGGCTCGAGCAAATCCAACTCCTGTACATCTAATTCCTGAAAAAGAGCGATACGATTCACGATCCAATAAACCTTTTCAAGTATCTTAACCCTGACCGTGATGCTTGTTACAGTGGCAAACATCATGATTTGCATGACATTTGTCCCGAATTTCAAAGTGTTGTTTGGCAGAGGTATACTTATTCAAAATACAATTACAGAGTGCCGCACACATGCAAATCATGCGTATCTAAACTTAATCTTCAGAAAATAGCCCATAAGTTTCCTTCAACAGTTTAATTACGCATGTTGTACATGCGTGAGACAAGCGGTAAATGATCAAAAATGATGTTTCTACCCGTAAAAAAGCACTTCCCTTTCTCCTCTTTGGACTCGGGCTGACTCTTATCGCGGCCTCAGCTTATTTCATTCTGCAGGACGTCTCATCTTCGCCAGACTTTTCAACGGTTCCTGTTAAGGTGAACTTTGATTCGCCTGAACTGACTCTCACCGACCTTCAGGGAGTTTCTCATTCCCTCGTGGATTATCGCGGGGAGGTCGTCCTGGTTAACTTGTGGGCAACCTGGTGCCCTCCCTGCAAAGAGGAAATGCCGACTCTGCAATCCTTCTATAACAAGCACAAAGATCAGGGATTTGTGGTGATTGCCGTCAACGATGGTGATCCCACAAAAGATGTCCTGCAGTTCGCGAAAGATTACAGGCTCAGTTTCCCTGTCTGGCTCGACCCAACTTATTCTGCGACCGAGCGCGCATTCAAGACATTGAATCTTCCTACCTCTTTTGTGATCGATCGGAATGGCGTGGTTCAACTTCAATGGGTAGGTGGTATCAGCCGTACGATGCTCGATCGATATGTCACCCCTCTACTTACGGAGCAACAATGAAAGTCGCTGTTCAATGGCAGGAGAATATGACCTTTCTGGGTACGCCGGATTCCGGTTTTGCAGTGCAAATGGATGCGGACACATCCTTTGGCGGAACAAATCGCGGCGTACGGCCGATGGAAATGATCGCACTGGGACTGGCGGGGTGCACAGCCATGGATGTCATTTCGATCTTGCAAAAGAAGCGCCAACAGGTGACCAGGTTCGAGGTAAGGGTGGATGCCCCGCGTTCCCCTGAACACCCCCATGTCTTCACCAAAGCTCTGATTACCTATGTTGTTACGGGAAAAAATGTAAACGAATCTGCCGTGCTTCGTTCCATTGAGCTTGCAGCGACAAAATATTGTCCGGCTCAGCTCATGTTGGCGGAAGTCTTCCCCATGGAGTTACACTACGAAATTCATGAAGACAACGGAGATGGAACCCAGCAGTTGGCTTCGCAGGGAATATGGCAGGAATTGCCCCTGGAGTAGTCTCGTGATCAGGGAGCTTGCTCTTGTATATCAGACATGATCTGGCTTTGATAATCTGAACATTGACAGGCGATCACCAGGCCTGTGCCGCGCGTGAGAGTCCCCTGGTACTCTTGTGGTCCGTTATGGACGACCCAGCCCTCGAGATTAAACGCCAGTGGGCCGTCGGCCAGGATCCATTCCCCGTTATATTTGCGGGCAATATGAACGTGCGTTCCGGTGACATGTCCACCTTCGCAGGAAGGATAACCGATCGGTTCGCCAGCTTTTACTTCCTTACCCAGCGGAACTCTCCCATTCGTGGCTAAATGTAAATAATACAAGACCCAGCCGGTCCGTTCGTCGCCATCTTTATCGAGATCAATCACGGTGCCATCAATATCAGAACGCAGGACCAGCCCATCCGCCATGGCGGTCGCATATTGATCTTTTTCGACGATATAGCAACCCGTTGTATCCGAGGCGGGTGCAAAATCGATGGCGGAAAGGGGTTGGCCAGAGCCCCAGCCGGTGTGTGGTCCGCCCGTATAGGCCCAAAGATGACCGATGACAAATGGGAACTGAAGCGCCGGCTGCTGTAAACTGCCTGGGATGACGGTGACCGGCTTGGCCCATGGGTCGCCAAATAGAGTCTGATAGACGCGGGCCAGTCCATCGGGGCCGATGGTGGCATAATATTGATCCCCCGAAAATAGCCTGGAGAAGTAATATTGAAGAGCCACCGATCCTGCATTTTGCCAGGGGTCGGGCCGCATGAGCGAACCATCCGGCAATTCCAGTTCCGTGAGTTTGCCAGAACGCCAGGCATAATAGCCATTATTCAAGGTATTGGCCGCGATCACAAGTTGGAGATAAGGGCCTTCATAATTGACACGGCGAAAGCCCAGCATATATTTTCCGCTGGGAGGGCTTGGATGGGTCAGCGCGCCACTCTGATATTCAAGCAGTGCGAGTAAAAGCTGCGGACTGACGCCATAATTTTGGGCCACATAATCGACGGCCTCCGCGCCGGTCCGCGTTTCCTCTCCCGCATAAACACGATAATACTTCAGCCACCCGGAAGTCGATTCTACAAATGCCGTCGTGCTAAATCCAATTTGTGCCGGTCCATTGACGAAGGCCTGATCGGGAATGCTTTGAAATGCCGTCCCCCACAGGGGCAGATAGTAGATAGGGATTTTCATTGGCATGCCCGGTGGCATGGTGGTCGCTTCACGCGGGATGATCGGGTTGGCGGCCAGGATCTCGTCCACGGTTGTATTGAAGCGCGCGGCCAGCGCTGGCAGGTTATCTCCGTTTTGGGCTGTGTAGTCGACCAATTCGCCGGGCGCGTATTCAGGTCGTTCTGAGGTGGGGGCAGGGACAGGCGTGGGAGCCAGCGGCGTGATGATGTTCTCCAGCAGTGTTGTTGACTGGGTGGGCGCGCAAGACACCAATAAAATCGCAATAATCACGAAGTTCAAAAAACACAGAGTTGGTTGTTTCCCTCTGTGTTTTCGTTTATGGAAAGCTGCGGTCACTTTCGAACCCTTTGTTTTTGTAGAAATCTATTCGTCATTATCGTCCCGCATCACAACCGCCAGTGACTGGCTGTACAAATCGGCAGTGATTACCTTGTCGCCTTTGACGAGTTTCCCCTGATAGGGTTTGTCACCCGCATATACTGTCCAGCCACTCAAGACGAAGGGCAGGGGACCACCCGCGATGATCCATTCACCGTTATATTTGCGGGCAATATGCAGGTGGGTGCCCGTGGCAACTCCTCCCTCACAGGAGGGGTGTCCAATATGGGCATCCTGTTCCACCCAGACTCCCTTGGCGACGCGCGCGTTTGCGGCAATATGGAGATATAAAATATTCCAGCCTGTTTGTTCGGAGCCGTCACCATCCATATCGACAACCACCACACCGTTCCCTGAACGAACCACCAACCCTGGCGCGGAAGCAACCACCCACTGGTTGGAAGACAGACAACCAGTTTTTTCACTGGGAGGCGCAAAATCCAGAGCGGCCAGAGGTCCATCGTGTTCCCAGGCGCCGTGTGGTCCACTGGTGAAGGCCCAGGCTGCATGGACTTCAAAGGGAAGCGACATGGCAGGCTGATTAATGCTGGGTGGGAAAATGGGGCCCGTCGCGTCTGCGCGCGACCATGGATCGCCAAACATATTTTGATAATAAGATATAAACCCGCTGCTTTGATCCATGATCCGCAACCATTCATTGTATGTGTGGTTGCGGGAAAAAAAATACATCAATCCTACGGTACCGGCATTCAGAGCCGGATCGATGCGCAGTTTCGTGCCATCGGTGAAGCTCAGGTCAATCAGTTTCCCCATCCGCCAATCGTAATAGCCGGTTGTCAGCTGGTTGATCCCCCAGACCAATTGCATGAACATCCCTTTATAACGGTAGCTCTCGAGACCCAGCGGGTAGTTAATTCGAAAGTCGTTCTCCGGCTTGCCGCGTACCCATTGGGCCTCATAATCGAGAATGGCAAGCAGCAAGCGGGGATTGACCGAATTTTCATAGGCGAGTCGCTCGATCTCACCCGCGCCAGAGGTCCAGGCGGTGGTGCCGAGATACTCGCGATATGAGGAGAGATATCCGCCTGCCTCTTTCACATACGTTGCAACATCAAAATCAAGGGCAGTCGAGGAAAAAATCAGCTCGTTGTCGGGGATCAGCTGCAAAGCGGACGTGAAGGGCAGAGAGCGATCCAGTGTATCCGGAATGATCAACAATGTTCCGGGATCCAGCAATCCCTTTTCAGGAAGGATCTTGGGAGAGGCAATCGCGTTCGCGTCGACCCCAAACCGGATCGCCACCGCCGGGAGCCAATCTCCACTTTGGGCATAGTAGAGAGTCGTTGGGGTATTAGCTGTGGGCGTGGGTGTGTAATCCGTCAGTGGGGCTACTTCCTGCGTGACAAACGCCTCAGGAACTGTGGGCGTGGCTGTAACGGAATCGATTGATTCCACCACAAACGGCTTAACTTCCGTGGGTGTCATCGTCGGAACGACGGCCGGAGCGGGAGATGACGTCGGAGGGTTTCCCCCGAACGGAGTTGGCGTTGCGTATTGTCCCCACAAGGAAGCATTTCCCGCGCAGGAGGCCAGCAAAAAAGAGGCTGCGATCAAAAAACTAATGATTCGTTTCACGAAATAAGTCCGCTTGAGGAATTATACCTGTATAAAGAACGGGCGTCCGAACACTTCCGATACCTGGCTTTGTCAGTCGAGCCTACAAAGCGTTGCTAAAGGACCTTGAACTCCAGATGCCTTTACCGCGAAATTTGATTCACACCTTCCAGCACGCCTTCCATGGCTTCAATGACGGTTCCACTGCGTTTAAGATAACCATCATATTCCGTGCCATTGCCACTTGAAAGCCAGCCCTCCAAATTGAAGGGGAGGCTTCCATCAGAGGGGATCCATTCACCATTATATTTTCGTGCCAGATGGACATGGGTACCATTTGAGATTCCACCCTCACAGGAGGGATGACCAATATGCTGACCCGCGTACACGTAGCTATTGGGCGGGATGCGGTCACGAGTCTCGATATGCATGTAGAGGACATTCCAGCCCGTCTGTTCGTATCCATCGTTATCCAAGTCTTGAATGACCTGTCCATCCTCGGCACGTACGATCCATCCGTCGGCGACGGCGACCACCCACGCCTCGCTGGTCACACAACCGGCCGGCTCGCCCGGCGGAGCAAAATCAATCGCAGCCCAGGCAGACCCTGAGTCCCAGCCGCCGTGCGGACCCCCGGTAAAGGACCAGGTTGTATTGGGTTCGAAAGGTAACTGCATCGGAGGTTGGGTCAAGTTTGACGGCAGCAACGGCTCGATACCCAGATCGAAAGGCGAACCAAAGAGTTGGGTATAGGTAGCGAGGAATCCAAGGTTGCCGACATCATAATCCCAGAACGGACGATTATTGAAAAGGGAAAGAAAATACTGCACACCGGCGGTCCCGGCATTGATGGTCGGATCAAGCGGCACATAGGAGCCGTCACTGAGAGGCAGAGTTGAGAGTGCATTGACTCGCCATAAATAATAGCCACGGTTCAAATTGTTTGCTGCCCAGGCAACCTGTCGATACAGACCCATATAATAATTATCCTGAAATCCCAGGGGATAATCTACGTTATCTGGGGAAGGATTTGTAACCCAGCCGCCTCGATATTCCAGGAGGGCCAGCAGCAGACGGGGATTCACGGAATAACTTTGTGATATTTGCGTAATAATCTGTACGCCACTCAAGGTTTCCCCATTGACATCCTGTGTATAGTTCGCCAGATAGCCGTTTTGCTCATGCACAAACGACTCCAGGTCAAACTGCGCGCTGGCTGGCCCATAAACCAACTCTGAATCAGGGACGATCTTCACCGCCGATCCTCGATTCGGGTCTGCTTCGATCGGAGGAATCTTCAGAACCATGCCAACGGTCAGGAGGCTCGATTCGTTCAACCCGTTGGCCTGCATTAACGCCTCCAGCGTGATCCCGTATTTCTGGGCGATATTGCCAAGCGTATCTCCAGGCTCAACGGTATATTGATCCAGAAAATCTCGTTGGGTCGGGAGAGCATGCGGTGCGTCAGGTGTCGGCGTGGTCTGTGCCGAACCAGGATTGTGCGCAGGGATATTTACAGAGATTGGAGCGCGCGTCGGCGTAGCTCCCGCCATTTGAGTTGCGCGCATAAACTCGCCGACCTCCACAGGTGCGACCTGAGAGCTGACTCCATTGACCGGAGCGAATGGATCATATGTTGGATATAAATTCGATGGACCACTTGTAGAACAAGAAGAAAGAAAGAGGCTGACGGCCAGGATACAGGCAATTAAGCGTTGTGAGGCAGAGATGCGCATAAGATGAATTCTACCAAAGCCGAGGGACCAATCCGAGACGAATCGCACGTTGCTTCTCGCCGTCTAGTCGGCGATTGCTCCATGCTCCACCAACTTCTGTCTGGCTGATACTTTTGTGAAGCTCCACAGGATGGCTACATTCAACAGAAGAGCAGCAAAAATAAGCGCCATCATAGCGCCTGGACCGATTCTTACGAAGGCCTGACCAATTAACCAGGGCAGGATCATGCTCCCCAAGCCAACACCCACGAGGAACCAGCCCGCCATCGTCCCTGTGACATGCATACGCTCTTCGGCCAGGGTCATAAATGTCGGGAAAATTGAGGCCTGAGAGAGACCGAACAGGATCGTTCCAATCCACAAGACGGTAACTGATTCCCTAAAGAGGAGGATCAAGCCGATGCTGAGGATGCAACCTGCAAAGTCAAGCGCAAGGATTGTCAGGGACCTGGCGCGCGTCGAGATCCAGATACCGAGCAGTCGCCCGAACGTGAAGGCTCCCCAAAACGCGGATGTCAGATAGGCAGCCGTGACCTCCGTCCCGAAGTTCAGCTTGAAGGCATACGTGTAGATCCACGAGCCGTAGCCAGATTCACCACCGACATACAGCAGGAAGCACAAAACCATGACCAGGACAGGCAGGATCGGGAAGGGAGTGTTCTCATGTTCGGCAGGAACAGCCCGCGCGTCCGGACTGGGCAAATTCCAGAGCCAGATGGCGATGGGAAGCGC
>Ga0068862_100004687_pt1 | contig 11517 bp, 10 predicted proteins | sample KBSSwiS52_FD_66598 | JGI IMG/M metagenome (GOLD analysis project Ga0068862, IMG submission 66598) | Switchgrass rhizosphere microbial communities from Kellogg Biological Station, Michigan, USA - KBS Switchgrass S5-2 | ecosystem: Host-associated > Plants > Roots > Rhizosphere > Soil ... | reverse complement strand
TCGCCAGCTCATCAATCGCTACGGTCACGGCCAGGACGAGGTCGGCAAGCTGGTCAACAAGTCGCGGAGCCACGTCGCTAACCTGTTGCGTTTGCTTGATCTTCCGCAGTCCGTGAAGCAATCGCTATTGCAAGGCGATATCAGCATGGGTCACGCGCGGGCGGTTTTGACGGCTCCGGACCCGGCTGCGCTGGCCCAGGAAGTCGTCGCCAAGGGCCTTTCTGTGCGCCAGACCGAAGCGCGGGCGAAAGCGGTCAGGAAGGGCCCGGGCGAGCTCGTTCTGACCGAAGGCCGCAAGGTCGATGCCGACATCGCCGCGCTGGAACGGCAGCTGGGTGATATGATCGGTCTCAAGGTCCAGGTCGCCAACAAGGGGCAGGGCGGAACCGTCTCGCTCTATTATTCGAGCCTCGATCAGCTCGACATGATCTGCCAGCGCCTCTCTGGCGAGCCGATCTAACCCAGACTTTACCGGCGACTCGCGCCCGCCGCCCGGGCGATCGCGATCAGCTCTTCGCCCAGGGCCGCCTGGTCCGGCGCTGCCCCGAACAGAAGCGTGTTCTCGAGCTTGCCGACCCGCTCGCCAACCGTCGCCAGCCGGCGCGAATCCCACAGGGTAAGCATCCGCCAGACCAGGGGTTTATCCTTCCAGAACAACGATCTGCCCAATGACGTCATGACGCTGTCCACTGTCTCACCGCGTTCCACCCGGGCGCGTGCCGGTGCCAGCTGAAGCAGCCGGCGCTGGAGCGCGCGGACGACCGGAATGCTCTCGCTCCCCGCCGGGAGATTGCCGAGCTCGACCGCCAGGTCGCCAAGCCGCCCGGCCATCGCCAGGTCAGCCAGGTGCAGCGTTTCGCCTTCGGGCAAATCAGCGCCGACCGCATCGATCGCATCATGATCGAGCTCCTTGGGTGCTTGCGGCGAGGCGTCGATGTAGAGTGCGAGCTTCTCGAGCTCCCGCTGGACGATCGCCTGGTCATTGCCGGCCGAATCAGCCACTCGTGCGGCGACCGGCGGGCTGATCTTCAGCCCCAACCGGCGACCGACCTCGGCAACCATGCGCTCGGCGTCGGCGCCCTCGGGCGCGTAGGAGGCAAACGCCACGCATTGCCGGGAAGCTTCGGCCGTCTTCAGCACGGCGGATGTCTTGCGCAGCGCGCCCGCGATCGCGACCACCGGGCTTTCCGCAGCATTGGCCTCGAGCAATGCCTCGAGCCCGGCGGCTATCTCATCGCCAGCCGGCTCGACCCACACGATGCGAGTCCCACCAAACAGGTTCAGCGCCCCGGCCTCGTCGGCCAGCACCGCCGGGTCGGACTTTACGGAACTCCCGGAGATGATGAACCGGCTGGCCGACAGCGCCTCGCTCAGGCGTTGGCCAAGCGCGCGCGACTGGGCCTCGTCGGGACCATGGAACAGGTAGAAGCGGACGTCGGCGCTCGGCTGGTCAAGGGCACGGCCGATATTGGCTTTGCTCGCCTTCACGGCGTCGGCGCGGTGCGCGTCGCGTAGATGCCGAGGCGCGCGACAATCTGGTCGGCAACGACGTCGGCAAGATTTTCCGCGGCGGTCTGCTCGGCCGCGACCGTCGCATATTCCGAGCTGACGACGTCGATACCGGCGTCGGAGCCTGCCGTGGCGTCGAGCACCACGCCGCCGGTCGCGAGATCGACGAGCTGGTAGCGGGCGCGTAGCGTGCGGCGCTCACGCGTCACGGCGCGGTCGCCGCGGATGCCGAAGCCGGTGATATTGTCGTCGAGCGTCACGTCGAGCCGGTAGCGCGGTGCCGTGGCCGCGCCTTCACCAAGGCGGTCGGTCAGCTTGTTGTGAACCAGCCAGCCAACCTGCCCTTCGATCGGCGCGACCTTCACCGAGCGCAGCGTCGTGGCGACCGTTCCCGAGGAGCCGCCGCCATAGAGCGGATGAAGCCCGCACGACGCGAGCGCGAGAGCTGCCAGGGGGAGGAGTCGCCGCATCACGCGACGATATTCACCAGTCGGTCGGGGACGACAATCACTTTGCGCGGCGCCGCTCCGCCGAGCTGGCGCTGGACCTTCTCGGATGCGAGGGCGAGCGCCTCGGCGTCCTCCCTGGCCAGCCCGCGCGGCGCGGTCAGCGTATCGCGCAATTTGCCGTTGATCTGGACGGCGAGCGTCACCTGGTCGTCGACCAATAGCGCCGGGTCGAACGACGGCCACGGCGCATCGGCGATCATGCCGGCTTGGCCAAGGGTGGCCCAGGCCTCTTCGGCGAGGTGCGGCGCGGCAGGCGCGGCCAACAGGATCAGCGCCCGCACGGCCTCGTCTCGTGTCGCCGATGGTCCGGCTTTCTCGATCGCCGTCGTCAGTTCGTACAGCTGGGCGATCGCCTTGTTGAATTGCAGGCCGTCGATCGCTTCGCCAACCGCGGCAATCGCGCGGTGCAGCTTGCGGTTGAGGGCATCGTCTTCGCCTTCACCGGGGGACGTGCTTCCGGCCAGCCGCCAGACGCGCTGGACAAAGCGCGCGGCGCCCTCAATTCCACCCTCCGACCATTCGAGGTCCCGCTCGGGCGGGCTATCCGACAGCATGAACCAGCGCACCGCATCTGCGCCATATTTGGCGAGGATCGGCTCGGGATCGATGGTGTTGCGCTTCGACTTGGACATCTTCTCGACACGGCCGGTCGTCACCGGGTGGCCGCTCTCAATGTGGATCCAGTCGTCGCCTTCCCTGCGCACTTCGTCGGGGCTGAGCCAACTGCCGTCGCCCGCCTGATAGGTCTCGTGGGTGACCATGCCTTGCGTGAACAGCCCCTTGAACGGCTCGGCCATGCCGAGCTTGCCGAGGCGCTGCAGCGCGCGCGTCCAGAAGCGGGCGTAGAGCAGGTGGAGGATCGCATGCTCGACCCCGCCGATATACTGCCCGACCGGGAGCCATTTCTCGGCCTCGGCGCGATCGAACGGCCGATCCTTGGGCTGGCTGGCGAAGCGGATGAAGTACCAGGACGAATCGACAAACGTGTCGAGCGTGTCGGTCTCGCGTGCTGCCTCTGCACCGCAACTTGGGCAGGCGACATGCTTCCACGTCGGGTGCCGGTCGAGCGGATTGCCGGGGGTCTCGAAGTCGACGTCGTCGGGCAGGACGACCGGCAGCTGCTCGCGCGGCACCGGCACCGCGCCGCACGCCGCGCAGTGAATGATCGGGATCGGCGTGCCCCAATAACGCTGGCGGGAAACGCCCCAGTCGCGCAGCCGCCAGGCGGTCGTGCCCTGGCCCCAGCCGGCGGTCTCCGCCCGGCGGATGACCTCGGCGATCGCTTGCTCGGTGGTGAGCCCGTCGAGGAACTCCGAATTGACGGTGATTCCGGTGATTGCATCGGCCTCGCCGGCCACTGGCTGGGCCGCCTCGTGGATTGACGCGGCGACCACGCGGCGGATCGGCAGCTGATATTTGGTGGCGAATTCGAAGTCGCGCTGGTCATGCCCGGGCGAGCCGAAAATGGCGCCCGTGCCATAGTCCATCAGCACGAAGTTCGCGATGTAGACGGGCACGCGCAGGCTGGTGTCGAGCGGGTGGACGGCTTCGACGCCGGTCCGATAGCCCGTCTTCTCGGCAGCCTCGATCTCGGCGAGGCTGGTGCCGCCGCGCTGGCATTCGGCAATGAATTCAGCGGCGCCAGGATCCCTTTCCGCAACGGCCTGCGCGATCGGATGCCCCGCAGCGATCGCGACGAAGCTTGCGCCGAAGATGGTGTCGGGACGGGTGGTGAAAACCTCTACGCCGTCGAGCGAACCGACCGGCTCGGACAACCGGAAGCGGAACTGGAGCCCGCGGCTCTTGCCGATCCAGTTTTCCTGCATCAGCCGGACCTTGTCGGGCCACTGGTCTAGGCTCTGCAGGCCGTCGAGCAAATCCTCGGCAAAATCGGTGATCTTCAGAAACCACTGCGACAGCTTGCGGCGCTCGACCAAGGCGCCGGAGCGCCAGCCGCGCCCGTCGATCACCTGCTCGTTGGCGAGTACGGTCATGTCGACCGGGTCCCAATTGACCTCGCTCTCCTTGCGATAGACCAGCCCGGCATCGAACAGGTCGAGGAACAGGGCTTGCTCGTGGCCGTAATAAGCGGGGTCGCAGGTCGCGAGCTCACGGCTCCAGTCGAGCGCGAAGCCGATTCCCTTCAGTTGCTCGCGCATCGTCTTGATGTTTGCCCAGGTCCATTCGCCGGGGTGGACCTTGCGCTCCATCGCCGCATTTTCGGCCGGCATGCCGAATGCGTCCCAGCCCATCGGGTGGAGCACCTCGTGGCCTTGCATGCGCCGGTAGCGGGCGATCACGTCGCCCATCGTGTAGTTGCGCACGTGCCCCATGTGGATGCGCCCCGAGGGATAGGGGAACATCTCCAGCACGTAGGTCTTGGGCTTGGCGCTGTCGCTGTCGGCCTCGAACGAGCGCGCCTCTGCCCAGCGCGCCTGCCATCGGCGATCTGCTTCGCCCGGGTCGAACCGCCCGCTCATCGCATGAACTGACTAGCCGCGGACGGAGACTCGGCGGAGATCGCGAGCCCGGGTCAGGATGATGTCCTCGAGCTTCTGCACGGTCGCCGCCGTCACCGGGGCATCGACCCAGGCGCCGCTCTGGTTGACCTGACGCGACGCCGCGACCCGCAGGGCGTCGGCGCGCAAATCCTGGTCGAGGATGGCGACGGTGATCTTGACCCGCTCGCCCGGCGCCTTCGGGTTGGAATACCAATCGGTGATGATCACCCCGCTGTTCGCGTCTGCCTGGAGCAGCGGCGCGAACGAGACGGTGTCGACCGCCGCACGCCACAAATAGCTGTTCACCCCGATCGTCGAGATCTTCGACGGGGCGAGGGTGGTTGGCAGGCCACGGTTGCGGGCGCAGCCCGAGGTGGCGAGGGTCACGGCGATGAGGACGGCAGCAGCGGTATGCAGGCGAGGCATTGACGATCCTTGGGTCGAGGGGATTTTCGCTTAGCGAGCGTTATAGATAGTCAACCAACTCCCGCAAGCGGTCCCGTTCATCTGGGATTCTGTGTTGAGTCGGCAACAGGAGCGAACTGAATCGATTCGCCTCATGGAACGTTCGGGCCCTGATGGCTATATCGACTCACGAACAGGGAGTTTTTGCGCAGGTGTTGACCGTTCGCGGATCTCGATCAGCCAAGCTGGCAGCGGCCATCGCCGCCGCTGGCCTGATGCTGTCGCCCGCGCTGGCCACCGGCAGCCCGACCCCGGCGAAGAAGCGCCCGTCACTGGTTTCCCTCAGCTTCGATCCGATTTCCTCGTTCACGCCGGCCAATGCCGACCCGCGACTCGCGGCGGCTTTTGCCAACAAGCCACTGGCCCTGTCGGATTTCAAATTCACTCCTGCCGCCGCGAAGGGTCGTCCGTCGCAGCTGCGGGTTGCGATTCGCGCGCGCGCCGGAACGCCGGCGAAGGGCCAGGACAGTGTGGCGGCGTCGCCCACGCTCACGGCGCTGACGCCCGCAAGTTATAACCTCGGCGTCGCCGTCGGTTGGCGCCGGTTCGCCGTGTCGGGCGATGTATCCAAGGTCCAGAGCGTTGATCCGGCGCTCGGCGGGCGTGAGACGGCGGTGGTCGGCGTGAGCTATTCGCTGAAGCGCTTTACCGGCCGCGTGGCAGTCGGTGCTGACCGGGCCGATGGCCGGCCGCTCGCCGCCCTGCGCCGTGGCGACAATTATTCGGTCGATGTCGGCGGCGCCTTCTCGCTGTCGCGGCGTCTCGCCCTCACCGGCGGGGTTCGCTACGAAGTCGACCGCGACAAGCTGAACGCGCTCAAGGATGAGCGCCGCGACGGCCAGGCCGTCTACGTCGGCACCGCGTTCAAGTTCTGATCGTCCTTATTCGCTGAAAGCTGGCTGGCGGCTGCCGAGCACGCTTCCTATAGCGCCGGACGATGAGCCCCGCCGCTGACCGCCTCCAACAAATCCGCGACCAAATCGCCCGCTCTGCCACGATCGCCGGGCGCGACTCCGCGACCGTCCAATTGATCGCGGTCAGCAAGGGGCGCACGGCCGACGAAGTCGAGGAGCTGATCGCCGCGGGCCAGCGCGATTTCGGCGAGAGCAGGGTCCAGGAGGCGCTGGGCAAATGGCCGGCGCTTCTCGCGCGCTTCCCGGACATTCGCCTGCACGGGATCGGCCGGCTGCAATCGAACAAGGCCGCAGAGGCCGTGGGGCTATTCGACTCCATCCATTCGGTCGATCGCGCTTCGTTGCTCGAAGCGCTGGTCGGCGAGGCGGTGAAGGCAGGACGCACGCCGTCCGTCTATGTCCAGGTGAACATCGGCGACGAGGACCAGAAGGGCGGGTGCCCGATTGCGGATGTCGGCGCCTTGGTGGAAGCCGTGCGCGCCGCGCCGCTGCCGCTCGCCGGCCTGATGGCGATCCCGCCGCTCGGCGTCGAACCGTCACCCTATTTTGCGCTTCTGGCCAAGCTTGCCCGACGCCATGACGTCACGGGCTTGAGCATTGGAATGTCGAGCGATTTTCAGCAGGCAATCATGCTCGGAGCCACCGCGGTCCGGGTCGGTACGGCGCTATTCGAGGATAAATGATCAACTTCGACGCAATCATTTTCGACTTTGACGGGGTGCTGCTGGAGAGCGAGTTTGAAGGCAACAAGCTGCTCGCCGAACTGCTGACCGACCTTGGCCACCACACATCGACCGAAGACGCGATCCGCAACTTCGTCGGATACAGTGGCCCGGAGTTTATGGCGGCGATCGAGCGGTGGGTTGGCGGCCCCCTCCCGCCGGGCTTCCATGACCGCCGCCGAGCCCAAAGCGCCCAGGCCCTGCAGGAAGGCGTCCGCGCCGTGGTTGGGGCCGTCGACTTCGTCCAGTCGCTGCCGCTGGACCTCCCGATCGCGGTGGCCTCGTCGAGCACGACGCGCTGGCTAAGCGGCCATCTTCAGCATCTCGGCCTCGCCGAGCGCTTCGGCGACCATGTCTACAGCGGCCGCGAACATGTCGAGCGCGGCAAGCCGGAGCCCGACCTTTATCTCTTCGCCGCCGACCAACTCGGCGTCGATATCCGGCGCTCGGTGATCCTCGAGGATTCCGATGTCGGGGTGAAGGGCGCTCTCGCGTCCGGAGCGACGGTGATCGGGCTGGCGGCCGGGAAGCACATCCTCGACGGCCATGACGCCCAGCTCCGGGATCTTGGCGTCGAGCATATTGCCGAAAGCTTCGACGAGGTGCGGCGGCTGATCGGCCTGGCCTAGGCCAAATGGCCGCTCTTCTTGCGTTTTGTCGCGAGATAATCGGCGTTGTGCGGGTTCGCCGGCATGTGATGGGCAACCCGCTCGATGACGTCGACGCCCGCTGACTCGAGCCCCGCGACCTTGCCCGGGTTGTTGGTCAGGAGCCGCACCCGGTCGATCCCCAGCGCCTTCAGCATGGCCGCCGCATGCGCATATTCGCGCTCGTCGTCGCCGAAACCCAGGCGGCGGTTGGCATCGACCGTGTCGAGCCCGCGGTCCTGGAGGGCGTAAGCGCGCAGCTTGTTGGCGAGGCCGATTCCACGCCCTTCCTGGCGTAGGTACAGCAGCACGCCGCCACCGGCTTCGCCGATAATCCGCAACGCTTCCTGGAGCTGTGGCCCGCAATCGCATTTAAGCGAGCCGAACACGTCCCCGGTCAGGCACTCGCTGTGCAGCCGGACCAGCGGTGGCTGGCCACCGAATGCACCGATCACCAGTGCGACATGCTCCTGCCCGTCATCCGACCCGCGGAAGGCGACGATCTGCGTGTCGGGCAGGCCGTCGAGCGGAAGCTTGGCGCGAGCGACCAGCTCGACCGTCGGTGCGGTTCGCTGACGTTCCACGTCTTCGGCGGAAACGGAGACCGCGGACACCTGGTGATCGACCAGCCACAGTGCCGGCAGCAGGCCGGCCGAACGCGCCAAACCGAGCGCGGCTTTTCCCGAAGCGGCGCAATCGAGCGGCAACGGGTGCAGCGGGCCAATCGGGCCCCGATCGAGGTCGCGGCCAGGATCGGCAATGGCGATCGCCGCAGCGGCATCGAGCCAGGGCGCGCGTTCGATCAATACTGGCGCGGCGGGGTCGGCGGCGTCGCGTTCATTGGCCAAGGCCAGCGCCGCGGCGCGCTCGCCGCTGATCAGCAACCGGGCCGTGCCATTGGGGTCGAGGAGCTCGAGCAACTCAGGCGTCGCCGTCTCGACGGCGGCGATCGTCAGTGGGGTCTCGCCATCAATCAGCACCGGTCGCCCGGCGCGCAGCGCGGCGATCGCCCGGCGGAGTGGCGCGGCGTCGCTCAAACGTCGACCTCGAGGATCAGCGGCACGTGATCCGACGGGCGCTCCCACGAGCGGACCGGTTCAAGCACTTCGTGCCCCGCCAGGTGTCCGGCGAGCTCGGGTGAGGCCCACATATGATCGAGGCGCCGGCCGCGGTCGTTGCGCGTCCAGTCGGGCGAACGATAGCTCCACCAGGTGAAGCAGCGCTCCGGCGCGGGCACGAACCGCCGCCCGATGTCGAGCCAGCCGTGCGCCTGCTGCAGGCGATTGAGGGCAGCCACCTCGATCGGCGTGTGGCTGACGACGTTGAGCAGCGCCTTGTGGCTCCACACGTCGCACTCGAGCGGTGCGACGTTGAAGTCGCCGACGATGATGGTCGGCTCATTGAGCCCTTCGGACCAGCGGGTCATGCGCTCGATGAAGTCGAGCTTCTGGCCGAACTTGGGGTTCTGCGTGCGGTCGGGGATGTCGCCCCCGGCGGGGACATAGACATTCTCAATCCGGATGCCGCAGTCGAGCCGGGCGCCGACGTGGCGCGCCTCGCCATTGTCCTGCCAGTCGTGCTTGCCCGGCTCGGCCAGCGGGACGCGGCTGAGAATCGCCACGCCATGGTGCATGCGCTGGCCGTTCAGCTGCTGGTGCCGATAGCCATGCTTGCGGAACAGGTCGGCGGGAAAGATGCCGTCGAGCACCTTTGTTTCCTGCAGGCAGAGGATGTCGGGCTGCTGCTCGGCGATCAATCGTTCGACGATCGGCACGCGGGCGCGCACCGAGTTGATATTCCACGACGCGATCTTCAGCCGGTTCTTCACAACGTCCGCTTAGCCTCGTCCTCAGGCGCTCGCAAAGAAAAGGCCCCCGCTCCGGGGGCATGGAGCGAGGGCCGACCAAGCGTTCGTCACGCAAGGGATCCCATCTGACCCCCGGTAACAGGGGGAAACCCGGGGCAAGCAACGGGATCGAATGACTATGTAGGAAGCCCAGCCTGAAATTGCGATGAACGGGTCGCAATATGAAACTATTTTAACCTAGCGCTTCCGCTTCTTAGGTTCGGCGTAAGTGAACGCGGTCTCTGGAACGGCCACGTTGTAGCGGACGTCCGTCAGCTTGACCGTGGTCTTCTTGTTCTGCGCGTCGATTGCCGTCCAGCCGTAGAGCTGGAGCCCGCCGGGTGCAGCGGCGGAACGAAGGAATGCCAGGATCAACGTGCCGAACTCGGCGTGATTGGGATCCTTGGCCCGGACCACCAGGATCCGGCTGTCCGGATTGGCCTGGATGCGGGCGATCCGTTTCACGTCGGGATTGGCCGACAGCAGCATGCCGAGCGGCGTCTTGTTGAGGTCCCAGCTGTTCTTCTGCCCGACCTGATAATCGAGGAAGGTCAGCTTGCCGCCGGCCCCGACGAGCAGCAGGTCGCCACTGCCATATTGGAAGCGAATGCGGCCCGGGCGCTTGAGCTGCAGCGTGCCGGCGGCCGCGCGGCCCTTGGCGTCGGTCTGGACGAAATGCGCGGTCATCGTGTCGACCGAGGTGATGTGGGCGGCGACCTTGGCGAGGTCGGGGTTTTCCGCGGCAGCGGCCGGCGCGGCCACGGCGATCATGGCGATCGGGGCCAGCGCGCGCACGAAATGGGTCGAAAAGGTCATCGTAAAGCTCCTGGGGGATTTGCGCCGGAACGTGGCGTTTTGGCCTTGAATGCGGAGTGAACCTTCCGGTTCCGGTCCGTTCAGCCTCAGATGGGGTGGCCATCCGGGTCAATCAGCACCTCACGCCGTCCGACGTGGTCGGGCTGGCCGACGAGGCCGTCCTTCTCCATCCGTTCGATCAGCCGCGCCGCGCTGTTGTAGCCGACCCGGAGCTGCCGCTGGAGGTAAGAGGTCGACGCCTTCTGGCTCTCGGCGACGATTTGGATCGCCTTGCGGTAAAGCTGGGTCTCGGCGTCTTCCTCGCCGGTCGGCTGGCCGTCGAACAGATAGCCGCCGTCCTCGGGCTCCTCGGTCACCGCCTGGATATAATCGGGCGCGCCCTGCCGGCGCCAATGCTCGGCCACCGCCCGCACTTCCTCGTCGGAGACGAACGGGCCGTGGACGCGGATGATCTGCTTGCCGCCCGGCATGTAGAGCATGTCGCCTTTGCCCAGCAGCTGCTCTGCCCCCTGCTCGCCGAGGATCGTCCGGCTGTCGATCTTGCTCGTGACCTGGAAGCTGACGCGCGTCGGCAAATTGGCTTTGATCACGCCGGTAATGACGTCGACCGAGGGCCGCTGCGTCGCCATGATCAGATGGATGCCCGCGGCGCGCGCTTTTTGCGCCAGGCGCTGGATCAGGAATTCAACCTCCTTACCGGCCGTCATCATCAGGTCGGCGAGCTCGTCGACCACGACCACGATCTGCGGCAATACCTCATATTCCAGCTCTTCGGTCTCGTAGAGCGGCTGGCCGGTGTCGGCGTCGTAACCGGTCTGCACCCGCCGCCCCAGCTTCGCGCCCTTGGCCTTGGCTTCGCGGACCTTGGCGTTGAAGCTCGGCAGTGCGCGAACGCCGAGATTGGCCATCATCCGATAGCGCTCTTCCATCTGCTCGACGGTCCATTTGAGCGCGCGGATCGCCTTGCCCGGCTCGGTCACGACGGGCGACAGCAGGTGCGGGATGTCGTCGTACATGCTCAGCTCGAGCATCTTCGGATCGATCATGATCAGCTTCACCTGGTCGGGGCCGTAGCGATACAGCAGCGACAGGATCATGCAGTTGAGGCCGACCGACTTGCCTGATCCGGTGGTGCCGGCGACGAGCAAGTGCGGCATCGGCGCCAGGTCGGCGATGACCGGATCGCCGGCGATATTCTTGCCGAGGATCAGGGGCAGCGCGTGATTCTGGTCCTCGAAGGCCTGGCTCCCGATCAGCTCGCTAAGGCTCACCGCCTCACGCTTGGAATTAGGCAGCTCGATCCCGATGACGCTCCGACCCGGAATGGTCGCGACGCGGGCCGACAGAGCCGACATGTTGCGCGCGATGTCGTCGGCGAGCTGGATCACCCGGCTCGCCTTGATCCCGCTCGCCGGCTCGAGCTCGTACATGGTGACGACCGGTCCGGGCCGGACCTCGACGATGTCGCCGCGGACGTGAAAATCCTCAAGCACGCTTTCGAGCAGGCGCGCATTGCGCTCAAGCCCGGCGCGGTCGATCTGCTGGCGGCCGCGCTCGGGCGCGGTGGAGAGCAGGTCCAGAGTCGGCA
>Ga0068862_100004685_pt1 | contig 11518 bp, 9 predicted proteins | sample KBSSwiS52_FD_66598 | JGI IMG/M metagenome (GOLD analysis project Ga0068862, IMG submission 66598) | Switchgrass rhizosphere microbial communities from Kellogg Biological Station, Michigan, USA - KBS Switchgrass S5-2 | ecosystem: Host-associated > Plants > Roots > Rhizosphere > Soil ... | reverse complement strand
GATCGTGGCGGCGCTCTGGCTCGCCGCGTCCGGCGCCGCGGCGCTGGCGCTTGCGGCGCCGGTTCTCATCCTGTGGCTCGCCTCGCCCGGGATCGCGTGGTGGATCAGCCGTCCGCGCCCGCGCCGCGAGGCGCGGCTGACGCCCGAGCAGGTCGACTTCCTGCGCAGCGCCGCCCGCAAGACCTGGGCATTCTTCGAGACCTTCGTCGGCCCGGAGGATCACTGGCTGCCGCCCGACAACTACCAGGAGCACCCGGTGGCCGTCGTCGCGCACCGCACCTCGCCGACCAACATGGGGCTCGCGCTGCTGGCGAATCTGTCGGCGTACGACTTCGGCTTCCTCACCGTCGACGGGCTGATCGAGCGCACCGACAAGGCGCTCGGCACCATGCAGACCCTGGAGCGGCACCGCGGCCACTTCTACAACTGGTACGACACGCGCTCCCTGAAGCCGCTGCCGCCGCTTTACGTCTCGTCGGTGGACAGCGGCAACCTCGCCTGCCACCTGCTGACCTTGCGGCAGGGGCTGCTCGCGCTCGCCGATGCACCGGTGGCCAGCGAGCGGAGCGCCACGCTCCAGCGCCTGGCGCGCGATGCGGGCCAGCTCGCGCGCATGGAGTACGGCTTCCTCATCGACAAGGCGCGCCAGCTGTTCGCCATCGGCTACAACGTCACCGAGATGCGGCGAGACGCGAGCTGCTACGACCTGCTCGCCTCGGAGGCGCGCGCGACCACGTTCGTCGCTATTGCGCAGGGACAGCTGTCGCAGGAGAGCTGGTTTGCGCTCGGCCGCCTGCTCACCACCGCCGGCGGCGAGCCGGCGCTGCTGTCGTGGAGCGGCTCGATGTTCGAGTACCTGATGCCGCACCTGGTGATGCCGGCCTATGAAAACACGCTGCTCGACCGCACCTGCCACGCGGCGGTGAACCGGCAGATCGCCTACGGCCGCGAGTGCGGCGTTCCGTGGGGAATGTCCGAGTCGGGCTACAACACGGTGGATGCCGCCCTCAACTACCAGTACCGCGCCTTCGGCGTGCCGGGCCTCGGGCTCAAACGCGGCCTGACGGAAGACGTGGTGGTGGCGCCGTACGCCTCGGCGCTCGCGCTGATGGTCGCGCCCGAGGCGGCGTGCTCGAACCTGCAGCGGCTCGCCGCCGCCGGCCTCGAGGGAAAGTTCGGCTTCTACGAGGCGATCGACTACACCGCCTCGCGCGTGCCGCGCGGGCCGGGAGACACGCGCGCCCCCGGCGCCGTGGTCCGCTCGTTCATGGCGCACCACCAGGGCATGGTGCTGCTGTCGCTCGCCCACCTGCTGCTCGATCGTCCGATGCAGAAGCGCTTCCAGGCCGACGTGCGCTTCCGGGCGGCGATGCTGCTCCTGCAGGAGCGCGTGCCGCGGCCGAGCGCGTTCTACCTGGAGAGCGCCGGGCGCTTCGACGCGCGCGCCACCTCGAGCGGCCCGCAGATGCCGATGCGCGTGCTCGGCACGCCGAACACGCCGATCCCGGAAGTGCAGCTGCTGTCGAACGGCCGCTACCACGTCATGGTCACCAATGCCGGCGGCGGCTACAGCCGCTGGAAGGATCTCGCCGTCACGCGCTGGCGGGAGGACGTGACCTGCGACCCCTGGGGCAGCTTCTGCTACCTGCGCGACGTGGCGAGCGGCGAGTTCTGGTCGAGCGCGCATCAGCCCTCGCTCAAGCCGGCGCAAAGCTACGAGGCGATCTTTTCGGAGGCGCGCGCCGAGTTCCGCCGCCGCGACCACGACTACGAGCTGCACGCGGAGATCGTGGTCTCGTCGGAAGACGACATCGAGCTGCGCCGCCTGCGGATTACCAACCGCGCCGCCATCGCGCGCACCATCGAGATCACGAGCTATGCCGAGGTGGTGCTCGCGCCGCCGGCGGCGGACGCCCTGCACCCGGCGTTCAGCAACCTCTTCGTGCAGACCGAGATCGCGCGCGAGCGGCAGGCGATCCTCTGCACGCGCCGGCCGCGCTCGGCGGCCGAGCACGCGCCCTGGATGTTCCACCTGATGGCGGTGCACGGCGGCGAGGCCGGCGAGATCTCGTACGAGACCGACCGTGCGCGCTTCATCGGGCGCGGCGGCACCGTTGCGGCGCCCCAGGCGATCAACCGGCCCCTTTCGGGGAGCGAGGGCTCGGTCCTCGACCCGATCGTGGCCATCCGCTGCAGCATCACGCTGGAGCCGCGCCAATCGGCGACCATCGACATGGTCTACGGCATCGGCGAAACGCGCGAAGCGTGCCTCGCGCTCGCCGGCAAGTACCAGGACCGGCATCTGGCCGACCGCGTGTTCGACCTGGCGTCCACGCACAGCTGGGTCACGCTGCGCCAGATCAATGCCACCGAGTCCGATGCGCAGCTCTATGGCCGCCTCGCCAGCTCGGTGCTCTACGCCAACGCGGCGCTGCGCGCCGAGGCCGGCACGCTGGTGAAGAACCGGCGCGGGCAATCGGGGCTGTGGGGCTACGCGATCTCCGGCGACCTGCCCATCGTGCTGCTGAAGATCGGCGACGCCGCGAGCATCGACCTCGTGCGCCAGCTGGTGCAGGCCCACGCCTACTGGCGGCTGAAGGGGCTGGCGGTCGACCTGGTGATCTGGAACGAGGACCACGCGGGCTACCGGCAGCTGCTGCAGGACCAGATCACGGGGTTGATCGCCTCGGGCATCGAGGCCCAGGTGATGGAGCGCCCGGGCGGCATCTTCGTGCGCCGCGCGGAGCAGATCTCGGACGAGGACCGCATCCTGTTCGAATCGGTCGCGCGCGCGGTGATCAGCGACAAGCGCGGAACCCTGGCCGAGCAGATCAGCCCGAAGAAAGTGGCGGAGCGCCGCCTCGCCGGACGTAGCGCGCGCTGGGACGCACCGCGCTTGCGCGTCGTTCGCCCGCAGCCGCGGCCGCCTCTGCCGCCGCCCGGTGGCGATCTGGCTTTTTTCAACGGCAGCGGCGGCTTCAGCGCCGATGGCCGCGAGTACGTGATCACGACTTCGTCCGGGCAGCCCACGCCGGCGCCGTGGGTGAACGTGCTCGCCAACGCGAATTTCGGCACCGTGGTCTCGGAGAGCGGCCTGGGCTACACCTGGAGCGAGAACGCCCACGAGTTCCGGCTCACCCCCTGGAACAACGACGCGGTGAGCGAACCGAGCGGCGAGGCGTTCTACCTGCGCGACGAAGACAGCTCGAATTTCTGGTCGCCGACCCCGCTGCCCTGCGCCGGCAGCGGGCCGTACGTGACGCGGCACGGCTTCGGCTACAGCGTGTTCGAGCATACCGAGGACGGCATCCGCTCGGAGCTGCGCGTCTACGTGGACCTGGAGGCGGCGGTCAAATTCTCGGTGCTGAAGCTCGTCAACCGCTCGGGCCGGCCGCGCCGGCTCTCGGCCACCGGCTATGTCGAGTGGGTGCTGGGCGACCTGCGCCCGAAAACCGCGATGCACGTGGTGACCCAGATCGATCCGTCGAGCGGCGCGCTCTACGCGACCAACGCCTACAACACCGAGTTCGCCGGCAGAGCCGCGTTTTTCCAGGTCGACGACGCGACGCGCCGGGTGAGCGGAAACCGCACCGAGTTCCTCGGCCGCAACGGCAGCCTCGGCAACCCGGCGGCGATGCGCCGCGCGCAGCTCTCGAACAAGGTCGGCGCGGGGCTCGATCCTTGCGGCGCGTTGCAGGTCGCGTTCGAGCTCGCCGACGGGCAGGAGCGCGAGATCGTGTTCACGCTCGGCATTACCGGCAGCCGGGTGGCGGCGCCGCGCGCCGCGCTCGAAAGGGTGGAGCAGTACTGGCAGCGCACCTTGAGCGCGGTACAAGTGGAAACACCTGACCGCTCGTTCGACTTGCTGGCGAACGGCTGGCTCCTTTACCAGACGCTCGCCTGCCGCCTGTGGGCGCGCAGCGGCCACTACCAGTCGGGCGGCGCGTTCGGTTTCCGCGACCAGCTGCAGGACGTCGTGGCGCTGATCCACGCCGAGCCGCGCCTCGCGCGCGAGCACCTGCTGCGCTGCGCGGCGCATCAGTTCCGCGAGGGCGACGTGCAGCACTGGTGGCATCCGCCGTCGGGCCGCGGCGTGCGCACGCATTGCTCGGACGATTACCTGTGGCTCGCCTGGGCAGCGTCGCGCTACGTGTCGAGCACCGGTGACGCCGCGATCCTCGACGAGACGGTCCACTTCCTCGACGGCCGCCCGGTGAACCCCGAGGACGATTCCTACTACGACCTGCCCGCGCGCTCGAGCGAAACCGCGAGCCTGTACCTGCATTGCGTGCGGGCGATCGAGCGCGGCACCGGCGTCGGCGAGCATGGGCTGCCGCTGATCGGCTCGGGCGACTGGAACGACGGCATGGACCAGGTGGGCGCGAAGGGCAAGGGCGAAAGCGTCTGGCTCGCCTTCTTCCGCCACTACGTCCTCGAGCGCTTCGCTGCGATAGCGCGTATCCGCGGCGACGCGGCTTTCGCGGAGCGCTGCACGACCGAGGCGAGCACGCTGCGCGCGAGCATCGACCAGCACGGCTGGGACGGCGAGTGGTACCGCCGCGCGTACTTCGACGACGGCTCGCCGCTCGGTTCGGCCGGCAACGAGGAATGCCGCATCGATTCGATCGCGCAGAGCTGGTCGGTGCTCTCCGGCGCCGGCAGCGCGGAGCGCTCGCGCACCGCGATGGAGTCGCTCGATCGTTACCTGGTGCGCCGCGAGCACGGGCTGGTCCAGCTCCTGGATCCGCCGTTCGACAAGTCGGCGTCCAATCCCGGCTACATCAAGGGCTACGTCCCCGGGGTGCGGGAGAACGGCGGGCAGTACACCCATGCCGCGATCTGGGCCGCGATGGCGTTCGCCGAGCTGCGCGACAGCCGCGCGTGGGAAATCTTCTCCATGATCAATCCGGTCAACCGCACGCAAACCGCGGCCGCGATCGCCACCTACAAGGTGGAGCCCTACGTGATGGCGGCGGACGTGTACGCGGCCGCGCCGCACACCGGCCGCGGCGGCTGGACCTGGTACACCGGGTCGGCGGGCTGGATGTACCGCCTCGCGCTGGAATCGCTCCTCGGCCTGAAGCTGGAAGGCGACAAGCTGCGCCTCGCGCCCTGCCTGCCGGCGAAGTGGCCCGGATTCAAATTGCGTTATCGGTATCGCGACACCGTGTACCACATCAACGTGGTGCGCGATGAAACGGCCGGGCAGTCGGACCACGTCATCTCTTTGATGGACGATCGCCGGGAGCACAGAGTGGAACTTCGTTACCGGAGGCTTCAATGATCCTGAAGGACGTACTGACGGCAAAGGGCCACCGCGTGGTGACGGTGCCGGCCAAGTCGAGCGTCGCCGACGCCATCCGCGCGATGCACGCCGAGAAGGTCGGCGCGCTGATGGTGCCCGACGCCGAAGGGTGCCCGGTCGGCATCTTCACCGAGCGCGACGTGGTGCGCCTCTATGCCGACGGCGACCGCGACCTCGACACGCTCGCGGTCGAGGCACGCATGACCTGCAGCGTCGTGGTCGGACGGCTGTCGATGTCGGTCGACGAAGCGCTGGGCCTGATGACCGAGCGCCGCTTTCGCCACCTGCCGGTGATCGACGACGGCAAGCTGCTCGGGCTGGTGTCCATCGGCGACCTGGTGAAGGTGAAGCTCAGCGAAGCTGCCGAGGAGGCGCAAGCGATGCGCGCCTATATCGCCTCCTGACTACCCTTTTCTAAACCACGAGGAATCCATCATGGCCAGGCTCGTCAAGCGCTTCCGCAACCAACCCTACGCAGTGACACTGGGCGCAGAGACCGCGTCAATTTGCGGCTGCGGCCTTTCCGCCACGCAGCCGTTCTGCGACGGCACGCACAAGCTCAGCGAGTCGGAAGAGGTCGGCAAGCTCTATTGGTACGACGATGCCGGAGAGCGCCACCTGGCCGCCGATGGCGAGGGCTATTACATTCGCAGCGATCGGCAGCCGCAGGCGGCTTAGAGGCTTCGCGCGACAGCAGCAGCGTCGGGCGGAAGGTCGACGATGAACGGTACGGCTCGCAGTGTGACGAATCCGTACCGCACTTTCTGTGCGCTGGGCGCCATAGTGCGGCTACGTGCTCTACCGTACATAGCGACGGGCGGAATCCGTGTAAGGTCGGCGCATGCTGCACGCATTTCTCTCCGCAAACCGGGATGACCTGATCGACCGCTGCCGGTTGAAGGTCGTTCAACGGCGCGCGCCGAAAGCCACCGACGTGGAGATCGAGCACGGCATTCCGCACTTCCTCGACCAGCTCATCAAGACGCTGCAGGTCGAGCAGACGCCCGAGCCGATGCGAAGCCGCGACGTTTCCGGCGAGTCGGGCGGCGAGGGATCGGTCTTTTCCGAGATCGGCCTGGCGGCGGCGCAACACGGGCGCGAGCTGCTGCAGCACGGCTTCACGGTCGACCAGGTGGTGCACAACTACGGCGACCTGTGCCAGGCCATTACCGATCTCGCCTTCGAAAAGGAAGCCCCCTTCGAGGTGGACGAATTTCGAACCCTCAACCGCTGCCTGGACAACGCGATCGCCGATTCCGTGTCGGAATTCACCTATCAGCGCGACCTTCTGCTCGTCGATGCAGGGGCCCATGCGCTGAACGAGCGGCTGGGCTTCTTCGCGCACGAGCTGCGCAACCTGATCCAGAACGCCACGCTCGCCGTGACCGCCATCAAGGCCGGCAATGTCGGGCTCGCCGGGGCGACCGGCGCCGTGCTCGATCGCAGCCTGATCGGCCTGCGCAACCTGGTCGATCGCTCGCTCGCCGATGTGCGGGTGACGGCGGGAATGCCGGTGCGGCGCCAGCTGATTCCGCTCGCCGGCTTCATCGGCGACGTCAGGATCTCCGCGTCGCTCGAAGCGCAATCCCGCGGCTGCGGGCTTGCCGTCTCCACGGTCGATCCCGACCTCGCGGTCGAGGCCGACCGGGACCTGTTGCTCTCGGCGGTCGGCAACCTGCTGCAGAATGCCTTCAAGTTCACCGAGGAGGACACCGAGGTCTCGCTGCGCGCCCATGCAGCCGGCGACCGCGTCATGATCGAAGTGGAGGACAACTGCGGCGGCCTTCCGCCGGGCGACGCGGAAAGGATGTTCGAGCCGTTCACGCAGGGCAGCACGGACAAGTCGGGCCTCGGCCTGGGCTTGTCGATCTGCAGGCGCAGCGTCGAGGCCATCGGCGGCGTTCTCAGCGTACGCAACATGCCCGGCGTCGGCTGCGTGTTCACCGTCGATCTGCCGCGGCACGTCGTCGCTTCAGGACCGTCTCCTGCGGGTGGTCCCACATAGTCCGCGATCTGACCGGCGGCGAGGGCTGCATCACCAGATGCGGGGAATACGTGCGCGTCGATTTCGGCGGCTGCAACTCGTCGGAGCTGACCGCGGTCTACCGCGCCTTTGCCGCCTTCTGCCTCAACAACAAGGTCACCCGGGCGTTGCTGAAAGCGGGTGACAACGACCCGCCCGGCCACTACCGGCTGCGCGATGCGCTCGCGAGCATGGCGCAGCGCGCCAGCATCCCTGCCGAATTCAAGCTCGCGCTGATACCGAGCACGCAGGCGATCGACGCGATCTACCGGGAGGCGCAGGGCCACCTGCGCGCCGCCGGGTTCAATGCCTGGGTCTTCGCCAGCGAGAACGAAGCGGTGGACTGGCTGGAGGGTCGGGCGTCGGGCGGGCTGGCCGCGTCTTAAGCGCGTTGCGTCAGTGCGGCGCGGCGGTGCCGGTTCTGCGGCGGCCCCACACGGCCCAGTATTCGCGGCCGCGGAGCACGACCTCGACGTGCAGCACGATCGCCGCATCCACGCCGGAAATGGTTTTCGCCTTGTCTTCGGGAATGCGTCCCTCGAAGGGCTCGCCGTACACCAGCAGCGCTTCGGCCGAGCCGCGCTCGCAAGCCTGCCGGCAATGCTCCAGGCGCTCCTGGCCCGCCGGCTTGTCCGACCAGGGCCGCGATCCTTCCTTGTTCGGCGCCCACAGCAGGTAGGCGCAAATCCCGGTGTCGCTCTGGATGGCGTCCTTCCAGATCGACAGCACCACGGTGCCGTCGGAAGAGCGCACGCCGCCCCAGCTCGACAGCTCGTGCAGCGTCACGCCCCGGGTCTCGAACGCGTTGCGCCGGGTCACCAGGCGCACGCCGCTCGCTTTCAGGCGCCGCGCCATCTCGCCGCCCGAATCCTTCGCGGCCTTCAGCAGCACCTGGTCGCACAGCGCGACGACCTGCGCATTGCCCAGGCCGGCTGCGTTGTCGCGAAGCTGCGTCACCTCGCTGCGCCCGAGCTTGGCGATGCGCTCGATGGTCCAGCGTTCGGCGTGGGGGCGGAGCAGGTTGATCACGGCTCTTCTTCTTATACGCGCATTCGAACGCCTTTGCGATAATCCTCCCGGATGGTCTCCATCCTGATCATCGGTGGCGGGATCGGCGGCCTCTCGGTCGCGCGCGAGCTCGCGCTGCGCGGGATGAAGGCCACGGTGCTGGAACGGGCGCCGCAGCTCAACCCCGTCGGCGCCGGCATCATCATGAATCCCAACGCGATGCGCGTGCTCGAGCGCAACGGCCTCGCCGAGCAGGTGCGCGCGGATTCCTGGCCGTACCTCACGCGCGAGACCCGCGACCACACCGGTCGATTGCTCGCTACGCGCGACTACAAGCCGTTATATGAGAGCGGCAAGCTGGCGCAGGGCTGCCTGGTGCACCGCGCGCACCTGCTCGATGTGCTCTACCGCAGCTTGCCGGCGGAAACAGTCTGTTTTGGAAAAACTCCAACCGCCAATGATTTCGAGGGTGCGGACCTGGTCATCGGCGCGGACGGAATTCGCTCCCAGGTCAGGCGCGAGCGATTCGGCGAGGTGGAGCCCGGCTACATGGGCTACCGCTCTCACCGCCTGATCATGGAGAACGTCGCGGGTGTGCGCTGCTTCACCGAGTACTTGGGGCGCGGCCAGCGCATCGGCCTGGTGCCGATCGGCGAGCAGCGGCTGTATATATGGACCACGTATAACTCGCCGCGCGCGGAGCGCCTCGCGCCGGAACTTCCGCGTCAATTCGCGCAGTTCACCGACCCGGGCATCCAGCGCCTGTTCGCCGCCCTGCCGCCAGCGGAAAACATCATCACCACCGAGATCGAAGAGCTGTGGATGGACGACTGGGTGCGCGTGTCGGCGACCAACGCCACCGTCCTGCTGGGCGACGCGGCGCATGCGCTCACGCCGAACATCGGCCAGGGGGCGGGCATGGCGATGGAAGACGCGGCGGTGCTCGCCGAGGAACTGGCGAGCGGCGCCGAAATCGAGCAAGCTGTGGGTCGTTATGCCGCTCGCCGCAAGCCGCGCGTGAAAACCGTGATGCGCATCTCGCGCGAGGTGGGCGAGGACGGCCAGCGCAAGAGCGCGCTGGGCTGCTGGCTGCGCAACCGGCGCGTCGAGCGCGCGGGGCGCGACACGCAGCGCTCGCTCGACGAGCTGGAGCGGCTGCTCGCTTTTTCGGGATAAGCCATGGGAAAGATCAGGCACATTGCAATCACGGCGGAAGATCCTTTCGTCACCGCCGAGCTGTTCAAGAAGGCGCTCGGCCTCGAGGAGATCAGCCGCGGCGACAGCGACCTCGCGCGCGAGGTCTACCTCACCGACGGTTACATCAACCTGGCGATCGTTTGCTGGAAGCGCACCAAGGAAACGCCCAACCCTTACCCGGACGGCTATGGGCTCGATCACTTCGGCGTGCAGGTCGATGACCTCGGCGCCGCCGAGGCGCGCGCGCGCCAGGCCGGCGCCACGCCGCAACCGCCGCCGCCCGTGGATCTTTCGAAGCTGGCGGGCAACACGCTCTACTTCGAGAAGAAGCTGCAGCTCGCCGGGGTGAAATTCGATCTCTCGGGACACGGTTGGTCAATCAAGAAGGAAAAATAGCGCTCGAGGCAAACGGCATCCGCAAGGTCTACCGCAAGGACGGCCGCGAGATGCCGGTGCTCGACGTCGCCAGCTTCGTCGCGCGCGAAGGCGAGTTCATCACCATCATCGGCCCGAGCGGCTGCGGTAAGAGCACCTTCCTGCACATCATGGGCGGATTCATTCCGGCCGACGCCGGCGCGATCCGCGTCTACGGCAACGCGGTGAACGGCCCCGGCCCCGACCGCGGCATGGTGTTCCAGGAGTTCGCGCTGTTCCCGTGGAAGACGGTGGCGGGCAACGTCGCCTGGGGCCTGGAAGCCCTGGGTATTGAAAAAGAAAAAATTACCGAAACCGTGCAGGCTTACCTCGAGCTGATGGACCTCGCCCAGTTCCGTAACCACTACCCGGCAGAAATCTCCGGCGGCATGAAGCAGCGCGTCGCGCTCGCCCGCGTGCTCGCGTTCAACCCCAAGGTGCTGCTGATGGACGAGCCGTTCGGCGCGCTCGACGCGCAGACGCGCGAGACCATGCAGGAAGAGGTCACGCGCATCTGGGAGCGCACGCACAAGACCGTCGTCTTCGTCACCCACGACATCGAGGAGGCCGTGTTCCTCGGCGATCGGGTGATCGTGCTCAGCGCGCGTCCCGGCCGCATCCGCGAGGACATCCGCATCGAGCTGCCGCGCCCGCGCACGCTGGAGATCAAGAAGTCGGCGCAGTGCCACGAGTACCGCAACACCATCTGGGATTTGATCCGGCAGGAATCCCGTCACAAAGGAGAAAACAACAATGGCTAACGACCTCGGCAAGCTCATCCTGCGTCTCACCCTCGGCCTGCTGATCCTGCTCCACGGCATCGCCAAGATCAGCGGCGGCACCGACGGGATCCAGAAAATGCTGGAAGGGAACGGCCTGCCGGGATTCTTCGCGTTCGGCGTGTACCTGGGAGAGATCCTGGCGCCCATCCTGGTGATCCTCGGCTTCTACGCGCGCCTGGGCGCCGCCGTGATCGTGGTGAACATGCTGTTCGCGGTCATGCTCGTGCATCGCGCGGACCTGTTCCTGCTCGGCAAGAGCGGCGGCTGGGCGCTCGAGCTGCAGGCGTTCTTCCTCTTTACGGCGGTTGCCGTCACGCTAATCGGGCCCGGCCGCTTCGGCATCAACCAACGCTAGCCTCATGCCGCGGTATGAGCTGTCGCTGCGCGTCGATGCGCCCGGTGACGAGCGGATGTTCTTCGACGACGGCACATCCGCGCGCGCCCGCGAGCGAGTCTACGGTGCGCTGCGGCTGAAAGTCTTCAGCTCGGCCTGGGTACGCCTGTCGCTGGGCACATCGAAAGCAGACCAGGCCATGGCAATGCTCGTGCAGGAGCGCCAGGCGAACAGCGCTTTGGTCGGCACCGCGCACCTGGCGGAAATCCTCGCCGAGGAGGAGGAGCCGCGCTCGGATTGGAGCCTGCTCTACACCCCGCAGGTGAGCGGCAGCTTCTCGCTGTGGGACGACTATCCCGAGTACAAGCCAGGCTCGCTGCCGAAGGGCGCGCACGCCCTCAACCACAGCTTCGTCTCGGCCGAGTTCCGCGCGGTGTGCGAGCGCGCCGCCCTCA
>Ga0068862_100004677_pt1 | contig 11526 bp, 11 predicted proteins | sample KBSSwiS52_FD_66598 | JGI IMG/M metagenome (GOLD analysis project Ga0068862, IMG submission 66598) | Switchgrass rhizosphere microbial communities from Kellogg Biological Station, Michigan, USA - KBS Switchgrass S5-2 | ecosystem: Host-associated > Plants > Roots > Rhizosphere > Soil ... | reverse complement strand
GACGATCGCGGCCACGCCAGCCGCCATCAGCGGCGCTCCCGGTTCGAAGATCGTCCTCTTCGTGGACGTCACGCCAAACGCCAACATTCACGTCTACGCGCCCGGGTCGAAGGACTACATTCCGATCACCGTCAAGCCCGAGCCGCAGCCGCAGATGAAGTTCGGCAAGGTGACGTATCCCAAGGCCGACGTCATGACGTTCGCTGACGAGAAAGTGCCGGTGTTTCAGAAACCGTTCCGGCTGACGCAGGACGCCACCATCGACAAGTCGGCGAAGTCGGGATCGACCTTGACGATCCCCGGCATCGTCAACTTTCAGGCGTGCGACGACAAGGTCTGTTATCCGCCGGAAAAAGTCGCGGTCAGTTGGACAGTAGCGGTGAAGTGAAGCCGTAGTAGACGCCGAGCACGGTCGAGACGAGGCCGACGGCCAGCGACACGGCGCGCGCGACCGCGTGGTGGTTGCCCATGCGCGCCAGCGGCCAGCCCAACAGCCCCGAGAGCGCGGCCATCCCCAGCGTCGAGCCCAGCCCAAAGAGCGCCATGTAGGTGAGGCGCGCCGCGGTCGTCGGCAACGTCGTCAGGACGAGCGCCGTGAGCGCGCCGCTGCCGGCGAGTCCGTGCACGGCGCCGACGAGCAGCGGCCGGCGCGCCAACGTCCAAGTGCCGATGTGAATGTGCCCGGTGGCGCCCGAGTGCACGTGAACGGTGCGGCCGTGATGATGCGCGCGCGTGGGACCCGCCGGACCCTGCCGCGCCGCCAGGTAAATAGCGCGCACACCCAGTCCGACGAGCATGATCGCGACGCCGAATTCGAAGAGATTCGAGACCCGCACCGGCAGCTCGGCGCGCAGCATCACGACGACCAGACCAACGGCCACGAGCGCGAGCGTGTGACCGAGGCCCCAGCAGGCGCCGAGGAATGCGGCCTTGTAGCCGCTGCGTTCGCCGCTGACCAGCGTCGACACCGCCGCGAGATGATCCGGTTCGAGCGCGTGGCGCATGCCGAGCAGCGAGCCGAGGCCCGAGCTGGTCATCAGTTCGATTACTGGCACGATCCCGATATTCTACCGGAGAATTCTGCAATCAGCTGTTGGCATTCGAGGAGTCGTTCATGATCTGGCTCGCGGTCGCTGCAGGCGGGGCGCTCGGTTCGCTCGCTCGCCACGAGGTGAACGTCTTCTTCGGCCACGTGCTGGAGCGCTCCGTCCCGTACGCGACCGCGACGGTGAATCTCCTCGGATCGATGGCGATCGGTCTTCTGGCGGGTCTGCTCGCCACCGGCCGCCTGCACATGTCGACCGAAATGCGGACGTTCGTGTTCGTCGGCATCCTCGGCGGCTTCACGACCTTCTCCAGCTACATGCTCGACACGCTCACGCTGGGTCACGCCGGCGAGCACGCGCTCGCGTTCTGGAACGTCGCGTTGCAGACGGCGCTCGGCCTGGTCGCGGTGTGGGGCGCCTATCGCGCCGCCATCGTCCTTGGATGATTGGAATGGAGCGCGATGGCTTTAGCCGAGCGAGCATCTATCGGATCGACACGAGCACATCGGTGACCGTGCCCACGGGCAGGGTGCCGGTGTGCTTGACGATGACGCCGTGCTCGATCGACTTCCAGTACTCGTCCGTCGACTGTGACGTCCGCACGTAGCGCACGGCGTCGAATGTGCCGGCGGGCACCGTGATGCGCTCGCGAATCGAGAGGATCTTCAGCGTGCCGGCGGGCGATGTCGCGGAGGCATTCGCCTGGCGCGACTGATACGTCGCGGTCGCCGCCGGAATGGTCCACGAGCGGCCCGCGCACGCCCGGAATGCCGGGTCGCCGACCATCCCGGGACGAAACAGGGTGGTGTCGATCACGCCGCCCCTCGCATCCATCTTGGTCGACTTCTCTATCACCGACACGTCGTCCACGATCCGGTGCTCGTTGGCCTGCACCGTGACGCCGTTCGGCCCGTCCGTCCGCAGCCGGATGCCGGTATCCGTCACGCTCTCCCAGACGTTGGTGACTTGCGTCCTCTTTCCGTTGGTCTCTGAATGTTCGTAGACGTATGTGACCGAGGGCTTCGGCGTGCCGATGACGACACAGTCGCCGGGCGGCGTCTGCGCCCGTCCTGTCATGCCGACTCGCCCCGACACGATTGTCCCGGCGGCGACCACGATCACGGCGATGCAGGTCTTCATGAGGGCACACGATACCGCACGTCGAGTAGGATGGTGCAGCGAGGTACAGCACACGATGCGCACTGACTGCAAGCGTTCATTGAATCGATTCCTGGCGATCGCCGCGATCGTTGTCACGTCAGCCGCGACGGCAGCGGCCCAGACGCCGCCGCCCGCGGGCGCGGGGCAGCGCGGCGGCGGCCGCGGTCCGGCCACTCCGCCCCTGCTCATGACGACCACCGCCTGGGAAGATGGCGGTGTCATCCCGGACAAGTACACGATGGCCGCCGGCAACGCGGCCGTGTCGCCCGAGCTGAAATGGTCGCAGGTGCCGGCCGGCACCCAGAGCTTCGTCCTGCTGATGCACGATCCCGAGCCCGTCCTCAACAAAGGCTCGAAGATGGACATCACGCACTGGTTGATCTGGAACATCCCAGGCACGTCGACCGGTCTCCCGGAAGGCGTTGCCGCGGGCGAACTGCCGGACGGCAGCCGGCAGGTCAGTCTGCGGTCGAATGCCTACATGGGTCCCGGCGCGCCTCCGGGTCCGTATCATCACTACACGTTCGAGCTGTACGCGCTGGACACCAAGCTCGAGGTGCCGCAAGGCACGCCGCAGGAAGCTGCGGCCACGCGCAACGCCGTCATCAACGCGATGGATGGGCACGTGCTCGGCAAAGCGGTCCTCGTCGCGCGGTTTCATCGGCAGTAGTGAGGACGTCATGAAAAACAGGATGACCGTCGGCCTCGCGGCGCTGCTTCTTTCCAGTGTGCCGGTGGTCGCTCAGACGCCGGCGAAGCCGATGAGCCCCGAAGGATCGGCGCACGTGCAAGTGCTCGGGACCTGGGCGAAAGGCCAACGTCCCGCCTTCACCCTCGGACGCGAGACCTACCAGAACGGCAAGTGGATCGAGATCACCTACGGCCGCCCGCTGCAGCGCGGCCGCGATCTCTTCGGATCCGGTCCGAACTACGGCAAGGCGGCGAACGATGTCGGCGCCCCCGGGTTTCCGCCGCCGCCAGTCTGGCGCGCCGGCGCGAATCAGACGACGCGGCTGAAGACGGAAGTGCCGCTGATGTTGGGAACCACGACGGTCCCACCGGGCGAGTACAGCCTTTTCATCGACCTGAAGGGTCCGTCCGAGTGGACGCTGATCGTGTCGCGATGGGCCGCGCAGACGAAGTTCGATCCGCAGAACAAGGAGGCGCTCTGGGGCGCCTACGGCTACACAGCAGACAAGGACGTCGTCCGCGTGCCGATGAAGGTCGATACGCTGCCGTTCGCCGTCGACGAGCTGACGTGGACGTTCGTCGACATGACGAACGACAGCGGAAAGGTCGCGCTGATCTGGGGCAAGTCGATGGCGAGCACGCCGTTCAAAGCGGTGGCCGCCCGCTGAGCGGACGTCTTACAGGAGCTCAGAAGATCAGGAGTTCTTTCTTCAAGAAAAAACTTCTGATCTCCTGCTCTCCTGTTCGCTTTTGCGCTCTCTTTCACTTCGGCAGCACGATGCGCGCGCCGGTTTCGAAGCGCCTGAAGTTCGCGTAGCTGGCTTCGCACTGAATGAAGTCGTAGAGGCGCTTGGGATAATCGTAGCGTTCGGTCATCTTCGCCGGCACCCAGACGCCGAGCCGTTCGTCGGGGCGATACCACGTCGAAATCCGAATCTCGCCGTTGCTGTCGCCGACGACGAGCTCGCTCTTGAGGACGCGTCCGCTCTCCGGATCAATCCAGTGACGGCCCTGCGCAAACGCGTCTGATTCATCGACGAGGATGATCGACGGACGCGCGATCTCCTGAAACCGTACGACCTGCGCCGGCCGCTCGCCAACGCGGCCAGCTCCACCGTCTTCGTATCGGAACCTGGCGGCCAGCTCCTGATCGAGGAATTGCAGCGTGACCATCGGCACGTTGAAGTTGCGCCGGATCGTGCCGATGTTGTATCTCGCTGATTCCTGAAGCGCCTGCTTCAGGAGTTTGCCGGACGGTTTTTCGAGGAACAGCCGCGCCATCCGCCGGTCGCGATCCCGGACCGGCTTGCCGTCGACGTCGATCACGTCGCGGAACCCGAACCAGCCCGGCACGTCGGGAAACCATGCGAACGATACTTCGGACAGTGTCGACCGCGATGTTTTCGTCAGCCTGATGGTCCCGGATTCGCGATCGATGGAGCGTTCCTGCGCGAAGTCCTGATGGTAGCGCTCCTCGCCGATGATGGTCGCAAGCTGTGTCTGGTATTCGGTGACGTAGGCGTGGGCACGGGACAACAGTGTGTCGAGCGGAAGGCGGTCGGCGGGTCCATCGAGCGGCACGCCGGCGCGGTGCGCCTTCATCCAGCGCTCCACGTCCCGCCCGGCCAGATCGATGGCCCCGAAAGCGGCGGCTTCCCGCGACACGCCTTCACCGTAGACCCGCAGCTCTTCGGTGGTGTCCCCGGCTGAGATTTCCAACCGGATCAGATCGACGTACGTATAGCGGTTCGCGACGGCCTGGACGCGCTTCGGCAGGAGCCGCCGGCCCAGGAGCTCGACGGTGGCTGCGGCATCCCGGGACGAACGCGCGATGCAGAATCCGCGCGATTGCAGCCCGCTCGTGAGGTCTTTGACTGTGGCGCCAGAATTGTCGGGAGCCGTCGCCGGCGCCACACCGACGAACAACCCGACACACGTCGGCGGCGGTCGAGAGGTCTGACCGCCGGTCAGGCCCAGAAGGAGAACGATCGCGAGGTCACGACTTGCCATCGCCTTTGACGAACCGCGCGATTTGCTCGTGCGTGGCGAACCACACGCCGGGTTTCGACTTCATGTGGAGGATCAGCTTCTCGAGCCCCGCCACCCGCGACCGATGCCCCGTGATGTGCGGGTGCATTGTCAGGATGAAGAGCCCGCCTTCCTCGTACGCCATGTCGAACTCGGCGCGGAACACCTGCTCGATGAGATCCGGATTCGGCATGCCGCCGTTGGTGGCGCCGCCGAAGTACGGGAAGTCGTCGAGAATCCGCTCGATCGGCAGCTCGACGACGCCGGTGGGCTGTTTGTCGAGCAGGATCTCGTACGCATCGTCGCTCGCCATCAGGCTGCTGTCGTAGAGAAACCCCGCGGCTTTCACCTGACCGACGGTCCACGGGCTGAACTGCCACGATGGCGCGCGGTAGCCGACCGGTTTCTTGCCGATGGCCTTGGTCAGCGTGTCGATGGCCCGCGTCAGCATCTCCTGCTCGGCCTTCTCGTCGTTCACCGACGGCAGGTGCTCGTGAATCCAGCCGTGGACGCCGATCTCGTGCCGTCCGCTCTTCATGATCAGCGGGATCATGTCGGGGTGGAGGAGGTGGCTCACTGCCGGAATGAAGAAGGACGCGGGGAGCTGGTGCTTGTCGAGCAGGCGCAGGATGCGCGGCACGCCGTCGACGGCGCCGTATTCGCCGCGCGAGATCGATTCGGAGATGAGGTTGCCGGTGGCGAGATCCGCGGTCGCGTTGTCGACGTCGAAGCTGAGTCCGACGGCCACGCGCGCGCCGTTGGGCCAGGCTCTCGGTTTCAGCCGCTTGCCGGCGCTGACGTGGAACATCTGCGCGCTGACCTGATCCAGCGGCAGCTTGGTACCGGGCTGCGGGCGCGCCTGCGCGCCGAGCGTTGCCGACGCCAGCGTGATCGCCAGCCCAACCCGCAATCCGACATCCGCAATCCGCAATGTGTTCGTCATGCGTCCAGCACTCCATGGTTCCGAGTGAGGAAGTAGATCGCGACGACGACGAGCAGCACGCCGTTGATGCCGATGACGACGGGAGCGCCGAGGAAGGTCGCGAGCCAGCCGCTGACGAGGCTGCCGAGCGGCATGCCGCCGCGGAAGGCGAGCATGTAGATGCTCATCACCCGTCCTCGCATCTCGTTGGGCGCGGTCATCTGGACGAGCGACGTGACGGTCGAAAACACCACCATCAGCGCGGCGCCGGTCAGGAACAGCAGGATGTCGCTCAACCACAACACCCGCGACACGGCGAACGCAATGATCAGCAGGCCGTAGATCGCCTGCACGATCAGCGCGGTCCACCCCATTTTCGGGAACTTGCCGAGCCACGCGACGATGAGCGCGCCGACGATCGAGCCGGCGCCTGAGAACGCCATGAGGTGGGCGAACGTGTTCGCGTCCTCGTGAAAAATCTGCTTCGTGAAGATCGGCAGGAACGTCAGCACCGCAAACCCGAGAAAGGTTGTCGCGGCGGCGAGGACGATCAGGGCGGTCAGGTTGGCGTGGTAACGGACGTACGACAGCCCGCTCTTGAGCTCGTCCTGCATCTTCCCCGACTTCGCCGGCGGGATGTGCTTCACGCGCAGCATCATCAGCGTGTTGATCACGACGACGAACGACAGCGCGTTGAGCACGAAGCAGGCGTTCATCGCCTGCGGCTCGCTGTAGCCGTACTTCTGGAACGCCCAATTGATGACGCCGAAGGCGAGCGGGCCGAGCACGCGCGCGACGTTGAACTGGATGGAGTTGAGCGCGACCGCGTTCGGCAGATCCTTCTTGTCGACGAGCGACGGGATCAGCGACTGATAGGCCGGGCCGCCGAACGACTGCGCGCAGCCGGTGACGAAGGAGAGCGCGAGAATCTGCCAGATCTCGACGACCTGGAAGAACATCAGGAGCGCCAGCGCGGCTGACGTGCTCATCTGGACGATCTGCGACATCAGCAGCGTCCGCCGGCGATCGTAGCGGTCGGCGAAGACGCCGCCGATCAGCGAGAACAGGATGATCGGCAGCTGCTGCAGGAACGCGTCGAGCCCGAGGTAGAACGGCGACTGGGTCAGCGAGTAGACGAGCCAGTTCTGCGCGACGATCTGCATCCACGTGCCGATGCTCGAGGTGCAGGCGCCTATCCACTGGACCCGGAAATCGCGGTAGGTGAACGCGACCAGCGTGCGGCGAAGCGTTCGCGCGCCAAGCGAAGCCGGCGCAGCCGGATCGGCAGTCGCGGTGGCGGTGGCGCGGGCTTGGACTGGTTCGGCCAAAGAGTTGTGTAAACGAATGTAGCGCAGGAGTTTAGCCTGCGACGGACCAGCGCGTATCTTACCTTACTTGATCCGGACCTGGCCCTGACTTATACTCCGTTCGTCAGGCGAAGATAAGGCGAAAATTACCAGAGTACCAAATTACCAAATCACCAAATTCCCATGCCTTTAGCACGCGTCGATCTCGAATCCCTCCTGCGGACCCGCCGCCTCGATCGCACCCTCACCACCGCCTTGCCGCCGCTCGATCCTCGCGACGAAGCGGCCTGTGCGCCGTCGGGCGTCCCTTCCTTGGACGCGACGCTCGGCGGCGGGTTCCCGCGCGGTCAGCTCTCGGAGGTGGTCGGTCCGCGATCGTCGGGGCGGACGAGCGTCGTGCTCCAGACGATCGCGGCGGCGACCGGGCGCGGCGAGCTGGTGGCGCTCGTCGACGCGCTCGACATGTTCGACGTCGAATCGGCGGCGGCCGCCGGGGTCGATCTCGATCGGCTGCTCTGGATCCGCGGCCACGTGGTGTCGAATCCGGGCCTGTGCCGCGACACCAATCAGCGCGCCCTCGAGCAGGCGATCCGCGCCTTCACGCTGGTGCTGCAGGCTGGCAATTTCGGTCTCGTGATCTTCGACGCCGCCGAAGCGCCCGCCGAAGCCATTCGCCGTCTGCCGTTCACGACCTGGCTGCGCCTGCAGCGCATGGTCGAAGGGAGCCAGACGATGTGCCTGCTGGTGGGCGGGGAGCCGATGGCGCGGAGCTCTGCGGGGCTGACATTGCGGCTTCGCCACGAAGGGATCAGGCCGCCGTCGCCGCTTCGCGGCTTTGGCGAGCCAGGGGCTACAGGGATTAGGTTTGGACCATCGCTGTTCGAAGGGTTGACCGTCGAGGCGCGCGTCGTGCGGGCGCGCGTCCGGGAACGAGAGGAGGCGACCGCGACGTTCAGCACGGCCGCATCGAACTGTGCCTGATCATCCCCTGTACGCGTGTCTGTATCTCCCACCGTTTTACCGGAGAGAACGCGAAGACCGCGGAGAAAATCTTGATCACTCTGCGTCCTCTGCGCGCTCTGCGGTTAATCCATTGGTCGCGATCGCGCAGCAGTTCTCGCCACGCTACGAGCGGGACCGCGACGATCTGGTGTCCATCGATGTCAGCGGCCTCGAGCGTCTGCTGGGGCCGGGGCGGGTCATCGGCGAGGAACTGCGGCGCGAGGCCACCGCGCGCGGCGTCCGGCTGCACGTGGCCATCGCCGGCACGCGGATGGCCGCCCTCCTACTCGCGCTCGCCCGGCCGGGGCTCACCATCGTCGAGCCGGGCGGCGAAGCGGACGCGCTGGCATCGATCGCGATCGACATCATCGAAAACATCGACATCGACGATCGAACGCGGAGCTCGCTGAGCTCGCAGAAAAATTTTGATCCCAAACACTCTGCGTGCTTTGCGTGCTCTGCGTTCAAACATTGGGGACTGAAAACGCTTGGGGAGCTGGCCGCGCTGCCCGCGGACGAACTCGTCGCGCGGCTCGGCCGGCCGGCGATGACGTGGCAGGCGATCGCGCGCGGCGAAGACATCGGCCCGCTCGTCCCGACGCTCGAATCGGAGCGCTTCGAATCGTCGCTCGATCTCGAGTGGCCGATCGAAGGGCTCGAGCCGCTGTCGTTCGTGCTCACGCGGCTGCTCGAGCCGTTGTCGACGCAGCTCGAACGGCGCGACCGCGGCGCGGCGGTGCTGCACGTCCTGTTGCGCCTGGTCACGCGGGACGCGTCAGGCACCGGGTGGGAAGAGCACGCGCGCCGTCTGCAGCTGCCGACGCCGATGCGCGACGTGCGCACGCTGCGCACGCTCGCCCTGCTCGATCTCGAGTCGCATCCGCCGGCCGCCGCCATCGACCGCGTCCGCATCGTCATCGACCCGACACCGGGGCGGGTGCTGCAGCACACGCTGTTCGCGCGGGCCCAGCCGACGCCGGAACAGCTGTCGACGCTGGTGGCGCGGCTGGGTGCGCTGATGGGGCAGGACCGCTTCGGGGCACCCGCCGTCGTCGATACGTATCGTCCGGGCGCGTTCGCGATGACGGCGTTCAAGACGGATCACGATGCATCTCACCGCAGAGAACGCGGAGATCGCAGAGAAAATATTTTCTCGGCGCTCTCTGCGGACTCCGCGGTCAGGCCTGATCTCGTGAGTGCCGTTCGTCGCTGCCGGTATCCCGTGCCGGCGCGTGTCGTCGTCGCCGAGGGGCAACCCGTACGCGTCACGACCGATCGCCGCGGTTTTACCGGCGGCGCGGTCACGCGTTGCGCGGGTCCGTGGCGGACGTCGGGGGACTGGTGGTCGGGTGGGTCAGGTGGGTCGGGTGGGGAAAACACCACCCACGCGACCCACCAGACCCACGCGACCCACCCGGCCTCGTGGAACCGAGACGAGTGGGACGTCGCGCTGAACGACGGCGCCGTCTACCGGATTTTTCAGGATCGCGTGACCGACGCGTGGTTCATCGACGGAATCGTGGATTGATTGAACGCGTTTTCAAGGAGTGACGACATGACGATTGCCGACCTGCTGCTGCCCGAATTCGACAAGGAGATGGTCACGACGCGGCGCGTGCTCGAGCGCGCGCCGGAGGACAAGTTTGCGTGGAAGCCGCACGACAAGTCGTATTCGATGGGCGATCTCGCCAGCCACATCGTCAACTCGGTGAAGTGGACCGACTACACGATGAACGGAACGGAATTCGATCTGGCCACCGCGAAGCCAGAAGAGATCAATCTGGCGGCGAAGAACCGCGCCGAGCTGCTCGCGTGGTTCGACGCCAACGTGCCGTCCGCCCGCGCCGCCCTCGCGCGGTCCGACGCCGACTATGCCGTGCCGTGGACGCTGAAGCAGGGCGCCATGGTGTACTTCACGATGCCGCGCTACGACTGCGTCCGCAGCTTCGTCCTGAACCACATCGTCCACCACCGCGCGCAGCTCAGTGTGTATCTGCGGTTGAACAACGTGCCCGTGCCGGGCGCGTACGGACCATCCGCGGACGAAATGTAACAACTTTCAAGTCTCAAGTTTCAAGTCTCACTGCCTTGAGAGTTGAGAGTTGAAACTTCAGCGTTGATCGGACGTCGTGTATATCGAGCTGCATACGGCCTCCGCCTTCAGCTTTCTGCAGGGGGCGTCGCTGCCGGAAGCGCTCGTCGATCGTGCGGCGGAGCTCGGCTACCCGGCTATCGCGCTGCTGGACCGCGACGGCGTGTACGGCCTTCCACGCTTCCACAAGGCCGCGCTCGCGGCCGGCATCCGGCCGATCGTTGGAGCGGAGCTGACAATCGCAGGGGCAGGAAGGGCAGGACAGGCAGGAAGGGCAGGAAGTGCAGGAACAGACGGGCCACAAGTACGATCGGTCCCGCCCGTCCAGCCTATCCCGCCCATCCTGCCCAGTCAGCCCATCCCGCCCCTGGTGCTTCCGGTTCTCTGCGAATCCGCTGAGGGCTACAGAAATCTCTGCCGGCTGATCACGCGCATGAAGCTGCGCGCGCCGAAAGGCGAAGGCGCGCTCACGCTCGACGAGCTCGACGGCTGCACGGCCGGTCTCGTCGCGCTGGCCGGCCGCGCGGCGCTCGACGGCCGGCGGCATGGTGTCGCCGGCCTGCTCGATCGGCTCGTCGGCATCTTCGGCCGCGACCGGGTGTACGTCGAGCTGCAGCGTCATCTTCGACGCGACGAGGCGCACGATCACGCGTCGCTCGTCGCGCTGGCCGCCGCGTTTCGCGTGCCGACCATCGCCACCAACGGCGTCCGGTTCGCCACGCCGGCCGAACGGCCGCTGTTCGACGTGCTCACGTGCATTCACCATCACACGACGCTCGCCGAGGCGGGACGCCGCCTCGTGCCGAATGCGGAGCGCTATCTCAAGCCGCCGGCCGACATGGCGGCCATCTTCCGCGACGAACCAGACGCCGTGGCGCGTACCGCCGATCTGGCCGACCGCCTCCACTACTCGATGGCCGATCTGGGCTATCGCTTTCCCGATTACCCGGTGCCGGCGGGCGAAACGCAGACGTCGTTCCTGCGGAAGATCGCGGACGTCGGCGCGCGCGAGCGCTACCGGCCGTTCCACGACAAGGCGCGCGCGCAGGTCGCGCGCGAGCTCGATCTCATCGAGAAGCTGGAGCTCGCCGGCTACTTCCTCATCGTCTGGGACATCGTCAATTTCTGCCGGCAGCACGACATCCTGGTGCAGGGGCGCGGGTCGGCGGCCAACAGCGCGGTCTGCTACAGCCTCGGGATCACCGCGGTCGATCCGGTGGGGATGGATCTGCTGTTCGAGCGGTTTCTGTCCGAGGAGCGCGGCGAGTGGCCCGACAT
>Ga0068862_100004673_pt1 | contig 11529 bp, 10 predicted proteins | sample KBSSwiS52_FD_66598 | JGI IMG/M metagenome (GOLD analysis project Ga0068862, IMG submission 66598) | Switchgrass rhizosphere microbial communities from Kellogg Biological Station, Michigan, USA - KBS Switchgrass S5-2 | ecosystem: Host-associated > Plants > Roots > Rhizosphere > Soil ... | reverse complement strand
CAAAATGATAAAGCATTGCATAATTATTATGAGTCAATAAATGAAGGAAGACTTCCGGTGAACAGGGGTTTCTTCCTGAATGATGAGGACATCGCTTTCCGTAAATACATAAAGGGCATAAGCTGTAAGGGATTTGTAACATTCGAAAAGGCGCATCTTAGCCTGTTGCAGGAATTTACCTTTCCTCAATTAGAGTCATTAGCCGCAGACGGGTTATTGAAATATGATAATTCAGGATTAGAACTAACGGAGGAAGGATATTTCTTTATTCGAAACATATGCGCAGCTTTTGACCTTTATTTGCAAAGGGATAAAGCGTTTTTAAATAAACCGACATTCAGTAAAGCGATTTAAGGTATTCGACGGTCAAAAACAGGGATGTTAATCGGCCTGGCAAGCGAGTTCGTTTTTTGGAATTGTTTGTCATTTAAACCTTTCATGGTAAGCCCGTTGTAGTTTCTCGCGATGATCAGGATGTGCAATCTCAATTAATGCCTTTGCACGTTGTTTTAGATTCTTGCCAAACAAATTCACAGAACCAAACTCCGTCACTACCCAATGTATATGTCCCCTGGTGGTGACGACGCCGGCCCCCTGCTTCAAAAATGGAACGATTCGCGATTCTCCTTTTGACGTCACAGACGGCAAAGCAATGATAGGCTTGCCCCCTTCTGATAAAGAGGCTCCGCGTACAAAATCCATTTGCCCGCCAATCCCCGAATATTGATAGGTGCCAATCGAATCAGCACAAACCTGGCCCGTAAGATCAATTTCGATAGCGCTGTTAATGGCCGTTGCTTTTGGATTTCTTCTTATCACGCTTGTATCATTTACATAAGCAATATCCATGACCCTCATTTGCGGATTATCGTCTACAAAATCATAAAGCTTCCTGGTGCCAGCCATAAAACCCGTTACGGAGTGTCCTGCATTTATTTTCTTCAGGCTGTTATTGATTACCCCGCTTTCCAGCAATGGAATAATGCCATCCGATAACATTTCAGTATGAATGCCGAGATTTTTATGATGATGGAGGTTTTGTAAAACCTGGTCAGGTATGCTGCCGATGCCCATTTGCAGTGTTGCCCCGTCTTCAATCAGCGATGCAACGTGGTGGCCTATTTGTTTGACAGCATCGGTTGTTTTGGATGAATAATTCACTTCGGGTAGATCCGCCTCCTGCCAGACCAGGGCTGATATCTTACTTACATGAAGAAAGCCATCGCCATGCGTGCGTGGCATTTTCGGATTTACCTGCGCAATAACGAGTTTAGCAGTATCAACCGCTGCTCTTGCCACATCCACCGAAGTGCCCAATGAACAATACCCATGAAGATCGGGTGGCGAGACATGAATAAGCGCCACATTGATGGGAAGGATGTTTCTCCGGAACAAAAGAGGTATTTCACTCAGGAAAATGGGCACATAATCTCCATCGCTGCTATTAGCAATTGCCCTTGTATTGGCAGAAACAAATAATGAATTGAAAAAAAAACTCTTGCGGTATTCCGGCTTGTCAAAATCAATGTGCCCCATGTTAGTGATGCTTACGAGCTCAACGTTGTTTAGTTCTTTATGCCGTTGTTGTAAGGCAAGCACCAGGTGCACCGGCGTTGCAGCACTACCCTGTATGAAAACCCTGTCACCCGTTTTTATTACCTGTACCGCCTGTTCCGCGCTGATGTAATGCTCTTTGTTCATCTGGTGTTCTGCATTTTTTGGTTACGCAAAAGTAGCTGAAGAACTCCTTGAACCATTGCGCTTCAATCAAATAATAAATTTGATGGCATCTTGCGCTTCCTGTCACGCTGGATTAGTAGTTCATTGAGGTGCCGGTACATGATGCAATTCGCATCAATATCAACAATATCGCCAATGGGAACAGCAAGCTGGTGACAAACATCGAATGCTGAAAACTGAACCCACTAATTTGGATGTTGATTCCCGCAGCGTTCAGCACTAAGAAAGTTTCGGTAAGAATAAAGGCAATGACAAGGAGTACGAGGCCTGATTTCACCAGAGGTTGTAAATTATTAACTCTGCTTTTCAACATCAAAGACAATGCGCCAAAGCTTATAAATCCAACAAGGACCATGTGCAGGTAAGCGATGATATAATTGCGATGCAAGTAGGCAAGATCGGCAATGACTGGCAGAGCGCTGAGCGCCTGCAAAACATTTTTGACAACAAAGAAAAGAATCGCCGCCTTAAAAAGCAGATCGACAAGATTCTTACTCGCCCTCAGTTGCCTAAGGTCCTTTAAAAGAAAGGCGGCGGCTATTAGTTGCATTAGTGCAGCGGCCATTGATATGACATAGAATATCCCGTGCGGATGACTCCATAATACCGACAGAAAATAGGACGGGATGCAGCCAACAGCGAAGAGGCCATAAACAAGCTTCCCATTGACCGGCGGTCCCATTTTTTCGATCATTTTATACAAGACAGCAAGGATCGCAAAAGTGAACCAGCCATTATATTGAAAATGTAAATAGAAATAAACCGCGTCATAATAAAGCGGTGTTCCAGCTTTACCCATCGCAATAAGGGGACCGGTAGCGAAAGGGCCTAAAGCAGAAAGAACCAAAAAAACAAGGCCTGCTCTTAAAAATAGCACAGAAACAGCATGCAATTGCCGGGTTGCTTTCCATAACTCACTTGCCATATAAACGCCGGCAAAAATTGATAACGTCGAGAATCCGATGCTGATGGGCGCATATCCCCGGAAGGGAAAACTTAATAGCATACCATAAGCCGAAACTAAAATCGATACGGAAATATTTCGCAAATGCCGGAAAGGAATTCGCCTTGTGATTTCCGGAAAATATCTAAGAATAAGTGCGAGCAACATCGGCATTACCCAGCCCCCAAAGGCAAAATGGGAGTGCGCATGCATCACGTTTCTATAGTCGAAAAAAGGAACGCTAACGATAGGGTAAAGGCGCAGTATGACGCCAACAATTGATGAAATAAAAAGGTTGAATACTGCAACTCCAAACAGCCTCCTTTGTAAAACTTCAACTAAAAGATCAGTTTTGCCTGCAGCTCCTGTCTCTGCCATTACAAGAGAATTTTTTTGACTGTGACACGATTTAAACCTAACTGGTGGCCTTCTGAAAAAGTTCAATAGCTCTTGGGAAAAGAATATTATTTTCCAGGTGTACATGCTGGTGCAGATCACTTTCAAAAGCCCGCAATTCCGCGAAGCTTAACCGATAGGTGGTGCACGCATCGTTGGGTGGCGTATAATTTCCGGTTAGCTCACGAATTTCGGTCATCAACTGACCGGCCTTTTCGTGTTCCGCTTCCATCATCTGGATCGGATGCTGGATGTAAAAGACATTCATATTAGCCGTCTTCTCTGCTAATGCACCTTCTTCAGCTACTTCGATTCTCGGGAAAAGAATCAGCTCTTCCTTATCCATATGCTCTTCCATCTCACTTTTAATAACTGAAAACAATTCAAACACTTTACGCATTTCAGGATGCCTGTCTCCATGCTTGGTAGCCACCTTCTGCAGGTAGGAGAATATTTGCGGCATCTCGGCTTTTACATAAGCATGGTGCTTAGTAACAATATAATCTGCAAGCTGGGTCAATGTCATTTTCTGAAAATCAACCGGCACTTCACAATTGTCGTTGACCGCCTGCAATTCCGATAGCAATTTTTCGACTGGCAATGATTTCTCGATGCAAGCATCCTGCAACGAGCGCTTTCCTTTACAGCAAAAATCGAGATCGTATTTTTCGAATACGGAAGCAGCTTTATGATTATCGTTGACAATTTGTGCCAGGCTTTTAGTTATTTGATTGTTCATAACGTCATTTTTTTATAGGGGTTGATAAAATTGTTTACAAATCTTTTCCTTTAAAGGATCGCACAGCCAGCCATAGTGGAACAGTCGCCCACAGAAGCATTATGCCTGCCGTGAAGAAGACTCCCATTCCGCTGCCAAAGAAATCTTTGTACAAGGCGCCGGTGTAGCCCATAAGTGCACTTACGTCCATTTTCAGCATAATGAAAATGCGCCCAAGATCAACAGGATTGAGAGCTGAAAGAAGCAAAGTGAACTTTTCCATAGGGTAATCGCTGAAGGCAAACAGGATCAGCAAAATAAGCCCGTCATAGATCAATGCGAAATAAAACCACAGCAATAACGCCGCACCAATTCCTCTTGCCTTATCTCTCGCCTTTACTGCAGCGAGGAATGCGATTGAAGTAAACACCATTGTTAAAGCCGCGCCGGTGAATAGCAGGGCCATTCCTGTTTCATCAAAAGCAAACATTAACACCGGAAGCCCGACACCAATAAAGAATGCACTTAGAAGAGACAAGCTCACACCACCATATTCACTCAGTAATATCCTGGTACGGCTCAGCGGCTGGGAAAGCATCAATTCGATAAACTCATACGAATTATAATAATGAATGGTGGTAAATATCATGCTGATCAGCGGAACTACGATCAGGACAATATTTAACAGGCTAAGGATGGCCTTGCTGTGATTTTCTTCCAGCTGAAAAAGGCTGCAAGAAACAACCAGCAAAAACAGGGTGTACGCAATTACCACTTTGCTGCGGAGTATATCGTATAAAACGTATCGTGATAATTTCAACATAGAAATCAGTTTTATTTCCTGTCTACGGTCTATTTTTTTGTGATAACAACACTTCATTAATCCATAATGCCTCTTTTTTACCACCACGCATCACTTTGGCGATGGCCTTTCCAAGTTTATCTTCTTCTGTCTCTTTGCGAAGCGTTTCGATATCCATCATAAATATCATCCTGCCTTCCTGCAAATACATGACATGCGTGGTCAGCTCATCCAGATCACTGAGAATATGTGACGTGATAAGAATGAGCTTGTTCTTTTTCTTTTCCTGCATGATCTTTTCCTTCAATATTTCGGACGACAGCGGATCGAGACCTGCGGTGGGCTCGTCGAGGATTAAAATATCAGGGTTAAAATAAAATGCCAGTGCCGCACTCACTTTTTGTCTTGTTCCACCACTTAGTGTTCTCATCGGTTTTTCAAATATCGAAACAAGGTTGAATTTTACCAGCAGGTCGGTGTCCAGGTCAGCTTCAGGCACTTTCCTGAGGTCCCTGATCATTTTGAATAATTGACCCACTTTCATATTGTCAGGATAGCGGCCAATTTGCGGCATATATCCAATATCGCTCCGGTAAGAAGGGTCACCATTGATCTGTTTGCCGTGTACGAAAATGCTACCGCTATCTGGCTTGACCAATCCCAGAAGGCTTTTGATGAGGGTGGTTTTACCGGAACCGTTGGGTCCGATCAATGAAACCACCTGTCCATTGGTGAACAGTGCATTGATGTCTTCTAATGCCTGCAGCTTTTTAAAACGTTTCCCAAGGCTTTCAATGCGTATCATAACTTTCCGGGCTTTATTAATGGTTTTTCATCCACCAGGTCTGCGGGTGTAAGGCTTGGTATTGCCTTTTCTGCTTTATCCAGCAGCGATACAATAAAACTTCTCATCAGCATCAGCGTGGTGGGATTCTGCTCGACCACCATCGCGTACATGCTCACGGGATGGTAAGGCACATCGCCCAATCCATCCCTGTTCAGGTCGTACCCTTCGTATTTATCCCAATAATTATTATAGAATTTATTAAGCATCATGGTGCCATTAGTGGCTACATCAAAGCTGTTGCCGTGAAAATTATTATTATGAAAAGTATTATCGTCACAGCTGGCCTGTACTTTGATTGCCCAGCCGTTATAATTAAATTCATTCTGAGCTATTTCAATGCGGCTGGTTCCTTCCATATAGATCCCGGCTGTGTTCTTTAAAAAGATGTTATGAGTGATATAACTGTCAGTAATTTCCTTTAAGAGGATCCCGTATGCTGATGCGCCCCAGTTTTCTTCAAACGTGTTATTTTCCATCCTCACTCTTTTCGAAAACATTACAGCCACGCCTGCCCCATTTTTACGAAATGTATTTCCTATATAATGATCATCATGAGAAAACATGAAATGCAACCCATACCGGATGTTTTTCTCGCTCAGGTTATTTCTTATTTCGGACTGGGTCACAAACTCAAAATAGATACCGTCACGATGACCCTGTACCTTGTTATTCTCAATCAGCGCATGGGCTGACTTCCACAAATGAATGCCATTGCCTGTAAGCTGTTCCGACCTGGGATTGCCTATGATGCTATTGTTGCGGATTGTACAATAAGTAGTATTGGAAACATGAATGGCAAAATAGGCATGCAAAATTTTATTTTCTTCCAGGACTATACCGGTAGCGTCGATCACTTTAATGGCGGCGAAATCATTCATTGCCGAGTAGCCGGCATTTTGAAGAATGATCTTTTTTATCGTGATATTCCTCCCGGTGATGGTCAGCAGCTCTGTTTTGTTATTTCCGTCAAGTATCGAATTGCCCTCTCCTATTAATGTGATGGATTTATTGATTAAAATATTTCCTTCCAGGTAAACTCCGTTTTTCAACAGGATTGTGTCGCCGTCGTTTGCAAGGTTCACCGCCTTTGAAAGAGTAGTTACCTGTTGTCCATGGCCAGCAACAATGGTGCGTGCAAAAGAAAACCGGCTTAGCGAAATAAATAATATGATAAAAAATAAGCGCACTTTATTTTAAATGTTTGAGCAATGTTGGCCAATCGGTTACTTCACCTTTCATTGTTTTAATTGCTTCTTCTTTCGTCGAAAAACCCGCTGCGTTGCTTCCCATCGGGCTTTTCATTCCCTCGCCAGTAAGAAACACAGCTTTATTTACATCAAGGAAAGTGTTTGGTTTATCAAAATTGATAGTCAGGGTTTGGGCTATGTCTTTATTTTCTACGGTCTTTGATCCAAGGAACCCGGCCAAACAATGCAGATCATCGAACTTGTAAATCTTACCTTTTTTAGTAATCAGCTCGGCGCCAAACCTCGTATCGCTGATCGCCATTTTACAGGCATAACAATTGTCTTTTCCCGGTACAAATGGCTCGGGGTTAGTATTGCAGGAAACAAGGAATAAAATAAGAAATGAAGAAATTGCAACCTGGGGCATCGCTTTTTTCATTTTCTTTCTTTTTAAATACCACTCGGTGACCCATACACCTGCTGCAAGTAAACCGGCCGCGATCACAATCCATCCACCCACATCCGGGAAGGAATAGGCATCAAAATTCAATAATCTTTTATGGCCAATCAATGGCGGCTGATAAGAAAGCCCGGCGACCTGTATCGGGGCCTTTGGATCTAAATTGTGTCCATAGTCGTAACCCCACTGGTAAAAATCATACATGGCCAATGCACCGCCAACAACAGTTAGTGCCACATAAACAAAAAGCAGCTTTCGACTACCTGTTATCGAAACAACAACGCCCAGCAACATGAAGAAAGCAACCACGAAAGGCAGGTATTTAAATTCCGGGAACATATCAACAGTAATATGTTTCATCCCGATATAATGGTTCAATCCATTGATCACATCCACGTCACCGGTTATATTATTGATCCAGATGTTCATCACCAGCCCTTCGGGATATTGGGGAGCAAACAAATCAATTCGCCATGCCGGTAAAAAGAAAACAGCAACAAGCGCTCCCGATGCAAAAGCAACTAGAATTCTTGAGACAACGGTTAACTTGTTATTCATAACGAAACTTTAAAAATCCCGGGGACTTTCACCCCGGGAAAAAATCACAGTGAAACGAAACTATTTTTTTGCCGGGGGCAGCAATACTGCATCGATCACATGAATGATACCATTGGAAGCTGGGACAGACGCCACGATGTTGGCAGTGCCGTTCACCATAACTTTGCCATCCTTCACATTGATTGTAATGTTATCTCCATTCGCCTGTCCTATCACCTGCCCGTCGGTAAGGTTCTCAGTTTTATAAACAGCTACCGCTACATGGTATTGCAAAATATTCTGCAAGTCGGCTTTTTTATCGTCTTTCATCAGTCCATCCAATACACCTGCGGGCAATTTGTCAAACGCGGCATTGGTAGGTGCAAACACCGTAAAAGGTCCCGCATTGGAAAGCGAGGTAACCAGCTCAGCCTGCTTCAAAGCAGCAACCAGTGTAGTATGATCTTTTGAGCCAACTGCAACTTTTACTACGTCTTTCTGGGATTCATCATCCTGGACGGCTTCCTGTCCGCCTGCAGTTGTTGTCGCAGCAGTCTCTTCTGTTGGAGCGGTTTTGCTATTGTTGCATGCAAACATGATCATTGCAGCTCCAATCATCAATGTGCTAACTATCTTTTTCATATCGCTCGTTTTAAAGTGAGGGGGTTTTAAGGAAAGAGCCGTCCCTCGTGGGACGACTCTACTTTCTTGCTATTCGGTTTTCACAGGAGCTGATTCGGTTGCGGCCGCAATAGGTGCAGTCTTGCCCGTACTGAATGATATAGGAACATTAGAGCCCACAGCACTGACACGAATATATCCCTGCATTTCCTGGTGCAGCGCAGAACAGAAATCGGTGCAGTACATCGGGTATACACCTGCTTTCTCAGGCACCCATTTTAGCGTTTGAGTTTCCCCGGGCATAATCAGCAATTCAGCGTTATTGGCGCCTTTTACAGCAAAGCCATGGGGAACGTCCCAATCCTGCTCAAGGTTGGTAACGTGGAAATAAATATTATCTCCAACTTTTGCTCCTTCGATGTTATCCGGAGTAAAGTGTGAACGAATTGAAGTCATATACACGTGTACCTCGTTACCCTTGCGTTCTACTCTTGCATGGTTATCACCCAGTGCGGCATTAGGGTTTTTATTTTCTTCAATCTTATAAATCTTCTGGCTGTTCTTGATGATAAGTGACGCAGGGATCGCTTCTGCATAATGTGGTTCACCAATGGTAGGAAAATCGAGCAGCAATTTCATTTTCTCGCCAGTGATATCATAAAGCTGCGCACTTTGAGCAAGCTCGGGTCCTGTGGGCAGGTAACGGTCCTTGGTGATCTTGTTATAAGCGATCAGGTACTTACCATGAGGGTTTTTCGTAGGACCGCCGGGAATGCTCAGGTGGCCAACTGAATAATATGTTGGAACCCTGTCAAGCACTTTCAGGTCCTTTACGCTCCATTTCACCACTTCGCTTGATACAAAGAATGAAGTATATGCGTTGCCTTTGCCATCGAACTCTGTATGCAAAGGGCCCAATCCGGGTTTCTGTACTTCACCATGCAATACAGACTCATATTTCAAAACCGGAATTCCGTCAAATGTTCCGTCATAATCTTTGGCAGCAATAGCATTCTGAATTTTTGTAAATGAGAATACCGGGATCGTTGCGGCTAGTTTTCCGCTTCCAACAATGTATTCGCCGGTGGGATCTGTATCACAACCGTGTGGAGATTTCGGGCATGGCATGAAATAAACCATATCAGGACAATCCTTCGGATCCAACACCAACACCTCAGTTTCCATAGTTGAAGTGGCTGAATGTGTAGATTCATCATAAACATTATGCGCATACCTTACTGGCTTTTTCACACCTTTACCTGCTTTTGCATATTCTTCGGCCTTTTTCCAGTTAACCGCCATAATGAAATCCTTGTCCTTTTGAGAAGCATTTACCTCGAGCAGCGTATTTGCTTTCTCCGAATTGTAGCAACTAAAGAAAAACCAACCGGATGATTTCCCTTTACCGGCCCTTGCCAGGTCGAAGTTGATCCCGGGAGTCAGGATCTGGAATGCGATACTCATACGTCCCGTAGTTTTGTCAACGCCTATAAAGCTTACGGTACCTTTGAAATTCTCCTTGTAAGTATTGATGGGAACATCCAGTTTGTCGCCAATCGGTACACTAAATCTCGTCCCCGCTACAACATATTCAGTGTTCTCAGTAAGAAATGGTGAAGAGTGGTTACCCGCGCTGTTCGGGATCTCAATGATTTCAGCGGTTCTAAATGTTTTCAGGTCAACCCGGGCGATGCGCGGAGTATTGTTACCATTTCCAAAAACCCAGCGACCATCATGTTCGCTATTAGTTGTAGAAAGCGCAATGTGGTGAAGGTCGTCCCAGGGAATAAACCCATGCGATGTATTCAGCATGGGTTTTGACTCTTCACTGTACCCATACCCCTTTTCCGGGTCAACAGAAAAAACGGGTATTACACGGAACAACCTGCCCGATGGAATCCCATACACCGACATTTGTCCGCTGAATCCGCCGGAAACGAAATTGTAAAACTCATCATATTTTCCGGGAGCCACATATACTTTGGATGCGGCATCGCCGCTTACTGCAGACTCGGCACCCCTTGGTTTGCAGCCTTGCGTGATCGAAAAACCAACCACTGTGAGGCAGGCAATAACTAGTGGTTTGGGGAATAATTGTGTCATTTTATGTTTTTTTAATTCGTTAGAACAAAAATTTATAACTTCTTATTTACCTGCATAAGGAGCCCACCCGGTGCAGAAGTCACCGGTATCCATGTGAGCTGAAAAGAGGTGTCAAATTTGGCTAATGCTCTGTCAGGGTAAGCTCTTACTTTTCGCCGTCATTACTTCTCATAAATTCGAGTACTTGCCTGGCCTGGTCCTGAGATAAATTCTGATTTGGCATACGGACCATACATTGTTCCAGAAGTTTCTGGGCTTCGGCATCGCTTTCAAGCATCATATCCACATTCGTGATCATATTCATGATCCAAACAGGTTTCCTTCTTTTGGTTACATCCTTCCAACCCGGTCCCACTAATTTTTCCTCTGTCAGGCGGTGGCAACTCTGGCATTTTAATTCATAGGTGCTTTTACCGGCAGACACCCAATCGGCGTTTAAGGGGTTGGAAACTGTAACGTCGCTTTCTTTTAGCTGGTTGCCGTGCACTTCCGGCTGGTCTTTGGTTAATTCATGTACGTCGACAGCTTTTTCATCCTTTTTTAGACCCTCTTTGCAGGCAAAGAACAAGAAGCTCGCTGCAACAAGAATAATTGACATTAGTCGGTTGGATTTCATTATTTATAAATTTTGGTTAGACAGGGGCAGTTTTGTCAGTAATTGATTGTCACATTCATAAATCCGATCCCGTTAAAGAGACATTCATGTCCTTTGTGAGGCAAATGTATTTTGCGAATAAATAGTACCATCTGACAGCCATCATTTCAGAAAATGATATTAATCATGTCATATTCTTCCTAACCACGGCACTAGTTCCAGCGTTGGATTTTACACCAGGCCGTTCGAAATTACGTATCGATTGAGTAAACCGGTTCCTGGCGGTGCTTTTTTTACTTTGTTGAGGGTATAGTATCATCAAACCAATCGTGAAATTAGGGAATTGAAAATTGCATCACACAACCTTTGGACTTTTGAAGGATCTTTGCCGGAAATAAGGGTTAACCGGTCCTTATTCCCGCGTGGCATAAAATTTCATCTGCCTCATGGCACGGTTGATTGTTTATGTATTGTAGATATGAAGCCTGGTATAATTAGCATTTTAGTGGTTTGTGTTTCTCTGGGCCTTTTCGCCGCGGCCTCATGGTGGAAAACGGCACCAGTCGTAAATCTCAAAGAT
>Ga0068862_100004671_pt1 | contig 11530 bp, 11 predicted proteins | sample KBSSwiS52_FD_66598 | JGI IMG/M metagenome (GOLD analysis project Ga0068862, IMG submission 66598) | Switchgrass rhizosphere microbial communities from Kellogg Biological Station, Michigan, USA - KBS Switchgrass S5-2 | ecosystem: Host-associated > Plants > Roots > Rhizosphere > Soil ... | reverse complement strand
CGCTGTCGCGGATGATCCGGAACGCGCCGCCGCGCAGCACCTCATATTTCGGGAACAGATAATCGGTCTTGCGGCGGATCAGATTTTCAAGCGCGATGTAGCGCGACTTCTTGCCCGGGATGCGGATGAAGCGGGGCAGGGTCGCGGGCGCCATGAGCAGTTCGCGGACGCTGGTCTTGCCCTTCTTGATTTCGAAAATCAGGCTCAGCCCCTGGTTGGGAATGAACGGGAAGGGGTGCGCCGGGTCGATCGCCTGCGGCGTCAGCACCGGGAAGATCTGCTCGCGGAAATGGACGTCGAGCCACTTGTCGGCTTCCTCGTCGAGCGGCTCGTCGGCGATGACGTGGATCCCGGCTTCGTCGAGCGCGAGCTGCAGCGCCGCCCACACCTCATGCTGGTTGGTGACCAGCGCATCCGCCTCGGCGTTGATCGCCAGCAATTGCTGGTTCGGGGTCAGCCCGTCGGCCGAACGCTCCTCGACCCCGAGCGCTTGGTGGGCCTTGAGCCCCGCGACGCGGACCATGACGAATTCGTCGAGGTTGCTGGCCGAAATCGACAGGAAGCGGATGCGTTCGAGCAATGGGTGGTGCGGGTTACACGCTTCGTCGAGCACGCGGCGGTTGAACATGAGCCAGCTGAGCTCGCGATTGAAAAGGCGCGGCTCGGGCGGGTCCGGCTCGGGGGCCGCCGCTCGCTCATCCGACGCCGTTGCGTCGGTGGCCGGCGCGTTCTGTGCCGACCGGTTGTCGATGAGTTCCGCGGGAAGAGGAGGCATGTTGGGCATGTAGCAGAACTGAAACAGAGACATATTACACTGATGTGACGACTGGTGGTAATTCGCTGGCCGATCGAAACGAGTCGGCAGGAGCGGCGAATGGCCAAGGACAAGAAGAAAAAGAAAAAAGACAAGAAGCCGGGCAAGGGCGGGCAGGCCGCCAAGCGGCTGCGGACCATCGTCGTCGACAACCCGGCGGTGGCGAACATTATCGCGTCGGCGCTGGTCGCGACCGCGGCGGCGATCAAGGATCCGGCCAAGGCGCGCAAGCTCGCCGCCCAGGCCGGCGACCAGCTGTCCGATCTCGCCAAGGGAGGCGTCGATCGTGGCAATGCGATGTGGCAGCTGGCGCTCGATGTCGGCCGCCGCGCGCTCGACGAATTCGGGGTGACGGAAACGCCGACAGCAACGCCCAGGGCGGCGCCGAAACGCAAGGCTGCGCCGAAGCGGGCGGTGAAGGCTGCACCGAAGCGCGCCGTGAAAGCGGCGCCGAAGCGTGTGGCGAAAGCTGCGCCGAAACGTGCGGTGAAAGCAGCGCCGAAACGTGCGGTGAAGGCGGCGCCGAAGCGTGCCATGAAAGCGGCGCCGAAACGGGCAACGAAAACCGCCGCGAAGAGCGCGCCGAAGGTCGTCCGCAAGAAGGTGGCGACGCGCTCAACCCGTCCCAAGAAGTGACAGATGGTCGCGCGACAGCCGTTGACGAAATGGCTGCCGCGCGACAGCTAGAGCGCGCGAAACCCCAAGGTGAGAGTCCCATGACTTCCAGCCGGCCAGCAGCACTAATTGTTGAAGATCAGCCGTTTATCGGGTTGGTCGCATCGGACATTTTGAGCGAATCAGGCTTCGACACCTTCCACGCTTTCAATGCCGACGACGCGGTGTCGATGCTCGGCGAGCATCCCGAGATCGAGGTGATGGTCACCGACGCCGCGCTTCCGGGATCGATCAACGGCCTCGAACTGGCGCGCCGCGTGGCGACGGACCGGCCTAACGTCCGGCTCGTGGTCACCGCCGCCGGCCCGGCGCTGGCCCAATCCGATGTGCCGGCCGGGGCGCGGGTGCTGCACAAACCCTATGCCAGCGGCGAACTTCGGACATTGGTGGCCGGAGAGCTTGAGGACGCCTGACCTCCGCGACGAGCGGCGGCGTCTCGGTCAAATCATCCGGTTGCCTGGACATTCCGCGCGCGGCTGGGATTCCGTATCGCGATGAGCATGCTGAAATCACCCACCGAACGCCTCTATCTTGAGGACCTCCACGTCGGGCAGCGCTTTTGCAGCTCCCCGCACGTGATCGACGCCGCGCAGATCAAGGCGTTCGCCGCCGAGTTCGACCCGCAGCCCTTCCACCTCGACGAGGAAGCAGCGCAGCGCTCGCTGTTCAGAGGCCTCGCCGCGAGCGGCTGGCACACCGCGGCGCTGACCATGCGCATGCTGGTCGAGGCCATGCCGCTGGCCGAGGGGCTGGTCGGGGCCGAGCTCCAGCTCGCCTGGCCTAAGCCGACGCGGCCGGGCATGACGCTGCAGGTGTTCAGCGAGATCGTCGAGATCAAGCCGTCGCGCTCCAAGCCGGACATGGCGATGGTCACCGCCCGCAATGAAACCCGCGACCAGGACGGCGAGGTGCTGCAGGTGTTCAGCGTCAAGATGCCGGTGTTTAAGCGGGTGCGGGGCTAGCCTACCGCGGCTTGACGAACTTCAGCGCATATTGATCGGTGTGGCCCTGGATCGCCTTGTCGAAGATCGACTTGGTGTGATCGTCGCCCGGGCGGCGCAGGAACTTGCCCTCCGCGGCCAGCTTGAACCCGACCGAGGTCACTTCCTTGACCACCAGGTCGCGGTTGAGGCGGTGCATCTTGGCGATCTGTTCCTCGGTCATGCCCGCGGGACCCTGGTGGTCGAGGATGAAGTAGGTGCCGCCGGGCTTCAGCGCTTTGTACACCGCGCGGTCGAACGCGACCGTATCGACGTTGCCATATTCGGCGATCTTGAGGTCGTGATAATTCTGGGTGACCCAGGCGAGGTCGAGCGGCTTGGGGAAACTGACGGTGCCGAACGGCTTGGAGTCGATCGTGACGTTGGTGAACTGGTCGCCGAGGCGCTTCCTTGTGGCGTCCGCCGAGCCTTTCCAGCCATCATTCTCGAGCCCGTAGACATGCCCTTTGGGACCGACGACCTTGCTCAGCATCATCGTGAAATAGCCGCCGCCGGGATAGAATTCGCCGACGGTCATGCCCGGCTTCACGCCGGCGAAAGCGAGCGTCTCGGCGGGCTTGCGGATCTCGTCGGCGGAGCGGAAGTCGGCCGGCCGCGCCGGATTGGCGACCGCAGCAGAAATCGTATCGGCGAGCTTGGGCGCGGCGAGGACCGGCGCTGCGACAACGGCGATCAGAGCCAAAGAAGCGAGATAGCGCATATTGCCCTCCGAGAATGAACTGGGCCGCGCATAGCGGCTGGGCCGGGGCTTCCAATGAAGTTTCGACCGGCGGCCTCAAGGCGGCTGCCAAAGCGCTCTTGAACCCCAACTGTATTATCACTATAATACACATCCCCCAGGAGTGATGACGATGTTCGAAAATCCCGTAGCCAAGCGCACTGCAATTGCCGCCGCCATCGGCGCGGTCGTGGCCATCCCGCTGCCCTTCGTCGGGCCGATTATCGGCGCTCTCGTCGGTGGCGGGGTCGGTTACCTGACCGCGCCTCAACGATAGGTTGGCTCAGGCCGACCGCGTTTCCCGCATCGCCGTCGCCAGGACCTGAGAGAGCGTCGCGAGGCGATAGGGTTTCATGATGACCGGCCGTCCGCCGCTGCCGGCTTCGGCGATTTCCTGGCTGTAGCCCGTCGCCAGCACGACGGGCAGATCGGGACGCTCGGCGGCCAGCGCGTCGGCAAATTTGAGACCGCCCATCCCGGGCATCACGACATCGCTGAGCACGACGTCGAAGCTGTGCTGGCGGCATAGTTCCAGCGCCTCCTCGCCCGAACTGGCGCGCGTGACCCGGTGGCCGAGTTCGGCCAGCATCGCCTCGGCGAAAACGCCGACATCCTCATTATCCTCGACCACGAGAATATCGGCGTGTGGCTGCTCGCCCAGTTCGGCCACCGCTTCCTTCGGCGCCAAGCCAAGCTGGCCATCGAGGCACGGCAGGATCAGCGTCAGGGTGGTGCCCTTGCCGGGGCGGCTTTCAACGCGGACGTCGCCGCCCGATTGCGTGGCGAAGCCGTAGACCTGGCTCAGGCCGAGACCGGTGCCATGGCCCGTGCCCTTGGTGGTGAAGAACGGTTCGAAAATGCGATCCATGGTTTCCGCATCCATGCCTTCGCCGGTGTCGGTGATCTCGATCCCGACCATTCGCTGGTCGTCGTCCCCGGCAAAGTCCCGCGTGGCGATGGTCAGGGTTCCGCCGTCGGCCATGGCGTCGCGAGCGTTTGAAGCGATGTTGAGGATAGCCGACTGCAGCTGGGCGCGGTCGACCTCGACCCGGCACGGCGCGGTAAGGTCGGTGATGACCTTGATCCGCTCACCCATGGTCCGGTCGAGAAGGTCGTCCATTTCGGTGATCAGCGCGTTCAGGTCGATCCACTCCGGGGTCAGCGGCTGGCGCCGGGCGAAGGCGAGCAATTGCGAGGTCAGCGAGGCCGCGTTGGTCGCGGACTGGACGATCGCCCGGGCAAAGCGGACCCGCTTCGCTTCGGTAATGCCCTTGCGGCACAGCATGTCGGCGGCGCCCTGGATCACCGTCAGCTGATTGTTGAAATCGTGGGCGATGCCTCCGGTCAACTGGCCCAGCGCCTGCATTTTCTGGCTCTGGCGAAGCTGGTCTTCCGCCTCGGCCCGCTGCGCCACCTGCTCCTCGAGCAGCTCGTTGGTCTGGGCGAGCGCCTCGGCGCGCTTGCCCAGCTCGCGGTTGGCGCTGCGCAGCGCGCGTTGGGCGAACCCGAGACCCACGACGATAAGCGCGGCCGCGGCGATCAATGCCGTCAGTGTGCCGTAGCGGCTGACCCGGCGCCACAACGGTTGCCGATCGAGCTGGATGTACGCCGTGCCGATGCGCTGGCCGCGCATTTCGACCGGGGCCGAGGCGCGGATGATCAGACCATTGGGCGGACCAATCGCCTGCTCGACTCCCGGCACGGCCTCGCCGAACCGGTCATAGCCGGCAATCAGGTGCCCCTCCCGGTCATAGACTGCGGCCAGGCGGATGGTGCTGATGACGTGCAGCGGATCGACCGCTTCCTTGGCGGCCACCGGATCATCGAAGTCGACCGCGGCCGCGACCGACACCGCCAGCAATTGCGCCTGCGACCGGGCGAAATCCTCGCGCGCGTCGCGATAGCCATTGTCGGTCTGCATGATCACGGCGATGCCGATCAGCACGATCAGCATCGCGGCCGCGAAAATGGCGACGGGCGCCGAGCGCCAGCTTCCTCTCAGCATCTCGTTCACTGCTTCACCCCGATGGCCAGTGCGAGCAGCCGCGAGCTGATACTCAGCCCGTGGCGCGTCGCCGATGATTGGTCGATGAAAAACCTGACGCGTCCCCCGACGACTGCGAAATGGATGATGCCGCGCTGCGCGCCGATGCTGGCGTCGGTTACGGTCAACACCGGCTTGCGGCCGAGCGCGGTCATGAGTTGGCCCGGCGACTGCACCTTGTTCCCCTGGACAAAGGCGATCTGGCAGATCTCGCTGCCCGCGACGGAGTCCATCCGCCGGATGACAATCCGCCGCCCATCGACGAACTGCGAACGGGCAGCGTCGTCGAGTGCGGCCCCGAAGGGATCGCCGCCGATGACGCACAGGACGAACGGGTCGCCGGCCCTCGGCATCGCCGATGCGGGCCAGGTCACGTAGCGGGCAAAGCGGGGCAGGAAGGCGGCCTTCACGGCGGTATCCGTCGGCGCCGCAGCCGCCGGCGCGCCGAGCATCAGGGCCGACGCCGCCGCGGCAACTCGTGCCAGGATGCGCCAGCGCCGCATCATCAGGGGCGCCACTCCACGCCAACCAGGACCTTGCGCGAAATCGCGTCGCCGCCGGAATATTCGACATGGCGGCGGTGAAGCAGGTTGGCGCCGGACAACGACAAAGTGAGATGGTCTGAGACGTCCCAGGCGAGGCGGCCGCCAAGTTCGGCATAGGCCGGGATGCCGGCTTCCTTGAGCTTGCCGACCGCGCGGAAATTGAGGTCGAGCATGACCGAGCTGCCGAGGTCCATGCTCGACCGCAGGGTGAACTGGTGCCCGGGATCGACTCCGTTCTGCGTGGTCCCGATGAACGGCGCCGTGGCGGCTTCCTTGAAATGGAATTTCTCTTTCAGCAGCATCGCGCCGCCCGAGAGAGTCCACCAGTCGAGCGGCTTGAAACTGGCCCAGGCTTCAAGGCCGTAGCTGTGGCCGGCGAGCTGATTGCCCCAGACCAGGTTCAGCCCGGGGCCGGGGAGGAGCTCGACCGACCGGAGGTCGTCGTAATCGTGATAGAATCCGGTCGCCGAGAAGGACAGACTGGCTAGCGGCTGCGCCCGGATGCCGACTTCGTAGGCGGTCAGCTTCTCGGTCCGGAAATTGCGGTTTCCGTTGAGCGTCACGCCGGGGGCGATTTCACGCACATCCTCGTCGAACGGCGTCGGCGACCGTACGGCATGGCTGACGGCCGCCCACAGCAGGGTCGACTTGTTCGGTGTGATGGCCAGCCTGATGTCCGGGAGCAGGCTGAAACCGACATAGGGGTCGTGTTCGGCTTTGATCCCCGCGGTGATGCTGACGGCCTTGGTCAGCTCGACTGTGTCCTGGATGAACAGATTGGCGAGGAACAAGTCGCGGCTGTCCGGCTCAAAGAAGAAGGTCGGCGTGCCGTCGATCTCGTAACTGGCGACGCGGGCGCCACCGCCCCAGACCAGTTGATGGCGACTGCCGAGGCGGAAGCTGTGCTGCACGTCGACATCGTAGGTGTTGACGTGGAACGAGCCGCTTGACCCGGTCTCGCCGCGGTGGATGCGGTCGTAGAACGCCTGCGCCTGGAGGTGCTGGTCGCCATCCATGTCGCGGTTCCAGCGGAGGACGAGATTGTGGCCGGAGATCCGCTCGGACCCGTCGCCCGGCAAATTCTCGCGCCCACCGAAAATATCCCCCTGGAGCGTCACCTGGTCGCGGGTTGACGGGGTCCAGTCGAGGCGGAACCCGCCGCCGATCCGGTGCCAGTCGTCGTGTGCGCTGCCGCCGCCGGCGAGATGCGCGGCATCCTGGCGCAAGGCCCGGGCGTAGACGCGGTAGCTGAGCTGGTCGCCGAGCAAGCCCGCCAGGCGAACGCCCGCCGCCTGCTGGATCGATCCACCGCGCACATCGGCGTAGACGCCCGGTGCCGATCCGGCATCGCGGGTGATGATGTTGATCACGCCGTTGACGGCGTTGGCGCCCCACAATGTCGCGCCGGGGCCGCTGATCACCTCGATCCGCTCGACATCGTCGGGCAGCACGTCGGGCAGGTCCCAGTAAACGCCGGAGAAGAGCGGCGTGTAGACGGTGCGCCCGTCGACCAGCACCAGCAATTTGTTGGAGAAGCTCTGTGCGAAGGGGAGGCCGTTGAGCCCGCGGGCGGTGACGATCCAGTTGGACGGGCTGGCCTGGTAAACCTGCAGGTTCGGGGCCAGCCGCAGCATTTCGGGAATGGTCACCGCGCCCGACCGGACGATCTGGTCGTGGTCGATGACGTAGAGCGCGGTTGGCGCTCCGCTCAGCGACTCCTCGCGCTTGGACGCGGAACGGACTTTGATCTGGGCGAGCTGCTCGATGCTGAGATCGGACAGATCGTCCGGCGCAGGGGCAGCAGCAGTGTCGGCCGAAAGGGCCGGTGACGCTAACAACAGAGACAGGCCCAACGCGCCCGTCGCGAGGCTCAACCGCATATGCGTACCCACTCCGACACTCCGCCCCCGGCCGGTAGTCACCCACGCCTAATGCGGATGCCTCTTCTGAAAAGTTAACCGATCGGGGTGCGAACGCGGGCGGGGCGACTTGGTTTCAGTGGCGTGACAATCGTCCCAAGATTGTTGCGCGATAGCCTCAGAGATGCCCGGCGAACTCGCGCAACAGCTGACGGTAGAGGTCGCGCTTGAACGGCACGATCAGCTCGGGAAGCTCGGCCGGCGCGATCCATTTCCATTCGCGGAATTCGGGGTGTGGCGTAGCGATGTTCACGTCCGAATCCTCGCCGAGGAAGCGGCACAGGAACCAGTCCTGGTCCTGGCCCATCCATTTGCCGCCCCACAAGCGGTGGCGGATTTCCTCCGGCAGATCGTATCTCAGCCGTTCGGGGCATTCGGCGATCCGTTCGACCAGGTGCGGTGGGACGCCGGTTTCTTCCTCGAGCTCACGCAGTGCGGTCGCCCACGGCTCCTCGCCCTCGTCGATCCCGCCCTGCGGCATCTGCCACGCCTCATCGGTGTTATCGATCCGCGCCCCGACGAACACCTTGCCGTCGCGGTTGAGGAGCATCACGCCGACCCCGCGGCGGTAGCCGTTTTCACCCGTTGCCATGGGCTCACCTTGCCCGACGAAGAAAGGTGGCGAAAGAGGGCGGGCCAGCCTAAAGTAGGGGCGAAACGAAACTCGCGCGTTTGTGAAGGACTCGACCGTGGCGACCGCCACTCACCAACTCACCGAGAAGGAAGCGACCGCACACCCGCCGGCCGAAGCGGTCGTCGTCCGGTTCGCCGGCGACAGCGGCGACGGCATGCAGCTGACGGGTGGCCAGTTCACCCTGAGCACCGCGCTCGCCGGCAACGACCTTGCGACCTTCCCCGATTTCCCCGCCGAAATCCGCGCCCCGCAGGGCACGACCTTCGGCGTTTCCGCCTTCCAGATCAATTTCGGATCGACCGCGATCGAGACCGCCGGCGACCAGCCCGACGTGCTCATCGCGATGAACCCGGCGGCATTGAAGATGAACGCCGACCAGGTGCGCGAAGGCGGGCTGATCATCGCCGACGAAGGCGAGTTCTCGGCGCGCAACCTGGCCAAGGCCGGCTATGAGGCCAACCCGCTCGAGGACAGCAGCCTCGCCAAATGGCAGGTGGTCCATTTCAACATTTCGCAGCTGACGCTCGACTCGGTGAAGCCGTTCGGGCTCGGCAACAAAGAGGCTCTGCGCTGCAAGAACATGTGGACGCTCGGCCTGGCGCTGTGGATGTTCGACCGCGACCGCCAGCCGATCGTTGACTGGCTCAAGGTCAAGTTCGCCAAGGCGCCCGAGCTAGCCGAGGCCAATATCGCGGCGCTCAACGCCGGCCACGCTTATGGCGAGACGACCGAGATGGGCGCGCCGTTCAAGCAGCACCATCTCGCCGCCGCGCCCGCCGAGCCCGGGCTTTACCGCACCGTCACCGGCGCGGAATCGTTGGCGCTCGGCCTGGTCGCGGGCTGCCAGCTGGCGGGCGTCAACATGTTCTTCGGATCCTATCCGATCACCCCGGCGAGCCCGCTGCTGCATCATTTGGCGCGGCTCAAGGAGTTCGGGATCACCACCTTCCAGGCCGAGGATGAGATTGCGGCGATCTGCGCGGCGATCGGCGCGAGCTACGCCGGCCAGCTAGGCATCACTTCGTCGTCGGGCCCGGGGATCGCTCTCAAGACCGAGGCGCTGGGTCTCGCTGTGATGACCGAGCTGCCGCTGATCGTGGTCAATTCACAGCGCGGCGGCCCGTCGACCGGCCTACCGACCAAGACCGAGCAATCCGATCTCTACCAGGCGGTCTATGGCCGCAACGCGGATTCGCCGGTGCCAGTAATCTCCGCGCGTTCGCCCGCCGACGCGTTCGACTGCGCGATCGAGGCGTGCCGCATCGCGACCCATTACATGACGCCGGTGATGCTGCTGACCGATGGTTACATCGCCAATGCCGCCGAGCCGTGGAAGGTCCCGGACATGAGCGGTTATGCGCCGTTCCCGGTCAGCTTCTTCGACACGCCGCCGGCCGAGGGCGAGCAGGTCATGCCATATGCCCGCGGCGACGGCCTCGCGCGGCCATGGATCAAGCCGGGCACGCCCGGCCTCGAGCATCGCATCGGCGGCATCGAGAAAGCGCCGGGCACGGGGAACATCGATTATTCGCCCGCTGCCCACCAGGAGATGACCGACACCCGCTTCGCCAAGGTGCTCGGCATCGCCAACGACATCCCCGACCAGGACATCTGCATCGGCCGCGAAGGGGCGGATCTCGTCGTCGTCGGCTGGGGTTCGACCTTCGGCCCCATCCACCAGGCGGTGCGGCGCGCGCTCGCCCAGGGCAAGGACGTCGCCCATGTCCACGTCCGCCATATCTGGCCCGCGCCGAAGAACCTTGGCGACCTGCTCAAGGGCTTCAATCATGTGCTCGTGCCCGAGATGAACATGGGCCAGTACAAGACGCTGCTGCGCGACCAGTATCTGGTCGATGCGCAATCGCTGACCAAGGTTAGCGGCCACCCGTTCCGCATCGCCGAGATCGCAGCGGCGATCGACAAGGCATTGTCATGAAGCAGATCAGCGCCTGGCCGATGATCCTGCTGCTGGCTGCGATCCTGTTCCTGATTTATTGGCTGAGGCCCCACGGATGAACGACGCAACCCCGATCCCGACGACCACCGCCAAGGACTGGGCGAGCGACCAAGAAGTGCGCTGGTGCCCCGGTTGCGGCGATTATGCGGTGCTCAAAGCCGTGCAGCGAACCATGCCCGACCTCGCCGTGGCGCGCGAGAAGACGGTGTTCATCAGCGGCATCGGCTGTTCGAGCCGCTTTCCTTATTACATGGCGACCTACGGCTTTCACACCATCCACGGCCGCGCGCCAGCCTTCGCGACCGGGGTCAAGCTCGCCAACCCGGAGCTCGACGTGTGGATCATCACCGGCGACGGCGATGCCTTGAGCATCGGCGGCAACCATTCGATGCACATCCTCCGCCGCAACCTCGACTGCCAGATCCTGCTGTTCAACAATGAGATCTACGGGCTGACCAAGGGCCAATATTCGCCCACGTCGCGCGTCGGGACGCGCAGCCCATCGACCCCGTTCGGGTCGGTCGACCGCCCGGTGCAGCCATGCGCGTTCGCCTTGGGATCGGGCGCGCGGTTTGTCGCGCGCGGCATCGACGTCCACAAGAATTTGCCCGACGTGCTCAAGGCCGCGCACGCCCACCGCGGCGCGAGCTTCGTCGAGATCTTCCAGAATTGCGTGGTCTACAACGACGACGTGTTCGCCAGCTTCACCGAGCGCGACGTCGCGGCGGAAAAGCAGCTGTGGCTCCAGCGCGGCGAGAAAATGCTGTTCGCCGGCGGGGCCAAGGGCATCGCGCTCGATCGCGAGCGGCTGGCGCTGAAGGTGGTCGAGGCCGACGACCCGGATGTGCTGATCCATGACCCGAAGAACCGCTCGATCGCGCACATGCTGGTCGAAATGCCCGACGGCTTCCCGATGGCGCTCGGTGTGCTTTACGAAGATCCGGCGCCGACCTTCGAGACCGCGGTGATCGAGCAGAATGCCGCCGCCGCCAAGGGCAAGCCCGCCGACCTCCAGGCTTTGGTCTCCAAGGGCCAGACGTGGATGGTCGAAAAGGAGCCGCACAAGCTGTGAAAGAGTGGGTTGGGGCGTTGGTCGAGTGGAGAAAGATTGGTTCTTCGCTTGCTGGCGTTGTGTGCGTCTTGACGGCGTTGCTCCTTTTCACGCCTGACGTCTTCGTCGCGCGCACAGGACTGCTGGACCTTAGAAACGATTATAGGCCATG
>Ga0068862_100004664_pt1 | contig 11548 bp, 7 predicted proteins | sample KBSSwiS52_FD_66598 | JGI IMG/M metagenome (GOLD analysis project Ga0068862, IMG submission 66598) | Switchgrass rhizosphere microbial communities from Kellogg Biological Station, Michigan, USA - KBS Switchgrass S5-2 | ecosystem: Host-associated > Plants > Roots > Rhizosphere > Soil ... | reverse complement strand
GAGGTCAACGCCTACATCAACACCATGCACTACAAGTCGCGGGAGATGATGGACGCGCTGGCCCATATCCAGGCCAGCGACCCGGATTCCATCATCATCCTGTTCGGCGACCACCTGCCGATCCTGGGCCGCAAGTTCGCGGGCTATGTCGAATCCGGCTATCTCGCCTCGACCTTCGGCGAGTTCACGCCGGACATGTACGCGCGCTCGACCGCGACGCCGCTGGTGGTGATCGACGGCCAGAACGGCCCGGTGAAGCTCGGCAACGTGCCGATGTACCGCTTGGGCAAGGTGCTGCTCGACCTCATCGCCTATGACCAGCCGAGCATGCTCGACCTCGCACTGCCGCCGAGCCGGACGCTGGAGAACACGATCCTGCGCCCGTTGCCCGGCGTCGTGGTCAGCTATCAGCCGGACGGGTTCGAGCAGGCCAAGGTCTCGCTCCCGGACAAGCCCGGCAGCGAAGACGCCGAGGTGGTCGCCTGGCTCAACGACGTGAAGCTCATTGCGTCGGACATCTTCGACGGCAAGCAATACGCCCTCAAAGGGCTGGTCGCCTCGATCTAGCAGCCTCGCGTTTGTGGCTATGAAGATCGGCGCGCGCTCGTTACATTCGGCGCGAGTTCGCACTGCCGCAGATTTCCGCCGCGATGGCCCGCATCAAGGAACGACGCTCGCTCCCACCGCTGAACGCGCTTCGCGCGTTTGAAGCGGTTGCCCGCTCGCTGAGCTTCACCCGCGCCGCCGAGGAGCTGCTGGTGACGCAGAGCGCGGTCAGCCGCCAGGTGAAGAACCTCGAGGATATCCTCGGCGTGGCGCTGCTCCGCCGCAAAGCCAATCTGGAGCTGACCGACGAGGGCAAGCGGCTGCTGCCCGTGCTGACCGATACCTTCGACAAGATCGACGTGGTGGTGGCGGGCTTCAAGCGGCAGTCGAAGAAGCCGCCGCTGACCATGAGCCTGCCGCCGACCTTCGCCCGCCGGCTGTTCCTGCCGATCTTCCCGGAGTTCCAGAAGCAGCATCCGGACCTCGAGATCCGGATCGAGACCCCGCCGGTCAATGTCGATTTCCGCAATTCCGGCCATGATCTGGCGATCTTCTTCGGCGAGGTCGATACGCCGGCGGAGATGATCGTCGATCTCTTGATGTCCGACCAGATGACGCCGCTGGCGAGCCCGGGCCTGATCAAGGAGGCGAACTGGGCCGATCTCGGCACCATGCTGGCCAAGGCGCAGCTGCTGCACATCCGCCAGGGCAACGACCCCTGGTACGACTGGCGCCTGTTCGCCCGGCAGACCGGCCTCACCACGGCCCGGGTCGAGCGCGGGCTGGTGCTGGAGACCGCCGACCAGGCGGTGCAATCGGCGGCCAACGGCGGCGGGGTCGCGATCGCCGATCCGCGGCTGTTCCAGGAGGAGATCGCCCAGAAGCGCCTGGTGCCGGTGTTCGAGGTCTCGGTCAATTCCGGGCGGCACTACCACCTGGTGAGCCGCGCCGAGGAGATCGAAATCCCGCGCATCGCGGCCTTCCGCGCCTGGGTCACCCGCCATTTCGCGGGGGCCTAGAGCCTACCAGCGGGTCCGCTTGCCGCCGCCGAACAGCACGAAATAGCCGAGCACGCCGAGGCCGAGGGCGGCGAGACCGCAGCCCATGATCGCCATCGGCCGGTAGATCAGGACCTTCTCGGCGAAGACCGCGAGGCCAAGGCCAAACACAATATCGGCCAGCAACAGCAGGACGACGATGAAATGCAGCGGTTCCCGTTGCAGAACCTCCTGGGTCCGATCGACCGGGTCCGGCGCGGGCTGCGGCTCGGGCTGCGGGTCGTAGACGGCGCCCGGCCCGCTGTCGTCCGGCAGGGTCATGCTGTCGCGGCCGCCCGGTGCTCGGGAGCGGTTGGCACGCTTTGTTCCGGTGTCGGCCGGCTGCCGCCGCCCTGCCCGCGCCTTGAGATCATGGTCGAATTTCCCCCGACCCGCCGAATCCGGCGGACCTGCCCGGGTCATGATCCGCCTTCGACCGGGCCGCTTCAATCGTTAATTTTGCCCCGGCCAATCGCTTGCAAAGGGGCCGTCAGGCCCTATATATCCCTGCGGATCAAGCGGTTTACCCGTCGGGATGGGCGAGAGGAAAAGCCGGTCCGGGCGGGCATATTCAAACATCGAAATAGGGATCCCTGGGCGGTGCCTTAAACAAGGGCCGCGAGACGGGATCTGCTGAGGAAAGGACTGTTCCATGAGTAAAGTCATCGGCATCGATCTCGGCACCACGAACTCCTGCGTCGCCGTCATGGAGGGCAAGGACGTCAAGGTGATCGAGAACTCCGAGGGCGCACGCACGACCCCCTCGATGGTTGCCTTCACCGATTCCGGCGAGCGCCTGGTTGGCCAGGCTTCGAAGCGCCAGGCGGTGACCAACCCGGAAAACACCCTGTTCGCCATCAAGCGCCTCATCGGCCGTCGCATCGACGATCCGATGACCAAGAAGGACAAGGACCTCGTCCCCTACAAGATCGTCAACGGCGACAACGGCGACGCCTGGGTCGAAGCCCACGGCAAGAAATACAGCCCGTCGCAGGTCTCCGCCTTCATCCTGCAGAAGATGAAGGAAACCGCCGAGAGCTATCTCGGCGAGAAGGTGACTCAGGCGGTCATCACCGTTCCCGCCTACTTCAACGACAGCCAGCGCCAGGCGACCAAGGATGCCGGCAAGATCGCCGGTCTCGAAGTGCTGCGCATCATCAACGAGCCGACCGCCGCTGCCTTGGCGTATGGCATGGACAAGAAGGGCTCCGGCACGATCGCGGTCTATGACCTCGGCGGCGGCACCTTCGACGTTTCCGTGCTGGAGATCGGCGATGGCGTGTTCGAGGTGAAGTCCACCAACGGCGACACCTTCCTGGGCGGCGAGGACTTCGACGCGCGGATCATCGACTATCTCGCCGACGAGTTCAAAAAGGACCAGGGCATCGACCTGCGCAAGGACAAGCTCGCCCTGCAGCGCCTGAAAGAGGCGGCTGAGAAGGCCAAGATCGAGCTTTCCAGCGCGGTGCAGACCGAGGTCAACCTGCCGTTCATCACGGCCGACCAGACCGGTCCGAAGCATCTCAACGTGAAGCTGACCCGCGCCAAGCTGGAAGCCCTGGTTGACGACCTGATCGAACGCACCATGGAGCCCTGCAAGAAGGCGCTCAAAGATGCGGGGCTCAAGGCTTCCGACATCAACGAGGTGATCCTGGTCGGCGGCATGACCCGCATGCCGAAGGTCGGCGACAAGGTGAAGGAGTTCTTCGGGCGCGAGCCGCATCGCGGCGTGAACCCGGACGAAGTCGTGGCGATCGGCGCCGCGATCCAGGGCGGCGTCCTCAAGGGCGACGTCAAGGACGTGCTGCTGCTCGACGTGACCCCGCTGTCGTTGGGCATCGAAACCCTGGGCGGCGTGTTCACCCGGTTGATCGACCGCAACACCACGATCCCGACCAAGAAGAGCCAGGTCTTCTCCACCGCCGAGGACGGCCAGACCGCGGTCACCATCCGCGTGTTCCAGGGCGAGCGCGAGCTCGCGGCCGACAACAAGATCCTCGGCCAGTTCGACCTGGTCGGTATTCCGGCCGCCCCGCGCGGCGTGCCGCAGGTCGAGGTTACCTTCGACATCGACGCCAACGGCATCGTGAACGTCTCGGCCAAGGACAAGGCGACCGGCAAGGAGCAGCAGATCCGCATCCAGGCCTCGGGCGGCTTGAACGACGCCGACATCGAAAAGATGGTGAAGGACGCCGAGAGCCATGCCGCGGAGGACAAGAAGCGCCGCGCGGCGATCGAGGCCAAGAACCAGGCCGAAGCCCTGATCCACAGCGCCGAGAAGCAGCTGAAGGATAACGGCGACAAGGTCGCGGCCGCCGACAAGACGGCCGTCGAGACGGCCATCGCGGCCTTGAAGGAAGTCAAGGACGGCGACGACACCGCGGCGATCGAGGCCAAGACCAACGACCTCACCCAGGCGCTGATGAAAGTCGGCGAGGCGCTCTATCGCGCCGCGCAGGACGGCAGCAGCGGTGGCGCGGCGCCGGGCGGCGATGCCCCGGGCGGCACCGATGCCGGCGCCGACCAGGGTGCCGGTGGCGCTCAGAGTGGCAGCGACGAGAAGGTCGTCGATGCCGACTTCGAGGAAGTCGACGATCGGAAGGGCAAGACCGCCTAAGGTTCCGGAGGCGTTCGCCAAGTCATGACAGGCCAGGGATTGGAATCCAAAACACTCCCTGGCCTTTTTCCTGCCCTGCTTTTTTGTTGTCTCTTTGACGCGAGATGAGTACTGACACCGGCACCATGAAGCGCGATTACTACGAAACGCTGGGCGTCGAGAAGGGCGCCCCTCCGGAAGCCATCAAGAAGGCGTTTCGCAAGCTTGCCATGGACTATCACCCGGACCGCAACCCGGGCGACAAGTCGGCGGAGCAGAAATTCAAAGAGCTGAACGAGGCCTATGACGTCCTGAAGGACGAGCAGAAGCGCGCGGCCTATGACCGCTTCGGCCATGCCGCCTTCGAGAATGGCGGGATGGGCCGTGGCGGCGGCGCCCAGGGTTTCGCCGCCGGCGGCTTCGACTTCACCGACATCTTCGACGAGATGTTCGGCGAGTTCATGGGCGGCGGCCGGCGCGGCCAGGCCGCGCGAGGCCGCGGCGCCGATCTCCGCTACAACATGGAAATCAACCTGGAAGAGGCCTTCGGCGGCAAGCAGGCCACCATCCGGATCCCGACCTCGGTTGCCTGCGAGAGCTGCCAGGGGAGCGGCGGCGAGAAGGGCGCGCAGCCGATCACCTGCCCGGCCTGCCATGGCTACGGCAAGGTCCGCGCGACCCAGGGCTTCTTCACCATCGAGCGCACCTGTGCCGCCTGCCACGGCGCCGGCAAGGTGATCGAGAAGGCCTGCAAGACCTGCAAGGGCTCCGGCCGCACCGCCAAGGAGAAGACCTTGCAGGTGGCGATCCCCGCGGGCGTCGAAGACGGCACCCGCATCCGTCTCGCCGGCGAAGGCGAGGCCGGGATGAACGGCGGACCCGCCGGCGATCTCTACATCTTCATCTCGCTCTCGGCCCATCGGCTGTTCCAGCGCGAGGGCGCCGGCATCCATTGCCGCGTGCCGATCACCATGACCACGGCGGCCCTGGGCGGCCAGATCGAGATCCCGACCATCGACGGCAGCAAGGCCAAGGTCGCGGTTCCGCCAGGGACCCAGACCGGCCAGCAGTTCCGCTTGAAGGGCAAGGGCATGTCGGTTCTGCGCTCGCCCGCGCGCGGAGACATGTTCGTCGAGATCGCGGTCGAGACCCCGGCCAATCTCACCAAGAAGCAGCGCGAGCTGCTCGAGCAGTTCCACGCGGAATCGGAAGCCAACGCCAAGACCTCCCCGGAATCCGAAGGTTTCTTCGCCCGGGTGAAGGAGTTCTTCGACAATGGACGTGGCTAGGGCTCGCGGCTAGAGGCTCTGGCTTCGGCGCGACCTCACACCCCGCAAGATAGGCTTTCAGGCTTATTTAACGACCTCCCGCCGATAAGGTCAGGGTAGCCCCCTGATCGGAGAAAGCACCGCCGGGCTCGACCCTCGAGCGCGGCGGCTTGAAACGCACCTTGGCCTCTCGGACGTCGGAAATCCGCTCCATTCCGGCACAAGGCGCCGGCGCCAGAGCCTGGTTCTGGGTTTCGAACGCGCCTTTGGCCTGGCTCGCCTGGACCTGCGTCCTCAGCGCGACCATCGCAGCCTGCACCCTGCTCGACCTGACGCCGTATCAGCGCGTCCTCGCCTGGGACGGCGTCTACACCTTCGCCTCGACGGTGGCCGGCCTGCAATGGCTGCGCATCGCCCGGGCGAACCAGGACGGCGTGCGGCCCGCCGCGGCGTGGATCACGGCCGGCATTCTCGCCTGGTGGCTGAGCGAGGTCGCCTGGTTCGCTTGCGAGATCCGCGGCGAAGATTGGGCGCAGTTCCCGTCGCCGGTCAGCCTCGGCTTCATTCTGCTCGTGCCGCTGGTCGGCGCCGGCCTCGTGCTCTACATCCAGCGCGCCCAGAAACAGTGGTTCAGCATCCCCCTGCTCTGCGATCTCGGCGTGGTCACCGCGATGCTGATGGTCGTGATCGGCTTTCCGGTGAACGCCGCTTTGCCGGCGGTCGAGCCCGGGATCCGGATCGCCGCCATCATCTATCCGGTGCTCTGCGCGCTGCTCGTGGTGTTCAGCGCCTACTGCCTGTTCGCCTTCGGCTGGGGCGCGCGGCGCTGGATCCTGATCCTGCTGCTGCTCGGCGTCAGCTGCATCGTCGGCGCCGATTTCCTCTATACCTTCGCCGCGCTCAATCCGGCCTTTGACGTCGGCAACGCGCTCGACCCGGCCTGGGCGACCGGCTTCGTTTTGATCTCGCTGGCCGCCTTCGAGCATCACCGCATCGTCGAGCGCCGGGCGCCGCCGACCATGGATGTCCTGGTCCAGCGGGTGCGGCGGTTGCGGCAAGTGCTGCCGGCCGTGGCGCTGGTCGCCATCACCGTCACCGTGATCGAGGGTATGGGCGATCTCACGCGCGACGAGGCAACCGGCATGCTGCTGCCCGCCGTGCTGCTGCTGGCGGTGAGCTCCGCCGTGACGGCGCTCTGGAATCGCAGCCAGTTCCTGGCGCTGGAGAACCGCAATGCCGCGGCCGAGCAGGCTTTGCGCCACGCCGAGGCACGCTTCGGCGCGGTGCTGGAATGCTCGCCCGATCCCATGCTGGTGATCGACGGCCTCCGGCGCATCTGCGCCGCCGGCAAGGGCGTCGAGAGCGTCTTTGGATATGGCTGCGGCGCGCTGCTCGGCCGGGAGATCGATATCCTGTCGCGCGATCTCGAAGCGGTGATCTCCGCCGACCGGATCCGGCAGCTCGTCGCGATGCATGACGCCGGCACCCTCGCCAGCCACCGTTTCAACGCGACCGCGCTGCGCAAGTCCGGCGAAATGCTGCCGGTCGAAGGGCTGATCTTTCCGCTGAACGGCGGGTCGGAGCGGCTGTTCGCCGTCGTCCTGCGCGACGTCACCGAGCGCATCGCGGTCGAGCATCAACTCCGCACCGCCAAGGAAACGGCGGAGCTCGCCGACCGCGCCAAGTCCGAGTTCCTGGCCAACATGAGTCACGAGCTGCGCACCCCGCTCAACGCCATCATCGGCTTCGCCGAGATCATCGAGATGCAGATCTTCGGCGGCGGCGATCCGCGCTATCCGGACTATGCAAGGGACATCCGCCAGAGCGGCCAGCATCTGCTCGGCATCCTGAAGGATATCCTCGACTTCTCGCGCATCGATTCCAAGAACGTCCGCTTGCGCGAGAGCGAGATCGGCATCCCGAAGCTGATCGACGACTGCCTGAGCATGATCCGGCTCCGGGCGGACGAGAACGGCGTGGCGATCGCGACCGACCTGCCCGAGGGCCTGCCCGAAGGCCTGCCCGGCCTGTTCGTCGACGAGATCAAGCTGAAGCAGGTACTGCTCAATCTGCTTTCCAATGCGGTGAAGTTCACACCCGACGGCGGCAGGGTCACCGTGGGGGTTCGCCACCAGCCCGGCCAGGCGCTCGTGCTGTCGGTTGTGGACACCGGCATCGGGATGCGGGGCGAGGACATTCCGCTGGCCTTGTCGCCGTTCGGCCAGGTCGCCGATGCCTTCGTGCGCAACCATGACGGCGTCGGCCTCGGCCTGCCGCTGGCCCGGCATCTGACCGAGCTCCACCAGGGGCGCCTCGAGATCGAAAGCCGGCCGGGTGCCGGCACCGCGGTCCGGGTCCACCTGCCTCCGGAACGGCTGGTGGCGCGACCCGTCCCCTCAGCCCTGCCACCGGAGCGTGCGTATCCGAAAAACCCTTTGATTTGAGGGCTTAAGACTTTCTTCACCGCGTTCTGGGAGGATCGGCCGAAGCCGCATAATTCCGTGCGGCGCAAATTAGGCCCGTATGTCGATCGCCAGTTTCGCGAGTTCCGACCCGGAAACGACCGCGCGGCGGCGCCTCCAGCTTCTGATCGGCTGGACCGGCGCGCTGGTGCTTTACGTCGTCCTGCAATACGGGATGGCCGAGCGGGGCTCGTTCCTCGCCTCCTTCCTGATCGACATCGCCTGGACGCTGGCCGCGCTCGTCGCCGGGCATCAATGCGCCCGGACCGCCTCGCGGCTCCAGGGCCGCGACCGCCTCGCCTGGTTCTGCTTCGCCGGCGCCTGCCTGATCTGGTTCCTCGGGCAGATCTATTGGAACTATCTGGAGCTTTGGCTGAAGCAGCAGAGCCCGTTTCCAACCGCCAGCGATCTCGGCTATCTCGGTTTCCCATTGCTGGCTATCGCCGGCTTGCTGGCTTCGATCCGCCGGGTCGAGCTCCGGAGCGGGTTCCTCCGCCCGCTCTCCAATCTCGGCATGATCGCCGTCGCGCTCTACACCGTGCTCGGCATGCTGATGCATGACTCGGTGGTGCAGGCTTCCGGATCCTACCTCGCCGCCACCGCGGGGGCCGCCTATCCCTTTCTCTACGGCACCGCCTTCCTGTTCGCGCTGAGCGCGCTTGCGATCTACTCCGAGCCCAGAAAGCGCTCGATCGCGTTGCTGCAGACCGGGGCACTCGGCGTGCTCGCGATCGGCGCGACCAATTGGGGCATCGGCATGCTCGGCACGAACTATCTGCCGGGCGCACTCGCCGAACCGCTCTGGCTGGTGGGTTTCGCGCTGCTGCATTGGGCCGCCTGGGAGCGCAAGAATCAGCCGATCCGGCCCGAAGCGGCGCGCGCTCCGGAATCGCAGACCCTCTGGCTCGAGCCGGTGCTGCCGATGGTGGCGCTGATTGCGATCTTCGCCGCGATCGCCAGCGACCAGGACGGTCTGCAGATCGGCGAGCTGCGCGGCATCCTGCTGCCGGGCGGCATCCTGTTTGCGATCCTGCTGGCCGGCGCCGAATGGGTCAGCCGCGGCGCCGAGTCCAAGCTGCGCCGCCGCGCCGAGACCGCTTTGCGCGCACTTCAGGTCTCCGAGGAGCGGCTGGCCTCGATCCTGGAGATTGCGCCGGAAGCCATCGTCGCCGCGGACCGCGACAGCCGCATCGAATTGTTCAACCGCGGCGCCGAACACGTGTTCGGCTATTCCGCCGCCGAGGTGATCGGCCGGCCGATCGAGATCCTGCTGCCCGAGCGGATCCGCACCCGCCTGCTGCCCCAGGACGGGCGCCGTGTCGCCGGCAAGCTCTGGGCCGCCGAGTTCGATGCGCAGCAGGAGATGTTCGGCCTGCGGCGCGACGGCGCCGAATTCCCGGCGGAAGCTTCCGTCTTCCAGCTGGCGACCGATGACGAGCTCGCCTTCGCGCTGATCCTGCGCGACGTCACCGAGCGCAAGCGCCAGGACCGCGATCTCCGCCACGCCAAGGAGACCGCCGAACTCGCCAACCGCGCCAAGTCCGAGTTCCTGGCCAACATGTCCCACGAGCTGCGCACGCCCTTGAACGCGATCATCGGCTTCTCGCAGATCATCAATTCGCGGATGTTCGGCGCCGATATCGACCGCTATGTCGATTACGCCCATGACATCCACAACAGCGGCAAGGACCTCCTGAAGATCATCAACGACATCCTCGATCTCTCGAAGATCGAGGCCGGTCAGATGAATCTCTCCGACCAGGCGGTCGATCTCGACCGCGTCATCACCGGCTGTATCAAGGTGGTTGCCGAGCGCGCCCAGCGCGGCCGCATCACCATCGAGCGCAATCTGCCCGAAGCGATGCCGCGGCTCTGGGCCGACGAGCTCCGGGTCAAGCAGATGGTCAACAACCTGCTGACCAACGCGGTGAAGTTCACCGAGCCCGGCGGCCGCGTCGTCCTCTCGGTGCGGCCGAGCTACACGCCCAACGGCGTGCAGGACGGCGTCGATATCGTGGTGCGCGACACCGGCATCGGCATGGATCCGTCCGAGATTCCAATTGCGCTTTCGCCTTTCGGCCAGGTCGACCAGGGCCTGGCGCGGCGCCATGAAGGCACGGGTCTCGGCCTGCCGCTGGTCCGCCGCATGATCGAGCTGCATCAGGGCCAGCTCAGCCTCTCCAGCGCCCGCGGCAAGGGCACCACCGCCACGCTGCACTTCCCCGTCAACCGCGTGGTCGCGCACGAGCTCGCGAGCTAGCGGCGTAGAGCCTCGGATATCAACAGGATATCCACAGAGCCTGTTGCTGATTCGTCGCAGAACGGATTAGATACCGCCCCGGGTATCAGGGGGTTGCATGGCTACCAAATCACTGCGCCGCAGCACGCCACCAAAGGCTTCAAAGTCTGTTGCCGCGAAGCCGGGCAAGGCGAGCGTCGCCAAACCGACGCCGACTAAGACGCTGGAAAAGAACAAGAAACCTGAAAAGCCTGCGGCCGCGCCGGGTAAGCCATTGGGCAAACCGTTGGCAAGGCCTGCCGCCGCTCCGGCGAAGCCCTCGCCCGCACCGACCCTGAAGCGCGGCGGCAATGGCGCGATTCGGGTCGGCATTGCCGGCTGCGCCGGCCGGATGGGGCAGATGCTCCTGAAGCTGCTGGTCTCGGCGCCGGGGGTGCTGGTGGTCGGCGGCACCGAACGCCGGGGCTCGCATGTGTTGGGGCGCGATCTCGGCGCCCTGGCCGGCGGCGAGCCCTTGGGCATCATCATCGGCGACAATCCGGAGCCGCTGTTCGAGCAGGCGGATGTGGTGGTCGATTTCACCAGCCCCGCGGCAACGGCGCAGCACGCAACGCTCGCCGCCAAGACCGGCACCGCGCATGTGATCGGCACCACCGGGCTCGACAACGACCAGATGGGCGCCATCTCCCGGGCGGCGCAACGCGTGCCGATCGTGCTCGCCTCCAACATGTCGCTCGGCGTCAACCTGATCGAGCAGGTGGTCGAAGAAGTCTCGCGCATTCTCGACACCGACTGGGACATCGAGGTGATCGAGATGCATCACCGGCACAAGGTCGATGCGCCCTCCGGTACCGCGCTCTCGCTCGGCGATGCCGCAGCCAGGGGCCGTGGCGTGCAGCTCCGCCGGGTCTCCAAGCGCGGCCGCGACGGCCAGGTCGGGCCGCGGGTCCGCGGCGAGATCGGCTTCTCAGCGATCCGCGGCGGCGACGTGGTCGGCGACCACACGGTGATCTTCGCGGCCGACGGTGAGCGGATCGAAGTCACGCACAAGGCCTCGAGCCGCGAGATCTTCGGCCGCGGCGCGGTCAAGGCCGTGCTCTGGGCGGCGGGCAAACGCGCCGGGCTTTACAGCATGAAGGACGTGCTGGGCTTCAACCTGGGTTCGTCGTCTTCGACGCCGCCCTCTGGAGTTTAAGAGGGGCGTGTAGCAGCGCGGTCTAAGAGGCGCGGCGTCTCGCCGCGAGCCGCGGCAGCGCCAATCCCACCAGGATCAGCACCAGCGCCACCAAGGCGTTGAGATGCGGCTGCTCGTCCAGCAGGAAATAGCCCCAGCCGAGCGCCATCACCGGCACCAGGTAGTTGTTGAGCGAGGCGAAGCCGACGGCGACGCGGCGCATCAG
>Ga0068862_100004663_pt1 | contig 11549 bp, 7 predicted proteins | sample KBSSwiS52_FD_66598 | JGI IMG/M metagenome (GOLD analysis project Ga0068862, IMG submission 66598) | Switchgrass rhizosphere microbial communities from Kellogg Biological Station, Michigan, USA - KBS Switchgrass S5-2 | ecosystem: Host-associated > Plants > Roots > Rhizosphere > Soil ... | reverse complement strand
AGCGCCGCCTGGCACGCGGCTTCGTCACGCTCGGCCTTGACCTTGTTGATCCGCGCGATCTGCGCCTCGCGGACCTTGGCGTTGTCGACTTCGAGGGTCTCCAGCAGATCCTCGTTGGCGAGGCGGTACTTGTTGACGCCGACGATCACATCGTCGCCCCGGTCGACGCGTGCCTGGCGCGCGGCGGCCGCTGTCTCGATCATCGCCTTGGGCCAACCGGCAGCGACCGCCTTGGCCATGCCGCCTTCGGCCTGCACCCGCTCGATGATCTCCCAGGCCTCATCGACGAGTTGCTGAGTCAGCGCCTCGACGTAGTAGGAGCCGCCAAGCGGATCGACCACCTTGGTCATCCCGGTCTCTTCCTGGATGATGATCTGGGTGTTGCGCGCGATGCGTGCCGAGAAGTCGGTCGGCAGCGCAATCGCCTCGTCCAACGCGTTGGTGTGCAGCGACTGAGTGCCGCCCAGCATCGAGGCCATCGCCTCGATCGTGGTGCGGATGACGTTGTTGTAGGGGTCCTGCTCGGTCAGCGACACGCCCGAAGTCTGGCAGTGCGTGCGCAGCATCTTGCTGCGCTCGTCCTTGGCACCCAATTGCGTCATCACCCGGTGCCACAGCACGCGCGCCGCGCGCAGCTTGGCGACTTCCATGAAGAAGTTCATTCCGATGGCGAAGAAGAAAGACAGGCGCCCGGCGAACTTGTCGATGTCGAGGCCGGAGGCCACGCCGTATTTCACATATTCGGCGCCGTCGGCGATGGTGAAGGCCAGTTCCTGCACCTGCGTCGCACCGGCTTCCTGCATGTGGTAGCCGGAAATCGAGATCGAATTGAACTTCGGCATCTCGCGGCTGGTGTAACCGAAGATGTCCGAGATGATCCGCATGCTCGGCTCTGGCGGGTAGATGTAGGTGTTGCGGACCATGAACTCCTTGAGGATGTCGTTCTGGATGGTCCCATCGAGCAGCTTGCGCTCGACCCCCTGCTCCTCGCCGGCGACGATGAAGAACGCCAGGATCGGGATCACCGCGCCGTTCATCGTCATCGATACCGACATCTTGTCGAGCGGGATGCCGTCGAACAGGATCTTCATGTCCTCGAGCGTGTCGATCGCGACGCCGGCCTTGCCGACGTCCCCGGTGACGCGCGGATGGTCGCTGTCATACCCGCGGTGGGTCGCCAGATCGAAGGCCACCGAGAGGCCCTTCTGGCCTGCCGCAAGGTTGCGCTTGTAGAAGGCGTTCGATTCCTCGGCGGTCGAGAAGCCGGCGTATTGGCGGATCGTCCAGGGGCGGCCGGCGTACATCGAAGCTCGCACTCCGCGCGTGAACGGTGCGAAGCCGGGGAGACCCGGATCGGACGTGACGTCCTCGGCGGTGTAGAGCGGCTTGACGGCGATGCCTTCGGGCGTGTTCCAGGTCAGGTCCTTGCCCTTGACCTCCTTGTCCGCCGCGGCCTTCCAGTCGTTGATGTCTGCCATGTTCCCTACCTACCTCACACCGCTTTTCCCCGGAGGGGAGAGGTTACGAAGGCCTTGCAGCGTACTGCGCGGCCGAAGTTAGAGAGGGGAAAGCGTCGTCCTTGCCCCTCTTTGGCGCCCTTACCCCTTCAGAGGTAGGGCACTACGGAGTGTCAATGCGCCTCCTTGGGCGTCTCCATGATCTCGGTAAGCTGACCGCCCATGTCCTTGGGATGGACGAAGAAGATCAGCGTGCCGTGCGCGCCGATGCGTGGCTCGCCCAGGACCCGCTTGCCCTGCCCCTCAAACCAGGCCTTCGCCGCGAGAATGTCCGGCACTTCGTAGCAAATGTGATGCTGGCCGCCGAGCGGGTTCTTCTCCAGCCACTTGCCCACCGCACTATCGGGCGAGGTGGGCTGCAGCAATTCGATCTGCGTGCCGGCCGTGCCGTTCTCTCCGGGTGTGTTGACGAAGCAGACGCGCACCTGCTGGCTCTCCAGCACGAAAGGCTCGGTGATGTCGCTCGCGCCCATGACATCGCGGTAGAACGCGATCGAGGCATCGAGGTCGGGGGTGGCGACGCCGATGTGGTTGAGACGGCCCAGCTTCATTTCGGGCTTCACGCTGCCTTCTCCACCGTTTGAGCAGCGGCGACATTCTCGATGACCATGGCGATACCCTGCCCGCCGCCGATGCACATGGTGATGAGACCATAGCGCCCACCGGTGCGCTTCAACTCATACATGCACTTGATGGTCAGCATCGCGCCGGTAGCGCCGACCGGATGACCGATCGACACGCCCGATCCATTCGGATTGACCTTGTCGGGATGGAAGCCCAGCGCCTTCGAGACCGCGCAGGCCTGAGCCGTGAACGCCTCATTGCTTTCGATCACGTCCATGTCGTCGAGCGACAGGCCGGCGCGCTGCAGGGCGATGGGAACCGCCTTGATCGGGCCCTCGCCCATGTATTCGGGCTCCACGCCGGCATGGCCCCAGGCAACGACCCGAGCCATCGGCGCGAGGCCACGGCTCTCCACTTCGCTGGCCGTCGCCAGCACCACCGCAGCCGCGCCGTCGTTGATGCCCGAGGCATTGCCGGCGGTCACCGTGCCGTCCTTCTTGAACGCGGCGCGCATACCAGCAAGCACTTCGAGGCTGGTGTCGCCCTTCACATGCTCATCGACGTCGAACACCACCGCTCCCTTGCGGGTCTTGATCTCGACGGGCAGAATCTGCTCCTTGAAGCGGCCCTCCGCGATCGCCTTGGCCGCTCGCTGATGGCTGGTGACCGCGGCAGCGTCCATCTCGGCGCGCGTGATCTGGTGGCGCTCGGCGACATTCTCGGCCGTGATACCCATGTGGTAGCCGCCGATCGCGTCCGAGAGGCCCAGCGTGAGAGCATCTTCCTGCGTGTTGGCACCCATCTTCTTGCCCCAACGCACGCCATGATCGTGGTAGGGAACGTTGGACATCGATTCCGCGCCCCCGGCCACGGTGATGCCTGCCTCGCCCAGCATCATCATCTGCGCCGCCGAAATGATGGCCTGCACCCCCGATCCGCACAGGCGGTTCAGCGTCAATGCCGGCACCTCCGAAGGGATCCCGGCATTCAGCGCGATGACGCGGCTGAGCATCTGGTCGCGCGCGCTGGTCGGCATGACTTGCCCGACGACGACGTGCTGCACTGCCGCAGGCTCAACGCCAGCGCGGCTCAACGCCTCAGTCACGACCATGCTGCCAAGATCAGACGGCATGAACGACTTGAGCGAACCGCCGAAGTCACCGACAGCCGTGCGGACGCCGCTGACAATGTAGATCTCTTCCATAACCTGCCTCGTTCCTCTTGTGGTCCGGTACGCGCCTTAAAAGGCTGCGCCCCACCCAGACCTACTTAGAGTGGGATGTTGTCGTGCTTCTTCCAGGGGTTCTCGAGGGACTTGTTGCGCAGTTTGCGCAGTCCCAGAGCGATCCGGCGACGCGTGGAATGCGGGTGGATCACTTCGTCGATGTAGCCGCGGCTGGCCGCCACGAACGGGTTGGCGAAGCGGTCCTCGTATTCCTTGGTCTTGGCGGCGATGCCCTCGGCATCCTGGCCGCGGAAGATGATCTCCACCGCGCCCTTGGCGCCCATCACGGCGATCTCGGCGGTGGGCCAGGCATAGTTAAGGTCGCCGCGAAGGTGCTTCGAGCTCATGACGTCGTAGGCGCCGCCATAAGCCTTGCGGGTGATCACGGTGATCTTCGGCACGGTCGCTTCGGCATAGGCGAACAGCAGCTTGGCGCCGTGCTTGATGATGCCGTTGTGCTCCTGGTCGGTACCGGGAAGGAAGCCGGGCACGTCGACAAACGTGATGATCGGGATGTTGAAGGCATCGCAGAAGCGCACGAAGCGCGCGGCCTTGCGCGAGGAATCGATGTCGAGCACGCCCGCCAGCACCATCGGCTGGTTGGCGATGACGCCCACCGTCTTGCCCTCGACCCGCCCAAAACCGATCAGGATATTACCCGCGAAGGTCGGCTGAATCTGGAAGAATTCACCCTCGTCCAGCGTCTTACGGATGACCTCGGTCATGTCGTAGGGCTGGTTGGCGGAGGGCGGGATGATGCTGTCGAGGCTTTCCTCCATGCGATCCCACGGATCGGCACAAGGACGCTCGGGCACCTCGTCGCGGTTCGACGACGGGAGGAAATCGAAGAACTCGCGCGCTGTCAGCAGAGCCTCGATGTCGTTCTCCAGCGCCAGGTCGGAAACCGAGGTCTTGCTGGAGTGCGTCACGGCGCCGCCCAGCTCTTCCTGCGTCACGACCTCGTTGGTGACGGTCTTCACCACGTCGGGGCCGGTGACGAACATGTATGAGCTGTCCTTCACCATGAAGATGAAGTCGGTCATCGCGGGCGAATAGACCGCGCCGCCGGCACAAGGACCCATGATAAGCGAAAGCTGCGGAATGACGCCCGAGGCGAGCACGTTGCGCTGGAAGATCTCGGCATAGCCGGCCAGCGAGGCGACGCCTTCCTGGATACGCGCACCGCCCGAATCGTTCAGGCCGATCACCGGAGCGCCGACCTTCATCGCCTGATCCATGACCTTGCAGATCTTCAGGGCGTGACGCTCCGACACGGCGCCGCCGAAAACAGTGAAGTCCTGGCTGAACACGAACACCAGCCGGCCGTTGATGGTACCCGATCCCGTGACCACGCCGTCGCCGGGGATCATCTGGTCCGGCATGCCGAAGTCCATGCAGTTATGCTCGACGTAAGTGTCGAACTCCTCGAAGCTGTCTTCGTCGAGAAGGACCTCGATCCGCTCGCGCGCCGTGAGCTTGCCCTTGGCGTGCTGCGCATCGATGCGCCGCTGGCCGCCGCCCATCCTGGCGGCAGCGCGGCGCTTTTCCATTTCGGCGATGTTGGCTGACATTCCGCTTCCCTTGCCCGCGTGAACTGTTGTCCAACGCCTAAGGCAGGTCGCAAGCCTCAGGTCAAGACTCGCGCAACGACAAAGGCATCAGTCATTGCCGCACTGCACAACCACATGGCGAGAAACGGCAGGACTACGCTACCGCAGCAGGACCAGTTCTTCGGCCATCGTAGGATGGATCGCGACCGTGTCATCGAAGTCCGCCTTGGTCAGGCCCGCCTTTACCGCCACGGCCGCCGCCTGCATGATTTCGGGCGCATCCGGTCCGATCATGTGGATGCCCACGACCTTCCCGGTCTCGCCATCGCAGACCATCTTGTAGAGCGAGCGTTCGCTGCGGTGCGCAACGACGTTTTTCATCGGCCTGAAGTCGCTCTGGTAGACAGCGACCGAGCCCAGCTTTTGCCGCGCCTGCGCCTCTGTCATCCCGACTCCGGCGAGCGGCGGATGGCTGAACACCGCGCTCGGGATACATGAATAGTCCACGGTGTGCGGCTTGTTGCCGAACACGGTGTCGGCGAACGCCTGCCCCTCGCGGATGGCGACGGGAGTGAGCTGCACGCGATTGGTGACGTCGCCGACGGCGTAGATGTGATCGACCGAGCTCTTGGAGTTCGCGTCCACGCGAATCGCGTTCTTGTCGTCCAGCTCGACCCCGACCGTTTCCAGGCCGAGGCCTTCCACGTTGGGCACGCGGCCGGTGGCGAACAGGACGCAATCGACATCGATCGGCTCGTGGCCGGTCATCGAGACGCGCAGGCAGCCCTCCTCCGTCCGCTCGATGCCCTGGAAGGCGGCGTGAAAGCGGAAATCGATGCCCTTCGTGAGGGATATCTGCAAAAGCCTGTCGCGAAGAGAATCCTCGTACCCGCGCAGGAGCTGATCGGTGCGGTTCATCAACGTAACCTTGGCACCGAACTGGTGGAAGATGCCCGCGAACTCGTTGGCGATATAGCCGGCGCCGGCGATCAGCACGCGCCGGGGAATGCCATCGAGGTGGAACGCCTCGTTCGACGTAATGCCAAGCTCGCTGCCGGGGCAATCCGGCACGTGCGGGCGCGCGCCGGTGGCCACCAGGATGATGCGCGCGGTCTTCTTTCGGCCGTCCGCCAGGGTGATCTCGTGCGGGCCGGTAATGGTCGCGCGCTGGTGGATCAGCTCTACCCCGGCGTTCTCCAGCGTCTCGGTGTAGATGCCATTCAGCCGATCGACGTCGTTCAACACGTTGTCGCGCAGCTTGATCCAGTCGAACTTGCACTCGGGGATGTCCCAGCCGAAATGCTTGGCGTCTTCCAGGTCCTCGGCGAAATGGGCTCCGTAGACGAGCATCTTCTTGGGCACGCAGCCACGGATGACGCAGGTTCCGCCCACCCGGTACTCTTCGGCCACCGCGACTCGCGCTCCGTGAGCTGCAGCGACTCGCGAGGCCCGCACGCCGCCCGATCCGGCACCTATGGTGAAGAGGTCGTAGTCGTATTCGGACATGCATGATGCTCCCGCAAGTCGGCGCCAGACGGCATCCTCGCCATATGTGTGCCGCACCGCCGAAAAGCCAGCGACCGATCGCATGCACCGGCCCGTGCACTCCGGCCCACAGCTCTCTCATCCGGGCGCAAAACGTTTGTCTATTTCAATTGTAGAGATTATTCCGAACTTCGACTCCAACGTGGAACCGTACTGCGCCGAACCGAGGCGACCAGACCTGAGGAGAGTGATCATGGGAATACGTCACGAACCTGAAACCGGCCCTGCCGCAGGCGGAACGAACCCCGCCGTCATCCTGATCCCCGGCCTGGGTGGAAGCGGTCCCGGCCACTGGCAGACGATCTGGGAACAGCAGCTTCCCGAATGCAGCAAGGTCGATCTCGGTAACTGGGAAAATCCGCACCGCAACACCTGGATCAACAAGCTCAACCTCGCGATCTATCGTGCCAACCGGCCCGTCGTGCTGGCGGCGCACAGCCTCGGCTGCATAGTCGCGGCGTGGTGGGCTCGGTTCGAGCAACGGCGCTGGGCGCATCCCGTGATCGGTGCGCTGATGGTCGCACCGCCCGAGGTCGACTTCTTCCCGCTGGACGAGCGCCTCACCCGCTTCTCGCCGACGCCGGCGCAAGCTCTGCCGTTCCCCAGCCGCCTGATCGCCAGCCGCGACGATCCGTGGATCAGCTTCCACACCGCTCAGACGCTTGCCAAGAGGTGGGGCAGCACCTTCGTGGATGCCGGAGATGCTGGGCACCTCAACGCCGACTCGGGACTGGGCGACTGGAGCTTCGGGCGCGAGCAACTGGCGCAATTGCTGCGCTCACGCCACGAGCCGGTCGCAGTGGAAACCCCGCTGAGCGTCCCGGCGATCACCGTCGCCGCACAGGACCGCGCGAGCGGCCTGGTCGGCGGCTGACGACGCCAGAACGCCGAAGCGGTCAGGGGAGCGGCGTACGCCAGGTGCCGAGCGCGCGCACGTCGCCGGAAGCCACTTGCGTCATGAGCGCCGCCCGCAGCGAGGATCGGATGCCTGCGCGCTCGAAACCCACGGAGAGGACCGGGTCGACCCGGCCGCTGAAATCCACCGACCGCCGGGCGTAGACGAGAGTGCGCGCGGCAAGGTCGTAGGCGTCGGCGTAAGTCAGGGTGCCGCGGCCGGAAACGGCGCCTAGCGGCAGCGCCGCACCCAGCGTCACCCATCCGCCTGCCATGGCGTGGGCGACACTGGCCCCCATGCGCTGGGTCAGGATCGTCCCGGCGCTCGTGAGCAATGTATCGCCTGGCAACCGCAGTCGCGTGGCGCCCAGCGACGCATAGCCGGCCAGTTGCCACCCCCCGACATGCGATCGGGCCGACACCTCGGCGAAGACCGACCTGGTACCGTCGCCGAAGCGCAGCGCCCCCGATCCGACCGGCGTTCCGAACACGGCGTTCTTCTCGGCGACCCAGCCGGTCTTGAGCTGGACCGCCCCCCTGCTCAGCCCCACCACGACGCCTTGCGCCGCTCGGCCCCGGTCGCCGCCGCCCAGCACCCCGACCGACATCTCTGCGCCGCCGCCCAGCGGCCTTCGCAATCCCAACGACAGGTCATAGGCAGGCGCATAGGCACGGGCGACGTCGGACGTCGGGGCGAGTCCCATTGCCTGATCCTGCACGGCGTCGCCATCGGCATAGCCAGCCTCGACCGTGGTGTTTCCAGCGGCCATGGCGAAGTGGCCCCAGGTCAGCCGGGAGTAGCCGGCCGGCGCGCCCGCCAGGCGCGGCGCGCTGACGTAGCCGAGCGCCCCGCCAAAACCCGGACTCTCGAACCGGCTCGTTCCGGCACCCGCGTTGGCGAGCATTTGCCGCTCCAGCATTCCGCGTGCCGCGCTCGGCCGTGCTACCATGCCCGAGATGTCGCCGCTGTAATCGCGGCCGTAAGCGTCCAGCACGGTCACCTTCGATAGCGCCGCGCGCACCGCCGTCGCCGTAGCGGTCCCGCCCAGCACGTCGGGCACGACCATCGCGGAGCCGGCCAACGCTGTCTGCGTAACGCCGTTGGAAAGCGTCGGGCTTGCGGGTGACAGTGCCGCCTCGGCATCCACCAGCCCATGACCGTACACCGTATCGACGCCCGGCGCGCCAAGGTCGCGCGCGGTATTGAGGATCACCTGGCCCGCCTGCACGCCGGTGAGCTGAGGCCATTTGGACAGGATCAGTGCCGCAAGGCCGCTGACCTGCGGCGCCGCGGCGCTGGTGCCGCTGAACAGCACGAGTTGACCCGACCTGTCCATCGTCGCCTGCGTGCCCATGGCCGCGACGCAGCGGTCCATCGCCGCGGCGCCGCACTTGTTGGAGTAGTCGGCAAGCGTCACTCCCGAGCCATTCTCATCCAGTGCGACCACGAAGATCCATCCGGCCTGGTTCGATGCGTTGAGATCGAGATAGCCTTTCGGATTGGCCTCGGCATCGTTACCGGCCGCATTGACGATCAACCCTCCTGCCGCCGCATATCGGGTGACCATGTTCGACCATGTCGGGCTTGGCTCGGAGGCATCGGACTTGGCCAGCGAGATGTTGACCACTTTCACGCCGTTCGCGGCCGCATAGTCCAACGCGGCGGGCAGTGTGCGGCCCAGCGTCTCCTTGTCTGTAACCGTGTTGGTGTCGCTCACCCGCAAGGCAACGATCCGTGCATCGGGCGCGATCCCCTGGATGCCGGTGCCGTCGTTCTTGCCGGCGACGATCCCGGCGACCAAGGTGCCGTGGTCCGAAAAGCTGTCGCCGATCGCGTTGCGCGCCTGAGTCCCGCCGGATGTGGTGACATTGCCGAAATCACGGCTGAGGGACGAAAGTTGCCCTGCCAGTTCAGCATTCTGGACGACGCCGTCGTCGGCGACACCCACCAGCACCCCCTGCCCCGTCCATCCATGATCGAGGGCGTAGAGTGCATGGACGTATTCGAACGCAGGGTAGTTTCTGCGATATTCGGGATCGTCCTGGGCAGACCGGGGCGCCACCGAGGTGGATGGCGGTATGGCTGCCACGCCTGTCGGAGCGGGCGTCGGTGCAGGTGTAGGCGCAGGTGCGGGCGACGGGGCGGGCGTGGGCCCCGGAGACGGTGTGGAATTCACCGAGCCGCCCCCGCCGCCGCAAGCCGAAACGGCCAGGGCGGCAACCCCGCATAGGGCGGATAGCGCGGTGGTTCGGCGCGCCCGGGTTATGCTGTTTGCAATGGCGGTCACGGCGTCCCTGTCTCCACTCGTCCAGATGATACGGGTAGCGGGCTATGCTTTCTGCCGTGTTGACGGGCAGCCTCGGATTTCTCCGGTATAGCCTCTATCAATATGATATATCGTGATTTTGCTAAAATCCGCTCACGCGATTCCGGCGAGTTCCAGCAGCGCCTCGGTCGAGGGATCGAAAGTCGTGCCACCCTTCTCGATCTGCTTGGCGATCTCCTTCCCGAGTTCGACGCCGAACTGGTCGAACGGGTTGATCTCCAGCAGGACGGCATTGGCGAACGTGCGATGCTCGTGGAAGGCAACCAGGGCGCCGAAGCTGGCCGGCGAGACGTCGTCGAGCAGGATCGTCGCCGAAGGCCGGTCGCCCGGATAAGCGCGCGCCGGATCGTCGCTGGGCTTGCCCGCCATCAGCGCCGCGCCTTGCGCGAAGCAGTTGGACAGGAGAATCCGGTGGTGCGCCGGGTCGAGGTCGTCGCCAGGGGCGATCGAGGCGATGAAGTCCACCGGCACCAGGTTCGTGCCCTGGTGCAAGAGCTGGAACACCGCGTGCTGGGCATCGGTACCGACGCCGCCCCAGGTGATCGGCGCCGTAGGGCCTGTGATCGGCTCGCCGTCATACGTCACCGTCTTGCCGTTGGATTCCATCTCCAGCTGCTGGAGATAGTCGGGCAGCAGCGCCAGCCGCTCGTCGTAGGCGAACACGCCACGCGTCTGGCAGCCGCGCAGGCGCGTGTAGTACTGGTCGGCGAAGGCCGCGCGCAGCGGCAGGTTGGCCAGACCATCGGTGTCGCGAAAGTGGCGGTCCATCGTTGCGGCGCCTTCCAGGAACTCGGCGAAGTCAGGCCAGCCAAGCGCCATCGCGACGGGAAAGCCGATCGAGGACCATAGCGAATAGCGCCCGCCGACACTCTCGGAGAAGGGGAGGATGCGCGTCTCGTCTACGCCCCACTCCACCGCCTTCTCCGGCGACGCGGTCAGCGCGACGACTCGGCCGTAGGCGTCCTCGACGCCGTTCTCCTTCATCCACGCGATGGCGCTGGTCGCGTTGGTCATCGTCTCGATCGTGGTGAAGGTCTTGGAGGCGACCGCCAGCATCGTCGTCGCGGGGTCACAGGCCTTGAACGCGGCTTCCAGCGCGCACCCGTCGATATTGGAGACGACGTGCACGTCCACCAGCGCTCCGTCGCGCGCGAGCGCGTCGATCGCCAGGGCCGGGCCTAGAGCCGATCCGCCGATGCCGACGTGGATCAGGTGCTTCACCTCGCCCATGGCGCCGCGGTGAATCGCCTCGACGATCGCGGCCATGCGCGAGTGATAGCTGCGCGCCAGCTCCACGCTTTCGTCCTTGCCGACGCCGCGCTGGGCGGTGTGCTCGGCGGCGCGGCCTTCGGTGGGGTTGACGATCTCGCCCGCGAACAAAGCCGCGCGCCGCTCGGCAAAGCCGGCCGCCTCGGCCAGATCCTCGAACGCGGCGATGTGGGCGGCGTCGAGGTGGGTCTTGGACCAGTCGAAGCGAATGCCCTCCTCACCCAGTTCGAACCGGGTGGCGAGCGTCGCGAGGCGCTCGGGATCGCCGGCGAACAGGTCGGCCAGTTTGGGCTTGGGCAGCCCGGCCAGCTCCGTCCAGACGCCCGCGGTCTTCTCGCTCATGCAATACCCCATTTGTTAGCGGCATTTCTGCCCGCCCCGGGCCGCGTTATGCATGCTGCATCTGCGTTGACCAATACCGATCTTTGCCAGAATGGCGCCGCCGCCGGTCGACCCAGACCGTGCCGCCGACGAAGCGCGCTTGACGGACGGCGGAGGGCGCAACATGGACAGGGCGATGACCACGACCGAAACCGCCGCCAAGGCGCCGCCCGAAGGCACCGCTCCCAAGAAGAAGGAGGAGAACTTCTTTGTCTTCCTCATAAAGTTGGTTGTGCTGGTGGTGGTGTTCCGCAGCTTCATCTTCTCGCCGTTCAAC
>Ga0068862_100004655_pt1 | contig 11559 bp, 5 predicted proteins | sample KBSSwiS52_FD_66598 | JGI IMG/M metagenome (GOLD analysis project Ga0068862, IMG submission 66598) | Switchgrass rhizosphere microbial communities from Kellogg Biological Station, Michigan, USA - KBS Switchgrass S5-2 | ecosystem: Host-associated > Plants > Roots > Rhizosphere > Soil ... | reverse complement strand
CTTGGCGGCGTCCCAGTAGAGCCGGCGCGCGAGCTCGTCCGAGTCGGAGTTGAGCGACACGCGCACGCCGTGGCTCGCGAGGATCGCGGGGTTGTAGGGAATCGCGTTGAGTGCCTCCATCTTGTACGCCCACCAGTCGATGAAGGTGCCGACGCCCGCGCCGTGCTTCGCGATCTCGCTCGCGATCTTGTAGGCCTCGAGCCCGTGCTGGAAGGTGCGGACCTTGAAGCCGAACTCGTCCGCGACGCCCATCAGCATCAGCATCTCGTCGGCCCGGTAGCCGTGCGAGTGGACCAGGATCTTGCCGTCGAGGATGTCGGCGAGCGTCTCGAGCCGCAGGTCGCGCCGCGGCGGCACCGGCTTGTCGGCCTTGGCGGGCAGGTTCTTGAGCTTCGCCTCGTACTCCGCCCACTCCTTCTTGTAGGCCCGGGCGCGCAGGAAGCCCTCGCGCAGCACCACCTCGACGCCCATGCGCGTGCCCGGGTAGCGCGGCTCGCCCGGCGCGCGGAAGTTCGAGCGCTTGACGTTCTCGCCGAGCGCGAACTTGATCCCGCGCGGCGCCTCCTTGAACAGCAGCTCCTCGGGGGTCTTGCCCCAGCGCAGCTTGATCACCGCGTTCTGGCCGCCGATCGCGTTGCAGGAGCCGTGGAGCACGTTGATCGCGGTGACGCCGCCCGCGAGCTGGCGGTAGAGCGAGACGTCGTGCGCGTCGATCACGTCCCGGATGCGCGTCTCGGCCGTGATCACGTCGGTGCACTCGTTGACGTTGCCGTCGATCGCCGAGTGCGAGTGGGTGTCGATGATGCCCGGCATCACGTAGCGGCCCTTGGCGTCGATCACGACCGCGCCGTCCGGCACCGCCACGTCCTTGCCCACGGCCGCGATCTTGCCGTCGCGGATCAGGAGCGTGCCGTTCTCGATCGTGCCCGCCGGGCCGACGGTCAGGATCGTCGCGCCGGTGATCGCGACGGGCTTGCCCGCGGGGAACGGAGCGGGAGAGCTCGGAAGCGGCGGCAGCGGCGTGTCGTCCGCGGCGTCGGCCTTCTCGGCCTTCGGCGCGTCGGTCGCAGCGCTCGCGGCTCCGGCGGCCGGCTTGCCGCCGTCGCGCTTGTCGTCCGCCTCCGGCTCGTAGAGCCGGCCGTCGACGAAGACGTAGCGCGCCTTCGTGTCCTTCGCGAAGGGCTCGCCCGACCACACGACCACGTCGGCGAGCTTGCCCGTCTCGAGGCTGCCGGTCGACTCCGCGAGCCCGAGCGCTTCGGCGGCTCCGAGCGTCGCCGCGCGGAGCGCCTTGTCGCCCGGCAGGCCCTTCTCGATCGCCTTGCGGATGCCCGCGACGAAATCGGGCGCCCAGGCGGAGACGAGCGCGAACGGCACGCCGGCCTTGGCGAGCTCGGCCGGGTTGCGCTCGGCCTCGCGGATCCGGCGCCGCTCCTGCTCCTCGTCGAAGCCGCCGAAGAAGCTCCCCGCGCGCGGCGGGTCGAAGTTGACGCTCACGAGCAGCGGCACGTGCCGGGCCTTGAGCGTTTCCGACAGGCGGAAGGCGAGCGGCGCCCCCGCGATCACCAGCTTGACCTTGAACTCGTCGGCGAGCGCGAGCGCGCGCCGGACGTCGTTTTCGAGCGTGCAGGTCACGACGAGCGGCAGCTGGCCCGCGAGCACCTGCTGCCACGGCGCGAGCGCCGGGTCGTAGCGCGGGCGCTTCTGCCCGCGCGGCGCCTTCTCCCACGCCGCCCAGGCGTCTCGCGCGCGCGCCGCGTCGAAGAGCGCCTGGCGCGTGTAGGCCATCGTGCCCATCAGCGAGCCCGGGTACTGGCGCGGCGTGGACGCCATGTGCAGGTGCAGCGCCGCGGGCTGCCGCAGCACCATCGCCTCGGGGCGCTCGCCCGCCAGGTTCAGGAGCACGCTCTGCCCCGGCAGGACACCTTCCTTCGGGATCACGAGCGCGGTCGTGATGCCGCTGTCGCGCGCCTTCGCCACCTCCGGCACGATCTTCACGCGGTCGAGGGTGAGCGCCTGGGGCGCGAGCGGGCTCGCGGCGGGTGCGGCGGCCGCCGCGCCGGAGCCGCCGCTGCCCCCGCGCGCCGGCGCGGGCAGCCCGATCGCGGACAGCCCGTCGATCAGCCCCGGCGTGACGACCAGCCCCTTGCCCTGGATCACGCGCGCGCCCGGCGGCGGCGTCACGTCGGGCCCGACCGCGGTGATGAGCCCGTCGCGCATCACGACCGTCGCGCTGTCGTAGACGGGTCCGGACACGGTGATGACGCGCGCGCCGACGATCGCGTGGGTGTCGGCCTGCTGGGCGCTGGCCGCCAGCGGGGCGAGCGTCAGCACGACGACGAGAGGCAGTCGTCTCATGGATCCTCCGGATGGTGTCGAGGGAGCCGCGATTCTACGACGAGTTCAAGGGCGGCTGTGGAGCGTGGCGAAGCGGTAGGCGAGCGCGGTGCGCGCCCCGAACGCCTCCAGCAGCCGGTCGTCGGGCGACTCGCCGTTCGGGTCGAGCAGAGCGAGGCAGCCGACGTAGCCGTCGGGCGCGACGAGCGGCACCAGGTAGGTCTGCTCCGTCGGCAGCTCCATGCCGAGCACCTCGGCGACGTCGAGCATGCGCGCCGCGGGGAGGCGGCGGGCGACGGTCGCAGCCAGGTCGGCGGGGGCGTTCCGGCCCACGGCCGGCAGGAAGGCTTCGCCGTGCGCCGCCGCGACCACGGCGCCCTTCGGGCTCTGCAGCACCAGCAGCCCGCCGCGGTAGCCGCCGATGCGGCACGCGCCGTCCAGGATCGCGGGAGCGATCGTCTCGGGCCGCTCGCCGCGGAACACGCGCTGGTCGACGTCGGCCACCTGCTCGAGCAGCGTTGCGTAGCGGCGCAGCTGGTCGAGCTGCTGGAAGCGCCGCAGCGTCGCCGCCGTCCAGAAGGCGACCGCCTTGGCGCGCTGCAGGTCCTCGGCGCTGAAGGTGTCGAGCGCCTGGCGCCCGGCCACCAGCATCCCGACGATCTCGCCCTCGAGCAGCAGCGGCAGCGCCATCCACGAGCGCAGCGGCGGCGCCCCCACCAGCGGGAACGGCGCCCCGTCCGCCTCGGCGTCGGGCACCGAGATCGCGACGTGCTGCTCGCGCGCGCGCTTCACGCGCGGGTCGTCCGTCAGCAGCGCGCCCGCGAACACCGACGGCTCGGCGCCGCGGACGCCGGCGATGCGCAGCCCGGCGCCCGGCTCCGACACCGCGAGCACCGCGAAGTCCGTGGGCACCACTTTCTCGAGCTGCTTCAGCACCTCCTCGAGCGCCTCGTCAGAGCGGACCGGGCGGTGGATCGCCTCGAGCGCGTCGCGCAGCTCCTCGGCGTTGACCCTCCGGTCGCGCTCGCTCTCGACCGTGAAGGTCGGGTCGAGGGAGCGCCGCTCGCGCGCGAACGCCTCGCGCAGGACGTCCATCACCTCGAGCCGCTGGGGCTCCTCCGCCCAGGCCGCGAGCCGGCCCTCGATGTCACGCAGCAGCCGGTCGATGTTCAAGCCGCAGCAGTTTAGCACTCGCCCGCTTGTACAATTCCAGTTTGTGACCGAGCTCACCCCGCGCGAGCGCATCCTGTTCGTCTGCACGGCCAACATCGACAGGAGCCGCACGGCCGAGGACATGTACCGCGAGGACGCCCGCTACGAGGTGCGCTCGGCGGGCGTCGCGCCCTTCGCCACGGTGGTGCTGACGCGGGACCTGCTGCTGTGGGCCGACCGCGTCTTCGTGATGAGCGAGCGCGAGGACCAGCACCGCACGCTGATCCGCATCCGCTTCCCCGACGTCGACCGGCCGATCGTCGACCTCGACGTGGAGGACCGCTGGCACCGCGGCGACCCCGAGCTGGTCGCGCGGCTCGCGCGCAGGCTGCGTCCGCACCTGGGAGCGCCCGCGCGCGACCGCAAGGGCCGGACGGGCGCATAATCGGGGGGTCGGAGGGCTAGTCTAACTGGTAAGGCAGGAGCCTTGAAAGCTCCCGGGCCTCACGGCCCTTGGGGGTTCGAGTCCCCCGCCCTCCGCCAGCGCGCGTGGTCCTGCCCGCGTCCAGTTCCTTGTAGTAGACTCGCCGTCGGCGCGGGCGCCCCCACTGCCTGCCGTCCGCAACACCATGAAGGATTGCCGCGGAGGTCACGATGTTTTCTAGCGTGCGGCGTACGCTCGTCCTCTTCCTGCTTCTCCTGGCCGCAGTGCCGCTCCATGCGCAGCAGACCGGCGCGATCCGGGGCAAGGTCACGTCCGTCGACGGCGCGACGCTGCCCGGCACGACGATACAGGCGCGCTCCGACGTGCTGCCGCAGCCGCGCGAGACCGTGTCCGGCGCGGGCGGGGAGTACATGCTGCCCGCGCTGCCGCCGGGCAGCTACACGATCGAGTTCTCGCTGTCGGGGATGCAGACCGTGACGCGCAAGGCAGTGGTGCAGCTCGCGCAGCAGACGCTCCTCGACGTGTCGCTCGGCGTCGGCATCAGCGAGTCGATCACGGTGACCGCCGAGTCGTCGGTGATCGACAAGGACTCGGCGACGATCGCCTCGACGCTCAGCGCCGATCAGATCGTCGGCCTGCCGATCGCCCAGGACTACCGCGACCTGCAGAAGCTGATCCCCGGCGTGCAGTACTCGCAGGACCAGATCCGCGGCCCGAGCGCCGGCGGCAGCGGCCAGGACAACGTCTACAACTTCGACGGCGTGAACGTGTCGCTGCCGCAGTACGGGACGCTCTCGACGGAGCCGGCCTCCCACGACATCGCGCAGGTCACCGTGGTCAAGGGCGGGGCGCGCGCCGTCGACTTCGACCGCGCCGGCGGCTTCTCGATGGACTCGGTCAGCAAGTCGGGCACGTCCCAGTTCCACGGCGAGCTCAGCTACCAGTTCCAGACGAAGGGCATGGCCTCCGAGCAGGACAGCGGCATCCAGTCCCGCTACGAGTCGGACCGCGACTGGCTGACGGCCAGCCTCGGCGGCCCGATCGTCAAGGACCGGCTCCACTTCTACGGCTCGTACTTCCGCCCGACGCTGTCGAAGGACAACCAGGCGAACCTCTACGGCGAGCTGCCGAAGTACGACAGCACGCGCAACGAGGGCTTCGGCAAGGTGACCTTCACGCCCACGAAGTCGATCCTGCTGAACGCGAGCTACCGCGACTCGAAACGCGTCGAGACCGGCGCGCAGTTCGCGGCGAACGCCTCGGCGACCTCCGGTACCGGCTACGAGGCGCGGCTCAAGATCTTCACGGCCGACGGCTCGTGGGTGATCAACACGCGCAGCCTGTTCACGGCCAAGTACACGCACTTCGCGAACCTGACGCTCGGCCGTCCGGACAAGGTCGCCGACGTCGTTCCCTCGACGACACCGGGCACCGTGCTCGACGTCAACAGCCTCGACACCCAGGGCCGGCTCACCGTGCCCGTGCCGGTCGCCGGCGACGCGGCCTACAACGCCTTCGTGCAGCCGCTCATCGACCGCTACGGCTACGTCCAGAACGGCGTCCACGTCGGCGGCGGGATCGCGGGCTACGGGCTCCAGTTCGACGACGACGACTTCTACCGCGACGCGGTGCAGTTCGGCTACAACCTCACGCTCGGCACGGGCGTGATCCACGAGCTTCACTTCGGCTACCAGTACCTCTCCGAGTCGGAGGACCTGCAGCGCACCGCGAACGGCTGGGGCGCGATCTCGGTGCCCGGCGGCCGTGTCGCGGCCGTGAACGGCCAGCGGCCCTACTACACCGCGCGCATCCAGCAGCAGCTGAACGGCCAGGACGCGGTGATCCACTCGGAGGCGAAGACCCACAACCTCGAGCTGAACGACACGATCAAGTGGCGCAACTGGACCTTCAACCTCGGCGCGGTCGTGAGCCAGGACACGCTCTACGGCCAGGGCCTGCGCGAGGACGGCTCCACGCTGTCCGGCTACGTCGCGGCTCCCGGCAACAAGTACAAGATGTATGAGCTCGGGTTCGGCGACATGATCCAGCCGCGCATCGGCGCGACCTGGGCCTACGACGGCACCAACACCGTCTATTCGAGCTACGCACGCTACAACCCGTCGCCGAGCTCGCTGCCGCGCGCCGCCTCGTGGGACCGCAACCTGGTCGGCACGTTCGTCGACGTGCACTTCGACCCGAGCGGCGTCGCCTTCGCGGCCGTGCCGGTCGGTTCGTCGTCGGGCAAGCTCTTCGTGCCCGACCTCTCGCCCCGCATCGTCAACGAGTACCTGGCGGGCACGGCGCGCCAGTTCTCGCCGCGCTGGACTGGAAGGCTCTACGGCCGCTACCGCAAGTCCACCCACTTCTGGGAGGACACCAACAACAACGCGCGCGTGGCGTTCGAGCCCCCGGCGGGAATCCCCCGCGAGCTCTACATCCCGAACCTCGCCGACCAGCTCGCGCAGATCGGCAGCGGCTCGACCTACGTGATCGCCGACCTCGACGGCTCGTTCACCGACTACTACGAGGTGACGCTCGAGTCGGAGTGGCGCGGCGACAAGACCTTCGTGCGCGGCTCGTACACCTGGAACAAGTACTACGGCAACTTCGACCAGGACGACACGACCGGCGTCCAGAACGACCAGAACACGTTCATCGGCTCGTCGAACATCGCCGACGGTGCGGGGCGCCAGCTCTGGAACTTCAAGGAAGGGACGCTGCGCGGCGACCGGCCGTTCCTGTTCAAGCTCTACGGGCACCGCGAGCTGCCCTGGAAGGCGAGCGTCGGCGCCTTCTTCGTCGCGCAGTCGGGTCAGCCCTGGCAGATGCAGAGCTTCGAGCCCTACCGCAGCCTGACGACGAGCACGAGCGACTCGAACCGCTACGCCGAGCCCGCCGGCTCGCGCCGGAGCGACTCGCACTGGCAGCTCGACCTCAACTACATCCAGAACTTCCGGCTGAAGGACCGGCTCAACCTGCAGCTCGCGCTCGACGTGTTCAACCTGTTCGACAAGCAGACGGGCTACAACATCGAGCCGCAGGCGCACAACTCGGCCTTCGGCACGCCGAGGACCTACTTCGACCCGAGACGCCTACAGCTGGCGGCCAGGCTCCAGTTCTAGCGAAACAGCCGCTCTCGAGCGATCAGCTCCCGGGTCGTCGCGTCCGCGCGCTCGCGGGCGCGCGCGACCCGGGCCGCGCGGTCGGGCTCGTTCAGCAGCACGCTCACCTGCGCGCGCTTGAAGAGCGCCATCGGGTACTGCGGGTCGGAGGCCGCAACGCGGTCGAGGGCGTCGCGCGCCTCGGGGAAGCGACGGGCCGCGAGGTAGAGGACGCCCAGCTCCAGCTCGTTCCGGAACGCGTCGCCCTGGAGCGCTCGCGCGCGCTCGAAGGCGCTCGTGGCCGCTTGCGTGTCGCCCGCGCTCATCGACAGCTGCCCGAGCTGGACGAGCTCGGCCGCCGAGGGCGCCCGCATCGCGTAGATGCGCTGCCGTAGCGCGACGGCTTCGGGAAGCCGGCCCTGACGCTCCCGCACCACGGCCATGGCCTCGAGCGCGGGCAGCCGATCGGGCGCTTCGGCCAGGACCTGCTCGAGCAGCGGGACCGCCTTCGGCCAGTCCCTACCGCGCGCGTAGTGGAGCGCGCGGTAGGTCCGGACGTCCTGGGAGCCGGGGGCGATCGCCGCGGCCCGGTCGAACATCGCGAGCGCGCGCGCGTCGTGGCCGAGCGCGGAGTGAGCCGAAGCGAGCCGAAGCGCCGCGTCGAGGTTGTGGCCGTCCGCCGCCAGGATCTTCTCGAAGAGCGGGATCGCCTCGGCGTATTGCGCGCGCACGAACAGGAAGGACGCGCGCTCGATCACGTCGAAGAGCGGGCTCATGTCGACGGGCCGCGGAGCGTCCTGGCGGACGACGGGCGCCGTGCCCGCGCCGACGTAGCCGAGGCTCGCGAGCTTGCGGCGCTCGTCCTCGTCGAGCGCCTCGACGGCCGGGGTGGCCGCCGCTTGCGGGACCGGATAGTCGAGGAGCGCCGTCCGCTGTGCGCGTGACGCTGCAGTGTCCGGCGCGAGGTCGTGTGCCTCGTGCGGGTCGGCCACCACGTCGTAGAGCTCCTGCCTTCCGGCCTGGATCACCTTGAGCCGGCCTTCGACGGCCATCACCTGCGGCTGCCAGCCGTAGGACAGGAAGGGCTTCATCGCCTCGCCGAGCACGACCTCCTCTTTTGGTGTGCGCAGGCTGTCCGCGGCTTCGAGGCCCGCCCAGTCGAGGAGCGTGTGATAGACGCGGCGCGTGCTGACCGGCGCGTCGCTCACGCCCTGGCCGACGCCGGGGCCCACGAGCACGAGCGGGACGCGCATCGTCGACTGGTAGAGCAGCCTGCCGTGCTGGGACTCGCCGTGCTCGCCGAGCCCCTCGCCGTGGTCGCCGACGACGAGGATCGCCGCAGGCCCTTTCACCTGCCGCTCGAAGGCCTCGACGAGGCGTCCGAGCTCGGCGTCCATCGCCGCGACCTCGCCCCGGTACGGATGCGTCGCGTACCGCGTGCGGAAAGGCTCGGGCGGGCTGTAGGGATGGTGGGGGTCGTAGTAGTGGACCCAGAGCAGAAGCGGCTGCGCCGCGCTCTGCGCGAGGTACGCGAGCGCGCGCTCGGTCGTCAGGGCGGCGCTCCGCTCGGCGAGGCCGGCCGGCAGCTCGTCGTCGTAGACGTCGAAACCGCGCGCGAGGCCGAAGCGGCGCGCGAGCACGAAGCTCGAGACGAAGGCCGCCGTCCGATAGCCCGCCTGCTGGAGTCGCTCCGCGGCCAGCGTGCGGTCGCGCGCGAGGGAGCGCGCGTTCTCGTGCACGCCGTGGCCGGCGGGCAGCAGGCCCGTGAACAGCGAGGCGTGGGACGGCAGCGTCTCGGGCACGGTCGCGTACGCCTGGCGGAAACGGAGCCCACGCGTCGAGAGCGCGTCGAACGCGGGAGTGTCGACGCCCTCGGCCTGCGGACCGATCGAATCGGCGCGCGTCGTATCGAGCGTGACCACCAGGATCGACGGGCGGTCGGTCGCGGAGCCAGCCTTGCCTTGCGCTTTCGGTCCCGAATGACACGCAACCCACGCGGCCGCGCTCGCGAGCGCCAGTCCCTGTGCTAGTCTTACGAGTCCGGTCCCTCCTAATAGAAGTAGCCTGACTGGAGAATCGCCTCCGCGGAGAGGTGCTGGAGTGGCTGAACAGGGCAGATTGCTAATCTGTTGTACGGGACTAAAGCCTGTACCGGGGGTTCGAATCCCCCCCTCTCCGCCAGCCGCCTTCATTCGCGAATCTTAGCCGTCCGTCGGTCGCTTCCAGGCCGTACCGCCGTTCGGGCGAGTCACTTGCGGCTGTCCGACCGCCGTCTGGGGCTCGGCGTAACTACCAAATAGTTCGCTATGTATACACTAAACGTGTTATAGCTCTGCCTGGAAGGGATCTAGATTAATCACTTCTCTTGACAACGAGTGGATAAATGTATAGATTGCACCCCTGAGAGAGGTGGGTCATGGCCAGGCGCATGGACCTGATTGATCAATTCACGGAGCTGGTGGTGGGTGCTGATGATCCACGTCGGCTCGCGGAGCGTACGCTCGAAGTCGTGATGTCGCTGCTCAATGGACGCAGCAGCGCCGTCTTCACCAACCACGGCAGCGAGGTGACCCTGTTCGCCTCGCGCGGCATCGACCAGGCCGTGCTGGAGATCGTCCCGATGGCGTGGGCGGGGCAGAAGGACGCCCTGCGCCGCGGCGATCTCGTCTACGTTCCCGACCGCGCCGCCGAGCGCCGGGTGCCGACGGTGCCTGCCGACCGCCCCGGCCCCGCGAGCTTCGTGGTGGTCCCCGTGATGGAGGAGGACGTCCTCCTGGCGCTGCTCTACGTCGACAGCACGGAGCCGCACTTCTGCGACGCGCACGACCTCGAGCGGCTCGGCAAGTTCTCGCGCATCGTCGCGAAGTCCGTGAACGACAGCAGCTCGCCGCGGCCCGCCGGCGGCTCGGGCGACTCCTGGGAGTCCTACCTCGAGCGCACGCCGGTCGAGGACATGGAGCGCGAGAAGCTGCTGCTGCTGCTGAACCGCAACGAGTGGAACATCGCGCGCGTCGCCCGCATGATGGGCGTCACCCGGCGCACGGTGTACCTGCGCCTGCAGCGCTACAACATCCCGCGCGAGCGGGTGCCCAAGTCGCGGCTCAAGTCGGTTTCCTAACGCCAGCGACGCTTCGCCACGTTTCGTTGTCGTCGACGTCGCGAAGCGTCGCTCTTTGAGCCGTGCCGTTGGCCTGGCAGTCGCCCCGCCGCCACGGCCTTACTCGTTCTGTTGCCCCTTGGCCTGCACCTTCACCCAGGTGTCCTTGAGCGTGAGCGTGCGGTTGAAGACCGGCCGCCCCGGCTTCGAGTCGGGGTCGGCGCAGAAGTAGCCGAGCCTTTCGAACTGCACCGTCTCGCCGACCGGCTGTGATGCGGCCGCGCCCTCGACGAGCGCGTCCTTCAGCACTTCTTCCGAGGCCGGGTTCAGATCGGCGAGCAGGTCGCCCTCGGCGCCCGGATCGGGCCGCGTGAAGAGGTGCTCGTAGAGCCTGACCTCGGCGGGCACCGCCGCCTTGGCCGAGAGCCAGTGCAGCGTGGCCTTCGGACGACGGCCGTCGGGGGCGTCGCCGCCGCGGGTCGCCGGGTCGTAGGTGCAACGCAGCTCGACGATCTGGCCGGCCGCGTCCTTCACGACCTCGCGGCAGGTGACGAAGTACGCGTAGCGCAGCCGCACCTCGCGGCCCGGCGCGAGGCGGAAGAACTTCTTCGGCGGGTCTTCCATGAAGTCCTCGCGCTCGATCAGGATCTCGCGCGAGAACGGGACCTTGCGTGAGCCGGCGCCCTCGTCCTCGGGGTTGTTGTCGGCGTCCAGCTCCTCGACCTGGCCTTCCGGGTAGTTCGTGATCGTGAGCTTGAGCGGCCGCAGCACGGCGAAGCGCCGCAGCGCCTTCTTGTTCAGCACGTCGCGCACGCAGTGCTCGAGCATCGCGTACTCGACGACGCCGTCGCGCTTGCCGACGCCGATCAGCGCCGCGAAGTCGCGCATGCCCTCGGCGGGGAAGCCGCGCCGGCGGATGCCCGAGATCGTGGGCATGCGCGGGTCGTCCCAGCCGCGCACGCGGCCGTCCGCGACCAGCTTCAGCAGGAAGCGCTTGGACAGCACGGTGTGGCTGAGGTTGAGGCGTGCGAACTCGATCTGACGAGGCCGCGACGGCACCGGCAGGTTCTCGAGGAACCAGTCGTAGAGCGGGCGGTGGTCCTCGAACTCGAGCGTGCAGATCGAGTGCGTGATGCCCTCGATCGCGTCCGACTGGCCGTGCGCGAAGTCGTAGGTCGGGTAGACGCACCAGGCGTCGCCCGTGCGCGGGTGCGACGCGTGCAGGATCCGGTAGAGCACGGGGTCGCGCAGGTTGATGTTGCCCGAGGCCATGTCGATCTTCGCGCGCAGCACGCGCGCGCCGTCCGGGAACTCGCCCTTGCGCATGCGCGCGAACAGGTCGAGGCTCTCCGCGACCGGGCGCTCGCGCCACGGGCTGTTCCGGCCCGGCTCGGTCAGGGTGCCGCGGTGCTCGCGGATCTGGTCCG
>Ga0068862_100004648_pt1 | contig 11571 bp, 9 predicted proteins | sample KBSSwiS52_FD_66598 | JGI IMG/M metagenome (GOLD analysis project Ga0068862, IMG submission 66598) | Switchgrass rhizosphere microbial communities from Kellogg Biological Station, Michigan, USA - KBS Switchgrass S5-2 | ecosystem: Host-associated > Plants > Roots > Rhizosphere > Soil ... | reverse complement strand
AGGTCGCCGCATCCCCAGCACGCAGCGCCATGCGGCTCGTTGTGAAGGTCCGCACCGATCACCGTGTGGTTTCCTGCGTAGCGCGACGCGAGCATCGTCCAGTCGCGAATCCAGCGCGCTTCGTCGTAGCCTGCCGTGTACCAGAGCTCGGACTGGCCGGCGGCGTCCGGACGATGGCGATCGAGCAGGATGCGCAGGCCGATTTCGCCCGCATAGGCGACGACCTTGTCCATGATCTGGATGCCGGTGAGGTTGGCAAGGTCGGGGTTCTGCGAGAAGTCGATGCCGTTGGGTGTGCTGCCGGCATCGAATAGCTGGTTGCTGTAGGGCAGGCGGATCGTGTTGTAGCCCTGCGCCTTGATCTGGTCGAGCATCGAGCGGTAGCCGCGCACCCAGAGGCCGTGCGGCGCGAAGTTGCTCGTTTCAAGGCCGAACCAGTTGATGCCCGCGATGCGGATCGGCTGATTGGCGCTGTCCTCGATCCGGTGGCCATTGGTATGCCAATAGCCGTCGCCGAGACGGGCTACGGCCGTTGAGGACAACACGACAAGGCTTGCAAGGGCGCAGGCCGAACGCGCGATACTCACGATGCTGGATCCTCACCGGAAATCCGGACTGTAACCCAAGCGTCGTGAATCACGGACTGCGTCGACGACATTCGCCGCCGGCACCACGATTGCCCAAAACACTACGTGCCCCTCAGAATGCGTCTCGAAGACGCTGATTCACTCGCTCGGCAACCTTTTCGAAGCCCTCGGAAGGAGTTGTGACATGACGGACCGCCGTCGATTCCTCGCAGCCGCCGCGGCCACCGGACTGGCAGGCATGTCGATTCGGGCACGATCCGCTGCTTCCCATCGCCCTCCGGTCGCGAAGCGCGTGCCGGTGTTCGATGACTACTACGGCACCACGGTCGCCGATCCCTATCGCTGGATGGAAGACGCGCAGGATCCCGACCTGCTGCCATGGCTCAAGGCACAGGATGCTTTCACCCGCGAGGCACTCGCTCAAGTGCCGGGTGCCGCGAAATTTAGGGCTCGCGTCGGTGAGCTCTCCGGCGAACTATCCGTGATCGCCAGACTCGACGTTGCGGGCGGCCGGCTGTTCTTCGAGCAACAGCCCGCGGGTGCGCAGAACTACAAGCTGTTCGTCAAGGACGAAACCGGATCATCGAGCATCCTGATCGATCCGACCGTGCTCACGATCGACGGCGGTCACGTCAGTCTCGACTGGTGGGAACCTTCGCCGGACGGGCGCCGCGTGGTGTACGGCCTCTCGCGCGCCGGGTCCGAGGCGTCCACGGCGCACGTAATCGACGTCGGCACGGGCCGCATTCTCGACGAACGTATCCCCGACACCGATTTCGGCGCGACGGGATGGCTCCCCGATGGCTCGGGCTTCTTCTATATCCAGCTCACCGGCAAGCGCGGCACCACGACGATCTACAAGAACAGCGTCGTGAAGCTCCACATCGTGGATAGCGATCCGGCGGCCGATCGAATCGTGCTGAAGCGAGGCATGTACGAACAGCTGCCGATGACGGAGGTGCAAATCGGCGAGGTCCGACCGATACGCGGCTCCGATCGGGCGGTCATCATGGTGCGCGACATTCGACCCGAGCGCGCCGTATGGACCGCCCTGGTTTCCGACCTGCTAGGCGACCGCGCACCGAAATTCAACCCGGTGTCCGCCATCGACGATCTCGTCGTGAGCGTCGCGGCAACCGGTGACGACCTTTTCCTCGTTTCGAACCGTGATGCACCGCGGGGCCGTGTGCTACGGACGTCCGTGGCAGCGCCCTCGCTGTCGAGCGCGAGGGAAGTGGTGCCCCAGTCGCGCCTGGTAGCCGAGTCCGTCTATCCCGTTGCAGGCGGAGCGTTGCTGCGCCTCATGGATGCGGGCGTTCAGCGTCTGTCGCGTGTCACACGCGACGGCGTTACTTCCGCTGTAAGGTTGCCCTACGAAGGATCCGTGACCGGCGTGTTCACGTCGGAAGTGCGCGAGGATGCCTACGTGTCGCTCACGGGCTGGCTGCAGCCGCGTGCGATCTGGCACCTTGGCGTCGAGGGCATCGTCCGCGACAGTGGGCTCGACGCCAAGCCCCCGTTCGATCTGTCGCCGTACACGGCCGAGCGCCGATTCGCCCGGGCGCGCGACGGGACCAAGGTCCCTTACACGATCGTCGCACGCCGGGGCTGGCGCCCCGATGCAGCGAATCCCGTGTTCGCTGCGGCGTACGGCGCTTATCAGCACGCCTTTACGCCGGTCTTCCAGGCAAGGCTGCTGGCATTTCTCGATTCCGGCGGGGTCTACGTCGCCGCGAACGTTCGCGGCGGCGGCGAATACGGGCGCGAATGGCACAAGGCGGGGCAGAAAGCCACGAAGCACAACACCTGGCGCGATTTCATCGATGTCTCGAAGGCATTGATAGCAACACGCGTTACGTCGCCGCGCCACCTCGTCATCGAAGGCACGTCGGCCGGCGGCATCGCGGTCGGGCGCGCGTTGACCGAGCGCCCCGACCTTTTCGCCGGCGCCGTCGCGAACGCCGGATGGATGAACCCGCTGCGGTACGTTGCGGAACCCAACATTGCCGACATCGATGAATGGGGCGAGGTCGTCGATGCGGCAAGCTTTCGCATCATGCACGACATGGACAGCTACCAGGCGATCCGGGACGGCGTGCGATATCCCGCGGTGCTGATCACCTGCGGAATCAACGATCCGCGCGTGGCGACGTTCAACGCGGCGAAGTTCGGCGCACGGCTGCAGGCCGCGACCGCAAGCGACGCTCCTGTGTTGATACGGGTCGACTTCAACGCCGGTCACGGCATGGGCAGCACTCGGGCACAACGCGACGCCCTGGTAGCCGACATCTTTACGTTCGCGCTATGGCGCGCGGGCGCCCGCGGATTCGTGCCGAAGGCGTAGCGGCCTCACGCTCGGCCCGGTACTGCACTGAGCGACTTGAGCTGCGCGTTGAGGCCGCTCCGCAATACCGGATCGCTATGCAGCGGATAAGAACAATGTATTTTCATCGGCGACCCGCCTCACGTAGCATCCATCACGGCGCCCAAAGGAGGAAGAGAATGAAAGCTAACAGGCACATCGGCTGCGTCCTCGCTGCGCTGTCGCTCGTCGTGCTCGCGGGCACCGCATCGGCGCAGGACTATCCGAGCAAGCCGATCCGCTGGATCATTCCCTACAATCCGGGCGGGGGAACCGACTCGTCGGCTCGCATCCTGCAAATCGCCATCGAGCAGAACAAGCTGCTGCCGCAACCGCTCGCGGCCGTGAATGTGGGCGGCGCGGGCGGCTCGATTGGCGCGCGTCAGGTCAAGGACGCCCCGCCGGACGGCTACACCATCCTGATCCATCAAGCCGCGCTCCTGATCCAGGAAGCGGCCGGGATCAGCGATTTCGGTCTAAAGAATTTCGAGCCGGTCGTGTCGATCAACGCCCAATGCATGGTGGCGGGCGTTCTGGAAGGTGGCCCGTACACCAGCTACAAGCAGCTGATGGATGAAGCGAAGGCGAAGCCGCGGTCCATCATCTGGGGCGGCAATATCGGCAGCGCGAATCACATGGCCATCGCCGCCATGGAGAGGGGCACGCCGGGCGCGGAGTTCAAGAAGGTCCAGCTCGGCGGCGCCGCCGAGAGCTATGCCGGGCTGAAAGGCAAGATCATCAATGTAGGGAATTTCGGCATCGGTGAGATCGTCGCCTACCGCAGCGCCGGGCTGAAGCCCCTGGCGGTGCTGTCGGAAGCCCGGGATCCGGCCATCCCGGATGTCCCCACCGCGAAGGAGCTCGGCTACGACGCCGTCTTCTGCAACGAGCACAATCTGTACGCGCCGAAGGGCACTCCGCCGGAGCGCATCGCCGTCCTGGCGCAGGCCTTCACCAAGGCGCTGAACTCGGAATTCGTGCGCAAGGAATACAAGGAGAAGCTGGGCGCGACCATCCAGGTCCGAACGGGCAAGGAACTCCAGGCTCACCTCGCCGCCGACCTCGAGAAGTTCCGGCCGATGACGACGAGCATGAAGCCGAACTGAACCGCCTTCGCGAGTTGCGTTGATGAGAAAGCGCGCGTACGACATCGGCGTCAGCGTCGCGATCATATGCGCCGCCGCCCTCGTGTACTGGGACGCGCTGAAGTATCGCCCGGGTGTCTACGATCCCTTGGGATCCGGCACGATGCCGAGAATGGTCGCGGTGGCGATTGTCGTGCTCTGCCTCGCGGCGATCGTGCAGGCGCTGCTCGCACGGACCCGTACTGCAAGGCCCGCGACAACGGAGCCAGGGGAAGACTTCGAACGCCGGCCCTGGCTGGCCTTCATCAGTTTCATCTACGTCGTCGGCTGCTCGATCCTGCTGTATTTCCGGATTCCTTTCGGGATCACGAGCTCCCTGTTCCTGTTCGCGTCCATCCTGGCGATCAAGCGATATGAGCGGTCGATCATCGTGCCAGCGGCGCTGTGCTCCATCGCGTTCGGATTCGGTCTGACCTACCTGTTCGGCACCGTTTTCGGCGTCGACCTCCCGTGATCCCGGGTCCTCGGGCGGCCTGATCCATGGAAGGCCTGATCAACGCGTCGATTGCGGTGTTGCTGCCGAACACGATCTTCTTCCTCGTAGGCGGAACCGTCCTCGGCGTGATCCTCGGGGCGATCCCGGGAGTGACGGGGGCGATGGGCATCGCCTTGTTGCTGCCGATGACCTTCTACATGACGGCCAACAACGCCCTCACCATGATGGTGTCGATGTACGTGGGGGCCATCGCCGGCGGTCTGGTGACGGCCATCCTGCTGCGCATTCCCGGAGAGCCGTCGTCCATCGTCACCACGTTCGACGGCAACCCGATGGCCCGCAAGGGTCAGCCAGGGCGTGCTCTGGGCTACGCCGTCGGGGCCGCCCTGTTCGGCGGGCTCGTGTCGTGGGTGGCGCTGGTCACGCTGACCTACCCGCTATCGGAGATTGCCGCGGCGCTCCGCCCGTTCGACATCCTCGCGCTGGTGCTGATGGCGCTGGTGCTCATCGCGGCGCTGGGGCAAGGCTCGATCATCAAGGGCCTGATCGCGGGGCTGCTCGGCATCCTGGTCTCGATGCCTGGCACGGACCCGTCGACCGGCGCCCTGCGCTTGACCTACGGCATTCATGATCTCGATGCCGGCTTTTCCACGCTCTCCGTGCTGATCGGCGCTTATGCCGTAGCGCAAGTGCTGTCCGACATCATCGAGGTCGAACGCAAAGTGGAGACCGTTCCGACGACCGCCGGCAGCATGTGGATCACCCTGCGGGAGTGGAAAGAGCAACGCTGGAACCTGATCCGATCCTCGTTGATCGGGACCTGGGTCGGCATCATGCCGGGAATCGGCGCCACGGTCGGATCGCTTTTGTCTTACACGGTCGCCAAGACGATGTCGAAGACGCCCGAAAAATTCGGCACGGGTCATCCGGACGGCATCGTCGCCTCGGAATGCGGAAACAATTCGACGGTCGGCGGCGCGCTGATCCCCATGATCGCGATGGGCATTCCCGGCAGCGTCACCGACGTCTTCCTGATGGCTGCCCTGGTGATTCACGGGTTGCAACCGGGCCCGACACTGTTCACCAATCACCCGGAGATCGTCTACATCATCTTCGCCGCTTGCCTGATCTCGCATTTCGTCCTGTTCATCGTGATGACGGCAGGCATTCGCTATCTCGTCAAGCTGACCACGGTACCGGTGTGGTACCTGTTCCCCATCATCCTGCTGTTTTGCGTCATCGGGGCCTTCGCGGAAAACAATCGCGTATTCGACGTGTTCGTGATGCTTGGATTCGCCGTCCTTGGGTTCGCCATGGAAAAGACGGGCTTCTCGCTGGGCGCGTTCGTCATCGGCTTCGTTCTCGGCCCGATCACCGAGAAGAGCCTGCGGGCCGGGCTTACCCTGTCCGACGGCTCCTATCTCGATCTGTTCATGCATCCCGTATCGGCCATCTGCGTCATCCTGGCGGCCGCGATGTTCGTCTGGTCGCTGGCTTCGCAGCATCGCATCAACAAGCTGGCGCGGCACACCCTCTTCGAAACGGACTAGGCCGGTGACCCAGTGAGCCGGCTCGATCGCTGTTTTGACCTCGCGGATATGCGGGAAGCCGCACGGCGTCACCTGCCGAAGGCCGTGTTCGAGTTCGTGGATCGCGGTTCTGAACGTGACCTGGCGCTTGCCGGGAACACCGCTGCGTTCGCGCGCCTCAAGCTCCGACAACGTGTTCTCGTCGATCTCAGCCGCCGTAACATGGGAACGGACCTGTTCGGCAAGCGTATCGCCATGCCGGTCGTCATCGCGCCGACCGGGATCGCGGGGCTTCTGTGGTATCAGGGCGAGCTTGCGCTGGCGCGCGCCGCCGCGGACGCCGGGATCCCGTTCACGCTCACGGCCAACTCGATCACGTCGATGGAGACGGTCGCGCGGCAAGCCGCCGGCCGCCGCTGGTTTCAGTTCTACCTCTGGGAGGAGGAAGACCTTGCCTTCCAGATGGTCGAGCGTGCCAAGGGGCTCGGCTACGAAGTGCTCGTCGTCACCGTCGACACGGCGCTCGGCCGCACGCGCGAGCATAACGATCGGAACGGCTTTACCGATCCCATCTCGCTCAACGCGCGCTTCCTCCTCGACATGGCGCTGCACCCGCGCTGGCTCGCCGGCGTCATGGGTCGCTACTTGACGACCACCGGGATGCCGCGCCATGAGAACTTTCCGGCGCAATACCGCAACCGAATTACCCGGCCCACGAGCAAGGCGCCGAAGAACAGCACGACCACGACGTGGGATGTCATCGGCCGAATCCGCGGGATATGGCCCGGTCCTCTCGTCGTGAAGGGAATACTCACCGCGGACGACGCCCGGCGTGCGGTCGATGAGGGGGCGGATGGCGTCGTCGTCTCCAATCACGGTGGACGGGCTCTCGACAGCGCGCCCGCCACCATCGATGTGCTTCCCGAAGTGGTGGCGGCGGTCGGCGACAGGACGACGGTGCTGCTCGACAGCGGCGTGCGCCAGGGCAGCGACATCGTCAAGGCGGTGGCACTCGGTGCCCGGGCCGTCCTGATCGGTCGTGCGACGCTGTACGGCATCGCGACCGGCGGGGAACCGGGCGCTGCCAAGGTGCTCAAGCTGCTGGCCTCCCAGTTCGAGAAGAACATGGGATACGTCGGGTGCCCGAACGTGTCCGATCTCGGCCCGCATGTCCTGCATCGGGGCGAGAACACGCCATGACGGTCCGCGTGGCATGCGTCGGCTTCGTCTTCGATCCGGCAGCTGAAGCGGTAATCCGTGCCGTGGCGCCGCCGGGTCTCGATCTGACGTTCGTGGAGCAACCCGATCGCCTGACTGTCGAGACGCTCGCCGCCAGCGACATCCTCCTGACCGTGGCGCCGGTCACCGACGAGATGATGGGACGGGCTCCGCGGCTGCGCTTGATCCAGAAATGGGGTACGGGCTACGAGAAGATCGATACCCAGGCGGCGGCCCGCCACGGCATCACGGTTGCCATCACCGGGGGAGCGAATGCGGATACGATCGCCGAGCACGCGATCACGCTCATGCTCGCGGTCATGCGCCGGATCGTGGTGGCGGATCGTGCGTTGCGTGCCGGGCGATGGATTCCTTCCGAATTGCGGCCCGTCTCGCGACGCCTCTTCGGCAAGACGGTGGGCATCATCGGGTTCGGCAACATCGGCAGGGCTCTGGCGCGACAGCTGCAGGGCTTCAAGTCGACGGTGCTCTACCACGAGCGCGCGGGCCGGCTCGATGACGAAGCCGAGCTCGGGGCGACCTATGTCAGCCTCACGGAGCTGCTGGCGCGCAGCGACGTCGTTTCGCTGCATTGCCCAGGCGGTGCTGCGAACCGTCACCTGATCGGTCGTGCGGAGCTCGCGGCGATGAAACCGGGAGCGGTACTGATCAACGCGGCGCGGGGCGAGCTGATAGTGGAACAGGACCTCGTCGACGCCCTTGCGAGCGGGCAGCTTTCCGGTGCCGGTCTCGATGTCTATGCCGAGGAGCCGTTGCGCCCGGGATCGCCGCTGCGCGATCTCGACAACGTCGTCCTCACGCCGCATTCCGCCGGCAGCCTGATGGACGACATCGCCATCATGGCGCGCCACGCTTTCGACAACATGCTGGCGTTTCTCGCCGGCACGAGCATACGGGCCGCGGATCTGATCGTCGTTCCCGAGCGCCCGCGCGCGCAGAACGGGTAGATCGTGAAGATCGAAGACATCGTCGTCCATCCGATGGCTGTTCCCTTCGATCGCGTGGTGTGGACCGCCCACGAGCCCTTTCGTCGCGCCGAGCTCACCCTGGTCGAGATCCGCACGGACGAGGGTCTTGTCGGCGTGGGGGAGATCTCGACGGGCCCGCAGGCCGCCGTCTGCAAGCTGGTCGAAGATCTCGGCGCCGTCATCAAGGGCATGGATCCGCGCGCGATCGACGACATCTGGCGGAAGCTCTTTTCTATCACCCATCCGCGCCCCGGAGGCATCGGCGGATGGGACGGCCTGCCGCCGCCGCTGCCGCGCAACCAGCGCCCGCAGTTCATGGCCGCATTGGCGGGGATCGACATCGCGCTGTGGGACATCGCCGGCAAGGCCGCCGGTCAACCGGTATTCCGGTTGCTGGGCAGCTCACGCACTGACGTTTTCACCTATGCGGTCGGCGGATTCTATGTCGAAGGGGGGCACGCGCTGGCCTGCGCGGAGGAGCTGGCCGGCTACGTCAGCAAGGGCTTCCGGGCGGTCAAGCTCAAGTCGGGCGCCCTGTCACTGGCCGACGAAGTCGCGCGCACTCGCGCGGTTCGCGAAGCGATCGGTCCGCACGTCCAGCTGATGCTGGACATGAACGCACCCTATGACGTCGAAACATGTATCCGGTTCGCCAGCGAAGTCGCGCCGTTCGACATCGTTTGGCTCGAAGAGCCGCTGCACTGGTACCTCCAGCCATCGGACTTCGTGACGCTGGCGAATGCCATCAGCATCCCATTGGCACATGGCGAACGGGAATGGCATCGCCACACGGTCGGCGAGTTCATCGACTCCGGGTCGCTCCGCTACGTGCAGTTCGACTGCACCCGCTACGGAGGAGTCAGCGAAGCCCTGCGCATCGGCAAGCATGCCCAGGCGAAGGGCGTGCTGGTCGCGCCGCACTCCGCCGCTCACATCCAGGCGCACATCGCTTCCGCCTTCGGCGATGCAGCCTATGGCGCCGAGTCCGTCGGCGACGAACGCCTGCATCCCATCCATCACCGCATCTTCCGCGGTGGTGCCTCGCATCGGGACGGAAGGGTCTATCTCTCGGAAGCTCCGGGCTTCGGCCTGGAGGTGGATTGGAAGGCTGTCGACAAACTGCGGGCTTGAAGCCGCCACACGAAGGAGTGTCTTGTGATTCTCGATGATCTGAAAGGCAAGCGGGTGCTCGTGACGGGAAGCAGCGCCGGCATCGGCGCCGCCGTTGCACGGAGCTTTCACGAGCACGGTGCCGATGTCGCCATCCACTATTTCAGCGGCGAGACCGCTGCGCGCGCCCTTGCGAAGGAGCTGGGCAATGCCCGCGGCAAGGTCGCGCTGGTATCCGGAGATGTGCGCAAGATCGACGATGCCGCTTCCGTTGTCGAGCAGGCCGTGCGCGCGCTGGGTGGCCTCGATATCCTCGTGAACAACGCCGGCGGAATGGTCAAGCAGGTGAAGCTGGCGGAATACGACGACGCGGTCTTCGACGAAGTCGTCAACCTGAACATGCGGTCGATCCTGGCTGTCACGCGTGCGGCGCTTCCTTCGCTCAAGGCCTCGAAAGGCGGATCGATCATCAACATCGGGTCGATCGCCGGCCGCAACGGCGGCGCGCCCGGATCAGCGCTCTACGCGACGACAAAGGCGGCGGTGCACTCCCTGACCCGGGGGATGGCGAGCGAGTTCGCGGCCGATGGCGTGCGCGTGAACGCCGTCGCGCCAGGACTGATGCTGACGCGGTTCCACGACAATACGCCGAAGGAACGCCTGGAATCGGTGCGCCAGACGATTCCCCTGCGGCGGCTCGGCACCGCCGAGGACTGCGCCGGCGCATGCCTGTTCCTCGCCTCGTCGGCCATGAGCGGTTACGTGACCGGCCAGGTCATCGACGTCAACGGCGGACGGCTGATGCCTTAGTGCATGAATCCCATCCAGCCGTCATACAACAATTTCACTCCGATTCCGAGCAGCGCCCAATAGCTGACCTGATAGAAGACTTTCTCGTCCAGCTTGCCCTGGATGACGACACCGAGCCATACACCGACGGGCACCAGCGGCAGCAATACGACCGCCGTCGCAAGGTTGGTGAGATCGAGTTGCCCGAGAAATGCGTAAGGGACGATCTTTGCGTAGTTCGAGAAGAAGAAGAACCACACCGTGGTACCGACGTAGATCCTTCGATCGAGCTTCTGCGGCAGCAGATAGGCCATGATCGGCGCTGCCCCCGCGTGCGCGACGAAGCTCGTAAGTCCGGAAAGGCTGGACCAGAAGACACCGCGCGGCCATGACGCCGTCGCGGGCGGGCGATGACGGGCCCAGCCAAAGATGTTGTTCAGTGCAAACAGGACGGCGATCGCACCCACCAGAATGCGGGTGAAGTCTCGCGGGAGCAGCGTGAAGACGAGGATTCCGGCAACGATCCCGATGGCGAGGCCCGTGAGAAGGATCGGCATGTTGCGCCGGTCGTAGATTCCTCGAAAGGCGCGCAGCCCGAAGATGTCGATGAAGCACAAGATGGGCAATATCAGCGCAGCGGCTTGCAGCGGCGGGATGACCAGTGAAAGAAGCGGAACGGCCATTCCGCCGAAGAGCCCCGGAATTCCAGTCTTGGATATGCCCGTCAGCAGGACGACGGGAATTGCGATTGCGTAGAAGACCGGATCGGTAATGAACATTTCAGCGGCGCAGTGAGGATGATGACCATTTCACGCATCGCGAAACTATCGGCGATCCAGCAGGAACCTTCCGAAGAACGCCGTGAGCTCGTCGTGTGCGTCCAGGGGCAGCACGTTCGACACGTACTGGTCGGGGCGGACAACGACAATGGCGCCCTTCTCGCGGTCGATGCCGCGGAGGTCGAAGATGTCGGGACCCTTCTTGAGGTCGGGGGAAAAGGCCTTCTCGTAGTCGATGAGGCCGAAGCGTCCCTTGCGCGGAAGCAGAATCGACGGCAGCTCTTCGACCTTCAGGTCGCGATGCCCCTGCTGGAAGATCGCGCGAACGTCGATCACGCTGTCGATGTCCGCCCCGGCCGGGGTGAACCTGGGTATCGGAGAACCCGGAGCCTGTCCCAGGAAATCGGCGAGCTCGCGCAATCGCCGTCCGCTCTTGTCGGCAAAGGCGTAGATGCGCCAGGCGCCATCGGCGCGGGCGGCGTGCCCGAGCTGCATCGGCTTTGCATCGGCAAGGCGAACGACAGGCCCCGAGTGGAAGCGCATGCCGATCGTGAAGCCCTTGGCGAGATCCTGGTGGGCCGCCTCGGCGGTCAGAACCGTGGTCGGGGCGTAATGCGTCGCCACACC
>Ga0068862_100004646_pt1 | contig 11571 bp, 11 predicted proteins | sample KBSSwiS52_FD_66598 | JGI IMG/M metagenome (GOLD analysis project Ga0068862, IMG submission 66598) | Switchgrass rhizosphere microbial communities from Kellogg Biological Station, Michigan, USA - KBS Switchgrass S5-2 | ecosystem: Host-associated > Plants > Roots > Rhizosphere > Soil ... | reverse complement strand
ATGAAGAACACCCCGCCCTACTCGCGTCCGGACAGCATTTCGCTGCACGCCAGCGCGCGGCAGCTCCGCGCCCGTCTGATGGGCGTGCTGTTACGCAAGCTCATTCGCCGAGTTTCGCGCGCCTTGCGCCCGCGGCCGGTCCTCTACCCGCGGGCGATCGCCCGCGCGCGTTAACGCTTTTCCGCGAGCAGAGTCTTGCGCGCAGCCGCGAGCTCGGCGAGCTGCTTCGTGCCCACTTTGGGGTACTTCAGATCGAGCGAAGCCAGCGCATCGACCGTGGCCGCCGCAACCACGAGCCGCGTGTACCACTTGTTGTCGGCGGGCACGACATACCAGGGCGACTCCGGTGTGGACGTCTCGCGGATCAAGGTCTGATAGGCGTCCATGTACTCGTCCCAGTGTCCGCGCTCCTTGGCGTCGGCGGCGGAGAACTTCCAGTTCTTCTCCGGCTGCTCGATGCGCTCGAGGAAGCGCTTCTTCTGCTCGTCGCGCGAGACGTGGAGGAAGAACTTGCGGATCACGGTGCCGTTGCGCGCGAGGTAGCGCTCGAACGCGCGCATGTCCTGGTAGCGCTGGTCCCAGACGTCCTTGCCGACGAGCTGCGGCGGCATCTTCTGTCCGGCGAGGATCTCCGGATGCACTTTCACCACCAGCACTTCCTCGTAGTAGCTGCGGTTGAAGATGCCGATGCGGCCGCGCTCGGGCAGGTTCCTGGCGCAACGCCACATGTAATCGTGGTCGAGCTCCTCGGTGGTGGGGGCCTTGAACGAGAACACCTGGCACCCCTGCGGATTGACGCCCGACATGACGTGCTTGATGGCGCCGTCCTTGCCCGCGGCGTCCATCGCCTGGAAGATCAGAAGCACCGACCAGTTGTCCTGCGCGTAGAGACGATCCTGCAGGTCGGCTAGAGCCGCCCGGCCGATGACGAGCGCCTCCTGCGCGCGCGGCTTGTCCTCGGAGTCCAGGTCCCCGGTGTCGCCAGGATCGACATTCTTCAGTTTGAACTTGGCGCCTTTGTCGATCCGGTACGGCCGCGAGAATTCGCGGGCGATCTTCACGATCTTCGGCATGTCGAGCTGGTCCTTGGCCATAAACCTTCCCTCGGTCTCGCGGGAAGCGCTCCCGCATAGCGAATTCGTATGAGCTGAATAAAGAAACAATACTATGGCAAATCCCGGGTGCGCACTATCATCGACCACGCGGCACCCCCCACGAAAGAGGACGGAAACAGCATGGCATCGCAAGGCGACGGCACGCCCGTCTGGTTCATCACCGGTTGCTCGACCGGATTTGGTCGCGCGCTCGCCGAGCGCGTGCTCTCGCACGGCCACCGCTGTGTGGTCACCGCCCGCAACGTCGCGCAGATCGAAGCGATCGCCGCGCCGTACCCCGAGCGGGCGCTCGCGGTCGCGCTGGACGTCACGGACGGGGCACAAGTCGACCATGCGCTCGCGCAGGCGGACAAGAAGTTCGGCCGGATCGACATCCTCGTGAACAACGCCGGCTGGGGCTACAACTGCGCCATCGAGGAAGGCGAGGACCAAGTCGTCCGCGCCATGTTCGACACCAACGTGTTCGCGCTCGCCGCGCTGATGCGCAAGGTCCTGCCCGGGATGCGCGCGCGCGGCAAGGGGCACATCATCAACGTGTCGTCGATGGGCGGCGTCGTGGGCAACCCCGGCACCGGCTACTACTGCGCGACCAAGTTCGCGGTCGAGGCGATGTCGCAATCGCTGGCCAAGGAAGCCGCGCATCTCGGCATCAAGGTCACGCTGATCGAGCCCGGGCCGTTCCGGACCGAGTTCCAGGGACGGAACATGACGGTCCCGCCCAAGTCCATCGACGCCTATGCGGAAACGGCCGGTGCGCGGCGCAAGCAGCTGCGCGAGAACAGCGGCAAGCAGGCGGGCGACCCCTATCGCGCCGCCGACGCGATCATCAAGGTCGCGGAGTCCGCCGATCCGCCGCTGCATCTCCTGCTCGGCAAGGTGGCGCTCGATCGCGTGCGCGAGAAACTGACGAGCCATCTCGCGCTCATCGACAAGTGGGAAGAGGTGACGCTGTCGGCCGATTATCCGAAATGAGCGTTTCACAGGCGCTAGCCCCGGCAAGTACGAGGTCCGGCGCGCAATCTTTCCGCATCGAGCCCATCGCCGGTGCGCTCGGCGCCGAGATCCTCGGCATCGACATCGCGCAGGACCTGAGTGACGCGACCATCGCCGCGATCCGCCGCGCGCTGCTCGCCCACGGCGTCATCTTCTTCCGCGACCAGGACCTCGACGTCGCGCGGCAGAAGGCGTTCACGTCGCGCTTCGGCACGCTGTTCCTGCATCCCAACATCCAGGGCTCGAAGTCGGACCCGGCGGTCATCGACATCGTGCGCAACCCGGGCGACACGAAGATCATCGGGGAAGACTGGCACTCCGACACGCCCCAGGTGGCCGCGCCGCCGATGGGGTCGCTGCTGTATGCCGTCGACGTTCCCGCTTACGGCGGCGACACGATGTTCGCAAGCCAGTATCTCGCCTACGACACGCTGTCGCCGGGGCTCAAGGCGATGCTCGACGGTGTGCGCGCCATGCACTCGGACCGGCGTGTCGCCGGGCCCGCGCGCGACCTCGGCGCGTCCAACGCGGCCAAGAAGAAGTCCGACGACGAGTGGCGCGAGACCGCGAGCTTCCATCCGGTGGTGCGCACGCATCCGGAGACCGGGCGCAAGGCGCTGTACGTCAACCGCCAGTCGACCATCGCGTTCGAGGACATGACCGAGGCCGAGAGCAAGCCGCTCCTCGACTACCTGTGCGCTCACGCGCACCGCCCCGAGTTCACCTGCAGGTTCCGCTGGCGCAACGGGTCGGTCGCCTTCTGGGACAACCGCTGCACGCAGCACGTCGCCATCAACGACACGGGCAGCTTTCGCCGCGTGATGCGCCGCTTGCAGATCGACGGAGACAGGCCGTTCTGACGGCGATGTCCGGAACATAGGAGGAGATTTCGCATGTCATCATCGACGTTCTCGCGCGTAACGCTCGTCATCGCGGCCTGCCTCGTCTGGGCCACGGCGCACGCGCAGCCGTACCCGAGCAGGCCGATCAAGATCATCCTCCCGTTCCCCCCCGGCAGCGCGACCGATTCGATCGCGCGCGTGGTGAGCAAGGACATGGCGGAGACGCTCGGCCAGCCGATCGTCGTCGAGAACAAGCCGGGTGCAGGCGGCGCGATCGCGGCGGAGTTCGTCGCCAAGAGCCCGCCTGACGGGTACACGGTCATGGTTGCGTCGAACACGCAGCTCGCGGCCAATCCCAGCCTCTACAAGCAGCTGTCGTACAACCCCGTGAAGGATTTCGCGCCGGTGGCGCGATTTTCCACGCAGCCGACGGCGCTGCTGGTGCGCAAGGAATTCCCGGCAAAAACGCTGGCCGAATTCGTGAGCTATGCAAAGGCGAATCCGAAGAAGCTCTCGGCAGGCTACGGCGCATCGAGCTCGCAGATCGCGACCGCCCGCTTGCGCACCCTCTCCGGCATCGACGTTCTCGACGTTCCGTACAAGGGAATTCCGGCGGCCGTGATCGACACGATCAGCGGCACCGTCGACTTCACCTTCGGCGATCTCGGCTCCGCCATTGCGCAAGTGCAGGGCGGCAAGCTCAAGGCGCTCGCCGTGACATCGTTGACGCGCAGTCCGCTGACGCCGGACTGGCCGGCCGCCGCCGAGACCTATCCTGGCTTCGAAGTCATCGGCTGGCACGCGATGGTCGCCCCGGTCGGGACGCCGAGGGATATCAGGGTCAAGCTCGCGGACGCGAGTGCCAAGGCGCTCGCCAAGCCCGAGGTCGTGCAGGCGCTCGCGGCGCTGGGCGTGTCGACGGCGCCCATGGGGCCCGACGAGCTCGGTGCGTTCATCCCGGCGGAGGTCAAGCGCTGGTCGGAGCTCATCAAGGAAGCCGGGATCCAGCCGGAGTGAGAGAAACCGCGTGAACGTGGCCGAAGCGACGGCGAGCGTCACCATGGTGCGCCCGCGCCGCCGGCGCCGCGGCCGGCTCCTGCCGTATGCACTGATCGCCCCGATCGCGATCCTGTTGCTTGCGATCAGCGTGTACCCCGGGCTGTATGCGATCTGGCTCGCGATGACAGACGCCTCCCTCCTGCGCCTTGCCCGCGCGCAGTTCATCGGCATCGGCAATTTCGTTCGCATGGCCGGCGACGATATCTTTCTCGACAGCCTCTGGCGCACGCTGCGCTGGGACGTGGCCGTGGTTCTGAGCGAGCTCCTTATCGCGCTGCCGATCGCCCTGTTCCTCAACCTTACGTTCCGCGGCCGCGGCTTCGCCCGCGTGGCCATGATGATCCCGTACATCACCCCACCCGCGGTGGTGGGCCTCCTGTTCGCCTACATGTTCGACGGCAACTTCGGCGTGGTGAACGACATCCTGGTCAAGGCCGGGATCCTCGACCGCTACGTATCGTTCCTGAGCGACCCGACCGGAAGCTTCGCGGTGACGGTGGCGGCGATGGTCTGGTACGGAACTCCGCTCATGGCGCTGATCCTCCTGGCCGCCCTGCAAACCATTCCGCAGCCGCTGTACGACGCGGCCAACGTGGACGGCGCCAGCGCGTGGCAGCGCTTCCGCTACATCACGCTGCCGCACCTCATGCCGTCGATCCTGTTCCTCATGCTCCTGCGCCTGATCTGGATGTCGAACCACATCGACATGATCTTCGTGCTGACGCAGGGCGGGCCCGGCTTCGCCAACTACACGGCGGCGGTCTACAGCTTCAAGCTGACCAACCAGTTCGAGATCGGCTATGCGTCCGCGGTCGCCGTCGTGCTGACCATCCTGCTGGTGGCCGCGTCGGCGATGTACGTGCGCCACCTCGCGCGCAAGGTGCTGGTGGCGGCATGAGCGGTGAACGCAAACCGAGCATGACGCGGCGATTCTGGATGGCGATCGGCCTGGCCGCGGTTCTCGCCTACTCGCTGGCGCCCTTCGTGTGGATCATGATCGCGTCGATCACGCCGGAGACCAAAGACTACGGGACGCTCAGCAACCGGCAGATCCAGTACTTCCCTGCCCATCCGACGCTCGACAACTACGTCGACCTCTTCGTCAACAACCCGTTCGCGCTCTACTTCCGCAACAGCACGATCATCGCGACCGGCAACATGCTGCTGACCCTGGTGGTCGCGGCCCTTGGCGCGTACGCGTTCGTGCGCTTCCGATTCGCGGGCCGCAGCTCGCTCCTGGTCGCGATGCTCGTCGCCTACACGATCCCGAGCGTGGTGCTGCTGGTGCCGCTTCTGGTGATCTTCCGCACCTACGGCCTCATCAACACGCACCTCGGCATGATCCTCGCCGAGGCGACGCACAGCGCGCCCTTCGTGCTCCTGCTCCTCATCAACTATTTCTCGACGCTTCCGCCCGAGCTCGACGAGCAGGCGCGCGTGGACGGCTGCACGCGCCTCGGCGCCCTGTGGCGCATCGTGCTGCCGCTGTCGGTGCCCGGCCTCGTGGCGGGCGGCCTGCTTGCGTTCATCATGACCTGGAACAATTTCCTGTTCGCGTTCCTGTTCACGACGACCAATAACGTGAAGACGCTGCCCGTGATGATGCGGTTGTTCGCGATGGGCGAGCCCGCGGTGTGGGGCACGAGTGCCGCGGGCGCAGTGCTGACGACACTGCCGGTCGCTCTGATCTTCCTTTTGTTCCAGCGTATGCTGATGAGTGGCCTTGCCGCAGGCGCGGTCAAGGGATAGCAACCCAACCAGCCAGCCAGTAAAAGAGCCGGCGAAGACTTCAAAGCATTTCAACGGAGGATTCAACATGCAAGACGCGAAGCTCGGACCGGCGCGCAAGCGCACCGGCGTTTCCCGCCGCAAGGCACTCAAGGCCCTCGGTGCGGCGGGCATCGCCGCCGCCGGCGGATCGCTGCTCGGTGCGACGTCGTCCGCGGTCGCCCAGGCGCCGGCCGTGCGCAAGAAGGTGAAGCTCACGTACTGGAACTGGGCGGACAACCCGGTTCACCAGTCGATCTCGATCGACTCGGTCGCGATGTTCAACAAGTCGCAGAATTTCATCGAAGTGGAAGTGGACGCGACGATGGCCGTAATGGAGTCGCGCAAGAAGCTCGTGACCTCGTTCGCCGCCGGTGCCGCGCCGGACGTGGCGATGATGGTGCAGTACTGGGCGCAGGACTACTACGACAACGGCATCCTCCATCCCATCGAGGAATATTTCAACAAGTGGGATGCGCGCTCGGACTTCCTCCCGAACGTAGTGGAGCAAGTGCGCTCCAAACCCGGACAGCCGATCCTGTACCTGCCGCAGACCAGCATCCCCTATTTCCTGTTCTACCGCGCGGACTGGCTCGCCGAGGCGAAGTTGAAGCCGCCGCAAACATACGACGAGTTCATCGCGGCGGCAAAGGCGATCAGCAAACCGCCCGATCGCTATGGCCTCGCCATGCGCGGCCAGACCTATTCGGCGATCCAGGTGATCCTGCCGATCTGGGCGAGCGCGGGCGTGAAATTCGTCGACGAGAAGGGCAACGTCGACTTCGATTCGCCCGCGGCGATCGGCGTGACCGAGAAGTGGGTGGGGCTGCTCACCAAGGACAACGCCGCGCAGCCCACCGCGGTGAGCGACGGCTACCGCGAGCAGTACGCGCTGATGGAGAAAGGCAAGTGCGGCATGTGGTACTACGGCCCGCACGGGAGCCCCGCGCTGATCAAGGCGCTCGGGGACAACATCCAGGCGGTGAACAACCCGCGGGTCGGGCCCAATCACTACATGCTGGCCAATCCCGAGGGACCGCTGATGACGACCTCGTGCAAGGAGAAGGAGGCGGCCTGGGAGTTCATGAAATTCATCGCGTCCGGCGACGCGTTGCTCCTGTACACGGCCAAGCGCATGGTGCCGCCGGTGCGCAAGTCGTTCTTCAACAACCCGGCATTCGAGAACAACCGGTTCATCAAGATGTCGCTGGCCGACTCCAACACCTGGTACATGCCGCCGTACTACCAGAAGAACTGGGCCAACTTCCAGGACAAGATCCCGCCGTACTGGCAGGAGGCGCTGCGGCAGAAGATCTCCGTGCGCGACTTTCACGTGCAGGGGGCGAAGTTCCTGCGCGGCCAGGCATGAGCGACGGTCGCGGCCTTCGCGCTTGCGCGCTCGCCATCGTGCTCCTCGCCTGGAGCGCGATGGCGGCGGCGCAAGGCTTTCCGAACCGGCCCGTGAAAATCTTCGTGGGCTCGGCGGCAGGCGGCGGCGCCGATGCGTTTTCCCGCATCGTCGCGCAAAAGCTCTCGGAGATGTGGGGGCAGCCGGTCCTGGTCGAGAACAAGATCGGCGCCAGCGCGTCGATCGCCGCCGACTTCGTCGCCAAGAGCCCGCCCGACGGCTACAACGTCGTGATGGGGATCCCCAACTCGCACACGATCGGGCCGCACGTTCTCAAGTTCCCATACGACGTGCTGCGCGACTTCACGCCGATCACCCTCGTCATGGAGGTGCCCCACGTCCTCGTGGTCAACCAGGCCTTGCCTGTAAAGAGCATGAAGGAGCTGGTCGATCTCGCCAAGGCGAATCCGGGCAAGCTCAATTACTACTCTTCCGGCATCGGGTCCACGCAGCACCTGGCCGGCGAGATGTTCAATTTGATGGCAGGGATCCAGGTCGTGCACATCCCGTACAAGGGCAGCGCGCCCGCCATCGCGGACGTGCTCGGCGGAACCGTGACCATGGGCTTCGATCCGACCTCGGCCACGCTCGGGCAAATCCAGGCGGGCAAGCTCAAGGTGCTCGCGGTCGCCAACTCGAAGCGGGCGTCGGCGCTGCCCAACGTGCCCACGACCGCCGAAGCGGGCTACCCGGGGATCGAGATGTTGACGTGGTACGGACTGTTCGGACCGCCCAACATGCCGCGCGCGATCGTCGACAAGTGGCAGCAGGACGTGGCCAAGGTGGTCGCGATGCCCGACGTGCAGGAGCGCATCGCCGCGGTCGCCGCCGAGCCCCGCGCGAGCACGCCGGAAGAGTTCGCGGCATTCGTGCGCGAGCAATACGCGAAGATGGGCAAGCTCGTGAAAGACGCGAACGTGAAGGCGGAATGACGCGTGTCAGAGCGGCGGCACGTGGTAGAGCAGCAGGTGTGTGCGCGTGGTGCCGGAGATCGGGATTTTTTCCTGTGCGTCGAACATGACCACTTCGACCGGCTTCCACGAAGGCAACGCGTAGTCGTGCGAGACGACGCGCGTTCCCGGCTTGAGCTCCTTGCGCAGCTTCTGCTCGACCTGCCCCATCATGCTCGGAAGGAGATAGAGCGTCACGACAGTGGCCTGCTCGACGTTCATGCCGAACAGGTCGCCCTCGACGAACTTCACGCGGTCCGCAACACCGGCCTTGGCGGCGTTGTCGTTCGATTGCTTCACCAGGCCGCGATCGATGTCGATGCCCATGCCGCCGCGTGCCTTGTACTTCGCTACCGCGGTGATCACGAGGCGGCCGTCGCCCGAGCCCAGGTCGATCACGTAGTCCTTGGGACCGATCTTGGCGAGGGTCAGCATGCGATCGACGATGTCGGTCGGCGTGGGCACGTAGGGCGCGCCGGCGACGCCGGGTGCCTGCGCCGAGGCCACCGCCGCAAAGGCGCACGCAAGGAGCATTCCGAACATGTGGACGTGGCGCATGGCGCCATTGTAGCGATATCGTGAGCCGGAACGGCGCTGCGCGGGACCGGCCACCGGCGTCGCACAAGCCGCCGAGTGAGTGGCCTTCCGATCGCCAGCAATGGATCAGGACACGGGACGGTGTGGACATCTCCGTGCGCGAATGGGGCAACCCGGACGGCTGGCCGATCCTGTTCGTCCACGGCCTCGCGCAGTCGCACCTGTCCTTCCTTCCGCAATTCGCAAGCGAGCTCGCGGACCACCATCGTCTGGTCGCGTACGACCTTCGAGGTCACGGCGAGTCGGGCAAGCCGCTCGATCCCGCGTTCTATCAGGAAGGTCATCGCTGGGCGGACGAGCTGCAGGAAGTCATCGACGACGCAGGCCTCGCTAAGCCGATCCTCGTCGGCTGGTCGCTGGGCGGCCGGGTGCTCCGTCAATACCTGATCCACTACGGAGACCGCCGGATCAGCGGACTCAACTTCGTTTCCTGCCGCCCCTTCGAAGACCCGGCCGTGCTGGCGCCGGCCTCGCGCGCCAACATCACCGGCCGCCCCGATACGATGGCGAAGCGCATCGACGCACACATCGCCTTCCTGCGCGCATGCTTTCACAGGCAGCCGCCGGAGGAAGACCTTGCCGTTGCGCTTGCCTACAACGTCATCGTTCCGCAGGAGATCCGCGAAGCCATCTCGGGTTGGGCTACCGGTCTCGAGGAAACGAGAGCCGCGCTTTCGAAGGTATCGGTTCCGACCCTCATCAGCCATGGCATGGACGATGCCTTGATCCTGCCTGCGGCGGCGCAGATGACGGCAGCGACCATCAAGGGATCGCAAATCTCCCTGTACGACGACTGCGGCCACTCGCCGTTCTTCGAGCATCCCGATCGCTTCAACCGCGAGCTGCACGAATTCGCCGAGGCAATCAAGGCGCAGCATGTCCGCGAACCTCGAGCGTAGCGGCGCCGGCACCCACCTGTCCGGCGGCGTGGCGCTGGTCGACGCCGTCGATCACGGTATCGGACGCGCGCTCGAGCTCCTGTGCTCGGCGCTGGTGGTGGTCGAGACGCTGATTCTGTTCGCCGGCGTGATCGCCCGCTACGTCGTGCACAAGCCGCTGGTCTGGTCCGACGAACTGGCCTCCACGCTCTTCCTATGGCTAGGCATGCTCGGCGCCGCGCTCGCCATCAGGCGCAGCGAGAACCTGCGCATGAACACCGTGGTCAACCTTCTGCCCGCCTCGCTGCGCGCGCTGGCCGAGCCGTTCGCGCTCGCGGTGATGCTGGCGTTCGTCGTCGTGCTGCTGCCCGCAGCCGTCGAGCACGTCAAGGTCGAGGCCATCGTCATCACGCCTACGCTCGAGATCTCGTCGAGCTGGCGGGCGGCGGCGATGCCCGCTGCGCTGGTCCTCATGGCCCTGTTCCTCGCGGTGAGAGTCGCGCGGCAGCCGTTGCGTCCGATGCTCGCCACGCTGATCGTCATCGTGCTCGCGTGCGGCATTCTTTACCTGGCGCGCCCGTACCTGCTGGGGCTCGGCCGCTTCAATCTCGTCGTCTTCTTCCTCGGCGTGGTTCCGGTCACCGTCCTCGCGGGCGTTCCCATCGCTTTCTCGTTCGGGGTCGCAACCTTTGCCTACCTCGCGCTGGCTACGCACCTGCCGACCTCGGTCGTCGTAGCCCGCCTCGAAGCCGGCATGTCGAACCTCATCCTGCTGTCGATCCCGCTGTTCGTGTTCCTCGGCTACCTGCTCGAGATCACCGGCATGGCCGCGTTCATCATCCGGTTCCTCGCGAGCCTGCTCGGGCACGTGCGCAACGGCTTGCATTACGTGCTGGTCGCGGCCATGTATCTCGTGTCGGGAATCTCGGGATCGAAGGCCGCGGACATGGCGGCGGTGGCGCCGGCGCTGTTTCCCGAGATGGAGAAGCGCGGCGCCGACCGGGCGGAGCTCGCGGCGCTGCTCGCGGCGACGGGCGCGCAGACCGAGACCGTTCCGCCAAGCCTCATTCTCATCGCGGTCGGCTCGGTGACCGGCGTCTCCATCGCAGCGCTGTTCCAGGGCGGCCTGCTGCCTGCCCTGGTCATCGGACTCATGCTGTGCGCGCTGGTCTGGTACCGCTCTCGCAGCGTGAACGTCCCGACGTCGCCCAGGGTTCCCGGCCGCGAGATCGGGCGCGCGTTCGTAATCGCGCTCCCGGCCCTGCTGCTCCCGTTCGTCATCCGCAGCGCGGTGATCGAGGGTGTGGCGACCGCGACCGAGGTCTCGACCATCGGCATCGCCTATTGCTTCGTGGTCGGCGCGCTCGTGTACCGGCAATTCCGGTGGTCGCAGCTCGGGCGCGTGCTGATCCAGTCAGCATCCCTCTCCGGGGCCATCCTGATCGTCGTCGGCGCCGCCACCGCGATGGCATGGGCGATCACCCAATCGGGCTTTTCGCAGGCGCTGGCTGCCGCCATCAGCGGCATGCCCGGCGGCCGCTTTACCTTCATCGCGTTGTCCATTCTCCTGTTCGCCGTGCTCGGCTGCGTGCTCGAGGGGCTGCCCGCGGTCGTGCTGTTCGCGCCGCTCATGTTCCCGATCGCCAAGCAATTCGGCGTGCACGAGGTGCACTATTCGATCATCGCGATCCTCGCCATGGGTGTGGGACTGTTCACGCCGCCCTTCGGCATCGGCTTCTACATCACCTGCGCCATCGGCGGCGCGGATCCGGACAAGGCCATCCGTCACATCTGGACCTATCTCGCGGTACTTCTGGTCGGAGTCATCGTCGTCGCGGCGGTGCCGTGGCTGTCGGTGGGATTTCTTTGAAGCGCACGCAAGACCACTGGAGGGAAACATGACTGCAAGAACGAAGATGACCCGCCGCAGCTTCGTCGCGGCGTCCACCGCGATCACCGCGG
>Ga0068862_100004643_pt1 | contig 11578 bp, 12 predicted proteins | sample KBSSwiS52_FD_66598 | JGI IMG/M metagenome (GOLD analysis project Ga0068862, IMG submission 66598) | Switchgrass rhizosphere microbial communities from Kellogg Biological Station, Michigan, USA - KBS Switchgrass S5-2 | ecosystem: Host-associated > Plants > Roots > Rhizosphere > Soil ... | reverse complement strand
GCCGCGTCGCCGAATGCACCGGCGCCAACATCTTCTTCGTGAAGGATGGCGTCCTCCACACGCCGACGCCGGATTGCTTCTTGAACGGCATCACGCGTCAGACCGTGATCGCGCTCGCCGGGAAGGCGGGGATCGAGGTGGTCGAACGCGCTATCTGGCCGAACGAACTGGCGAGCTTCAGCGAAGCTTTCCTCACCGGCTCCGCCGCCGAGATCACCCCCATCCGCGAAATCGCGGGCCTGCCGTTCAAGCCGTCGACGCTGACGGAGCAGATGATGGCGGATTTCTCGGCGCTGACGCGCCGCGCGAATAGGTAGTGTCTGGACCCCCGGCGCCCTCGCCGGCATGTCGAAGCCAAATCCAGAACGAGCAGGCTCGCCTTGAATAGCGATGCCGGCGAGGGCGCCGGCGGTCCAGACTTGGGTCCTATGTCCGCGCGTTCTTCGTCGCCCAATCCAGCGCGTAGTCCGCCACTTCTTCCCAGCCCGGCTCGCCGCACGTGTAATGCGAGCGGTCTTCGTACACCTTGAGCTCGGTCAGCGATGCCGCGTGCTGTTGGTGCTTGAAGATGTCTTTCGTCATGCCGAGAGGCGCGATGTGATCCTTGCCGCCGCCGATCAGCAGCAACGGCGGCCGCACGCGGCTCTCCCAATTGATGTGACCAGCGCCGCCGGAAACAACGCCGTCCCAGTACACTTTGCCCGCCGTCGGCACGACATATCGTTCAAACTGGTAGTCAACCTGATCGCGCGGCAAGCCGTTCGCGAACTTGTCGGCGAAGAACGACTTCATCATCGAGATCACTTTGCCGCCGCTGAAGGGATCGCCCAGCACCGGCAGCGCATTGATCGCGCCCTCGATCGGAATGGCGACGCCCGGCGTCGGCGCGGGATCGATCGCGACAGCCGCAACGCCCAATCCTTTGTCTGCTAAGTGCATCGTGAAGACGCCGCCGGCGGAGTGTCCCATGATGATCGGCGCTTCATCGAGGTCAGCGATGATCGCCTCGTAGTGCGCGACGATTTCCTTTGGTCCGTAATTGATCAGCTCCTTGCGCGGATGGGCCTTGAGATCGACGGGATCGCCTTCATCGCCGGGCCAATCTGGCGCGACCACCTTGAAGCCCTTCGCTTCGTAACGCGCCTTCCAATGTTCCCAGCTCTTCGAGTTCAGCCAAGCGCCATGAACCAGCAGAATCGTGCGCGTCATGTGTCATCTCCCGTCAGCACTGCGCGGCGACGGTAGAAAGCCGCCACACGCCGAACAAGCGAAAACGCGAAAATCTCGGAACACAGATTTGTGGCGCCGCGTTACCGGGCAGCAATTCGGCCGGAGCGTCGCAAATGGTCGCCTACAGATTTGAACCTGACTACACGGTGTCGGGACGCCACTACGCGCATCCGATCGTGCAATGGCCAACCGTTATCGCCGGCGCCGTCGCCGCGATCGCGATTGGGTTCCTACTCAACGTGCTTGGACTCGCCATCGGCGCCAGCGCGTTCAATCCCTACGAGATCAACCGTCAAGACGAAGCCATCTCGATCGGTGGTGGGCTCTACGTGATCTTCGCGCAGTTCGTCGCATTCCAGCTCGGCGCCTACATCGCTTCGCGCGGTGCACGCTATCCCGATCACTTCGGCGGCGCGCTCACAGGCTTCATGGTCTGGGCGTTTGCTGTCACCTTCGCCGTTTCACTCGCCGCGCTCGCCACCTCTGGCCCCGTCAGCGCCGATTCGCTTCCGTCAGGGGTTGCAGAAACCATCGGCGAGCTGAGCGACGCCACCGACGGGCAGGGCGCCAATGCATCCGATCTCGCCACCGCTGAAGACGCCGCGGACGCGCTGGCCGCGCTTTCGTGGTGGACCGTAGGCGCTCTTGGTCTTGGCCTTGCCGGCGCGATCGCCGGCGGCTGGCTCGGCGCACATCATCCGAAATGGGAAACCCGTCCGCGCCTCGACGACATGGTGCCCTATCAAACACCGAGACTGTGAGGAGCGTGCGACATGGGTGAACTTGCCAAAGGCTGCATTCTCTGGGTCATCGGCATCCCGCTGCCGATCATCATCCTGCTCTATCTCTTTGGAGTGCTTCACTAGGACTTGGTGTTGGCGGCCTCGTCGTCGCCAACCAGGAAATGCCCGTGCATCGCGGCGATCGGCTGTCCGCGTTCCCCTTGCCAGGCTTCGGCTTGAACATTGGCGATGCGGCGGCCGATCTTTATGACCTTCGCCCGGGCGTACGTATCTACTGGCCGCCCCGAACGCAGATAGTCGAACCCGACATCGATCGTTTTCGGAAACGTCTCGCTCTTCGACGCGATCGCCAGCTGCGTGATCGCCGTCAGCTCCATCAGCGCGCCGACCACGCCGCCATGCAGCGCGGGCAGGAGAGGGTTTCCAACCAGATGCTGCGCAAACGGCAGAACGAGCGTCAGCTCGTCACCCTTGAGTTCAGCGCGTACGCCCAGAAACGTCGCGTACGGGATTCGCGCCAGCGCCGCCGTCAATCGCCCCTGCGGCGTCACGACTTCTTCTCCCGCAGGTTCGCGCCGAACTTGCGCGTTGCGTTGACCATGAAGGTCGCCGTCGCGTGCGCGATCGGATTGCCAGCGTCATCCTCGAACGCGACCGCGCGCACGAACGCCACGTTGCGGCCGATCTTGTAGCAATGCGCTTCCGCCAGCACGTCGCGCGGAGGCGTCGCCGCGCGCATGTAGTCGATGCGGATGTCGATGGTCGCCACCATCGACGGCTCTTTCATCGCCAGCACCGCCGCCATGCCGCAGAGCTGATCCAGGAACGTCGTGATCACACCGCCGGCGATCACGCCTGTTTCCGGATCGCCGATCAGCTCCGGCTTATACGGCGCGCGGCCCCAGACGTGGTTGCCCTCGAGCTTCGTGACTTCGAAGCCGAGCGCTTGCCCCTGCGGCGTCCACTTCATCATGGCTTGGACGCGCTCGAACACGTCGCCGCCTTCGCCGTAGTGGGTTTCGCTGGCCATGCCCCGGTGCTAGCAGCGCCCGCTCCGGCCCGCCACGGTATGAAATTGACGTAACGTCATTTTTGTGAACGTTATAGCGGTGGGGATAGCCACTCGGGGACCGACATGAGCGATACGGCGACCATCGAGCCGATCGGCAAGCGCGAGAAGACCAAAGCCGCCAACCGTCACGCCATTCTGATCGCGGCGCGGCGCGTGTTCGCGCAGCTCGGCTATGAGGCCGCCACCGTGCGCGACATCATCCGCGGCACCGACCTCGCGTCCGGCACCTTCTACAATTACTTCCGCTCGAAAGAGGAAGTGTTCGAAGCGCTCGCCGACGACGGCGCCCGCCGCTTCCGTCCGATCCTCCGCTCGGCGCACGAAAACGCCAAGAGCTTCGAAGATTATCTGCACAGCGCGTTCCTCGCCTACTTCCAGTTCGTTGTCGCCGACAACAGCATGGAAGGCCGCCCCATCGATGAGCGCCGCCCGCATGTCTTACGCATGGACACGCCCGAGATGATGTCGGTCTACCAAGAGGTGCGCCAAAGCTTGGAAGAAGCCATCGCACGCGGTGACGCGCCGCGCGTCGACGCCGATTATCTCGCTTGCGCTTGCATCGGCGCTGCGCAAGAGGTGGGTGCAGCGATGTTGCGTCGCTCGCCACCGGATATCGAAGGCGCGACGGCGTTCGCAACGGGTCTCATCTTGAAGGGCCTTGGCGGCGCCGCGAAGGGCTAGGGGAGTACTGAAAGCGTGTCCTGGCTGCGTAGAACGCTTGCCCAACTTGCCCTGTCGCGTTCGGAAGCCGCGTTGCTGAAGGCGTCGGGCGGCGAACCGCGCATCGTGCGCGGCATGACGCTCGACCCACGTTTCCAATTCATCGAAGCGAAAGCGCGCGAACGCCCCGCCAATTGGGACGCGATGACGCCGCAGCGCTTGCGCGAGCAAGCCAATCTCGGCACCGCCACCTTCGGCGGCACGGCGGTCGGCGGCGTGCGCATCGAGAAAGTCTATGTCACGGGCCGCAGCCATTCCGTGCCGTGCCGGCTCTATCTGCCGACGGTGCGCGATAATTCCGCTGCGATGATGGTCTATTACCACTTCGGCGGCGGCGTGATCGGCACGCTCGAAGATTGCCATCGTCTCTGCAGCATGATCGCGAAGGAAGCCGGTGCGCCGGTTCTTTCTGTCGACTATCGCCTGGCGCCCGAGCACAAATTTCCCGCCGGCCTCGAGGACGCCATGGCCGCGTATTCTTGGGCGGTCGACAACGCCGCGCGCTATGGCGCGCCCGTGAGCAAAGCCGCTGTCGGCGGCGACAGCATGGGCGGCAACCTCACCGCCATCGTCGCGCAGGAGTTCCGCCGCACCAAACCGCCGGTGCTGCAGCTTCTGATCTACCCGGGGCTAGACCTCGTCAGCGACACGCCGTCGATGCACGATTTCGCCGACGCGTTTCCGCTGACCAGCGACACCGTCGACTATTTCATGAAGCAGTACCTGCCGGAGAACGCCGATCCCTCCGATCCGCGCATCTCGCCCGGCCGCAATCAGGATCTCCGCGGTCTTCCGCCGGCGCTGATCTATACGGCGGGCTTCGACATGCTGTTGGATCAAGGCGAAGCCTACGCGCAGCGTCTGCAGGAAGCCGGCGTCAAAGCGACCTACACGTGCTTCCCCGAATTGCCGCACGGCTTCGTCGCGTTCACGGCCGCATCCCGCAACGCGGAGAACGCGGTGCGCCGCATCGCGCAGGAAACTGCCGCGGCACTCAAAGGACAGCGCTAGTCTCATCCCTCCCCGCTAGGGGAGGGTGTCGCGAAGCTTGCTTCGTGACGGGTGGGGCGGAAGCGCCATTGTTTGAAAGTTCGGTGGTTCATCCCACCCGTCAGCTTGTGCTGCGCACAACCTGACACCCTCCCTTGGCAGGGAGGGATCAGGCAGGTTTGCGCTTCCGGCGTGACCGCGCCATCGACGGCGCATCATCATTCACCGGCTGGGGCAATGGTCCGAGCACCGCCTTCGCGGCGCGCTCGATCGCGCCCGCCCACCGCGCCGAGTGGCGCAGCGGCAGCCCGAACTTCCTCGACATCGCCACGAACACCAGCTCCGGCACGTCCACATCGCAGGCGCGCTCCAGGCCCTGGAAACCCGGTGACGAATTGGCTTCGCAGATCCGATAGCTCGTCTTGTCGAACAGAATGTCGATTCCGGCGACGTCGAGCTGCAATTCGCGCGCGACCTTCACTGCAAGCTCCGCCATCGCCGGCGGCGGCGTAAACGGCATCGCCGCACCGCCAAGCGAAATGTTCGACTTGAAGCCGCCGTCAGTGGAGCGCCGCTCCATCGCCGCGACCGCCTTGCCATCAATGACCAGCACGCGCACGTCACGCCCGTGGCTGGCCTTGATGTATTGCTGGAATAGGAAATCCTGCCCCTGCGCCGCGCCATCGAGCAGGTTGGCCAGGTCGTCGAATTGCGCGCGGTTCTCGCACAGCATTACGCCGGCGCCGCGCGTGCCCCTGAGCTTCTTGACCACGACCGGAAAGCCGATCTCGCGCTCGACCAGCCCGACATCGACGGGGAATTTGCCGAGGATCGTCTTCGGGATCGGCAGCCCGGCGCCGGCCAGCACCTGCAGCGTGTGCAGCTTGTCCGCCACGGCCTCGATCGCCGACGGCGGATTGACGATCGAAACGCCTTGCCGCTCGAAGTGCCGCAGCACGGCCAGCGTGAAGTAGGAGGTCTCACTCCCGGTGCGCGGGATGATGAGGTCGGGCTTCTTGAGCTCGCGCCCCTGATAGATCGCCGACCAGCCGCCGAGTGAGTCCACCACCAGGTCGAACTCGCCCGGCTTGAGCACCAAGAGATCGATGTCGAGCGCCTTCGCCGTTTCGACAAAGCGCAGCACCTCATGCGCTTCGGGCACGTCAGGACCGAGGTCGCGGTTGAAGAACAGCCAGCAGCGCACGGTAATCTCCCCAAGGCGTTAGACATCTACGCCCCACCACGGGACATTGTTCCCGTTTTCGCGCAGCGCACGAAGCATTACGGGGTTGTTACAGGCCGGGCGCAGCGCAAAATGGCGGGGGTAGGAGACGCCGTGCGCTGGCCCGGCCTGTCGCGCGCTTCAGCGCGCAGGCGTGTCCTCTCCCATCACGGTGACGCGTTCGACGATGCGTTCGTGCGGCCAGTAGTCCAGCACGCCGTAGTGTTGGGTGGCGCGGTTGTCCCAGAACGCGATCGCATTCTCGCTCCAGCGGAACCGCATTTGATATTCCGGCGCCTTCACACGATCGAGCAGGTAGGCGAGCAGCGTCGTTGCCTCGTCTTCGGGCAAACCAAGGATGCGTCCTGTGAACACGTGGTTGACGAAGAGGTGTTTCTCGCCTGTCTCGGGATGGCGGCGCACAACGGGATGTACGCGGACCGGATAGTCGCGGCGCAGCTGCTCGGCTTTCTCGGCGCTGACGCGATAACCGAAGCTGCGCAGAATATCGTGCTCGGCGTCGAGCGGATCGATCTTGGCCTTCACGTCTGGCGGCAGGTCAGCATAGATCGCCGCGGTATCGGCAAAGATCGTATCGCCACCCACCGGCGGCTTTTTCCGCATCCGCAGAATGCCCGCCATTGAAGGCTTTTCGCGGAACGTTACGTCGGTGTGCCATTTGTTGGCCGGACGCGCGATCGGGATGAGCGGCTCTGAAAGCTTCATGCCGTCTGCCGCCTCGATGAACAGGATTTCTGGAAAGCCCGGTACCGTCGCCGTGACCGGATGGCCTTCAAGCTCGCCGAAATAGCGCCCGAACCGCACGTGATCTTCGTGACTGATGTCCTGATCGCGGAAGAACAGCACCTTGTGCCAAAGCAACGCATCACGAATGGCGGCGACATCGTCCGGCGAGAGCGGCTGTGTGAGATCAACGCCGCTGATCTCGGCGCCGAGCAACGGCCCCGTCGGCGTGGCAGCGACCGACGTGGTCCCGTGCTTCAAAGCAGATGCGGTGCTCGGCATGAGTTCGTCCTCTCGTTGCCCCGTAAAACCATGTAAGCTGATCTCCACAGCGCCAAGACTGCGGGCTACCCGCTAACGGATAGCTTTGACTGTCACATGGAAGACTAGCGTGAGAGATGCGTGCATGCGCGAACACAGATTGCCGATCATCAATGTCGCGCCGCTCTTCGAAAAAGACGCTAAAAATGCGGAGAAAATCGCATTTGAGATTGGCGCCGCGTGTCGCGATCTCGGCTTCTTTTATGCGACGCATCACGGCATCGGCGACGACACTTTAGTGGAGCTAAACGTACGATCTAGGTCGTTCTTCGCGTTGCCCGAGGACGAGAAGATGCAAATCGCGATGGAGAAGGGCGGCCGTGCGTGGCGCGGTTACTTCCCGCTGCGCGGCGAACTCACCTCAGGTAAGCCCGATCTCAAGCAAGGTTTGTATTTCGGCGAAGAGCTTGGCGCCGACGATCCCCGCGTCGAAGCTGGCTTGCCGTTGCATGGCGCCAATCTCTTTCCTGAAGCCGTCCCGGCGCTCAAACCTGCCGTGCTCAGCTTCATGCGCGAAGCCGAGCGCGCCGCGCACGCGATCATGGAAGGCGTAGCGCTCAGTCTGGGCCTCGACGCGCAATACTTCCGGCGCACCTACACCGCGCAACCGACGCTGCTCTTCCGTGTTTTCGAATATCCTGCCGATGACGGCGAAAGCTGGGGCGTCGGCGAACATACTGACTACGGCTTGCTCACGCTGCTTGCGCAGGATCACCACGGAGGCCTGCAAGTAAAAACGTCCGACGGCTGGATCGAAGCGCCGCCGATCGAAGGCGCGCTCGTCGTCAATATCGGCGACATGCTCGATCGCCTCACTGGCGGGTTCTACAAATCGACGCCACACCGCGTCCGCAACGTCAGCGGCCACAGCCGGCTTTCATTCCCGTTCTTCTTCGATCCCGGCTGGGACGCCGAAATCGTGCCGCTGCCCAATGCGCAAGCGCGCGACGACAGCGGCGAGCGCTGGGATCGCGCCAACGTCCACGCTTGGACCGGCACGTACGGCGACTACCTACTCGGCAAAGTAGCCAAGGTCTTTCCGGACTTGGCGGAACGCACGCGCGCCTAGCGCGCCGGCATCATCTCGACGAGCGAGCCGCCCACTGACATCGCGATCTGCGGGAACACTTCCGCCAGATTCTTGTCGACGCCCATGTAGAGTGGGTTAGCCGGCGAAAGCGCGCCGATGCGGAGCTTCACCGGCGTATTGAGGCTCGCCGCCGCGCGCTGCACCAGCGCCGGAATGAAAGTCAGGTGCGCGCCGCCGCCCGCGAGGACGACGTCCACGACGTCGGCGTTCTTAGACATCGCCCGTTCCAGCACCGGCTTCAGGCTGTTGGCGATGGTGCCTGCCAGCGCGCCCAGATATTGGCGGAAACGCTCGTATTCCATCAGATCGCTCGCACGGACTTGCAGCGTACGCCAGCCCAGCCGCAATTGGCATTTGCCGGTGCGCAGCAATTCGCGCTTCAGGTCCCGGGCCGCCAAACGCGCGATCCGCGAAATCTTCAGATCTTCTTCCGAGCCTTTGACCACATGCGCCTTGGTCAGCATCAGCTCGATCAGGATGCGGTCGATTTCGTCGCCTGCCAGCGCGCTGGCGTGACGCGCTTCCTTGATCTCCGCCAGCGTCGGCGGATCCATGTCTTCGTCGAACTCGAACGCGGCGATGTCGGTCGTGCCGGCGCCCATGTCGAACACCATCACGAAGTGCGTCGGCGCGTTCGTGAACGCCAAGGCCGCCGCCGCCGCTGCATGCGGTTCGAACACGCCGGTTTCAAGCAGGCCATCGCCCGGCGCCGCCGCCGCTTTGTCCAACGCATCACGGCACTGCGCGATCGAAATGCCCGCGGGGCCTAGCAGCAACTGTCCAAGCTTCTGCGAGATCGCCGCGCTTTCGTTGAAGATGGCTTCGAAGATGCGCTCAACGCCGCTGCCCGGACGCCAAACCGGGCTCGTGTAGCGCCGCCGCGCGTAGATCGCCGCATTCGGAATGTTCGGCGCCAGATCGATCGCTTCGCGAATTAGCTGATCGAGATAAGCAAGGTAGAGCGCAAGCGCATCGCGCTGACGGAACGTGCCTGTCGGATCCACCGAAGGCCGCAGCTTCGAGTTCAGCGCTTCTTCAATGCTGCGCGCGCCGAGTACGGTCTTGAACGAGAGCAGCGGATCGCGCTGATCTTCGACACCGCGCCGCGCGTGTTCGTAGGCGGTCGGCCCAAAGAACAAGCGCCCATTGTCGACATAGAGCACCGATGGCGTCAGCAGCGGATGCTCGCCGCCTGAGATCGCGCCAATCGGCAGCGGCTTCACGCCGACTTCCAACGGCAGCAATGGGTCCAAGCATATTGCTGCCTTCGACAACGCTGTGCCGAAGTCGATGCAAATCCGCGCTCGTGAGATGTCGCCGCCGTCCGCCATGGGTCGTCCCGCCCGAAATTCCCGCAACGCGGACCTTATTCATTCTCCACGTCGGGGAAAAGCGGCTTGACTCACGCGGGTCTGGGTAACCTGAGCGAAGCACGCAGGCCGCCGAGCGGGCTTTGGCTCAGGAAAATATCGCCGCCGTGGCTCCGCGCCACGTCCCGCGCGATGGCGAGGCCTAGGCCTACGCCTTTCTGGTTACGCGACCTGGTCGCGTCGAGCCGCGAGAACGGCCGGAACGCTTCTTCGTAGAGTTCTTCCGGGATTCCTGGGCCGTTATCGTCCACCGAAACGATGACGGCGTTCTCTTCGCCCTTCACGGCGACGCGCACTTTGTCCCCGTGCGCGACGGCGTTGTCGATCAGATTGGCCAATGCGCGCCGCAATGCACGCGCCCGCCCCGGCGCGCTCGCATCGCCGGTTTGCTCCACCGCTACGTCCGCGCCCGAACGTGTAGAATCCGTCACAATCTCGGTGGTGAGTTCAGAGAGGTCCACCATGGCCGGCGCTTCTTCGCCGAGGCCCTTGGCGAAGGCGAGATACTCTTCGAGCGTCTCCTCCATGTCGTGAAGGTCGCGCTTGGCGTCTTCGATCTCTGGCGAGGGCGGCATCAAAGCGAGTTGCAGCTTCAGCCGCGTCACCGGCGTGCGCAAATCGTGGCTCACGCCTGCCAGCAATTGCGCACGCTGCTCCATCAAACGCTGGACGCGCTCGCGCATGTTGAAGAACGCGCGCGTCGCGCCACGCACCTCGCGCGCGCCACGCACGCGGAAGGTGCCGCTATCATCACCGCGTCCAAATTTCTCCATCGCGTCAGCGAGCTTTTCGATCGGCCGCACTTGCCCGCGCACGAACAGGATCGACACCAAACAGAAAAAGATCGTGGCGCAGACAATCCACGTCACGAACAGCGGCCCCGATCGCGCCTGCACCCTGTCGCGGTCTGTGCGAAACTCGAATACGCCGTCGCTCGTCGGGATGCGCAGGTAGACGTAATCGTCGCGGCACGTCGGGTCGTACCAGATCGGGCGCCCAAACTCGTCATCGAGTGCATCGAGCAAATAGCGGTCGATATAGAGGTTCGCCCCGCGCCCGCCGCATCGCATGCGCTCAAGCGGCAGCGTATCGTGCCCGATCGTGAGTCGAAGCGGCGCGCGTCCGATGCGTTGAATGTACGCCAGCGTTTCCGGCGTTGGATTGGCTTCGTAGGTCTGCACCAGCAGCGTCACGTCCGCCGCAACTGCCTGGCTCATGCGCTTGGATTGAAAGCGCCAGTGATCGTCCAGAAACACCAGCGTGATTAGGAGCTGCAGCAGCGCCGCCGGCACGACGATGATCAGCGCCGTGCGCCAATACAATCCGCGCGGAAGATAGTCCCGTAGCCGCACCATCTAGTCCGCCGCCAGCCGATAGCCGACGCCGCGCACCGTTTGCAGATAGACCGGCGCGCGCGGATCGACCTCAACCTTGCGCCGCAGCCTTGTCACTTGCACATCGACGGAGCGCTCCTGGCCGTTGCTGGTGCGCTTGGCCAGTTCTTCGCGGCTCACCACGTCGCCCGGCCGCGCCGCGAGTACACGCAACATCGCAACTTCGGCTTCCGTCAGCCGCACCACCGCGCCCTCGCGCGAAAGCTCGCCGCGCGCGCCGTTGAAAGCGAACGGCCCGAACGTCACTGTCTCAGGCGCTTCGCCGCGCCCGTTCACCGAACGCCGCAAGATCGCATTGATGCGCAGCGCCAGCTCCGCCGGCTCGAACGGCTTTGGCACGTAATCGTCGGCGCCGATCTGCAGTCCGCGAATGCGATCCTCCGGCATGCCGCGCGCCGTCAGCAGCACGATCGGCACTTTCGACGTCCGCCGCACGCTTTCCGCCAGCGAGAAGCCATCTTCGACCGGCATCATCACGTCGAGGATGAGGAGGTCGAAATCCATCGAGTCGAGGAGCTTCCGCGCGCTCGCCGCATCGCCCGCCGCCGACACCCGCGCGCCTTCCTGGCTCAAATAGCGCTTCAGCAGCTCGCGGATGCGGTCGTCATCATCGACCAGCAAGAGGTGCGGCGGGCGGTCCAGCGCGTCGAAGGTCGCGGCGGTCATTTGCGGGCGCCCCCGG